>Ga0007865_1000027_pt1 | contig 23700 bp, 22 predicted proteins | sample CryBogCBH27Jul09_FD_54994 | JGI IMG/M metagenome (GOLD analysis project Ga0007865, IMG submission 54994) | Freshwater microbial communities from Crystal Bog, Wisconsin, USA - CBH27Jul09 | ecosystem: Environmental > Aquatic > Freshwater > Lake | place: Crystal Bog, Wisconsin, USA | collected...
AACCGCTTCCGACTACTGTGACTTTGCCAGATCTACTCATGAAATCCTCCTGAAAGTGAACTGGCTCAATCCTACTTTGCGTGTGGCAAAGTTAAAGACACGATAAAAAGGAGCAGGGTCACACCAATTGGGATGAGGAGTTCAATCGTCCGTTTTGTGAGGCTAGTCGTGTATGAGACATAGGCATAAAGCGCACCGCCTGCTGCAACCAAGATTGAACCGGTGCGAACTGCACTAAATATGCCCAGTGTGACGCCGATTACAACAAGAGCAATTGAGATGCTCTGCCAAAAGATTGTTGCCCCTTTTAGGGGTGGGAGTTTCTTGCTAAGCCTGGCCAGCACGAAGGGCCATTTCCACAACATTAGTGAGCAACATGGCTCGGGTCATCGGCCCAACTCCGCCTGGCATCGGCGCAATAAATCCAGCTACCTCAGCGACACCAGGATGGATATCCCCAAGCAGCCCCTCTGGAGTTCTTGTAATTCCTACATCCAAAACGGCCGCACCCGGCTTGACCATATCTGAAGTCAAAAGATGGGCACTTCCAACAGCCGCAATCACGATATCGGCCCGCCGAGTATGAAAAGCCACATCCTTAGTTGCAGTGTGAGTGATCGTCACGGTTGCATCATCACCCTTGCGAGTAAGAAGTAGAGAGAGCGGTCGTCCCACGGTCAGACCTCGACCCATAATTACAACTTCTGCGCCCTTCGTGCTGACGCCATAACGATGCAAGAGTTCCAAGATCCCGCGCGGGGTGCAAGGAAGCGGAGCTGGCTCCCCAATCACCAATTTTCCTAGGTTGAGTGGGTGCAGCCCATCAGCATCTTTATTGGGATCAATCGATTCCAAAATTAAATTCGCATTGATCCCCTTTGGCAGAGGTAATTGCACGATATAACCGGTGCACTCTGGTGAATTATTGAGATCTTTAATGGCGGCCAAGATATCGGCCTGCGAGGCAGTCTCTGGTAGATCAACGCGGATAGATGCAATGCCAACCTCAGCGCAATCGCGATGTTTGCCACCGACATACGAATTAGAACCTGGATCATCGCCTACCAGGACAGTGCCAAGACCAGGCTTGACCTTCATCGAAGCAACAACGGCTGCCAACTCTGACTTAATCGTCTTGGCAGTTGCCTTGCCATCGAGAATCTGTGCGCTCATTACTAAATCCTAACTAGGCATGTGAGAAGTGACGAACACCGGTAAAGAACATTGCAATTCCAGCGGCTTTTGCAGCAGCAATTACTTCTTCATCCCGCACGCTGCCGCCTGGTTGTACGACTGCACTCACGCCAGCGTCAATCAAGATCTGAAGTCCATCTGCAAATGGGAAGAAGGCATCACTCGCCGCTACAGAACCTTTTGCTAGCTCTCCCGCTCGAGTAACTGCGAGGCGGGCTGAATCAACGCGATTGACCTGTCCCATGCCAACGCCTACCGATGCTCCATCGTGAGCTAAGAGGATTGCATTGCTCTTAACGGCTCGAACGGCACGCCACGCGAATTGCAGATCTTGTAAGAGCTCAGCAGATACTCGTTCACCAGAAACTTGCGTCCAATTGGCGGCATCATCGCCAGATGCATCAACTAAATCGCTCTCTTGAATCAAGATTCCGCCAGTGATGGGGCGACGCTCGACCGTTGGATTCACATATTTATCGAGGGTGAGAATTCTGATTGAAGGCTTCTTAGAGAGAACTTCAACTGCACCCTCTTCATAACTTGGTGCAATAACAACTTCAGTGAATATCTCAGAGAGCGCTTTAGCCATTGCAAGTGAGACGGGGCGGTTGGTCGCTACAACTCCACCAAATGCCGAAACTGGATCGCAGGCATGTGCCTTGGCATAGGCATCTTCGATGCTTGACCCGATCGCTATTCCACATGGATTGGCATGCTTGATAATCGCGACGCATGGTTCTGCGTGATCGTATGCACTGCGGACCGCCGCGTCGGCATCTGTGTAATTATTAAACGACATCTCTTTGCCATGAAGTTGTACAGCTTGGACGATGCCAGGTGCGATCCAAGAGGTGGAGTTAGCGTAGACACTCGCCTTCTGATGTGGGTTCTCGCCATAACGAAGTGAGGCGATGCGATGGAAAATCGCTGCCTTCCACTCATCGGCTACCTCGAGTTGTTCGCCAAGCCAGGTTGCGATCGCAGCATCGTATTCTGCTGTGGCGCGGAAGGTCTCCATCGCTAAGCGAGTGCGCTCCGCCAAGGTGAATCCACCAGCTGCAAGTGCGCTCTTAATCAATCCATATTGTGAAGGGTTGGAGATGACCGCTACTGATCCGTGATTCTTTGCCGCGCCTCGCAGCATAGATGGGCCGCCAATATCGATCTGCTCAATGCACTCGGCGAAGTCATCAGTGGTCGCAATGGTTTGTGTGAATGGATAGAGATTGATGACAATTAAATCGAAGGGGGCAATATCGTGCTCCGCGATCGCTGCCAGATGCTCTGGATTATTTTGATCGGCCAAAATTCCACCATGAATGCGAGGGTGCAAAGTTTTAACGCGACCACCCATCATCTCTGGGAAACCGGTGTACTCCTCAACGGCGATAACAGGTACTCCTTCGCTAGCTAAGGTTTTGGCAGTAGACCCGGTGGAGAGGATCTCAACTCCCGCTGCGGCAAGTGAGGTGCCTAGTTCGACTAATCCAGACTTGTCATAGACGCTAATTAGCGCTCGGCGAATCGGTTTTACAGTGCTCACAGGGTTCCAGTCCGTCCATAGTCAGCGAGGGTCTCAACGATGAGCGCCCGTTCGGCAATCTTAATGCGTTCATGAAGCGTGGATTCATCATCGCCTGGCTCCACAGAAACAGAGCGCTGCGAAATTACTGGTCCAGTATCTAAACCTGAATCAACCCAGTGAACCGTTGTTCCTGTGACCTCAGCCCCTGCCGCAAGCGCATCTCGAACTGCATGCGCTCCGGGAAAGAGTGGGAGCAAAGAGGGGTGGGTATTTATAACCTTGAAATGAGTAACAAAGTCTGGGGCCAAAATTCGCATAAAACCCACGCTCACGATCAGATCTGGATCGAGTTCTTCTGCCGCTTCAAAAATCTGGCGATCCCATTCAGTGCGATCAGGCAGGATTGGCAGATAGATAGCAGGGATTTTGAATTCGCGTGCAAGCAAGAGAGCCGGTGAATCCTTATCGCTGATTAATCCAACAAAGTCAGCCTGTATTAATCCCTCTTGGTGGGCAACCAGTATCGACTTGGCAAGTGATCCCGTCCCAGAGGCGAGGAGCAAGACTCGCTTACTCATGTCGCACCAATCGTGCAATGCCGATTGGAAGATAAAGGGCGAGAACGGTGGCAGCTCCAAATGATGCTGCTACGTACGTTAGTAGATGGAGCCAGCGCACTCCGACCGGATTGAGATTGCTGGAGAGCAACTCTCCTGCAGATAAATAAGAGATCGCAGCGATGACGATAAAAAGTCGCGCACCTTGTGAAATCAGTATCTGGGTGCGCACCAAGGTGGCTGCACCTTCGCGGAGAATAAAGATCATCAATAAAGCAAAGAGAACGAACCAAGCAACCACTGCGTATTTAAGTTCGGGATGGATGGTAGTTGGAAGTCCGGTTAAGAAAGGTAGCGCTGGAATCTGCCCCAACCCCGAGAGTGATCCATGACTAAATGTGCTCGCTCCGAAATTAAAACCAATACCCGTTATATAAGCGAGCGCAGCGAGAGCAATATTTGGGAGATAGAGAATTTGAAGAAGCGTGGTGAGAACTCCACCGACAATTCCACTTCCCAAAACAACAGAGACACTCTTGATATCGACCCAATGCTGAGCGAGTGAGAATGTGAAAGCCAAGGCTCCAACACCAAGTGCGATAAGAAGAAGGTGCAACCCGAAATAGAAGGCGCGATTCAAGGATTGATTAAACCGAGCGGTGGCAATCATCGCGATGAGAAAGGTGAAGAGAGGTGTGAGATAGAGATTTGCGCCGACCCCGTGGTAGCGAGAGGCGAGCGCTAGTAATTCGGAGAGAATGGAGTACCAGAGCGAATAAATAATTCTGGCTCCATTGAGTTTATTGAATGCTCCTTCGACCATAGGAAGTCCACGTCGAATAGCCCACATGGGATAGAGAACTGCAAGGAGCGGTAAGAAGGTGAGTTTTCCAGAAGGAACCACAAAAGGGATGAGGTGAAAACCGAGGTAGAGCCATGCTGATGCTCGAACCGGATCGCTGGTGCTTCCAGCGGTGCTGCCGGCACTCGCCCACGAGAAGAGCGCGATAAAAGTTAGGGGAAATAGGGTGAGAGCGACGCTACGGAGGGCCTGCCTAAACGAGACCCCCAGTGCGCGTGCAATCATTTGTTAGCCGTTAAGAATCGCGCGCATAAGAGCCGCGGTCTCACTCGGTGTCTTACCAACTTTAACTCCAGCCGCTTCAAGCGCGACCTTCTTTGCTTCGGCGGTTCCCGATGATCCCGAGACGATCGCACCAGCGTGGCCCATCGTCTTGCCTTCAGGTGCGGTAAATCCTGCTACATAACCAACAACCGGCTTGGTTACATACGATGCAATAAATGCAGCAGCGCGCTCTTCAGCGTCACCACCGATCTCACCGATCATGACAATGGCATCCGTATCTGGATCATCTTGGAATGCCTTTAAGCAATCGATGTGAGTTGTACCGATGATGGGATCGCCACCAATTCCAACTGCAGTGCTAAATCCGAAATCACGAAGCTCGTACATCATTTGGTAAGTGAGTGTGCCCGACTTAGAAACAAGACCGATACGTCCTGGTCCAGTGATATCTCCAGGAATGATTCCGATATTTGAAAGTCCAGGGCTAATCAGTCCTGGGCAGTTTGGCCCAATAAGTCGAGTAGTTCCCTTGGCAACCGCATGCGCATAGAAGGTGGCGGTATCGTGAACTGGAATTCCTTCAGTGATCACAACTACAAGCGGTAGCGCTGCGTCAATCGCATCGATCACAGCTGCCTTAGCAAACTTAGGCGGTACAAAGACAACGGATGCATTTGCACCAGTTGCCGCTACAGCTTCAGCAACGCTATTGAAAACTGGAAGCGTCTTGCCTTCGATCTCAACGCTCTGACCACCCTTACCTGGTGTTACTCCACCAACGATATTGGTGCCGTACTTAAGCATGCGTCCAGTGTGCTTGGTTCCCTCGGAACCAGTCATACCTTGAACAATTACCTTGGTCTCTTTATTAATGAAGATTGCCATTTACTTTGCCGCCAATTCTGCAGCTTTCGCAGCTGCCCCATCCATGGTGTCTAACTGCTGCACCAGTGGGTGCGCCGCTTCATCAAGAATTCTGCGACCCTCAAGAACATTGTTTCCGTCGAGTCGGACCACGATCGGCTTCGTTGCCTTATCACCCAATATTGCTAACGCTTGGACGATTCCGTTTGCAACGGCGTCGCAAGCTGTGATTCCACCAAAGACATTTACAAATACGCTTCTAACATCTGCATCACCCAAGATGATGGAGAGGCCATTTGCCATAACTTCAGCCGATGCTCCGCCGCCAATATCTAAGAAGTTAGCGGGCTTTACGCCATATTTTTCACCAGCATAAGCAACTACATCGAGCGTGCTCATCACTAGGCCAGCACCATTTCCGATGATTCCAACTTCACCATCGAGCTTGACGTAGTTGAGGTTCTTCTCTTTCGCCGCAGCTTCTAGTGGATTGGCTGCTGCATGATCTACGAGAGCCTCGTGAGTTGGGTGGCGGAATTCAGCATTGTCATCGAGAGTGACCTTGCCATCCAGCGCAATGATGCGACCATCTTCGGTCTTTACCAATGGGTTGATCTCCATCAAAGTTGCATCCTCGGCAACGAATGCGGCCCACAACTTAAGTAGGACGTCTGCAACATCGTTAGCGACGGCATCTGGGAACTGACCTGACTTGACGATCTCTAGCGCCTTCTCGTGAGAGATGCCGACGTTAGGATCAATTCCAACTCGAGCTAATTTTTCGGGTTGAGTATGTGCAACTTCTTCAATCTCCATACCGCCAGCAACAGAGGCCATGACGAGGAAATTGCGATTGGCGCGATCGAGCAAAATTGCTAAGTAATACTCTTCAGCGATAGGAGCGGCCTGAGCGATCATCACTTTGTGAACGATGTGACCTTTAATATCCATTCCGAGAATTGCTTCAGCCTTGGTGCGTGCATCTGCCGCATCAACAGCGAGTTTGACGCCTCCAGCTTTTCCGCGACCGCCAACTTTTACCTGCGCTTTAACGACAACTTTTCCACCCATGCTTGCAGCTGCACGTTCGGCTTCATCTGCAGTCAATGCAACTGCGCCGGCGAGAACTGGAATGTTATGTGCTTCAAAGAGATCTCGAGCTTGATACTCAAAGAGATCCACGTGGTACCCCGATCTTTAGAATGTTTACATGAAAGGAAGTGCGTACAGGAGTAAATCCTACTTGGAGTTGTGAGGGCTTTTAGAGTCGCTCGACTGGGGCATAACGCAATAAGAGCCGCTTCTCTCCTGAGCTACCAAAATCTATTGTCGCCTCAGCGCGATCGCCGGAACCCGCGACGGCCACCACTTTGCCTAATCCAAATGTGTCATGGGACACACGATCCCCGACCTCGAGAACAATCGTGGACTCCACCTTCTTGCCCGTTGCCCGAGGTGGTGGACCGAAAGTCCTAGTAGCAGTGCGCGCTTTAGGAGCGCTAGAGACTGCGTTCCAGGAGATGACACCCTCTGGAATCTCTGCCAGAAAACGTGAAGGTGGATTGTAGGTAGGTGCGCCCCAGGAAGATCGGTACTCCGAACGCGAAAGGTACAAACGCTTACGAGCACGTGTGAGCCCCACATAAGCCAGGCGGCGCTCCTCTTCAATCTCCGCGCGCTCTCCTAAGGTGCGTGAGTGAGGGAAAATTCCTTCTTCCATGCCAGTAAGAAATACCGTTGGAAATTCCAAACCCTTTGCGGTGTGCAAGGTCATCATGGTTACAACACCACCGTGATCCTCGCCATCTGGAATCTGATCTGAATCTGCTACTAACGAGACATCCTCGAGAAATCCAGAGAGCGATATCTCTTCACCTTCATCAACCTCTGACTCTTCATATTCTGTAGCGACTGAAACCAGCTCTTGTAAATTTTCAACGCGGCCTTCATCTTGCGGATCACTACTGTTCGCCAACTCTGCAAGCAGACCACTCTGCTCTAAGACGGCTTGAGCGATTATCGAAGGTTTGGTATTTGCTTCGACTAGCGTGCGCAGCGAATCTAATAAGTGAATGAAGTCGTTGATCGCAACGAGTGAACGAGTAGGAATTCCTGGAGCGTTCTTGGCGTCGCAGAGCGCTCGCCAGAACGAGATTCCGTGAGTCGCCGCATGTAGATCAATGACATCAAGGGCGCGATCGCCGATTCCGCGCTTAGGGGTATTAATAATTCGCCGTAGCGAAACTTCATCCTCGGGATTTACTAGTGTGCGCAGATATCCCAGAAAGTCCTTGACCTCTTTTCGCTCATAGAAGCGAACTCCGCCAACTACCTTGTAAGGAATGGCAGAGCGGAGAAAGGTCTCTTCAAAGATACGCGACTGGGCATTAGTTCTGTAGAAGATTGCCGTGTCGCCCGGATTAGAGGCGCCGATATCGCGCAACCGACGAATCTCACCGACGACGAATTCTGCTTCATCGTGTTCACTCTCTGCTACAAAACCTGTGATCGCCTCCCCATCGCCCTCCTGCGACCAGAGATTCTTCTCTTTACGCCCTTCATTATTGGCAATCACGGCATTTGCCGCGGTGAGAATATTTTGTGTGGAGCGGTAGTTCTGTTCTAAAAGAACCGTTCTGGCGTTGGGGTAATCCTCTTCAAATTGCAAAATATTTCGAATATTGGCACCGCGAAATGCATAGATGGATTGATCGGCATCTCCAACAACGCATAACTCCGCCAGGGGAAAACCTTCATCTGGAACCCCAACTAGCTCACGAATCAAAATGTATTGAGCATGGTTGGTATCTTGATACTCATCCACCAGGATATGGCGAAAGCGCGAGCGATACCTCGAGCGTGCCTCAGGAAACCTCTGTAGAACTTCTACAGTTTTGCCGATCAGATCATCAAAATCCATAGCGTTAGCGGCAGCTAATCTCTTCTGATAGAGAGCGAAAATTTCCGCCACGCGCTCCTCAAAATAATTTGTGGTTTTGTTGGCGAAATCTGCGGGGCCGTTGAGCTCATTTTTCTCAGCAGAGATAATTCCCGCGACAGCACGCGCCGAATATTGCTTCGCATCGAGGTTGAGCTCACGAATGATCACCGTGAGCAATCGGACGCAATCGCTGGAGTCATAGATGGTAAATGAATTGGAAAAACCCAACCTGGAAGCCTCTTGGCGCAAGATTCTGACGCAGGCGGAGTGGAAGGTAGAGACCCACATCGACTTTGCTCTCTCGCCTACTAACTCTGCGACTCGCTCTTTCATCTCGGCCGCAGCCTTATTAGTAAAGGTAATCGCCAACACTTCGTAGGGTGAGACACCTCGTTCGGCTAAGAGATATGCAATACGGCGCGTGAGAACTCTCGTCTTTCCAGATCCGGCGCCAGCCACCACCAGGAGTGGTGATCCGTGATGGATGACCGCCTCGCGCTGTTGCGGGTTTAGCCCCTCGAGTAGTGGTTCATCGCGCAGAGACATAGTTCCGAGTCTATCTATCAGCACTGATTCAGTAGGATTGCGCCATGGAACCTATGCTCGATAGTGAAGTAGAACGCATTCTGGTCGTCACAGCGCACCCCGATGATCTTGATTTCGGTGCGGGCGGCACTATCGCGCATTGGAGCGCAAAGGGAATCAAAATCTCCTATTGCATCTGCACCAATGGCGATCAGGGAGGCGTTGATGCCTCGATCTCTCGTGGGGAGATGAAGCAGATTCGCCGTCGGGAGCAGACTGAAGCCGGCAAGGTTTTAGGCGTTAGCGATATTCACTTCTTGGATTATCGCGACGGATGGCTCACCCCAACTATTGAGCTACGCAAAGATATTGTGCGAGTAATTCGTAAGGTGCGGCCACAACGTATGTTGATTCAGAGTCCAGAACGTAACTGGAATCGCCTTGGAGCCAGTCACCCTGACCATCTAGCGGCTGGTGAGGCAGCGATCCAAGCGATCTATCCAGATTCCGGAAATCCCTTTGCCTTCGAAGATTTACTCCATGATGAACATCTGGAGCCTTGGGAGATCAAAGAGGCTTGGGTCATGATGGGAGAGGGCTATGACCATCATGTCGACATCACAGATACCTTCGATCTCAAGATGAAGGCACTCGCCGCCCATGCGAGTCAGACCTCACATGTTGAAGGTTTTGAAGAACGGATCCGTGAATGGGGCACCCGAAGTGGAGCTGCAGCAGGACTTACCGATGGGCGTATGGCCGAGACTTTTAAAATAGTCTCGCTTCATTAATTTATTTAACGATTACCGATTCAATAGCTATTTTTTGAACTGGAGTTCCATCGGTTCCGCCTCCAACAACACCTGCGGAGGCGACTCGCTTTACGATATCTAGACCGCTAGTTACCTGACCCCAGATCGAGTAATCGGGAGGCAAAGTAGGTGAATCTTTATAAACTATAAAAAACTGACTTGAATTAGTTCCGCGGCCTAGTGAATCAAGTCCAGAATTTGCCATTGCGACTGTGCCTGCTGGATAAGTCACAGCTGCATTTGTGGGTTTGTTTTCGTCATTATATTGAAAAGACGGACCACCCTTTCCAGTTGCAGTGGGATCGCCACACTGCAAAATATAGAACTCCGAAGTAGTTACACGGTGGCAGAGTGAATGATCAAAAAATCCCGCTTTCGCTAAAAAAGTCATAGCAATTACAGTGATCGGCGCTTTCTTGCCAAATGCAGTAAATGTGATGGGACCACAATTTGTATTGAGGATGAAGGTTCTATCCGTAGGGGTCACGTTTGTGTTCGGAGTTCCAACATGCATTGGATAATGCGGAACAGAATTGGTTTTCACACAACCTGAAACTGGCTGAACTGTGGTTGAACTCAATGGCGCCGATAGAGTCCTAGGAAAAGATTTGGTGCTTGCCTTATGGGTAGCTGTCGGCGATGGTTGTGCAGTAGCGGAATTTTTTAATTGGCTCGCTTGTGCAGCTGCAAAACCAGAAAGTGAAATCGCAAAGAGAGCAACTGACGCTGTTGCTACCAATCTCTTGGTGAGGTTCACTCTTACTCCCATTCAATAGTTCCAGGTGGTTTACTCGTGATGTCGAGTGTCACTCTGTTTACTTCTCGCACTTCATTTGTAATTCGTGTTGAGATTTTCTCAAGCACGTCATACGGCAATCTGCTCCAGTCTGCTGTCATCGCATCTTCGCTCGATACCGGACGAAGAACAATGGGATGACCGTAAGTTCGACCATCTCCTTGCACGCCTACGCTTCGAACATCTGCGAGAAGTACGACTGGACATTGCCAAATCTGACGATCAAGACCCGCTAATTTTAACTCCTCGCGAGCGATGAAATCGGCTTTCCGCAAAATACTAAGTCTATTCTCAGTAACTTCACCGATAATACGAATCGCTAAGCCTGGACCTGGGAACGGTTGACGCCAGACTATCTCGCCTGGAAGCCCTAGTTCTAAGCCCACTTCGCGAACCTCATCCTTAAAGAGGGTTCGTAGCGGCTCTATCAATTGGAACTGCAAATCATCGGGCAATCCACCTACGTTGTGATGCGATTTAATATTTGCGGTGCCTGATCCTCCACCTGATTCAACAACATCGGGATAGAGCGTTCCCTGAACTAAGAAATCAATAGAGTCATGTGCTGAAATTTCTCGCGCAGCAGATTCAAATGCACGGATAAATTCCGTTCCAATAATCTTTCGCTTTGTCTCTGGATCAGTAACACCTGAGAGTGCGTTAAGGAATATTTCACGTGCGTCAACTACCTTGAGTGCGACGCCTGTAGCCGCGACGAAATCTTGCTCTACTTGTTCTGCTTCACCATGACGCAATAGACCATGATCAACGAATACGCANGTGAGTTGAGAACCGATCGCCTTCTGCACAATTGCAGCAGCAACCGCTGAGTCAACGCCACCAGATAACCCGCAAATGACGTGCTTATCTCCTACGAGTTCTTTAATCTTGGCAACCTCTGTTGCCACAATATTTTCACTAGTCCAGGTTGGTTCGCAGCCAACTATGTCGATCAACCAGCGGCGCAGAATCTCTTGTCCATTCTCTGAATGCAAAACTTCTGGGTGAAATTGCACCCCGGCAAAAGTTGCATCACTATTTTCAAAGGCAACTATGGGGGTATCAGCTGTTCGCGCAGTAGCAGTAAATCCAGTCGGTGCAGTGGTGACAGAATCTCCGTGGCTCATCCACACTCGTGATTGAGTATCTAAACCGCGCAAAAGTTTTGAGGTGTCATCGTGACTCATCGATGTGCGACCGAACTCGGACTTTCCAGTCTGTGTTACTACTCCACCCAGTGCAGCAGCCATAACTTGGAATCCGTAGCAGATTCCAAAAGTCGGAATCTGATGTTTGAAGATTGAAGGATCAAGTGTTGGTGCACCAGGCTCATAAACGCTTGATGGTCCGCCACTCAAGATAATTGCCTTTGGTTTCTTGGCAACGATCTCAGCAACCGACATCGTTGAAGGAACAATCTCGGAGTAGACATTTGCCTGGCGAACTCGCCGGGCGATTAATTGGGCGTATTGCGCTCCAAAATCTACGACTAGTACGAGATCAGGCACGGTGAATAACTACTTCTACCCGCTGGAATTCCTTGAGATCTGAGTAACCGGAAGTTGCCATGCCACGACGAAGTGCACCAAAGAGATTCATAGAACCATCTGATGTGTGTGAAGGACCTGTAAGGATCTCTTGCAGAGTTCCCACTGTGCCAACATGGACTCTATCTCCACGTGGAAGTTCAGAGTGATGTGCTTCTGCGCCCCAGTGCCAACCTTTTCCAGGAGCTTCGACAGCGCGCGCGAGTGGGCTACCCATCATGACAGCGTCGGCGCCACAGGCAATTGCCTTTGCGATATCACCGCTGCGACCTACAGAGCCATCAGCGATCACGTGTACATAGCGGCCACCAGACTCATCCATGTAATCCCGACGAGCAGATGCGACCTCGGCGACTGCCGAAGCCATGGGAACTGCAATACCCAAAACGGTGCGAGTTGTATGTGCTGCTCCGCCGCCAAAGCCAACCAGCACTCCAGCTGCTCCAGCGCGCATCAAGTGCAGCGCACCTGTTGCAGTGGCACATCCCCCAACGATTACCGGCACATCGAGTTCATAAATAAATTTCTTGAGGTTAAGCGGCTCGGTCTTTGAGGAGACATGTTCGGCGCTCACAGTGGTACCGCGAATCACAAAGAGATCGACTCCAGCTTTAACAACAACTTCGTGCAACTCTGCGGTGCGCTGTGGAGAGAGCGCTGCCGCAACAGTTACGCCAGAAGCACGAATCTCCGCGATGCGAGCCTTGATGAGTTCAGGGCGAATAGGTGCCGCGTATAACTCCTGCATGCGGCCAATCGCCTGCTCTTGTGGGAGTGAGGCGATTTCTCCGAGTGGAATCCGAGGGTCTTCGTGGCGAGTCCACAGCCCTTCTAAGTTGAGAACTCCAACTCCACCAAGCTTTCCAATAGCAATTGCGGTCTCGGGCGAGACCACTGAATCCATGGGAGCGGCAAGCATTGGAAGGTCGAATTTGTATGCATCAATCTGCCATTGGATCGAGACTTCTTCAGGGTCGCGAGTACGACGGCTAGGCACGATGGCGATATCGTCAAATGAATAGGCGATATGAGCGCGCTTTCCAGGACCGATTTCTATCTCATTCATTCTGATTCCCCACGCCTCTGTTATTTTCCGCCACGATAATTCGGTGCATCTGCCACATCGANNATGTCGTGTGGATGACTCTCTTGTAATCCTGCTGNAGTGATTTGAATGAGCTGACCCTTGCTCTTCAGATCTGCAATTGTTGCGGCNCCGGCATAACCCATACCTGAGCGAAGACCTCCAACAAGTTGGTGCACAACTGCTGCAACTGGTCCGCTGTATTTAACTTTGCCCTCAATACCTTCGGGAACTAATTTATCTTCGGCGAGAACATCATCTTGCATGTAACGATCTTTGGAGTATGACTTCTGTTCGCCGCGAGATTGCATAGCTCCAAGTGAACCCATTCCGCGGTATCCCTTGTATTTCTTGCCGTTAATCTCAATCAAATCAGCGGGCGATTCATCGCAACCTGCCAGAAGTGAGCCGAGCATTACGGTGTCGGCTCCGGCAACAATCGCCTTAGCGATATCGCCAGAATGTTGCAGTCCACCATCTGCAATAAGTGGAATTCCTGCGGTGACACAGGCCTTATGTGCCTCCATGATCGCGGTGAGTTGAGGTACTCCCACGCCAGCGACAACGCGAGTAGTACAGATGGAACCTGGTCCAACTCCCACCTTAACCGCATCAACTCCAGCGTTGATCAGCGCTTGGGCTCCGGCACGCGTCGCTACATTGCCACCGATAATTTCAACGTGGTTGAACTCTTTTTTGATGCGTGCAACTGCATCTAGTACTCCGCGGTGATGGCCATGAGCGGTATCGACCACAATGACATCGACTCCTGCATCAATCAGCGCTACGGCTCGTGCATAACCATCTTCGCCAACGCCGACTGCCGCACCGACAATGCCATGCTCTTTAGCCAATTTAACGTGCTTGACCTGATCCTCAATAGAAAGGTTGCGGTGCAAGATTCCGATTCCACCGGCTTTAGCCATAGCAATCGCCATTGCTGACTCAGTCACCGTATCCATCGCAGAAGAAATGACCGGGATGGAGAGGGAGATGTTGCGCGTCAGGCGAGTTTGAGTATCTACCTCACTTGGCACTACTTCGGAGGCATCCGGGAGGAGGAGAACATCGTCATAGGTCAGACCCAGGAGGATGACTTTTTCGCGAGCCTTATCCATCATTGGCTAAGTCTAGGGGTTGCTCACCGCTACCTTCGAAGCGCGTGACTCGTGCGTACTTGGCTAGAGGCCAAGGGCAAGTGCGATCTCGCGGCATGCGCTCGCAAGATCTTCTGCAACAAATACGCCTTGGCAATCGGCGGAAGCCCAACCCGGTCCACCCAAAATAATTCGAGGAGCTGGTCGCACATTGGGGAGCGAGTTAAGAACTTCGATTGAAGCATTCTCTGGAAGTTGAGCCCAGAGGAATATCGCAGGTGGCGCACAACGACGCACTACCTCGTTAATGGCCTCTGTAGGAGTTCGTGCCCCCAGAAATTGAACTTGAATACCGAGATCGGCAAGGGAGGCCGCTAAGGCGGTAATAGCAAGAGAGTGCATTTCTTCTCCGATACAAGCGAGAAGAACGGGAACCTCGTTTCGTGGATGGGAGACTTTTATTTGTTCGCCCAGCACCTTCTTGATGACATCAGAGACCATGTGCTCTGTTGCGATTCCCTCACCGGTGCGCTCCCACTCTTCGCCGATTAAGCAGAGCAGGGGAACCAGGAGATTGACCCAGACAGCAGCAACTCCATCTTTAGCGATCTGCGCCCTAATTCCCTCTTCTACCCCAACACGATCAAGGACCTGTGAGGCGCGATAGAGAGAGGTGACCAAGTGTCCATCCACGCTCGGAATGGAGCTGAGCTCGCTGGGGGCAAATTCGGGTCGATGGCCAACTGCCAACTTGGCGGCTTCTGCAGGTGAGACGCCAGAGACGACCAATTTATGCATGTAGAGCAGGCGGGCGAAGTCCTCTTGGGTGTATTTGCGATGTTCGCCAACGCAATGGTCGCTAGGTCCAAGACCGTAGCGGCGATCCCAGGTACGAAGCGTTCCTGGAGCGATTCCAAGGCGACGGGCGACTGCGGCGACGGTGAGGCGGGCTAAGTCAGGGTTGGCAACCTCAGCGGCAGCGGAGATTTGTGACTCAGGAGACATGCGCTAATAGTCATGGAACGGGACTATTTCTGCCACTTGAATTGTTACTTGTGCAGAGTGCTATCTCTCAAATCACATCTTCGGGACTTGAACAACCTATGAAACGATTGTAGAGTGCGACTCCAAGCAAGGAGGAATGTCCATGGCTGAGATTTCACGTCTACCCCGTCCCGTCGCTTCAGAGTGGGAGTGGCAGTATCAAGGCGCCTGCCGCGATCTACCTACCGAGATGTTCTTCCATCCAGATGGAGAACGAGGACCTCGTCGCGCCAACCGTGAGGCAGCTGCAAAAGCTGTCTGCGCTACCTGCCCCGTAATTGAGGCTTGCCGCAAGCATGCACTAGCCGTCCAGGAGCCTTATGGAATCTGGGGTGGTCTCTCAGAAGATGATCGCCTTCACATCATCGAACAGAATGAGCGCCTAAGTCGCCGCGAGATTGCGTTAACACCAGCTTCGTAAGCTTTTCGAGGCTAGCCTTAGCAGACTAATTTCCTCCGCGAAATTCTCGAGCAGTAGGAAGTGGTCTGTTAATGAACATCATCATTGGGGCGATGGCCATTGTCGGCTTCCTCATCATATTGATGTCGCTCTCCTCCTTTGTTGTATTACCTCTGCAAATCTTTCTGACAAATATTCATATTCGCAAAGTTCCCTCAATCATTGGGTTGTTCCTCTTCGGAATACTCCTGGTAGTACCCGGCGCACTACACGAGAGCAGTGTGGGTTCAGTAGATAAGAAATTTTCTGCTGTTACGGATCAGATATTTGATCGACTTACTAGTGCCGAAAAAGTAAAGGATCTTACTTCAACCAAAACTTATGGTTCGATAACTCTTCAGAGTCCATCCTCGCTAATTTTACAAACTAGCCCAGCATCAAATATTTCTTATAGCACCACGGTGAATTCACTCCGACTGCCAATAAAAGTCACTGGCTCTTTCTCTCCTGGATATCAGACCTGGTGTTTTGCAGCCACAGATGGCAAACGCGAATCGGTTTACGATCAATATGGAATAACGATTTCGAACTTAGCTACTCACACTTCTATTACAAATCCACAAACCGGCTACTGCTTAAAAGGTCGTGCTTACACCCAAAATGGCTCCATAGAACCATAAAGGCCCCTCAGGTATTAAAACCGAGGGGCCTTTATTGTGAGACTAGTAATTAGTGGCTGTGTCCACCAGGTCCATGTGAGTGACCTGCTGCGATTGCTTGTTCGCGTTGCTCATCTTCCGGAGTCTCAAATACGAGAACTTCAGTGGTGATAAACATTGCGGCAATCGAGGCAGCATTGGCGAGCGCAGAACGCGTCACCTTCACTGGATCGATAACGCCAACCTTGACGAGATCTTCGTACTCATCCGTTGCTGCGTTGAAGCCTTCATCCGCACCCAAGGTGCGAACTTTCGCAACAACGACATAGCCTTCATGTCCGGCATTCTCTGCAATCCAACGTAGTGGCTCATCGCATGCCTTACGGACTAGGCGTACACCGACGGCACGATCTCCTTCAAAGCCAAGATCATTTTGAATAGCGGCAGCTGCGTGAACTAGGGCAGCTCCTCCACCCACGACAATGCCTTCTTCGACGGCTGCACGAGTTGCGGAGATTGCATCTTCAAGGCGGTGCTTCTTCTCCTTGAGTTCAACTTCAGTGTGTGCGCCAACCTTGATTACGCATACTCCGCCAGCGAGCTTCGCAACGCGCTCCTGCAACTTCTCGCGATCCCATTCAGAATCAGTTGTTGCGAGTTCATTACGGATCTCGTTGACGCGGTTAGCAACTTCGGTGGTATCGCCTGCTCCATCAACGATCGTGGTGGCATCCTTTGTGATAACAACACGACGGGCCTTACCAAGAAGTTCAAGAGTTACTTGATCCAACTTAAGTCCGACCTCAGGAGTGATGACCTGGCCACCGGTCAAAATCGCAATATCTTGCAACATAGCCTTGCGACGATCTCCGAATCCAGGTGCCTTTACAGCAGCTGAAGTGAAGGTTCCGCGCATGCGATTGACTACCAATGTTGAGAGAGCTTCACCCTCAACATCTTCAGCGATAATCAAAAGTGGCTTGTTTGCTTGAGCAACTTTTTCGAGAACTGGAAGGATCTCTGAGAGTGCTGAGATCTTCTGTCCGGAGATGAGGATGAAGGCATCCTCGAGAACAGTCTCCATGCGATCTGAATCGGTTACAAAGTAAGGGCTGATGTATCCCTTATCGAATTGCATACCCTCGGTGAAGTCGAGTTCCAGACCAGTTGTAGAAGATTCTTCAACGGTAATAACTCCATCCTTACCGACCTTGTCCATCGCCTCTGCGATGAGATCTCCGATTGCGCGGTCTTGAGCAGAGATAGTTGCTACATCTGCAATCTGATCTTTGCCAGAGACAGGGGTGGAGTTCTTCTTGAGCTCTTCAGAGATTGCCTTTACTGCAGCCTCGATACCGAACTTGAGATCCATTGGTTGTGCACCAGCGGCAAGGTTGCGTAGACCCTCTTTAACCATCGCTTGTGCCAAAACTGTTGCAGTGGTTGTTCCATCACCGGCAACGTCGTTGGTCTTCTCAGCAACCTGCTTTACGAGCTGAGCTCCCATGTTTTCGGCTGGATCTTCTAGCTCGATCTCTTTAGCAATTGTGACGCCATCATTTGTGATGAGTGGTGCGCCATAACCCTTGGCAAGAACTACGTTACGACCGCGTGGGCCGAGTGTTACTTTGACGGTGTCGGCGAGGATATTTACGCCGCGCTCCATCGCACGACGAGCGCTCTCGTCGAAGGAAAGTGTTTTACCCATGTCGGTTACTTCTCAATGACTGCTAGTACATCACGGGCAGAGAGAACGAGATACTCCTCGTTATTGAACTTAACTTCGGTTCCGCCGTACTTGCTGTAGAGAACGACGTCGCCAACTTTTACATCTACCGGAGTACGGACGCCATCTTCAAAACGACCTGGGCCTACAGCAACGACTGTGCCTTCCTGTGGCTTCTCTTTTGCAGTATCTGGGATAACCAGACCTGAGGCTGTGGTCTGCTCGGCCGCGATGGCCTTTACGACAATACGATCTTCAAGTGGCTTAATGGCAATGGCCATGATGTGCTCCCTTTTCATCTATTTATCTAGCAATTTTGGAGTTCCACCGCTCGCATACCCCGCTAATTAGCAGAGTCAGGGCGAGAGTGCTAACCAAACTCTAGCGAAAGCCCCAGCGGGCTGCCAAACGAGAAGGTGGGATGTGGGGGCTACTTGGGCGAAGTTGAGGTGAATTAGAGGCGAAAACCGGCGGCGCGGGCCTCGGTACGGGCCTCCCGGAGGCGACGCAAGCGCTTGACCAGCATGGGCTGGCTCAAAAGGGCAGCCTCACGGTCGATCAGGTTATTGAGAAGTTGGTAGTAGGCAGGAGGGGTGAGGTCAAAGAGCTCCTTGATGGAGGACTCTTTAGCGCCTGCATGACGCCACCACTGCTTTTCAAATTCCAGGATTCGAACTTCTAGGTCTGTGAGACCCGACTCGGGTTGAAGCGGAGCAGGCGATCCCTGAAGTTCCATACCTAGATACTAAATCAATTCCCCGACAATTCAGCGAGGAGCACCGCAAACCTTTTTCGTGTTGCTACCGGGCGCCATCCTTGCGAAGTGCCTCTTTCTCAATATTTCGCACCATGGTGGGAAAGATCAATCGATGAAAAGGAAGCACCAGAGCCCAGTAAAGACGTCCCCCTAATCCCTTGGGTTGGAAACTCGCCCTTTGAACTAGTCGCCGCATTAGGCGACCATCGTGGTTCACTTCATCGACTGTAAATTTCAGCCATGCCTTGCCGGGCAGAATCATCTCGGCATACAAAGTCAGTTCATAATTTGTCTGCAAACTTTCCACTCGCCAAAAATCTAAGCTCTCACCCTGACGTAAGAAATGTGGATCGCGGCGACCGCGACGCAAACCAACTCCACCAATCATTCGATCAAGCAATCCGCGCAACCACCACAGGAAGTCAGCTCCATACCAACCTCGCGATCCACCAATCTCTTCGATGCTGCGCCACAGAGAATCCAACGATGCATCTGAGTAAATGATTTGATCATCGTGATATTCAGCATCACCCGCCCATGCGGGATCTGATTGCGTCTTCTGCCACGGAGGCATAAAAGCGCTCGCATCTGACCAGCGAGATTCGACTTCATTGTGTTCCACCTTTGAAAGCGCTAGTTCAAAGGCCTTATCTACCGTTAGTAATCCGTTTGATGGCGGTGGGATAAGTGTTGAAATACTATGTCGTTGATCGACCATTGATTCATTAATAAGCGAACCCACAAGTGGTCGGGCAAGAGCTACCGGGACTGGCGTTACAAGACCAATCCATAAACTCGAGAGCCAGACCGAGAGAAAGGGAACTTTGATGATGATGCGCTTTCGCAGATTGGCAACAGCGGCAAACTCTTCAATTAAGTTTGCGTAAGTAAATATGTCGGGCCCGCCAATATCGTACGTACCTGATTGCGGTGTTATCAGGGAGGCGGCCTGCGATAAGTAGTACAACACATCACGAATCGCGATTGGCTGCGTTCGATTATTTACCCACTTGGGGGTAATCATTATCGGCAACCTGTGCGTCATGTGACGAATCATTTCGAAAGAGGCAGAGCCCGAACCGATAATAATTCCGGCACGAATTTGTAAAACAGGCACATCAAATTTTGCGAGGCAGGCACCCGTATTAGCGCGCGAGGCTAAGTGTTGACTCGCCTTGTGACCACCAGTTGTAAAAATTCCACCGAGATAAATAATCTGAGAGACATCCGCATCATGTGCAGCCTGCCCAAAGGTAAGGGCCATGTTCTGCTCTACCTCATCAAATCGTGGACCAGCGCCGATCGAGTGCAATAAATAGAAAGCGGTGTGAATTCCTGAAAGCGCAGCCCGGATGGATTCATATTCGGTGGCACTACCCACGGCCACCTCAACCTGGGAGTACCAGGGTTGACCCACTATCTTCGCTGGATCTCGAACCAGCACTCGCACTGCTGCACCTTGATTGAGGAGCGTGGTTACTAATCGACTGCCTACATAGCCTGAGGCGCCGGTCACAAGTACCTTACGAACTTCAGGAATCGACTTCACCCGATACACAGTAGACTGTGAACATAGATTCGGATATTCGAAACCAGAGCTGGTTGGCAATCCGACGAGTGGCCACTTTGAAGTCACGTTGAGTGTAGAAAAGGTAAATTCTCATGGCGAAACCGCGCGTAGTTATCCTTGGCGGCGGCTTTGGAGGCCTGGCAGCCGCAGAGGCTCTGGGCCACGATGCAGAGATCACGGTCGTTGATCGCAACAACTATCAGACATTTCTCCCTCTGCTCTACCAGGTCTCAACCGCGGGTATTGCCGCCGATCACATCGCCTATCCCATCCGTGGCGCCCTGCGTAAGGCAGGTGGGCGCTTCCATATGGGTTCACCGATCTCAATCGACCATAAGAACAAGACCGTCAAACTCGACAGCAGCGAGGTAATTCCCTTTGACCATCTCGTTGTAGCCCTCGGCTCTGTAACAGCAGACTTTGGAATCCCGGGCGTTGAGGAATTCGGACTCGGAATGAAATCAATTCACGAATCTCTCACGATCCGATCAGAGATCATGCGCCGTTACGAAGATCTCTGTCGCTTCCAAGATGACACTCGACTCAAGATTGTCGTCGTTGGCGGCGGTCCAACGGGTGTGGAGATGGCTGGAGCGCTCGGTGAGTTAATCAAAGGTCCACTGCACAACGATCAGGCCGAGGCTGCAGCAAATATCGATGTCTATCTCGTTGAGGCAGGTCCTCGTGTCCTGCCTATGTTCGACCAATCGCTGACCGACAAGGCGCAAGCAGAGCTCCAGAAGCTCGGCGTTAATTTAATGCTGAAGACCGCGGTGAAATCCCTCGAGTCAGGACAGATTAACTTTGTCGATGGAACTTCTATGCGCGCACATGTTGTGGTCTGGGCCGCTGGAGTAACCAGCTCACCTGCCATCTACAACCTCAACGTTCCAACAGAAGGTTTCCGACTAAAGACCGATCAGACCCTGCAGATCTCCAACTACCCGTATGTGTGGGCGGTCGGTGACTGCGCCGGAGCTCGCGGCGAAAATGGTCGCTTCCTGCCACAGGTTGCTCCCGTCGCAATGCAACAAGGTCGCTTCGTTGCGGAACAGATCAAGCGAATTTCCAAGGGTCAGCCACTCAAAGAGTTTGTCTACAAAGATAAGGGCGCCATGGCCACCATTGGTCGCCACAAGGCGATCATTCAAGTGAAGAAGCTAAAGATCAGCGGTCCTATCGCCTGGTTTGGCTGGCTCTTCCTGCACCTCTTCTACTTGATGGGTGGACGCAACCGGATCGGCACCATCGCCGACTGGACCTGGAACTACCTCACCTTCGATCGCGGCAATCGCCACATCATGGATTCGCTCTAAAGATCACGCCCTAAAACTATGGCCTACATCAACTTACGCGGTCACCAAACGTGGAGCGTTGAATATCCAGCCGTAGGTGATCCTCTGCTTCTNCTTCANGGAGGCCTGAGCGCTACCGAAAACTTCGATCTCCACATTCTGCCTGCGGTACAAGATCGTTTCTACGTCTATGGATACGACCGTACCGCGCATGGAAGAACGGGAATTCGTGAGGGCTTTTATCACTTTGATTTCCAACGCGACGAAGCGATCGCGTATATCGAGGATGTAATCGGCGGACCCACTCACCTACTTGGGCACAGTGATGGAGGAATCATCGCCCTCATGGTGGCGATCAAGAGACCAGATCTCGTCCTCTCGATTATCGCCACGGGTACGAATTACACTTGGGATGCCGGCCTGACCTTAGGGGGCGAAGTCATCATCACCGATGAGAATCGCGCCGAATTTGCCGAGCGCTCACCAGATTCACCCGAAACCCTTGATCGAATTATTCACAAGGCCTACGAGGTCTGGGAGACCGAACCCAACATGACTCTCGAAGAGTTAGGCACTATTACCTGTCCCGTACTTGTTGTTAATGGCGATGATGAACCATTTGACCCACACCATGGCGTTGATCTCTTCCAAGCCTTACCTAATGGGCGCTTGGCAATTATTCCCGGCTCACCGCACGCAACTCACAAAGTAAAGCCCCACTTACTTATTCCAATCATTCAAGATTTCTATAATCATCCTGAACCTCGTGGAGAATCAAATCCCTTCAGTGAAGTTACCGGGGATTAATTCAAGATATTAAGGAACAAGAAGCGTTGGAAGACGCAGCAGGTTAAAGACGAGATCTGGATAGACGCCCAAAGCTAAGGTTGCGATAAAGCAGATTCCAATTCCCGCGCTCACCATAAATGAAGGAACTTCCACAGTTACGGTCTCATCGGTTGGCTCTTTAAAGAACATAATCAAAATAACTCTGAGATAGAAGAAGAGCGCGATCGCACTTGAGAGCACACCNACTACAACGATGGCGATATTTCCGCTGTCATATGCCGCGGTGAAGATAGAGAACTTCGCAATAAATCCTGCNGTCAGTGGAACTCCACCGAAGCTCAAAAGGAAGAGTGAAAATGCGGTGGCGACCAGCGGCGACTTCTTCGCCAAACCTGCCCAACGATTGAGATCGTTCACCTCTCCTGTGGAGTCACGAACTAAGGTCACAATGCCGAAGGCGCCGATAGTGGCAAAACCATAGGCCACTAAATAGAACAACATCGAGGTGAGGCCAATTTGGCTAAGTGCAATCACGCCGGATAACAAGAAACCGGCATGGGTAATTGAAGAATATGCCAGGGTCCGCTTTACATCGCGTTGCGAGATCGCGGCGATTGCTCCGCCGGCCATCGTCACAGTAGCTATTGCAACAAAGACGGGACGCCAATCGCTTTGAATGGCGCCGAAGGCCACGACAAAGATTCGGAACATAGCTCCGAAAGCGGCCACCTTTGTGCAAGCAGCCATGAAACCGGTGACCGGAGTTGGCGCACCTTGGTAGACATCGGGAGTCCACGAGTGGAAGGGAACCGCTCCAACTTTAAAGAGCAGGCCGACTGATACAAAGATCAGCCCAAGGAATAAGAAAATGTGATTGGCGCCTGGGGTCTGGGCTGCGGTTCTAATAGTTCCAAGTGAGAGGCTGCCCGAGAAGCCGTATAAGAAAGCTCCGCCGAAGAGGAAGAAGGCTGAAGAGTAAGCACCAAGCAAGAAATACTTAAGAGCTGCTTCTTGTGAGAGCAAGCGGCGGCGGCGCGCTAGACCGGTGATGATGTAGAGCGGAATGGAGAGAACTTCGAGCGCGACAAAGAGCGTGATCAGATCATGAGCAACTGGGAAGAGCAACATTCCAGAGATTGCAAAGAGAACGAGAGGATAGATCTCGGTCATCTGGACGCCTGAAAGGGTTGCCTCTTTCTCTTCCGATGAACCTGGAAGTGCTGATGCCTGCGGAGCAAAGTGATCGTTCTGAGTAAAGAAGAGCAGCGCCACGAATGCAAGAACGAGAATGGTTCCCTGCAGGAAGGTACCGGCTGCATCTGTAGAAACAGAATCAATGGCAGCGGTCTGTGAAACTGCGGCCCTGATAGAGATCACCCAACCGAAGGCGGTTGCCACGGTGAGGAGTGCAATGATGATTTGCAGGCGAGC
>Ga0007865_1000052_pt1 | contig 19597 bp, 22 predicted proteins | sample CryBogCBH27Jul09_FD_54994 | JGI IMG/M metagenome (GOLD analysis project Ga0007865, IMG submission 54994) | Freshwater microbial communities from Crystal Bog, Wisconsin, USA - CBH27Jul09 | ecosystem: Environmental > Aquatic > Freshwater > Lake | place: Crystal Bog, Wisconsin, USA | collected...
ACTGATTCACGCTCACTGGAATTCACCAGGCTCCCAGCGTGACCATCTCACTTTTGATCCAGTATCAACGAGTCTCGTTGGAACCGCACTCGCCCAGTTCGCGGTTGGCGTAATCGGGTCGCTATTCATCACGACCGAATACACGACTGGTTCAATACGAACCACATTGGCGGCCGTACCAAATCGTTGGAAGCTAATAATTGCGAAAACTGGTGTATTGAAGATTTCAATGTTGATCGTCAGTGAAGCTGTCTGCTTTGCTGCATTCTTCATTGGCAAAGCAATTTACGGAAACATGGACCCTTCAATTCCGGACACTCTCAGCAATGGCGCTGACTTACGTGCCGTGGTGCTTGGAGGCTTGTACTTGACGCTTCTTTCAGTGATCGGCTTCAGTCTTGGAATGCTTCTGCGCCAAAGCGCAGCAACGATCAGCACGTATGTAGGAGTGGTTCTTGTAATTCCACTAATCCTTTTCTTCTTTCCCCAGAGCATTCAGGATTCGCTGACAAAGTTTGAGCCTTCCTACTTAGGACGAGAAATGATGTCGGTGAATCCCATCGCGAATGGTTTCTCGCCTTGGGTGGCTGCGATGATTCTGGTGATTTACACAGCCGTTCTTTGGGTTTGTGGAATCTTCGTGTTTCAGCGTCGTGACGCTTAGGCATTTACCGCTCTAGGGTGGCGAAATGGAAATTAGCGAAGCACTGAAGACAACTGGCTCAATTCGTGACTACACCGATGAGCAAGTAAGCGACGAAATACTTTTTGACATCATCGACACAGCCAGGTTTGCCCCATCAGGTGGTAACCGCCAAGCGTGGAAAGTAATTGTCGTAAAAGACCCTGGGCAACGCCAGAAAATACGTGACCTTTATCTCGATGCTTGGCACGACTACATCAGCCACATTCTTGCTGGACTCATTCCCTTCTCGCCTCTGGCTAGTGACGAAGATCGACGAGCTGCCCTGGCGCAACGAAGTGCCGCAGAAGCAATTTCCAAGCCTGATGGCTATCCAGAAACATTGCAGAATGTTCCAGTCATGATGGTTATCTGCGCCGACCTAGAAGTACTTGCTGCGCTTGACCGCGATTTGGATCGCTACAAAATCGTTGGTGGCGCTTCGCTCTACCCATTTGTTTGGAACTTGTTGCTCGCTGGTCGAGCACATGACCTCGGCGGAGTGATGACCACAGTTGGAATCAAGAATGAAAAGGCGCTGATGGAAGTGCTTCAGATTCCAAGTTCATTTGCGGTTGCTGCAATCGTCACCATGGGCCACCCCGTGAAACGTCACACCAAGTTGACCAGAAAGCGCGTTGAAGACTTCACAACCATTGACACTTTCAATGGTGAAGTCTTTACGAACTAAGAACCCAAGATTTCTTCGGTATCTTCACCTTGGCGACGAGGACCAGATCTAATCTCAGGGCGCTTACCGTCGATGAGTAGCGGTGTACGCATTGCCTGAACATCTCCACCAGGAGTACTCATCGTTCCGAGGAAGTCACCGTCTGCAATCTGTTTTTGTCCAAATGCGCCAGCCACATCCAAAATCGGAGACATGGGTACGCCTGAGTGGTCGAGTTTTTCTAACCACTCATCNGTTGTGTNCTTTTCAAAAATTGAATTGAGCACACTTCGAAGTTGAGTGAGCTCTGTAACCCGGTTGTCGTTTAACTTCCATTCAACATGAGCAGCTAACTCAGGACTNGCGAGAGCCGTGACAAGTTTTTCGTACTGCGAATCGGTGCCGACCGCCAGCAGCAAGTAACCATCTTTTGTTTTCACTGGTCCATAGGGGGCAATGCTCGGGTGATCATTGCCGAGGCGCATTGGATTCACGCCGGTTGCTAGATATCCTTGCGCCTGGTTAACAAGTCCACTCATCAATGATTCAAGCAATGGTGCTTCAAAGTGTCTCCCAGGTTTGCCGGACAACTTGGCAAAGAGCCCAGCTGCCAGGCCGACTGCGCCGTAGAGACCCGACAGCACATCAGCTATCGGTGCGCCAATCTTGGTCGGCTCCCCTTCAGCCGTTCCAGTAACTCCCATAATTCCCGATCGTGCTTGGGCGAGTAGATCAAATGAGGGGTCGTTCGCAACTGGTCCTCCCGATGATGCAGGCGTAATGCTTATCCAAACACAATCTGGGTTGAGCGCTTTCAGTTTGTCAATGTTGAGTGCACGGAGTTGATTCGGAAGAAAATTCTCAACCACCGCATCTGCCTGTTCCACAAGCTTTCCAACGGCAGCAAAATCTTTCGCATCACGTAGATCAGCGACAACATTTCTACGGTGCCGGTTCACTGCCAAGTAATACGTGGCATCATCACCAAATCGCGGAGGGGCAAGCCCACGTACGGGGTCACCTTCTGGTCCTTCAATTTTTATGACATCAGCGCCAAGGTCTCCGACGACCATTGCACAAAGCGGCCCAGCAAGCACACGAGAAAAATCAAGCACACGGACTCCCTCAAGCGGAAGTCCAGTTCCACTGTTGCAAGCTGCAATTTCCCAAGTCATACGATTCTCAGGCAGTCTCGACGAAACGATGCATATGCTCAGCGAGGTCTGTGACGATTTCAAAGCATTCAGGAATGATTGAACCAAGCCTCAAGAATCCATGAGTCATTCCTTCGGCTTCGAGTAGTTCAACCTCAACGCCAAAGTGCTCAAGCAGGCCGGCGTAGGCAACCCCCTCATCTCGTAGTGGGTCGCACTGAGCAACAACCATGATGGCCGGAGGTGAATTCGTTAGGTCATCAGCCATGAGCGGTGAGACTCGTGGGTCCGTGTGGTCTTGGTAGCCGTCTAGATACTGAAGATAGTCAGCACGTAATTGGTCATTGTCCAACATAAATCCACTGCCGTATTTATTCGAAGACTCAGTCACAATTTCTGGACCCATTGGTGGATTTATGAGTACTTGGGCGACGATGTTTAGATTCTCATTTCGCGTCTGCGCTGCACCCACCGCGGCAAACGTGCCACCAGATGAATCGCCCAAGACAATTAATTTTGCGTCTTCATGGGCAAATTTTGAAAGGTTCGCAGCAACGTAGCGAAGCGTGTCGATCGTGTCATTAATTCCAGCAGGAAACGGGTGTTCCGGTGCCAGTCGGTACTCAATTGCAAGAAACCTCATTTTTGTAGTGGTACTTAATGCACGACAAAGCCAGTCGTGTGTTTCCAAGTCGCCAATACAAAATGAGCCACCATGGAAGTAAACGACCAGTGCTTTGGATTCATCGCCAAGCGGTACGTAGTGGCGCGCCTGAAGCATTCTTCCCTCGAGTGGAANTACCACATCAGTCACGGACTCCATGGCAATCTCNTCGCCGCGAATAGCTTCAGCGACATTCAAATAGTCACTTCGACGTTTTTCAATGGTCTCGCTCGAATACATGATGGCGGGGTGCTCTCGAACGTACGTCACCATTGCCTCAAGGGCTTTATGAACCATAGAACTGAGCCTACGCAATGAGACGCATTTCTACCAACTACCTTGTGTCCATGAGTTCTCCTACCCCAGACTGGTCCGCAATCTCCAAGCGCAACGCTCGAAGTGTGCAGACAACAATCGGGTGGATCTTCTGGGATCCAGGAGCGGTGGCGCGCTACGAAGCTCTCGGACTTCCAGCGGGTGGTGGCTACATTGCATCACGAGCAGCACCATTCAGTGATGCGGGCCCAGATGCGCTCACGGAGGTCTTTGGTTCAATTTCGCCACTGGGAATCTCGCTCGTGTTTGAAGTACTAAAGACACGAGACAACTTCATGAAGTTTTGGGATGCGAGGAACGAAGCAGTCCTCGAAGGGCTAAAGGAATTCGCTCCAGCAATACTTGACCCACTGATTGAATTTGGACCTCTTCTATGGAACGTTGTGCCAAAGCTTCCGATAGAGAACTGTCGCTTCGCTGCGAGTCACAACACTTTGAGCATTCCAAGTGACAGCGTTCTGTCTGGTTGGCACGCAGTGAATTTTGTTCGCGAATGGAGAGGTGACGTTCACTGGAACATCACCAAAGAAAAGAAACTTTCCGCTGGAGAAGCGTCAGTACTTCACAATGCATGGCTCGGCTACGAGGGTGACTGGCTCTCACTGTCGAGAGGTAATTCACAAGAAAGCATCGATGCTTCGTGGAAGCTCCTTGAAGAAAGAGGGCTCGCAGCTGAGCGCGTAGTAACTAAAGAAGGTTTAGCGCTGCGTCAAGAGATCGAAGACGAGACCGACACCAAAACGTCTCTCGTCTGGGAACTAGTTGGTCAAGAGAACTCAGTTCGATTCGCTGAGTTGTTTGAACCGCCATGCGTTGATCTGCTTAAGCGAGTGGACATTACGGCTGGGCCGAATTATCAGCCTGCTTCAAGAATTCACTGAGCAACGCAGTACTCCAAATTGGAGCGGACGACCGGGCTCGAACCGGCGACCTCGACCTTGGCAAGGTCGCGCTCTACCAACTGAGCTACGTCCGCGTGGTGGGTTCAATACTAGCCGACCAACTAGGAAAAGGAAAAATCTTTACGGGGCTGGCGAAGAGGCAATAAACGCTTCGACTTCTTCTCGCAAATAATCACGAAGCTTAGAAATATCTGGCATTGCTTCAGCGCAACCATAGATTCCGAATTCTAAATATTCTTCAAATCCGAGAACGGTGATGTTGAGTGCGAATGGGCCAAATAACGGACCCACCGGAGCTGCCGAGGCGACACGGTGACCACTCAGCCATAGAGGAAGAGGTGGCCCAGGCACTGAAGAGATCATGACGTTGGCCATTGGTGGAATCTTGTTAAACAGTCCGAAATTATGAATCAGCTTTCCACCGATCGCTAGAAGCGTTGGCCCCAGAGATTTAGTGATGTTTTGCAACATCTGCGCTCCGGCTTGGCGCTGCACTCCTACAGTTTTTTTCGAGTCGGCTGAAATTGCCTTGATTCGCTCTTCAGGATCATCGATGTTGGTGTGCAGGCGCACCAGCATGCCTGAAATCTGATTTCCCAGCGCTGCAGCTTCACCTTCTCCACGAACATTGATTGGAACAAATGCAATCAAATCTTTCTTGAGCGTTTCGCCGCGATCTTCTAGCAATCTACGAAGCGCACCACTCGATACCGCCATTACAAAGTCAGTGACCGATGCCCCTCTTGACTTTGCCGCCCTCTTCGAATCAGCCAGTGAAACCTGGAGGCGGTGGAATTCTTTTTCGGTTCCAGATGCTGCATTAAGTGACGTTCTCTTTGCTTCAAATAGTGAAGGCTGGTCCGGAGTTGCTTTGTTCTTTCGACGAAGAATTGCAACCCTGACTACTGCACGAACAATTGTGTAGAGGCGAGCAAACCAGGAGCGAACGTTTCTAATGGCGAGCGTTGGATCTTTGCGAATTTTTCCTATGCCTTGGCGAAGCAGTCCAAAGGAAGTAGTTACCGTTTCGTCTTCGACTTCTTCTGGCTTTGGAGCTGGTGGTCGCACTTCTGGAGAAATATCAAACAAACTTGCGAATGTTTCTGCACCTGAAACTCCGTCGGCGAGGGCGTGGTGAACTTTCAGAGCAACTGCTGCCCTGCCGTCTTGCATGCCTTCAATGACCAGAAGTTGCCAGAGAGGTCTCTTTGGCGAAAGTTGTTGCGACAAGAACTGAGAAATCAACTCATCAAATTGATCAGGAGTACCAGGTGCTGGAAGCGCAACTCTGATTACGTGCTTTTCAATTTCAATCTTTTTCTCATTAACCATGATTGGCCAGGTCATATCAAATGGTGCACGTACGAGTCGCTGGCTAAGGACAGGGATCTCGTGAAGTCGAGCTTCGATGTTGTTGCGGATTAATTCGTAGCGTTCCTTGGGGTCGGCAACGTCACCGAATTCGAGTTCAACAATGGCTCCGATGTTCATTGCCGAACCAGGAACTTCTAGAAGAACAAATGCGCTGTCGAGCGGATCAAGAAATTGTGTCATCGTCCCGTGCTCCCAAATCCACCTTCGCCCCGTGTTGCTTCGGGGAGTTCATCGACAAGGCTAAACGACACACTCGGAACCGCAAGAATTACTAGCTGCGCTATTCGGTCACCCTTTTTAACTTCGTAGTCATTTGTTGGATCAAGGTTGACCATTGCAACCTTTAACTCTCCGCGGTAGCCAGAGTCCACGAGCCCAGGGGCATTCGAACACGTAACCCCGTGCTTTGAAGCCAGACCACTACGAGGAAGAACGAAGCCACCATGGCCCTGTGGGATGGCAATAGCGACACCTGTTCCGACCATGGCCCTGCCACCTCCTGCCTTTAACACTGCGTCTTCAATCGCAACGAGGTCGCATCCAGCGTCACCTTCATTTGCGTATTTAGGAAGAACGGCATCTGGGTGAAGTGCCTTGGCAAGAATTTCCATAGGGCGAAGGCTACCCGTCACCGCACCCTTGGGGTTGTCAACTATTAGTAGTGTCGCAATGTGCTGGTTTGGATGGACTTAGAAATGACGGGGCTTGAGCCCTCGCGCCACGTCATTGTGGAAATTGCCACATTGATTACCGATGACCACCTAAACATTGTCGCTGAGGGACCAGATCTCGTGCTGCACGCATCACCTGAAGAGCTCAGTGAGATGGGCGACTTCGTAACAGAGATGCACAAGAAATCTGGACTNCTTCCATTGATNGAAGCCTCGACANTCACTTTGGCCCAGGCCCAAGAGCAAACTCTCNCTTTTATAAAGCAGCACATCAGCGAACCACGNAGCGTTCCCCTATGCGGAAATTCAATTGGAACCGANCGACGATTCCTCCAGGAGTACATGCCCGAGCTTGAAGCGTTNCTGCANTATCGAAACATTGACGTTTCCACGCTTAAAGAGCTTGCTCGACGCTGGCACCCNGAAGTACTGGCATCAGTTCCTGANAAAGCCACGTCTCACCGAGCTCTCGACGACATCAGAGAATCGATTGCTGAACTAGTCCATTATCGCAATACCATGTTCCCTACACCGGAGAAATAAAAATGTCAGACACCGTACTTTCAATTCAAGAAGCCACTGCTCAAATGACCGCTGCCGGTCAAATGTTCGAAATAGAACGCGCCACGGTTAAGGGCGTTGAGATGAACGTCTGGAAGAACGCACCACAAACAATGGCTCAGGTTCTTGGAATGTCGCTCAACCACAGTGCTAAAGAATTCTTGGTTTACGAAGATCAGCGCTACACCTTCGAAGAGCACTACCGCGCAGCAGCAACACTCGCACAGAGGTTTATTGATCTTGGAATTAAGAAGGGCGACCGCATCACCATTGCATCGCGCAACTTGCCCCAGTGGGTCATGAGCTTCTGGGGTGCAATTCTCTCTGGTGCGGTGGTGGTTCCCCTCAACGCCTGGTGGACCACNGACGAGTTGGAATACGGACTNAGCGACTCAGGAACTTCAATCGCCATTGTCGACGAAGAGCGCTTTGCACGCATTTCGCCTTTTATGGATTCACTTCCAGAACTCACAACCGTGATTGTCCTCAATGACAATCCGAAAAAGCCGCTAAACCTCGCCAACACAAATTCACGAGTGGCAGTCAAGAGCTTTGAAGAAGTACTCGGAACTGTTGATCCAGCACAAACCCCTCCAGAAGTTCCTATGGACACCGATGACGACGCGACAATGTTCTACACCTCTGGTACAACCGGCAAGCCAAAGGGTGCAGTAGGAACACACCGCAATGCTCTTTCCAACATGATGAGCTTGTTCTTCGTTGGACAGCGCGCCACACTTCGCTATGGCAACGCCAATCTTGACGATGATGGCAATCCGGTGCAGGGTTCAGCAATGCTAAACATTCCGCTTTTTCACGCAACAGGGTGTCTAGCCACAATGCTCGTGAACACCGCTTCGGGCGGAAAGCTTGTCCTATCGCACCACTTTGATCCGACCTTGGCATTAGAGATGATCCAGAACGAAAAAATCACTCAAATCGGTGGCGTTCCGGCAATTGCGATGCAACTGCTCGATCACCCAAACTTNGCTGACTACGACACTTCNTCNATNCGCTCAGTTTCATACGGTGGAGCACCACCACCACCTGAACTTGTAAAGCGCATTCGAGCCGCATTCCCTAAGGCCCAGCCTGGAAATGGATACGGCCTCACTGAAACGTCGGCTGCGGTTGCTCTAAACAATGGCGCTGACTACATTGCCAAGCCTGCGAGCTGCGGGCCGGCAGTTCCAACGTGTGAAGTTGCAATCGTGCCTGAAGACTTTGAAGGTGACGAGCCAAGCGCAGATCTTCCAAAGGGTCCAGAGGTTCGTGGAGAGCTATGGATCAAGGGTCCAAATGTTGTCCGTGGTTACTGGAACAAGCAAGAAGCAACCGACAAGGCCTTCACTAAGGGCTGGTTGCACTCTGGCGACATTGCACGTATTGACGAAGAGGGATTCATCTTCATTGTTGACCGTGCGAAGGACATGATTATTCGTGGTGGAGAAAACGTGTACTCAGTAATTGTTGAGGCCGCAATCTTTGAGCACGCAGATGTTGCCGACTGCGCAGTAGTTGGTGTTCCTCACCCATCGCTTGGTGAAGAAGTCGCTGCAGTGATTGTTCTTCGACCTGGAAGGGTTATTGAGGGTGAAGAAATCTCACGCCACGTGGCCCAACGCCTTGCGAAGTTCCAAGTTCCGACAAAGGTGATCTTTCGAACCGAACCACTTCCGCGTAATCCTCAGGGCAAAGTTCTAAAGAGAGAACTACGCGACAGCATTCTCGACTAAAGATTCATACTTTAATACTACTTGTGGTAGTATTAAAGTATGAAAATAAGTATGAGCTTGCCAGATGAAGATGTCCGATTCCTCGACGCTTATGCAGAAGAAAAGGGTCTCGCCTCTCGTTCGGCCGCGCTCCACAAAGCTGTACGCCTACTTCGAGCCAATGGGCTTGCTTCTGCTTATGAATCTGCATGGTTGGAGTGGAATGAAGAATACGAAGCATCCTGGGACGCAACATCCAGTGACGGGATTCTCTAAGTGCAACGCGGCGAAATCTATTTAGTAAATCTTGAGCCAGCGCTAAGTGGTGAAGCCAACAAGCAACGCCCAGCTGTCATTGTCAGTAACGACGGAGCCAACAGTTCTGCTGAGCGAAATGGCTTTGGTGTGATCAGTGTTGTTCCCGTAACTTCCAACGTAACTCGAATTCACCCTTTTCAGGTGCTGTTAATGGCAGAAGCGACTGGCTTGAGTATTGATTCAAAAGCCCAAGCTGAACAAGTTCGCTCGATTTCAGTGAAGAGACTCGGTTCGCCAATTGGTGAAGTGCCCCAGAACGTCATGGAAGCAATCGACGAAGCCCTTCGGATACACCTAGCGCTGTAATTTTGTTCTGAGTAATAAAAAAGCGGCCGCTCGAAAGCGGCCGCTTTTTTATTGGTAAAAGAATTACTTGTTTGGCTGTGGTGTTACGCGTAAGTAGTCCTTGAGCTTCTTGAAGCCCTTAGGGAACTTAGTTACAGCGTCTTCGTCACTGATTGAGTTAACGATAATTACATCTCCACCATCAACCCAGTTAACTGGAGTTGCTACTGAGTAGTTTGCAGTNAACTGAAGTGAGTCAAGTACACGNACAACTTCGTCGATGTTTCGACCAGTTGATGCAGGGTAGGTAAGAGTTAGCTTTACTTTCTTGTCTGGCCCAATAACGAACACGCTGCGAACAGTGAGTGTGTCGTTTGCGTTTGGGTGGATCATGTCGTAAAGGTTTGCAACAGTCTTTGACTCGTCACCAATAAGTGGGAAGTTAAGAGCTGTGCCCTGAGTCTCAGCAATGTCTGCCTTCCACTTGTCGTGTGAAGCAACATCGTCTACTGAAACACCAATGATCTTGGTGTTGCGCTTGTCGAAGTCAGCCTTACGAGCTGCAAAGCCACCAAGTTCGGTAGTGCAGACAGGTGTGAAGTCCTTAGGGTGTGAGAACAAGATGCCCCAGCCGTCGCCGAGCCATTCGTGAAAGTTGACTGTTCCTTCGGTGGTCTCCGCGGTAAAGTCCGGGGCCACGTCACCAAGACGAATCGCCATTTGATACTCCTTCGAGTGAAAAACTCAGTCCTTTGACTGAGTTCCTTTACTGTAGTGGATATATCTGAATTGTTGCAAATGTCTATGGGATTTGTAGGTTATTGCACGCAGAGCCTCAAAACCCTGTGAAACTAGAGGAATGTCCGAATCGCAGAACCCGACTGTTGCCGCGTTTGACCTAGATGGAACACTCAGCGAAGGTGGGAGCGTCGTTCACTGGTTGCGCTTTATTGCGGGCACACGTGCCACCTATTCAGCCGGACTTTCACTTATCACTCCCCTCACTATTGGCGCAATCAAAAGTGGTTCAGCCGCCGACAACGCAAAAGAACGTTTATTTCACAAACTTCTTGCGGGTAGAGATGTCGCTGAAGTTCAGGCAAGGTCTCGAGAGTTTATTCTTCACCACTTAGAAACCAATGGCCGCGCTCACGTGATTGCACGCTTGAGATGGCACCTCGATCAAGGCCACAAGGTGGTAATTGTTTCTGCATCACCNCAGCTCTACGTCGATGTTGTTGGCGAAACGTTTGGGGCGAACGGCGGATGTGGAACTCGACTTGGAGTTGACGCGAGAAACAAACTGACCGGAATGTATTTAGGGAAGAACTGTCGTGGCTCAGAGAAAATTCGCCGCCTCAACGAATGGATTTCAGAGCAGGGCTTTGCTTCTAAGCCAGTGGTCTACGCGTACGGAAACTCACGGGGCGATCTAAAGATGCTTACCAGTGCTGATCACGGCTACGACTGCGGCAAGCTCGGTCGCTTCGGTGCGCTGAAGAACTTCAGTCGCCTCGAGGCGTAACTACTGCTCGATTGAAGAAGAAATTTCTACGATGCCGCTTTCGCGACCTTCGTAGATAATCTGCATCGAAGCAGCTTGTTCCTTCCAAGAAATAACGGTTGATCCACGTTGGTCAACAATGCCAACGTTGATGTCGTAGACACCGTCGAGCAATGGAAGCTGGGCAATATCAAGACCAATGCGATTTGACCCTTGCTTCAAATTGACTGGCGAACCCTGTGGGTCGCTTCGACTCACCAGCAGTCCGGTGCGAGTAAAAATTTCAAACATGAAGTTTCCGCTGTACGCCTGCTCAGCGCTTAGATTCACGTCAAGGTGAATACCAGCGCCACTTCTCACATCGAATGAACCGCTTGGTGTGGTCACTGAATCAATGTTGATGTTCGCCTGCGTTCCAGCGACATCATTGGCATGGGCATCTTCTAACTGATGCTCACGAAATACGCGAAGTGCCTCACTCGCCGGGCCGTCGGCAACCATGAGTCCTGAATCAAGCACAATGGCACGATTACAAAGTGCGCGGACCTGATCCGCGTTATGGGTAACTAGAAGAATCGAGCGTCCTTCTTCTTGGAATTTCTTGATGCGATCAATGCACTTTTGCTGAAAACGCTCATCACCAACGGCAAGCACCTCGTCAACCACCAGAATGTCAGGGCTCACACTCACCGCAACGGCAAAGGCCAAACGAACATACATTCCGCTCGAGTAGAACTTGACTTGAGTGTCAATGAATTGTTCGATTTCGCTGAAGGCCACAATCTCGTCGAAGATGCGATCAACCATCTTGCGAGAAAAGCCGAGCATGGCGCCATAGAGATAGACGTTGTCGCGACCAGACAGTTCCCCTTGGAATCCTGCTCCTAGCTCGAGCAACGCAGCGAGGCTTCCGCGAAGTCGAATCTCACCTGACGAAGGTTGCAAGACGCCACAGATGCACTTCAGGAGTGTCGATTTTCCAGATCCGTTATGTCCAACAATGCCAACTGTTTCACCTTCTGCGATTGTGAAGTTGACGTTGTTGAGTGCACTAAAGAGTTCTGTTGTGCCAGATTTTGGATGAAGAAGGCGCTCTTTAAGCGTCTGGTGACGTTCATGATGAATCTTGAAGCTCTTGGAAATGTTGTCAACTTCAATAACGTTCGCCATTAGAGCTCCGACTCAAAGTTGGTTTCAAGACGACCAAAGATGACTTCTGCCACGAGGAAGAAGATAATCATGATCCCAACGAGGCCTGCATTGATTTCAAAGAATTTTGTCATCGACCACGTTGGCAAGACTTGCATCANNGCGTGTGGGGCCACGAGAGAATGGACTGACGTATCGCCATAAAAAATACGCTGGAACGTCAAGATAACTGGCGTCAGCGGATTTAAGAAGTACAAAAACGTCAGGCCATGGCGATGGAGTGCTGGAGACAGCGTGTTTTCGTAGGAGTAAACAATCGGTGTCATGTAGAACCACAGCTGCAAGATCACTTCAATGAGGTGCTTTACATCTCGCATGTACACCGTGATGGCGGACATGAGCATGGACATCGCTGCGCTAAAGAGATAGAGCGCAATAAACGAAATTGGCATCAACCACATGAAGTTCCATGCTGGTGCGTGTCCGGCAATCAACAAGAAGATTGCAAGGACTCCTACTTGAATGACGAAATAAACAACGGAGGCGCCCACGTTGGCGAGCGCCAAAATTTCACGCGGAAACGAAACCTTCTTTACGAGTCCAGCTCGGTCAACAATGACCCCGGTCGCAGTGTTAACTGAAGTCTGATACATGTTCCAAGCAATAAGTCCAGAGAACAGGTAAATGACGAAATTAGGAATTCCATTCTTCAGAAAGATCGAAAAGACCAAGAAGTAGATACAGAGCGAAAGCGCTGGAGAAATCATTGACCACAAGAGACCAAGCGAAGATCCCTTGTACTTAATCTTGATGTCAGAAAGAATCAGGTTTACGAGGAGCTCACGTCGATTAACGAGGTTCTTCAGCCGAGCAAGCAACCCGGGTCGGACACTGACAACGCGTACTGGTGCATCATCGAGTGAACGTCGAACGCCGCCGTCCGACGTAGCTTCGCTCACTAGTCGCCTTTAGTTAACGCCGAGTGCTCGATGACAGCGTCAATGAATCCGTATTCAAGCGCTTCTTCTGGTGAGTACCAACGGTCACGTTCTGAGTCAGCGAGAATCTTTTCGAGCGGCTGGCCGGTGTGNCGAGCTGTCAACTCAGCAAGGCGGTGACGTGACTTGGCGAAGTCTTCCGCCCAAATTGCGATGTCGGTTGCTTGACCCTTGAAAACTCCACCACCGGTGTGTGGTTGGTGCATCAAGATTCGAGTGTTAGGTAGTGAGAAGCGCTTGCCCTGGGTTCCGGCACAAAGAAGGAACTGACCCATTGATGCAGCCATTCCGAAACAGATTGTTCGAATGTCGTTGCTGACGTACTGCATGGTGTCGTAGATGGCGAGGCCGTCTGAAACAGATCCACCAGGAGAGTTGATGTAGATGCTGATGTCCTTGGTTGGGTCATCTGCTTCTAGGAGCAACAGCTGTGCGCAGACCCTATTAGCCATATCGGTGTCAACCGCTGAGGTGCAAAAGATNATCCGATTGCGTAAAAGTCGGTTGGTTAGGTCGTTATTGCCGAAGTAATCGGCCATTGATGTGTCACTCATACGTCCAATCTACCGTGCCCGCTCCAGACACCCTGCCGATTTCGCCTAGAGTAGAAACCCTGCGGGCGTGGCGGAATTGGCAGACGCGCTGGTTTTAGGTACCAGTTCTACGGAGTGTGGGTTCGAGTCCCTCCGCCCGCACCAAGTTTTTAAAGTTTCCCTTGCTATTTGCCAATAGGTCGTAGTAACGTTGTATTTGCTGTTTCGCCGCAACATCGCGGTAGAGACCGATTCGATATGAAACTTCGAGTTGGGCTCATCTCAACTTGTAGGAGTTTCTATGTCCATGACCTTTGCCGACCTCGGCGTGCCATCAAACCTTGTAGAGCGTCTCGCTTCACGCGGTATTTCTGAAGCATTCCCGATCCAAGAAGCATCCATCCCTGACGCCCTCGCGGGTAAAGACGTTGTCGGAAAGGCCGCAACGGGATCTGGAAAGACTCTCGCCTTCGGTCTTCCCCTGCTCGCCCGCCTCGAAAAGGCTCGCCCACGCAAACCTACGGCCCTGATCCTTGTTCCTACACGTGAGCTTGCCGCTCAGGTGCAAAAGGAACTCGCACAGTTGACCGAAGACAAGGGTCGTCGCATCATCACTATCTACGGTGGTACTTCGTACAACATTGCTCGTAAGGCACTGAACTTTGGCGTTGACGTTGTTGTTGCTTGCCCAGGTCGTCTAGAGGACATGCTCGAACAACGTGCCTTTGACCTTCAGAGCTGCACCACTGTTGTTGTTGACGAAGCTGACCGTATGGCTGACATGGGCTTCTTGCCTTGCGTACGTCGCATCATCTCAGCTACTGCTCCTAACCGTCACGTCATGTTGTTCTCAGCAACAATGGGACCAGACGTTAAGTCACTCGTAAAAGAATTCACTAACGATGCCGTTATCCACGACGTTGTTGGAGAAGAAGCTCCTAGTGATGTTGACCACTTCTTCTGGCGTGTTCCACGTGACCAGCGTCCACAGATGACTGCTGACATTGTTGAAGAATACGACCGCGCAATTGTCTTCACCCGTACCAAGCACGGTGCTGACCGTCTTGCTCGTCAACTCGAAGAGCGTGGTATTTCTGCAGTCCCCCTTCACGGAGACCGCACACAAGCTCAGCGTGAACGCGCACTTCGCAGCGTTAAGAGTGGCCAGGTTCGTGTACTAGTTGCAACTGACGTTGCTGCTCGTGGAATTCACATTGACCTACTCCCAGTAGTGGTTCACTACGATCCACCAGCCCAGGCAACTGACTACCTTCACCGTTCTGGTCGTACTGGCCGTGCCGGTAACACTGGTGCAGTTATTTCACTCGTTGGNGAAGATGTAATTGGTCAAGTGAAGCGTCTCCAGAAGGCTCTTGGCATTCCAACAATGATCGAACCNCGNGAAGACGCACCGGCAATTCGCCTTGGTGCTGTTGACGACGTTGCAGCGACTGAGCGTCTTGATGACCGTGGAGGCAAGGGTCGCTCAGAGCGCTCATCTTCACGCGACCGTGACCGTGGTCCTCGTAGTTTCGGTGACCGTGACCGTGGTGCTCGTTCTGAGCGCAGCTTCTCTGACCGTGCTCCTCGTGGAGACCGTCCAGAGCGTGGNTTCGGTGACCGTGACCGTGGAGCTCGCACTGAGCGCAGCTTCTCTGACCGTGCTCCTCGTGGAGACCGTCCAGAACGTGGCAANGACCGTCCATTCACTCCTCGTAGCGACCGCCCAGAGCGCAGCTTCGGCGACCGNGACCGCNCNGCTTCACCNCGTGGNGAGCGCAGCTTCTCTGACCGTGCTCCTCGTGGAGACCGACCAGAGCGTGGATTCGCAGACCGTGCCCCTCGTGGNGACCGACCNGAGCGTGGATTCGCAGACCGTGACCGCGCAGCACGTCCAGACCGCGGCAACGACCGTCGTCCAAGTCGTGACTTCGCAGACCGTTCTGCATCACCTCGTGGCGGTAAGGAAAAAGAAGGTACCGTTAGTTTCTTTAACGACTCAAAGGGATTTGGGTTCGCAAGCGACGACAAGGGTGACGACTTGTTCATTCACTTCTCTTCAATCCAAGGTGACGGCTTCAAGTCACTGAGCGAAGGCCAGAAGATCACATTCGAAGAGGCCGAGGGTCCAAAGGGCCGCGAAGCTCGCAACGTACGCGTTGTTGGTGGCGGACGTTCACGCCGCTAGAGTTTGTGACCATGTCTGAAAAACCACTCGTAGAACCACACATTGGCCCTGCCCCCGACGACCTTCTTATTGAAGAGATCGTTGTTGGTAGTGGCGACGAAGCAACACCAGGTCAAACCGCGGTTGTCCACTATGTAGGAATTTCTGCCTCAACGGGCGAAGAGTTCGATGCATCGTGGAACCGTGGTGACACATTCTCATTCCCACTTGGAGCTGGTTACGTAATCCAGGGCTGGGACCGAGGCGTTGTTGGAATGAAGATTGGCGGACGTCGTCGTCTTGTTATTCCTGCACACCTTGGCTACGGAGATCAGGGTGCAGGCGGAGTAATCAAGCCAGGTGAAACACTTATCTTCGTTGTTGACTTACTTGCGCTTCGCTAGTTCGAAGAATCAATAGCCAGCATTCGCTGGAAGTCACCGTATCGTTCGCAACAGATTTCTGAAAGAAGTCGCAGACGGTCATTGGGGTTAGCCAAGCTAAGAACCTTGAACTGGTCAAGGATTGACATTGGTGTCATTGCGCATAACTGCCAGCTTCGAATCTTTGGATCGCTATCCATTTCACAGTTCGACCTGGTGTAATCATCGGAGTTAATTTCACTCTGTAGAGCTCGAAGCGCTTTTACCGCTGACTCAGTTGAGCGCAGCAATGTTTCATCAATGCCACAATCCGTACAGTGACGTTCTTGCACAATGGCTTGCGGGTAGGGATCGTCTTGGAGCCACTCAACAACTTCGCAACACTCAATCCCCTCAACTACGAGAAGAGATGTGCCGTCACTAGTCTTCTGGCTGGCAACGATCTTTACTACGGTTCCGTTGCCGAGGCGCACGTCGCCACCACCAACTTCTGAGCCACGTTCGATCAAAGTTGTGCCAAAGGTCCCTTCATCATCAAGGTCTAAAAGCATCTGCTGATAGCGGGGTTCAAACACATAAAGCCCAGCCGTTTGATAAGGGAAGATGACCATCCCGAGCGGGAACATTGGGAGTCTTTTGGCGGTCACGTGACCAGCCTAAAGGTGAAAAATCTGTGAACTAACGCTTTTCTAAAGCTTCTGCGAGCGAGCGAAGGGCATTGCCACGGTGTGAAGTGGCATTCTTCTCATCCAAAGTCATTTCAGCCAGCGTTTTGCCACCAGCGTGCGACGGCAAGAAGACTGGGTCGTATCCGAAGCCATTGCTCCCTTTGGCCTCAGTGCCAATAGTGCCCTCTAGGACGCCTTCAACGCTGAGAGAAGTTCCGTCGGGGTAGGCAACGCAGATAACTGTCCTAAACCTCGCCGTGCGCGGTGCACCAACACCAGAGAGCTTGCCGAGCAACTTGACGACGTTGTCTTCATCACTTGCGCCAAGGCCGGCGTAGCGAGCGCTGTAGACCCCGGGCTCTCCATCTAGGGCGTCCACAAAGAGTCCAGTGTCATCGGCAACGGCAGCGTGTCCGGTTGCCTCGACGAGAGCTCGGGCTTTAAGAAGTGCATTGCCCTCAAGGGTGGTTTCAGTTTCATCTACGTCTGGAACGTCAGCTGGTCGCGGAAGGACGTTGATGTTGAGTGCGCTGAGAACCGACTCCATCTCCACTTTTTTGTGGGGATTGGCGGTAGCTAAAACAAATGTGATCATCGAGGAGATGGTGGTGTTGCAAGAACTGCACGTTGCGCGCTGTGAATAGCGCTGATGCCACTTTGTGCCAAGTCGAGCAATTGACTTAACTCTTCTCTCGAGAAGGCTTCTTGTTCTGCAGTCCCCTGCACTTCCACAAATCGACCAGCACCAGTCATTACAACGTTCATGTCGGTATCGCGCGTGAGTCTTCTTCGTAAGGGAGATCGAGCATGGGAACGCCGCCAATGATGCCAACAGAAATCGCCGCTACAAAGTCACTCAGTGCGTGCTCTTTGATTGTCCCCTTCTGAACAAGGCGAGTGATTGCGTCATGGAGAGCAACGTATCCTCCACAAATTGAAGCAGTGCGTGTTCCACCATCAGCTTGGAGCACGTCACAGTCAACCGTTATTGCGAGGTCCGGAAGAAGTTCGAGACGAGTAACAGTGCGAAGTGAACGTCCAATGAGGCGCTGAATTTCTTGGGTGCGTCCAGACTGCTTTCCCTTGGCGGCTTCGCGGTTATTGCGTTCTGGCGTAGAACCAGGCAGCATTGAGTACTCAGCGGTGACCCATCCCTTGCCAGATCCCTTTAGCCAACGTGGAACGTCTTCTTCAACTGACGCGGTGCAGAGAACTTTTGTGCGACCAAAGCTAACCAGGACTGAACCTGCTGCCATGTCGGTGTAGTCGCGTACAAATGAGAGTGGTCGGGCCTGATCTGGGGTTCGGCCATCGGCGCGCTGAACTGACATGGGACTCCTTAAAAACACCGTGTTGTGCGTCTTAACGGTAGCGGAGATTTAGAAGTAAATGATTTTCTTGGCCCGTTCAACGACTTCATCAATGTCGTCGCTCCAGGCGCCAGTTGACAAGTACTTCCAGCCATCGTCACAGGCAATCGTGACAATTGTTGCTTCTTGGTCGTCAGGAATCGTGTTGGCACACTTCACAGCACCAGACATGATGGCTCCAGAAGAAATGCCTACAAAGAGACCCACTTCAGTCATGCGTCTCGTCCACTCAATTGATTCTTTTGGTCGAACAATTACCTTGCGGTCGAGCAATGCTTCACCACCAGCGTCAATAAAGATTGGTGGGATGTAACCATCATCGAGGTTGCGAAGTCCATCAACCATTTCACCACTCGGTGGTTCAATGGCCCAGATTTGAGTGCCCGGCTTCTGCTCTTTTAGAAATTTGCCAACACCCATCAATGTTCCAGAAGTTCCAAGTCCCGCTACGAAGTGCGTAATCTCAGGAACGTCTCGAAGAATTTCTGGACCCGTAGTCGTGTAGTGCGCCATTGGATTCGCTGGGTTCGCGTACTGATACAAAAATACCCAGTCAGAATTTTCTGCACTGAGCTTTTGCGCCAGGCGCACTGCCCCATTGGATCCCTCGCTACCGGGCGAGTCAATAATCTCTGCGCCCCAGGCAAGCAGCAATTGACGTCGCTCTGGTGACACGTTTGAAGGAAGAACAACTTTTAGGTGGTAGCCACGCAGGCGACACACCATTGCGAGTGCGATTCCAGTATTACCCGATGAAGGCTCGATGAGAATCTGACCGGGCTTTCCAGGTATCAAAATGCCATCTCGCTCAGCAGCTTCAATTAGTGAATATGCAATGCGGTCTTTGACAGAACCAGCCGGATTGCGACCTTCAAGCTTGGCAAGAATCTTTACGTTCGGCTTTGGTGAAAGCGCGCTGATGTCAATGACTGGCGTATTGCCAATTAGTTGAAGAACTGAATCAAAACGAGCCACTACTGAGCTCCACCTGCAACTGCAGGAAGCAAGGTGACTTCATCGCCGTCAGCAACCGGTGCGTCAACGCCACCGAGGTAACGAACATCGTCGTCGTTGATGTAAACGTTCAAGAACCGGTGAAGCGTTCCGTCTTCATTGAGAAGTTGAGGCTTAACAACCGGGTACGCATCAGTGATCTGCTTAAGCACTCCACCGATTGTTGTGGCGTCAGTGTCAAGAACTGCAAGTCCGCCCATTGCTTGGCGAAGCACTGTTGGAATTCGGATGACTGCAGACATGGTGTTCCTAACTCAATCTAATAGATGACTAACTTAGTCAACTTTAGTGGTACTTCGCAATAGCGTGACCAAAAAGGATCCTCTAGTACCTAAGTACGCTTGAAGAGTGGCCAGGGCTAAACAAATCCAAGCGCGGCGTGACAAAAAGAAGGAAGACGCCAAAAAAGGTGACCAAATCGTCGCCTCAAATCGTCGCGCCCGTCATGATTTCGAATTAGTAGAAACCATGGAATGTGG
>Ga0007865_1000069_pt1 | contig 17119 bp, 19 predicted proteins | sample CryBogCBH27Jul09_FD_54994 | JGI IMG/M metagenome (GOLD analysis project Ga0007865, IMG submission 54994) | Freshwater microbial communities from Crystal Bog, Wisconsin, USA - CBH27Jul09 | ecosystem: Environmental > Aquatic > Freshwater > Lake | place: Crystal Bog, Wisconsin, USA | collected...
ATGACGTCTATGAAGGCGGCAATTCTAACGTCGTCAAGGAAGCCGACAAGCGTAAGCACGGCGGCAAAATCCACAAGGCCAAGAAGCACGTCGGTCATCATGAAGGCCATAAGGCTGAACATCGTATGGATCGCGCACCCCGCAAGTCGGGTGGCCGCGCTTCAGGTTCGAACATGAACCCACTGTCGTCTGCTCACCACGGCATGGAACCTAAGGGTTACCATTCGTATGAGCCAGAAGAGCACGGCAAGTAAAAAGCTGGGGGGCTTCGGCCCCCCTACTTCTTTCCATTGGAAGTTTATGATGACCGCAGCATGGACACGTTCTGAAGGTAAATCACCCTCCGGCGGCCTCAATGAGCGAGGCAGGGCATCGGCCCGTGCAGAAGGTCATCACCTAAAAGCCCCGACTAAAGACGCAGATAATCCGCGTCACGAGAATTTTTGCAGCCGCATGACCGGCGTAAAGCGCAAAATGACCGGCGCAGCTGCTGCCGCAGATCCTGATAGCAGGATCAACAAATCACTTCGCAAGTGGGGTTGCTGATGTCTGACAAACCATTCTGGGACAAGCAGCTTCCTAAGGGGCACCACACAAAGCATTTGTCGCATAAGCAAGAGCAAGGTGCTAAGGCTAGTGCTAGGGCTGCAGGTCGGCCATATCCCAACTTAATCGATAACGCCGCTGCGGCACGTAAAAAAGGCAAATAATCATGACCACCTTTACATCAACGGGCGCTGTTAACCAGTCCATCACTCGCGTTGGCGCGTATGAGCCGTTTGAGCTTCAAGTTTCTCGCGGTCAGATCAGCCTTCACTCGACCGTCAGCATTTTTGGCTATCAGGCCGCAATCCCTACATCTGGTTTTATCCCAGTTTGGGAAAATGCAACGACCTACACGTATCCTGCATCTGCGATTACAATGACGCTTCTCAGCTCATCGGCATCGGATGCGGGTGTTTCGGTATTAATCAACGGTCTTGATGCTAACTACAACCAAATTTCTGAGACGATTGCCTTCACGGCTGGTAACTATACGGGCGTGAACACGACCAATAGTTATTTCCGCATCAATAGCATGGCGGTCACGGCAGTTCCCTCGGCTGGTTCATCCAATGTCGGAACAATTAAACTCCAAGATACTGGCAAAACCATCACTTATGCTCAGATCAACATTGGCATTGGCCGTACACAGTCTGCCATTTATACGGTTCCAGCGGGTAACACGTTCTATTTGAAGCGTTCCCAAGGCTGGACGAACATGGTCTACACCTCTGGATCGTATGGCACTTACCGCACTTGGACGGTCAATTCGGCTGGCGTAAATGCCTTGGTCACTCAGCGTCCATTCGTTGCTAACTTTGTCAGTGAGCGTTGGTATCCAAACGCCTACGTCCAGAAGACGGATATTCAGTGGCAGATGTCAGCAACGGGTACGGCTTACGCTGCTGGCTTTGCTGCTGAAGGTATCTTGGTTGCGAATGACGGAACTCTCTAATGGCCACGAGCGGCACCTACGCCTTTAATCCGTCGCTCGGCGAGATTGTACTTTATGCGTACAACCTCTGCGAAGTGCGCAACACGGCAATTGCCCAAGAGCACATGGAAGCCGCACGGATGTCCACAAACCTATTGTTGGCCAACTGGGCCAATCGTGGCGTAAACCTATGGGCCGTCGATCTCGTGACGGTGAACTTCAACCAGACCCCAGCAATCTTGACAGCTGTAGGTAATGGAACGTCAGCAACGCTAACCTACGCAACTCCCAGTACCCCTGTATACACAATAGGTACACAGATCACCGTAGCTGGCACGAGCGGCGTGAATGGTTTGCAGACTGTCACGGCAAGTTCCAACGGTTCGGTGTCATTTGCATCTTCTTATGTTGGAACATCCACCGGCGGCACGATCTCAACATCGACGCCAGCGGCCACATACTCAATTGACCCAAACACCGTCGTGATGCTCGATGCCTACGTGGAAAACACCACGAATGGGTCGCAGCCCATCGACCGCATCATCCTGCCGGTCTCGCGCACCGAGTACTCGTCCTATCCCAACAAGCAGCAGGTGGGCTTCCCCACCGTGTTCTGGATGGACCGCCTCATTGCGCCGCAGGTGACACTGTGGCCGGTGCCGGATGGCACGTCATCGCAGACACTGAAATATTACCGCGTCCGCCAAATCCAAGACGCGGCCTATACCGGTGGTCAGACGGTCGAAATCCCGTACCTCTGGCTGGAAGCATTTGCCTACAATCTGGCTCTGCGCCTCGCCATCATCTGGAATGCCGCAAAGGTGCAATTGCTGAAGCCGCTGGCTGATGAGGCCTATTCCGTTGCTGCCGAGCAGAACGTGGAAACGGCGCAGCAGTACATCTCGCCGCAAATCCAAGGATACTTCAGGTGAGGGCGACAGGCCGTGCATCCGTATCAAGTAGAAATCCTCGCGCTTTCGGCCTATGTGACCGTTGCGGGTTTTTATACAATCACGACCGGTTGCAATGGCAGTTTGACTATGCTGGCGCTGGCCTTATCAACAAGCGCATTCTGGTGTGCAGTCCGTGTCTGGACACTCCTCAGGCCCAATTAAGGTCGATTATTCTTCCTGCCGACCCGGTGCCAATCGAGAACCCACGCGTTCAAGATTACGCAGCGGCGGAAACAAGTTATGTTACAACAAATTCTGCGCCAGTTTATGACCCAATTACTGGCATACCTATTCCGCCAACAACTCATCTTTTGGCGCAAGATGGTGAAAATTTAACAAATCAACCAATTGGTGCTCCGCAAGGCCTAGACCAGAATGCTGTTCAACCATTATTTGGCTCGAAAGCATATCGGGTTAATTTAAATCCATTGTCTATTGTCTCCAATGGTACAACTGTTGTTACTGTTTCTTGTTCATCTGCACATGGCCTTTCAACTAATGACCAAATTTCAGTTGAAGGTTTGAAAAATAATCTTGCAGATGGTTTTTATAGCATCACCGTAACCACGGGTACGGCATTCACTTATCGGACAAACAATGTTATACCTTCTGGTAACTTAATCCAAGGCACCACCTTGATGGTAACCGCCTTAGTTGGGTTGCCTTATGGGTATACTCAGATACCGCAGACTGGGATTTAACTATGTCAGACACTACCACGACACTTCTTCCCTCTGCGACATCGCTAAATGGCACTGAGCAGGTAGCTATTGTCCAGTCTGGCGCGTCCGTTCGTACAACAACTGCCGCTATCTCTGGTTTAACGCCCGGCCCAACCGGCCCAGCAGGTCAAACGGGCAGTATTGGCCCAACTGGATCAACAGGCCCTACGGGGCAGCGTGGTCCTACGGGTTCGACAGGAACTCAGGGGCCTACAGGTAATTTGGGGCCGACAGGACCTACGGGGCCTACAGGTTCTACAGGATCAACAGGCACTCAGGGCGCAGTCGGTCCCACGGGTACTGCAGGAACAAACGGATCTGCGGGTCCTACGGGCCCACAAGGGCCACAAGGTAATACAGGTCTTACGGGAAGTAATGGGCCAGTGGGTGCAACGGGGCCAACAGGACCTACGGGCGCTGCTTCTACGGTTGCAGGTCCTACGGGCCCTTCAGGTACAGGTCCAACAGGGCCAACAGGTGCTGCATCATCGGTGGCGGGGCCGACTGGCCCGAACGGCCCGACTGGTCCGCAAGGAAATACAGGCAATACTGGTTCAACAGGTGCTACCGGGCCAACTGGGTCTTTGGGGCCAACTGGAGCACAAGGCCCACAAGGCCCACAGGGGTCCCAAGGCCCAACTGGCTCAACAGGCCCAACAGGTCCAACAGGTTCACAAGGTATACAAGGCAACACAGGAACAACAGGTTTAACTGGTCCTACAGGACCAACTGGCGGGGCCTCGACTGTCGCAGGGCCAACGGGACCAACAGGAACTATTGGACCAACCGGACCAGCTAGTGGCCCAACCGGCCCAACCGGCCCGACTGGGGCGGATTCTACTATTGCTGGTCCTACTGGTTCTACTGGCCCGACTGGCCCGACTGGAACAACTGGTTCTACGGGTCCAACCGGCCCAACTGGTTTGCAGGGTGTGCAAGGTTTGACTGGCCAGACAGGTCCAACAGGACCAACTGGTGCGGCATCCACGGTTGCGGGTCCAACAGGCCCAACTGGTTCTACAGGTTCTACAGGACCGACAGGCCCAACTGGAACAACTGGTTCTACAGGTCCAACAGGCCCAACTGGTTCTACAGGTTCTACAGGACCGACAGGCCCAACTGGAACAACTGGTTCTACAGGTCCAACAGGCCCAACAGGCCCCGGCGGGATTAACTCAGGTACGGCGGGTCAAGTTGCTTATTACGCCTCAACCGGAACAACGCTTTCTGGGACAACGGCACTTAATCAAATAACTTGGAGCAATAATGCAGTCACCGTAACTTCTAATGCTGGTACTGTTCCAATTACGTATAAACTGAACACGTTTACCAACTCCTCCGCCGCTACAATGGCTATCACTATGGCGACAACAAGTGCGGTTGATGGTCAAATGTCTATTGTGCGTATTTATGATTTCAGTGCTGTTGCTCAAACAATTGGTTGGACTAACACAGAAAATAGCACGGTTACGGTTCCAACGACCTCAAACGGTTCAACGACTTTGCCGTTGACTGTAGGGTTTATGTATAACTCGGCAACGTCTAAGTGGCGTTGCATAGCATCAGCGTAAGGAGAAATGAATGGCGGTTATAACTTTAGAAGATGGGCTAATTAGTGATAGCTTTACAATGGGTGACGCGCCCATGTTCAGTGATGCTCTTGTTATGCCATCGGATCAGTATAACGCACTGACGGCTGACGAAATCGCCGCTATGAAACAACAGCGTTATGATAACTGGCTTGCATTAGTCACTTCGGTTTCACAGGATATGACAACCAATGACTGATAAATATTGGGTTGGTGGGACAGGAACTTGGGATACGACCACAACGACAAATTGGTCTTTGACTTCTGGTGGTGCTGGCGGTGCTGCTGTTCCTACGGCCTCTGACAACGTATTTTTTAACGCTTCTTCAGGAACGCCGAGTACCGTTACGATGACGGGGGCATTGACTTGTCTGTCGTTTACAACCTCCGTAACGGGTTGGACGTTTGCAACAGGAACGACACCAACATTAGCTGTTTCTGGTAGTATGTCTTTAACATCCACGACAACATGGACATCTACGGGAACAATTACATTTAACTCCACCACAACGGGTAACACCATAACAACGGGTGGAACATCTTTTGCTGCGGCCATTACGTTTAATGGTGTCGGTGGCGCATGGTCGTTAGGTAGTGCGTTTACAACTACATTAGGTGTAACATTAACTGCTGGCACATTGGATACAAGCAGTAGTGGGAACTACGCGCTTACCTGTCAATCATTTACCAGTTCTGGGACAGGAACAAGGACGTTAAATTTAAACGCTTCAACCGTAACTTTAAACTCAGGCGGCGGGGGCGGCACAGGAAGTTTCTGGTCAACGTCAGTAATAAACAATTTTACGTTTAATGCTGGAACCAGCAATATTTCTGTTGCGGGTGTAAGCACCAATGGCGCGATGCAATTTAATGACGGGGGTTTAACTTTTTATAATTTCACCATGCAAGTTGGTATGGTTCCCGGATATTCTCAAGTCGGATTAAACTTTGTCAATACCTCCGCTACAAACTTTCACAACCTAACATTGACCGCACCGACGACAGCCACAGCCGCAATGCCTGTACCTATTGCGGCTAACTTTACGGTTTCAAATGCGTTCACTGTAACAGGGGGCGGGTATAACTACAGGATAGTGTTAGATTCTACTACTCCCGGAGCAACCAGAACAATTACTGCTGCTTCTGCATCACTTACGTATGTTGATTTTCAAGACATTACAGGTGCTGGTGCCGCCACTTGGTCAGGAACAAGCCTTGGGAATGCGGGTGGTAATAGCAACATTACGTTCACGGCGGCGAAAACTGTGTATTTTGTTGGCACGACATCAGCTAGTTGGGGTGCAACAACATGGGCAACAAGCAGCGGCGGAGCAACCGCTGTGGCTAATTTTCCCCTGCCTCAAGATACTGTTTATATTGACAACAATAGTTTAAACACTTCTGCCACGTTGACTGTTACTCACTGGTATTTTGGAACAGTTACTTTTGTAAACAGAACAAATGCAATTACACTATCAATTGATTCCGTGCATTTTATTAGCGGTAGTTTTGTATTAAACAGTTCGGTTACTGTTACTACTAATAACAATATGTTGTTTGAAAACCGTGGAACGTACCAGTTAAATACTAACGGAGTATCATTTCCAAGCGGCACTCAAGCAATGATCGTGAACGCAGTTGGTGGAACTGTACAACTTTTAAGTGCTTTTACAACTCTTGGCAATTTTACCCTTACTTACGGAACGCTTGATTGCAACGGATACAATTTTACTTGCGCCAATTTTGGTTCCAGCAACAGTAATACAAGATCAATTCTTTTTGGTTCTGGTACTTTTACAATAACAGGAAGCGGCACAGCAGCTTGGAACACTGGCACTATAACAGGGCTAACAGCCACAGTTTCAACTGCCACAATTTCCATGACCAACACCTCTGCAAAAACTTTTGCTGGCGGAGGAGGAACCTTCCCAACACTAAACCAAGGTGGTGCTGGCACACTAACCATTTCTGGCTCTAATACGTTTAACAATATCAGCAACTCTTATAGCGCCACTGCCGCTACGGCTATTACCTTTACTGCATCTACCACGCAGACGGTTGGTGGGTTTACCGCAACGGGGGCATCAGGCAAAATTTTAACTTTGGCTAGTTCCACGGCTGGTACGTTTAACAGTATCGTGCTGACTGGCGGTGGGAAAGTTAGCGTTGACTATTTGTCCGTAAAAGATAGCCATGTTACACCAGCGACAACAACATGGTATGCTGGTGCAAATAGCACGAACGTCAGCGGCAATACGGGGTGGATATTTACGGTTCCCCCTTCTGGAACCGTTAACAGCGGTTTTTTTATAGTGATGGGCTAACATGGCAAACACATACACATGGGTCGTCAACAGCATGGTATCGTATCCCCAAGCCGAGGGGCTTACGGATGTTGTTTGCACCGTCAACTAGGCATGTAATGCCACTGCTGGCAATGGTAGCCTATATGGCGGCGGCGGCGGGAGAGCCACCGGAGCCACAGCAAGCAGTGGCGCACAAGGCGTTATTGTCATCACCTATACGCCAGCAGCCACCGTAACAGTTAACGGCAACTTTTTGATGTTTATATAACGGGAGGCAAAATGCCATTTAGTTCTGAAAAAGGAGTTGAAGTAATGACGATACAATGGGTTGGCGATTTAAGCATAGAAGATGCTAAAATTCTGCAAGAGGTTGCCGACAAAAAAAACATTGTTGAATTTGGTTGTGGCGGCAGCACTTTAATATTTGCCCAATCGGGAGCCAATTCTATTTTTTCTGTAGAAACTGATGCAGAGTGGATTGCCCTCACAAAAGAAAGGTTAAACGTCCTTGCACAAGCCGCTTCGGTTAATTTCGTACCGTATGATTTTTACAAACCAGAAAATGCGGATATTGTCTTTGTAGATGGAGTAGATCATTTAAGGTTAGATTTTGCTATTAAAATGTGGCCTTACTTATCTCAAGACGGCATTATGCTTTTTCACGACACCAAAAGATTTAAAGATTTTCAAAATGCAGCGTGGATCATGCAAATGTACCATAACGAAATAAGAACTATTGATGTAAACCACCAAAACAGTAACTTGACACTAATACATAAAAAACCACACGCTCCATACGTCAACTGGAATGAAACAGAGGGGAAGCCACAATGGGCATATGGCATTCCGCAAGACATGGAAAGGACAAGGTTATGGCCGATAGAAAATTAAAAATCTGCGTTTACGCCATCAGCAAGAACGAAGCCCATTTCATTCCCCGTTTTTGTGAATCCGCCAAGGATGCTGACCTTGTCCTGATTGCGGACACTGGATCTGATGACGGTTTGCCAGAAGAAGCGGAAAAATACGGCGCACAAATCCATCATATTTCCATTACACCTTGGCGGTTTGATCTGGCCCGTAATGCCGCATTGGCTCTCATTCCCCGTGATTTTGATGTTTGCATCAGTCTGGATATTGATGAAGTTCTTCAGCCCGGTTGGCGGGAAGAAATTGAACGTGTTTGGATGTGGGGCAAAACAACCCGCCTACGCTACATGTTTGATTGGGGTGCGGGGATTGCGTTCTATTACGAAAAAATCCATGCCAAACATGGCTATATGTGGCATCACCCATGCCATGAATATCCAATTGCTGATGGCCGCATAACTGAAGTATGGGCGCAGACGGATATGCTACTGGCTGTTCATATGCCAGACCCTACTAAGAGCCGTGGACAATATATGGATCTTTTGGAACTATCCGTCAAAGAAGATCCTCGCTGCCCTCGTAATGCCTTTTATTATGCTCGTGAACTTAGTTTTCACGGACGTTGGCAGGAAAGCATCGATGCGTGTGAACGGTATCTTAAAATGCCAGAAGCAACGTGGGGCAATGAGCGATGCTATGCTTATCGAGTGATGGGGCGGTGCTACAGCGAACTCAATGATGTTTTAAATGCTGAAAAATGCTTTCAAATGGCGGCATCGGAGGCTCCCAATACACGGGAACCTTGGTGCGAATTAGCCGCCCTTATGTATCGGCAAAGCCGGTGGGAAGAAAGTTTTGCCTATGCAATGCGAACTTTGCGAATCACTGACCGCGCAATGGTATATACTTGTGACCCAGAAGTGTGGCGATATCAGCCGCATGATTATGCCAGCATTGCAGCGTGGCATTTAGGTCTCACAGACATAGCAATTGAACAAGCGACGTTGGCACTTAGCTATGAACCTGATAATGTTCGGTTGAGTAATAACTTGCACTTTGTCTTAGGCAAGAAGGCAGCATAACTATGTCCAATCCTGAAAACTTTGGTAGCGGAATAAAACACCTGATGGATTGGATATCAATCTCAGCGACGATTACGACGCTTTTGGGCTGGCTAACACCACTTGGTGCATTGCTGCCCATTATGTGGTATAGCATTCGCATATACGAAACTGATACCGTTCAGCAGCTCCTAGGACGCAAGAAGGATAATACCGATGTCAACGACGCCTAACCTTGCCCTTAACGAGCCAGCGTACAACAGCCCTATTAGCGTTCCAGGTGATCCAACGTGGAACGTCCCACTAAATTATAATTCAACCATCCTTGACCAGATGTTTGGCAACACGACTGGTGTGTCCGTCAACACAGGAAGTAGCCCAACATACACATTAATTGCAGCACCCAGTGCTACGGCTGCTGGTTCGACATCGCAGGCTATGCGGTTCAATCTAACGGGATTACTGGCCGCAAGTCAAACTGTTCTTCTGCCGCAAAGCGTGGCTGGCATGTGGATTATCAGCAATAACACAACCGGCTCGTTTACGGTTACGATTGGCTCCAACAACGGCAGCAATGTCGCAGCCGGTACGACCGTAGCAGTTCCACAGAGCTATAGCATCCTTGTTTTTTCTGATGGCACAAACGTCAAGAAGGCCGACGACGGCATTATTTCGTCTGGCGCAGTCGCATCGTTTAGCGGCGGCTCGACGGGTCTTACACCATCATCTGCAACGACTGGCGCGGTTACGCTGGCTGGAACGCTAACTGTTGCAAATGGTGGAACAGGTGCCGCGACACTTACTGCAAACAATGTTCTTTTGGGAAATGGAACTGGTGCTTTGCAGGTCGTTGCCCCCGGCACATCTGGCAACATATTAACCAGCAATGGTACGACTTGGACTTCTGCTGCATCGGGCGGCTTGGGTAACACAAGTCAAGCGTATACATCTGTTGTTGGTTCAAGGTCGTTAGCGACATCGTATACAAATTCCACATCAAGCCCCATTCACGTTATTATAACGGCCAGCAGTTCCTCTGCCATTAACTTCTCACTGTTGGCTTCTGTTAATTCTGGAACAGCTTTTACGTTTGCCGCAGCAGTAGCTAATACTTTTGCTTGCGGTTCGTTTATTGTCCCTCCTGGGCAAACTTATAACGTAACAGCATCTCCTTCAACGGGTGTTACAACGCCTTCATGGGTGGAACTTCGTTAATGCAATTTGAATGGACGTTTCCGCAGTTTATCGTATCGCCGACATACGACGGCCTGACCAACGTGGTCACGGCGGTGAACTGGGTATGTACTGGAACAGATGGCACGATCTCGTCATCAGCATCTGGCACCGTTAAGCTTGGAACGCCTAATCCTGCTGAGTTTGTGCCATATGCCGACATCACCTATGATATGGCCTATGCTTGGGTCGCTGGTTGCATTAGCATACCAGCGGTTGAAAACCAGATTTCGCAACAGATAACGCAGCTATCGCAGCCTGTTTTGCAAACGCAAGCAGCACCGTTCTAAGAGGGTATCATGCCATTTGGTATTGAAGACGCGATCAGCGCAGGCCTGCAGATCGTCAACAAATTCATTCCCGACCCAAATCAACGGGCGGAGGCTGAGACTGCTCTCCGATCTTCCCTACAGGGTTGGGATGCACAACAGACACAGGTGAACGCAAATGAAGCACAATCGTCTTCTATTTTTGTTAGTGGCTGGCGGCCTGCTATTGGGTGGGTTGGCGCACTTGGCCTCGCATACCAATACCTTCTGCGTCCAATCGCCGTTGGGGCGGGGTGGCATGATTTGCCTACTTTGGATCAGTCCCTTATGGAATTAGTCACCGCCATGCTTGGTATGGCTGGTTTGCGTACTTATGAAAAGACGTTGGGCGTCCATGCAAAGTAACTGGCAACCCTGCTTCGTACTCATCCTTCAAAACGAGGGCGGGTATGTTGACAATCCCAAAGACCCCGGCGGCGCAACCAATCTAGGCTGCACCAAGGCGGCTTGGGAGCAGTATGTTGGCCACGCAGTGACGAAAGACGATATTGCAGCTTTGACGCCCGAAGATGTAGAACCGCTCTATCGCAGCAAGTATTGGGATGCTATAAGTGGCGACGATCTCCCAGTGGGGGTGGATTATGCCGTCTTCGATTTTGCCATCAATTCGGGGCCGTCCCGCGCAGCGGAAGCCCTTCAAGCGGTTCTCGGTGTTAATGCGGACGGAAAAATCGGGGCCGATACACTTGGTGCTCTTGAAGCGGCAAACCCTCGTGATGTTGTTACGTCCGTCTGCGAAGCCCGATTAGCTTTTTTGCAAAGTCTTGCTACCTATGATACCTTTGGCAAGGGCTGGTCTAAACGCGTTTCGGAAGTCGAGCGAATTGCTTTTAACTTGGCCAGGTAGTCATGGATTACAACACTTACATTCAGCAGATAGCTACGATGGCGGTAGTTCCGGTAGCGGACGCCAACTATCAGATTATTCTGCCTCAAATGATCTCATATGCCGAGTTGCGGATGCAGCGCGACATCGATTTTCTGTCAACCCAGATTAGCACGACCGCATACTCGTTCACGGCAAACAACAACACGCTGACGGTTCCGCAGTCGCAGTTTGTCACGACCGAAACACTGGAAGTAATCGATAATAGCGGAAATTCATCACCGCTCCTGCCGGTAACGAAGGAATACATTCAGAACGTGTATGGCAGCGGTACGACCGCAGGCCTTCCTGTGTACTACGCTGAATATGGCGGCGATGCGGCCACAACTGGCTTTACATCGCAACTTATAACCGTTGGACCTAAGCCCGATTCGGCATATCAAGTGCGTCTGACGGGAACCGTTCGGTCGGCCCCATTGTCGAGCATGAATACGCAGACCTATATCTCAACCAATCTACCGGACATGATGATCATGGCATCCATGATCTACATTTCGGCATACCAGCGCAATTTTGGTCGCCAGTCTGATGATCCGCAAATGGCCCAAAGCTACGAGAACCAATATCAAGCCCTTCTACGGTCGGCCATGGTCGAAGAAAACCGCAAGAAGTACGAGGCTTCGGCTTGGTCATCCTACTCCCCTGCGCCTGCCGCAACGCCGATTAGGGTATAATACATGCCTCATAATACGATTAAGCTTACGCCGGGCGTTGAAACCAATACCACATTGGCATTGAACGAGGCTGCTTATTCATCTTCTGCATTAATTCGTTTTTTACCTGAGCGTATGGGCCTTGGATTAGCTCAAAAGCTTGGCGGGTGGAAAACTTATATTAACTCTCAAATTCCATCAAGTATTCGTGCATTAAAAGGTTGGTCAGATTTAAATTTCAACAATTTATTAGCAATTGGTGCTGAATCTTCATTATCTGTATCGATAAATGGTGGTTCTCCACTAACTCCTATTACCCCACAAACAACTGTTACAAACCCAACCCCAAATTTTTCAACGACGTCTGGTTCCAACTTGGTAACCATCGTCGATGCCGGAATAACCGCGTCAACGCTGGACTTTGTAGAATTCATAACTCCCGTCTCAGTGGGTGGGCTTATTCTTACTGGGCCATATGCCATTTTTTCGGCATCTGGGACTACTTATTCAATTTTAGCATCCTCGCTGGCCACGGCGACTGTTTCCGGTGGTGGTGCATCGTATGCGTTTTCTACAACAAGCGGATCGTCAATCATTTCCACGACATTCAACAATCATGGCTATAATGTCGGCAATAGCTTCTACGTCGGAGTTGCGACAACTTTGGGCGGATTGACACTATCCGGCCTTTACACGGTCTTGACGGTGCCGACGGTTAACACGTTCACCTTTTCCGCTGCGAATACGGCCACATCTACGGCTGGCCCTGTTTTTATTAATTCTAGTAACATTAAATCAACTTTTTATATTGCTTTGGGGCCTCAGCCAACGGGGACTGGTTTTGGTGTTGGCGGTTACGGTAGTGGTGGGTTCGGTGTTGGAACAACACAACCATCCGTTCCTGGAACGCCTATTACTGCAACTGATTGGACTCTTGATAATTTTGGTCAAGATTTAGTTGCATGTCCGGCGGGGGGTGCGATCTATTACTGGCAACCCGGCGGACAGTTGCAAAACGCGCAGATCGTCGGCGGTAATGGGCCACTGGTAAATAGCGGCATCTTCGTTGCCATGCCAGAACGCCAAATTATTGCATATGGGTCATCGTTCACGCTTTCGCCTGACCCTCTTCTTGTTCGTTGGTGCGACATCAATGATTTTACAAGTTGGGTTGCTACAACGACAAACCAAGCTGGTTCGTATCGCATTCCAACTGGATCCAAAATTGTCACGGGCGTTCAGGCATCCCAACAGGGTTTGCTTTGGACCGATCTTGATATGTGGGCAATGCAATATGTTGGCCTTCCATTTGTATATGGTTTCAACAAAGTTGCATCTAACTGCGGTGCGATTTCAAGACACTGCGTCGGCCAATTAAATGGCGTCATTTATTGGATGTCGCAAAAGCAATTTTTCATGTCCGGCGGCACTGGTGCGCAATCTATTCCATGCCCAGTTTGGGACGTTATCTTTCAAAATATCAACACCTCGTATCTTTACAAGGTTGCCTGCGGTGTTAACTCGCAGTTTAATGAAGTAACTTGGTACTATCCATCGGCAAGTTCGACGGAGAATGACTCCTATGTTAAATACAATACGGTTCTCCAACAGTGGGATTATGGCTCTCTTGGTCGTACTGCTTGGATTGATCAATCTGTGCTTGGGTCTCCCATTGGTGCTGGGTCTGATAATTACCTATATCAGCACGAGGTAGGCAATGATGCTGCATATAATGGCATTAATGGCCAAGCTATGCTATCTTCGTTTCAAACTGGCTTCTTCCAGCTCAACGATGCCGATGATCTGATCTTCATTGATCAAATTTGGCCGGACATGAAATGGGGTACATACAGCGGTTCGCAGAACGCCACGGTGCAGATCACATTCTACGTGACCAATTATCCCGGCGATGCAGTAACGGCCTATGGCCCCTATAATATGACGCAGGCAACGGAGTATATCTCCGTCCGCATCCGAGCCCGTCTGATGTCCATTGCCGTGTCGTCTAGCGACGTGGGGACCTTCTGGCGTCTGGGCGCTATCAGGTATCGGTTCCAAACGGATGGGAAATTCTAATGGCTAGTTTAGACGATATTCTTACCGTACAAAAAAATGCTGTCGTTGCATTAAACAATATATCGCAACAACTTTCTGTTTCAGGAACAGGCACGGTAAACTCAGGCATAAGTGGCCAATTGGCATATTATTCTGCTACCGGCTCTGCGGTTTCTGGAAACTCTAATGTTACAATTTCATCCGCAGCATTGACACTTGGTGTTACTGGAACCGCAACCGGTAGTTTAATTTTTTCAGGCGCAACATCTGGAAAAGTAACAATTAAATCGGCGGATACAGCTGGTTCATGGTCATTAACCCTTCCAACAAACTCTGGAACAAATGGCTATGTTCTTCAAACAGATGGTTCTGGCGTAACTTCTTGGACACCCAATACAACGGGCGGAGGTACGGTTAGTACGGGTACAGCAGGTCAGTTAGCATATTATTCTGCTACGGGGTCTACTGTTTCTGGAAATCCCAATGTTACAATTTCATCCGCAGCCTTGACGCTTGGGGTTGCGGGAACAGCAACAGGTAGTTTGCTTTTGTCCGGCGCGTCATCTGGTGTTGTAACAGTTAAACCGTCTTCAGCGGCAGGAACATGGTCGCTTACTTTGCCCACAAGCGCAGGAACAAATGGGTACGTCCTTCAAACAGATGGTTCTGGTGTAACTTCTTGGACGCCTAATATAACGGGCAGTGGAACGGTCACAAGTGTTGGTCTTAGTTTTTCAACGGGTGCTGCTAATATCCTATCTAATTCTGGAGCAGCATCTCCAATTACTGGTGCTGGAACATATACGTTGGCAGTTTCGGGTACATCTGGCGGCATCCCTTATTTTAGTTCTACAACAGCATGGTCTTCTTCAGCTTTGTTAGCTGCTAGTGCTCTCATGATTGGTGGTGGGCCAGGAATAGCTCCTTCCACAATTACGACTGGAACAGGTGTTCTAACGGCGCTTGGAAATTCGGTAAATAGTTCCGGAGGAATAGCCACATCTGTTCCTTATGTGGACGTAAGAAATTTTGGTTATGTTGCTGATGGTTCTACAAACAATTACACTGCTGTTGTTAATGCAATAGCCAGTCTTCCAACTACTGGCGGCGCTATTTATTTCCCCCCAGGAATTGGAATTATTAACTCAGTTTTAACGATTAATTACCCATCTTCTGGCAATTATGCGTTGTCATTTATTGGCGCGGGGTCTGAAGTTTCCATATTACAATTTAATGGATGCAACGGTTTTAACGTCACTGTAAACGGGTCAAAACAATATATACATTTTTCAGGCTTGACTCTTTCCACAAATAATTCAGCGGGTACTTATACGGGTATAACTTTAACAAATACCGTAGAATTGGATTTTGCTGGGCAAAACAATTTGAACGACATCACTTTGCGTGGAAGTGTAATTTTTACCAATTATTGGGGAACAGGAATCAGCGTTGCTGGCTTATCTAACATTAACTTTGATGGCGTTGATGTTTATGGAACAACAGCTGGGACAGTTGGAACGGGCATTTCACTTTATGGATACCCGTCTGGCGCTTTGAAATTTGGAGTTATTTATAATATCACTAAATGTAACCTTCAAAATATCGGCGTTGGACTTTATTACGGCACAGATGTTCAAGGTGTAACTGTTACACAAACAAATATTGTTAATGGTGGAACTGGTATTAAAGTAGGAACTGATGCAACTGGGGAAACCCAATTGCTTGTTTCTGGTTGCAATTTTAATACCCAATACAATCAAATAGAAATTGATCATCAAGTTGCTACTACGCAAATTATTGGAAATAGTTTTTATATTGCGTCAGGATATTATGGCGTATTATTCAATACTACAAGCAGTAGTAGTTATGGTAATATTGTTGCAGATAATTCTTTCTATGCTCTTACAGCTTTTGCAGGAACTGGAGTTTCAATAAAAGCGTCTAATTGGGTTGGCGTATACGGAAATTATTTTGGATTTTTGGCAACAGGCGTTGATTTGGTTGGAACTAGCACTGCCAACGTGCAATCTAACCAATATAATGGTAACACTGTAACAGTCGCTAATATTGGTTCCAATAGCGTTGGTGTAGCAACACAATAAGGATAGTTTGTCATGCCACTAGCACATGGAAAATCACAAAAAACGATCAGCTCCAATATTAGTGAGATGATCCATGCCGGTCATCCGCAGAATCAGGCGATTGCCGCTGCCTTCAATACGGCTCGGCATTCGCGTCTCGCTGGTGGTGGCATGGGGGAACAGATTGCCTTAGGTCTTGGTGCACCTAGGCATCAGGTGCATGTGGGCCCGATCCATAGCCCCGTGGCTGGCCGCACTGATCATCTACCAATGAACGTGCCGTCGGGGTCATATGTGATCCCTGCCGATATCATTGGTGCGATGGGCGAAGGCAATACGATGGCTGGCTTCAAGATCGCCAAGCGTATGTTTTCGTCAAAGCCATATATGGAACATGGTGCCACGCCCTACGGGGCTGGCAATGCGCCCTACAATAGCCCCAAGGCTCCGTATAATGCTTCCGGCATGCCATATAGCAACAGTGCCGGTCCATACGGCTCAAAGCTTGCCACGGGCGGAGCAGCACCGGTCGAGATCGTTGCAGCCGGTGGCGAATATGTTATTGAACCAGACGACGTCACCCGCATTGGTGGTGGGGACATTGACCACGGCCACGAAATCCTTGACCACTTCGTGACCGGATATCGTAAAAAGACAATCGATACATTGAAGAAACTCCCTGGCCCAAAGAGAGATTAAATGGAACCTACAATTCGACTTGGAACACCCGCCGACGAGGCCGCCGTGCTAAAGCTGGCGCTAGATGCGTGGGAAGAAAATGGCATCAAGGACGTTAACCCACAGAAGATGCTAGGCATGATCAAGCCTGCTCTTTATTTGTGGCAGGGGCTGGTCGGCATCATCGGCGAACCGGGCGAAAAGATTGAAGGCGCAGTCCTTTTAC
>Ga0007865_1000084_pt1 | contig 15997 bp, 19 predicted proteins | sample CryBogCBH27Jul09_FD_54994 | JGI IMG/M metagenome (GOLD analysis project Ga0007865, IMG submission 54994) | Freshwater microbial communities from Crystal Bog, Wisconsin, USA - CBH27Jul09 | ecosystem: Environmental > Aquatic > Freshwater > Lake | place: Crystal Bog, Wisconsin, USA | collected...
GTACCAGTGTCAGCATCAACACAAGGTCCAACCGGTGCGGTGCCGATTAAATTACTCGGGCTTCGACGACCCGCGTGGTGAAGTTGCACTACTGCCATTGAGCCATGCGCCTTAATTCCACTCGCGAGTCGTGTCAGACCTTCAATGTGAGCGTCACTGAAACACCCCAATTGTCCTGAGAAGCCCTGGCCAACTGCCTGGACGTGGCTGGCACAGGTCATCGTTAGTGCGAAGCCACCAGCGGCGCGCATAGTGAGCCACTTGTACTCCTCATCGCTTAGCGTTCCATCCGCATGGCTCTGCTCATTGGTGAGTGGTGCCAGGGTGATGCGGTTGTCAATTGACGTGCCATGGACAAAAGAAATCGGAGTAGAAAGTTCAGTCATAATAAAACCTTACTGGCGAGCCTTCACTACTATTTTGCTTTGTTGCCCTTAAGGGTCCAGAAAACTAGAGCGTTCGCGTGGCCATGTCCCATCTCATGCTCTGACTTTAGGTAATTAACAATCTCCATGTGCTTTTCTTTTCCACATTTGCCAATTATTTTCTGCCACTGTGCGATTGACTTTCCATACTTTTTCTCAATAGATGGAAAGTAGGAAGCAGGTCCTTGTTTTGGCCATTCATTAGTTGCCATGACTACCAACCTTTAAAAATTTGTCAAAACCTTATCTTGAACCCGTAGGCCAGTTCATTGTTTTGGAATGATCCTGAACAAATGGAGCAATACGATTGAGCTGTGCAGCGACTTTCGAAAATCTTGATGCGATGTGGTTTTGCGTTGGCTCTGCTGCCTCTACTGGTGGCCTTGCTAATGAATCGTTTTGATGTCACTCAGTTTTTTAATGAAAGCAAGGGTGGTGCAGCACTTTGGATCGAGGTATTCACACTTCCACTCGGGTTGCTGTTTGTTTTAGGAGGATTTCTGTTCAAAATCTTGAGTAAAAAAGTATCTAAATTCAAGTAGATTTAGGTAATGGCAACTAAAACACTCCTTGAAATCCCCGCAGAAACTACTAAGAAACTAAAGCGACTCAATTCTTACGCAGGCGTCCTGCACCTCGTGTCTGGGGTGCTCATACTGCTCCTCAGCAATAGCTTCTCGCTCCCAGTGACGGGGACGTACACATCGGGAGGACCTGGGACAGTTAATAATGCACCGGTCAAATTGTTCAGTCTGCCAATAGGACTTTGCTGTGCACTATTCCTCTTTATGAGTGCTGCGGCGCACTTTTGGATCATTTCAGGCCCAGGGTTCTCTAGGTACCAAAACGATCTTAGAAACCAGCGCAACTACGCACGCTGGGTTGAATACTCACTCTCTTCAACGCTCATGATCATTTTGATTTCAACGCTCTGGTCAATTACTGACTTCGGTGACTTCTAGCAATTTCAGTGGCCAATATTTCAATGATTCTCTTTGGCTGGCTACAAGAAAAATACGAAGTGCCAGGAGAAGGCGGACTTATGCCTTTCTACTTTGGATGCATTGCGGGAATTGCGCCATGGTTAATTGTTTTGTTCCTACTCATCTCTCCAAACAGGGTTGGAACAGCATCCCCTCCAGGATTCGTTTACGGAATTGTGGTGAGCCTCTTCCTCTTCTTCAACTGCTTCGCACTCAACCAGTGGCTTCAGTACAAGCAGATCGGTAAGTGGAAGAACTACCTCTACGGCGAGAGGGTCTACATCATCCTCTCCTTTGCTGCAAAGTCAGCGCTCGCGTGGCAGATATTTTCTGGCGCACTGGCCGCCACCATGCCTAAATAATTCTTTCGTGATTTCTAAATGGACAACTACTTAGAGATCAATCGTGCGAACTGGGACAGTCGAGTTGAGCATCACCTCAGTGGCTATGACCTTGACAAATTTCGTAGTGATCCAGCATTTGTTTCTTATGTAGTCCAGTTTGACAAAGAGCGCCTTGGANGTGTCGAGGGCTTGGACATAGTGCATTTGCAATGTCACATCGGAACCGACACACTTTCGCTTGCTCGATTAGGAGCGAAGTCAGTCACCGGAGTCGACTTTTCTCCCAAGGCACTTGCAGCAGCGAAGAATTTGGCTAGCGAACTTAGCATTGAAGCAGCATTTATTGAATCAACTGTTGATGACGCAGTGAGTGCTTTAGACAACAGAAAATACGACATGGTCTATACCGGTATTGGAGCACTGTGTTGGTTGCCGGACATAAGGAATTGGGCCAAGGTCGTGTCATCACTGTTGCGACCAGGTGGACGACTATTTATTCGTGAAGGCCATCCTGTTCTATGGGCGCTCAGTTATGAACGGATAGATGGATTGTTGTCGCTCGAATACAACTACTTCGAATCAGAGGGTTTAAGTTTTGTAGAAGAGAAGTCTACGTTGACCATGAAGGCGCGGTCTCTTCACCTGAGTCAATCAGCTTCAACCACGGACTCGGAGAGATTATTACGGCGCTCATCAATGAAGGCATGACAATCACTGCCTTTGAAGAGCACGACAGTGTGCCATACCGAGCACTCGGCGAGGCAATGGATGACATTGGTCAAGGTGAATTTCGACTCCGCGAAAACCCTGAACGACTCCCGGTTTCTTACACCCTCCAGGCCAGAAAAAACTAGACAATTCCATTACAGTTGAGTAATGAAACAAGTTCTAATTACAGGTGCCAGTGGTTACATTGGCAAGCACATCACACTCGACTTATTAAACAGTGGATACACGGTTCGCGCTTCAGTGCGAAGTGACAAGAAAGCCGAAGAGGTCCGAAAAGCAATTGCGGCCCACGTGAAGAGTGACATTGATCTAAGTACTCAATTGTCATTCGTCGTGCTCGACCTTGAAAGCGATGCTGGATGGCAAGACGCACTACGTGGCATGGATGTTCTTATGCACACCGCCTCTCCATTTCCCATTGCGTCACCAAAAGATGAGAACGACCTAATTAAGCCAGCAGTTGGTGGAACACTTCGTGCACTGAGGGCTGCGCACGAAATGGGAGTTAAGCGCGTCGTGCTTACCTCTTCAACTGCCGCTGTCGCGGGGACTGATCTGCCCGCTGGCAAAACAGCCTTTGATGAGACTGTCTGGTCTGACGTCAATCACCCAGCTGGAAGCGTGGCTTACACAAAATCAAAGACACTCGCAGAGCAGGCCGCTTGGAACTACATNAAGACAGAGGCACCAGAGATTGAACTCACCACAATCAATCCAGTTTTAGTTCTAGGTGCACCACTTGACTCAAATTTTGCATCGTCAGTCTCATTGATTGAACGTGTCCTAAAGGCCAAGGATCCGATGTTGCCTGATCTTCACATGTCAATTGTTGACGTGAAAGACATTGCACGCATGCATGTCAAAGCAATCGACATGGACGCTGCCAAGGGAGAGCGTTTCATTGGTAACTCTGGAAGCATGTCATTTGTAGAGATCGCTAAGACATTGAAGGCTGCACACCCTGAGCGAAAAATAAAGACTCTTCAGGCACCAAACTTTCTGGTGCGGATACTTGCACTTTTTGATAAGGAGATAAAGGCTGCCCTACCTTCACTTGGTGACACGACCCAAGTCAGCTCGGCTAAAGCACAATCGGTTCTTGGAATTAATTTCATTCCAGCAAAGCAGTCGGTGCTTGAGACAGCAGATTATTTAGTCTCAAATGATTTGGTGAAGTGATGCAAGAAGGGTTCGTTGAGGGCCGGCCAAAGATTTGGCTCCGGGTTGATGGAGCAGTTCTCTTCATTGCATCCATCATTCTTTTCAGCCTCACCAACCAGCACTGGTGGATTTACCCAGCTCTTCTCTTTGTGCCAGACATTTTTATGATTGGCTATATCCGAAGTACAAAGCTTGGCGCTTTCTTCTATAACGCTGGGCATAGTTATTTTCTGCCGTCACTTCTCTGCCTTTATGGGTGGCATCACAAACTCTGCTTGGCGATTGGACTTATTTGGCTTGGCCACGTTGGCTTTGATCGAATGGCTGGATACGGACTTAAGTACGATTCAGACTTCAAGCACACACATTTAGGAAGTCTGTTTAAAGAAAAACACTAACTTTCGATTTGTCCTAAGTCCTTCAGGGTTCGCCCTGAGGGTACGTATTGATNAATCACACCATTTGGGATGAAAGCTCGGACTGGCACTCTTTGNTCGACTTCAGAAAGTTGCAACGCAATTTCCTCGGCGCTCCAGGCCTCTTCAACTTGGAACTGTTGGTCAGCACTGAAAGGTGTGTAAAGGACGAGGTCTGGTCCTTCAATCCCAAATACACGACCAGTAAATCGGTTGTCATTGCTCGCTAGATAAACAACTAACGGTGANACGTGTTCTGGTGCATGACGATCAAAGTCAGTGTCTGACTCAGGCATCATGCGAAGAACNCCCGGAGAAGCTTCGACCATCCTTGTGCGTGCGCAAGGGACAATGGCATTGACTCGAACTCCAAGTTCTGAGAGATCTTGGGCGTGGCTCACGGTGATTGCAGCGATGCCAGATTTCGCTGCTCCGTATACTCCTCCACCTTGAGCTGGATGCAGTCCCGCCGATGAGGATGTATTAACAATTGCTCTTCCAGCTCGTGGACCTACTTGGGTCCAATGAGCTGCAGCGAAGTGGCTGAGCGCAATTGTGCCTTTTAAGTGCACACCAATTTCTGCGTCAACGTCTTGCTCGCTCAAATCAGCCAGTCGCTTTGATCTGTTGATGCCCGCATTGTTCACCACAATGTCAAGTTGACCAAAGTGAGCGAGTGCATCATCAACCATGCTCTTCGCGCCATGCCAGTCAGCAACACTTGCGTAATTTGCAAATGCTTCTGCACCAGTTGCGCGCAGTTCATTTACAACATTGTCTGCTTGATTCGATCCATCAGGCAAGCCATCAAGCCCTGCGCTGAAGTCATTAACGATTACTTTTGCACCTGCCCGAGCAAGCGCGACAGCATGCGCTCTACCGAGCCCTCTGCCCGCTCCTGTGACAATTGCGACTTTGCCTTCGAGTCTCACCATGTTCTAAAGGTAGCAAGCAAGCTCCCGCTTGGTGTTCTTAAGCCAGAGGCCTGAAGTGACATGAAGATGCATAAAAGATAAGGTTTGAATCATGACACGTGACAACGAACAGCTCCGATTTGTAATTGAAATTGAAGTAACTGACATTGTGCGATTTAAAGAGATCGCAACAAAGTGTGTGGAATTCAGTCGAACTGAACCTGGCACATTGCTCTATGACTGGTACATCGACGAAGAAGCCAAGACTGCACGTCTCTACGAGGCGTATGAATCTGTAGATGCAGTTATTGCCCATGCCAAGGGACCGGTATTCACCGAGATTGGCATTCCACTTTTTGAAACATGCAAGTTCATCAAAGTCGACTGCTTCGGTGATCCGGGCAAGCTTGCCGACCGTGAAGGTCTCTGGCCAGTGACGTACTGGGGAGTCCCTTTTTCTGCGCTAAAGGGCTAGCCAACAAAAATGCATTCTCTCCAGTCCTCGCTGCTTGACAGTTGGTGGATGCTCTACGCAACGTTCTGGGCTTTAGTTATTGGTTTCTCAATCTCAGGATTGATTCAAGCCTTCGGATCGAATCTGCTCATTGTTGAAAAACTTGGAAAACACAATCCAGCATCTGTCACTCGAGCAGGTTTTCTCGGTGCAATCAGCTCAAGCTGTTCGTACGCAGCAAGCTCTATTGCCAAGAGTCTTTTCGACAAAGGTGCTGACTTCACCACTTCAATGGTCTTCATGTTCGCCAGCACAAATCTGGTCTTCGATCTAGGACTCGCCATCTGGGCGCTACTCGGATGGGAGTTCGCTGTTGCCGAGCTCTTTGGTGGCGTAGTGATGATTGTTCTTCTTGCCATTTTCCTTCCCCTGGCAGTGCCTACTTCTAAGACGCAAGAGCTGCGAAACACTTCTAAGAAATCTGTCGTGAGCAGTACCGCAAAGCCAACACTTTTCGACGCCGCCGGGTTCACCATGGGTGACTTGATGATGCTGCGCTTTGAGCTGGTTGGTGGATTCGTAGTAGCGGGATTCTTTGACAAGCTCATTCCGGTCAGTTTTTGGAACGCTTTCTTTATCGCCAAAGGTGGAGTACTAGCTGCGATAGAGAACGCATTGATTGGTCCGATAATTTCTGCATTCAGTTTTGTTTGCTCGGTTGGGAACATTCCCCTCGCAGCAGCACTCTGGAACAAAGGCATTTCATTTGGTGGCACTATTTCATTTATTTTCGCTGACCTGCTCACCATCCCATTGATACTTATCTACAAGAAGTTCTTCGGCGCCAAAATCACCGTACGCCTTGTACTGGTTTTCTGGTTTGTTATGAGTTTGAGTGGACTGATTACTCAAGCATTATTTAATGCGCTTAATGCTGTTCCGGTCAGAATGTCAATGGGGCACATGCAGGATCATTTTGCGAATAACAGAACGACTTGGCTGAACGCAGTAGCGCTTCTGGTTTTGATTGCTGTGTACGTCACTTACAAAGTGGGACAACGTCGCCCTACATCAGAAGCATTCGCCAAGGATCCCATCTGCGGGATGCAAGTTGCGGTGAATACTGCTTCAGCTGTGTTGGAACTTGACGACGAAACGTACTACTTCTGCTGTGATGGCTGCAAGCAGAAGTTTGCCTCGCAGCAATCTGCTTAAGCACGCATCATCCAAGCAAAAGAGTAATGAATTAGACTTATGTAGTGAAACGTCTACGTGAACTAAGTGCTGAATTCATTGGTAGTGCGTTACTCAGCGCCATTGTTATTGGATCTGGCATCGCTGCACAGCAGCTCTCACCAAATCAAATCGGACTAGAGCTTCTAGAGAACACCGCTGCGACAGTTGCAGGGCTTTATGTACTCATTAATGTCTTTGGACCAATCTCTGGGGCACATTTCAATCCGATTGTTTCGTTCGCTGATATTGCCTTAGGCAAGAACACTCTTAATCATGCTCTCGCTTACCTGCCGGCGCAGGTTGCGGGTTGTGCACTTGGTGCGCTCGCAGCGAATGCAATGTTCGCCCTTCCGCTTTTTCAGTTATCAACCCACCACCGCGCGACAACTCCACATCTACTTTCTGAAACAATTGCCACCGTAGGCTTGATCCTCGTTATTTTTGCTCTCTCGAAAAATGGCGGTGAGCAAAAGATTGCTGGATCAGTTGCTAGTTACATCGGTGCTGCGTACTTCTTCACCAGCTCCACAAGTTTCGCTAATCCAGCTATTTCTGTTGGTCGAATGCTCTCAAACTCATTCGCTGGCATCGCCCCATCATCAGTACCGGCGTTCGTTTTAGCTCAAATTATTGGTGGCGTAATTGCCGTAGTTTTCGTCAAGTTTTTGTTCCCAGAGAAAACAATCAGTGCCTAAGCCCGAAGTTCTCTTTGTCTGTGTCCATAACGCTGGCCGTAGTCAGATGGCTGCCGCCTTCCTTATTCACCACTCAAAAGGGGCTGTGAGCGTCCGCTCAGCAGGCACAGCCCCGGCTGGCAGTATCAACCCAGCGGTGATTGAAGCCATGCAAGAAAAGGGAATAGACCTTCTGGCCATGGGTGCGAAGCCGAAGATTCTTGAAAGTGAAATCGTAATGGGATCAGACTACGTAATCACTATGGGATGTGGCGACGAGTGCCCATTCTTCCCTGGAGTCTCCTACCTTGACTGGGCGCTTGAAGACCCAGCGGGTAAAGGGGTTGACTCGGTTCGACCTATTCGAGACGAAATTGAAGAACGAGTACTTGCCCTGTTAGAGCAAATACAAAACAGCTAGTTACGCAACGCTCTCTGAAATAAGTTCCATCGTTGCGGAGTGGCTACCACAGTCTCCGCACTTTATTAACGATTCCACCGGTTGCTGTAATTTTGCTTCAGCAATGCGCAACTTGTCGGTGAAGTGAAAGTGGTGAATTTGCTTCTTGTGTTCCTCGTGACCGAGGTGGCCGGCCAAAAGAAGTGGCAACACCACAGCCGTAGCGGCGAGTGTGAAGAGAATTCCGATGAAGTATGCAATAACCATGTTTTCTCCTANTAGGTAAAGAACTACCTTCAATGTAGGAGATGCAGGTTAAATGACTATGACTAAATCTTGATGGAAGTGTTCCAATTTGGCGAACACGGATAGAACTTCTTACTTCTAAATCAGCCGAAGCGTCCCTGGATGTAGTCAAGGGTTCGTGGATCTGAAGGGTTATTAAAGATTTTTGTTGTCTCAGCAAACTCAATAAGCTCACCAGCTCGGTCATCACCCATCAACAAGAAGGCACAGTTGTCTGAGACGCGTGCAGCTTGTTGCATGTTGTGAGTAACAATCACAATTGTGACTCGATTCTTGAGTTCTCCCATGAGGTCTTCAATAGCCTTGGTTGAAATTGGGTCAAGCGACGATGTTGGCTCGTCCATCAGAAGGATTTCAGGCTCCACTGCAAGCGCACGCGCAATACAAAGACGCTGTTGCTCTCCACCTGAAAGTGTGGTGCCACCGTTCTTTAGACGACCCTTTACGCTGTCCCAAAGAGCGGCAGCAATCAATGAGGATTCAACAGCTTCGTCGAGTAGTGACTTCTTCTTAATTCCGTTAAAGCGAAGTCCAGAAACAACATTGTCGTAGATAGACATTGTTGGAAATGGGTTCGGACGCTGAAAAACCATTCCAATTCGGCTACGAAGCAGTGTGGTCGGAAGCTTGTCGTTGTAGACATCGGTATCACCAAGAAGGATTTGCCCCTCAACTACGGCACCCTTGGTGAGGTCGTGCAAACGGTTAAGTGATCGGAGCAACGTTGTCTTACCTGAGCCTGAAGGCCCAATTAGTGACGTGACCTTTTTTTCCTCGACGTCAAACGTCACGTCGCGAACGGCAGTGCGACCACTGAACGCCACGGATACATCCTTGAGTTGCATCGCAATTTTATTTTTAGTAGTTGCCATGTTCGTGGTGACCTCTGTCTTTGTTGTTACAACTTCCATTAGCGCTTTTCCCTTCTCATTCGAGCAGAAACTATTCGAGCAGTGAGACTTAAAATCAAGATCATTGTTACAAGCGCTAATGCAACACCCCAAGCTGCGGCACGCTGGCTAGGGTACTGCGACCCTGAGTAATTGTACGTAAGAAGTGGGAGTGCCGACATTGGGTGGAGGGGGTTGAAATCCCACACTCCAGAAGCACCGACAACGAGCAAAATTGGGGCAGTTTCTCCCATGGCGCGAGCTAACGAAAGGAGCACTCCGGTAATTACACCAGGAGCGGCCACCGGCAAAGTAACCGACTTGGCAATCTTTGAGTCGCGTGCTCCTAAGGCCAGGCCGGCTTCTCTCAGCGTCGATGGAACCCCTCTAAAGGAAATTTCACTGGACTTGGCAATAACGGGAACCATCAGAACTCCAAGTGCAACCACCCCAGCGAGTCCGGAGAACTGCTTCATGGGAACCACTACATATTCGTATGCAAAAACGCCAAGAAGAATGGATGGGAGACCCGTCATGATTTCTGTAATGGCACGAAGGATGTTTGCAACACGCGACGTCGCCTCGGATAAATAAAGGCCAAGCAGAACACCAATTGGAACAGCCACGAACCCCGCGAGTAGGTCGATAACGATTGTCCCTAAAATTGCATTACCAATTCCACCAATGGCGTCTTGCTGAACCAAGTTTGGCTGGGTAGGAAGCGCAGTTAGAAACGTCCAGCTAACTGCGGCGATTCCCTTATTAATCAATGCGTAGATAACTGAACCAAGTGGGATCAGTGCCAGGATGAAACACCCCATGAGAGTCGCAATGTAGGTGCGAGAAAGAAAAGTACGGCGTCTAATCGTTGCGGCAGCTCGTTCTTGAATCTGCTTGCGACGATCATAAATTGGATCAGGTGGAAGTTGAGTCAGAAGATCGGTCATGCCGATGCCTTTGCACGATTGGTAAGTACGCGGGCGAAGGCGTTAACGCTCGCCGTGATAAGCATCAAAATAAGCGCTAACGCTGCTAGCGCAGCACCAGTGTTCCCGCTGGCATCTCCGAACTCAGTCGCAATGGTTGATGCAAGTGTTCCGCCAGTTGAGAAGAGTGAGTGTGGCATTTGAATGTTTGACCCAATGACCATTGCAACAGCGATTGTCTCACCGAGGGCTCGACCGGCACCGAGAACAATTGCCCCCATAATGCCTATCTTTGACGTTGGAAGAATAACTTTTGTGAAAACCTGACTTCGTGTGGCGCCAAGGGAAAGCCCACCTTCGATGAGGTCAGCAGGCACAACTGAAATTACATCTCGAGAGATTGCAACAATCGTTGGAAGAATCATGACCGAAAGAACAATGCCCGCCAAAAGAAGGCTGAAACCTTCTTGTGGGCCATTGAATGGGAAGTTGCTTCCAGTGAGGCCAGCGAGGAATGGTTGCACAGTGTGTGAGAGCCAAGGCGTTAAGTACCAAAGACCCCAAAGGCCGTACACCACGGAAGGAACAGCGGCGAGAAGTTCGACGAGCGAGGCACCTAGGGTTCTGAATTTTGGGGGAACAAGGAAAAGGAGTGCAAGTGCCGATGAAATGCCAATCGGAACCGCAATAAGAAGAGCGATCAGGGTGGTGATAAGTGTGTCAAGGATTAGTGAGAAGGCACCAAATGGACCATTTCCACCCGCGACCCAAGACGTGCCAGTAATTAGGTGGTATCCATTTTGCTTCAGTGCCGGCCAGGCTGCGTGTAAAACACTCCAAACAAAGATAAGAACTACAGCCCCAAAAAAGAAAGCTGCGCCCTTTAGAACAATTTTGTACGGACGATCAGAAGTGGCCGAGTGAGAAACTCTCTCGGCCACTTCTGATGAACCATGAAGTCCAGGTTCTTTCGTCTGCATTTTAAGTTTTAAATCGATTCTTTAGTTAAGAACAATCTTCGTACCGTTGTACGTCAACTGTGCAATTTGCGAAGCAGCAAGTGTGCGTACGTAGCTTGGGAGTGGAACATACCCCTGCTGCTGCGCAACATTCTGACCCGCTGTTGAGCCAGACTGAGTTGCCCAGTCGAGGAACATAGCTACAAGTGTTTCTGCAGCTTGCGAACCAGCGTTGAGTGTCTTGAAGTCCTGCGGAACAATTGCCCAACTGTAACCAGCGATTGGGTAAGCACTTGCACCTGAACCGTTAACGATTGAGAAGTTCTTCACAACTCCGTCAGTTCCTTCAGATGGTGGTGTCGTTGAGAAGTTTGCAGCGTCAGTAGCAACGTTTGCAGCATTCAATGAAACAACTTTCCCGGCAGCATTGATCAGCTGTGCAGCTGGAAGTGTGTGCTGAAGAAGGATGTATGAGTACTCAACGTATCCAATTGCACCGACTGTCTGCTCAACATCACCAGCAACTCCAGCGTTCTTCTGAGCACCAAGACCAGCAGTAGGAACCTGTCCCTGGTTGAACGTGGTGTTAGGGAAGATCTGAGTTCCAACGGCCTTGTTAGATGAGTTTCCTGAACCAGAAGTAATTGCAAAACTTGTAGATGCAGCTGACTTCAAGTAGTCCATGAAAATGTAGCTTGTGCCTGAACCATCAGCACGGAATACTGGAACGATTGGGATGTTTGGAAGTGCACATTTTGACGATGTAACTTTTCCAGCCTTGTTCTTCGTTACATTCACAATCTTAGGGTTGATGGCACAAATTGCCGAGTCGTTCCATGATGTGATTGAACCGTCGTAGATACCAGCAAGAGTTGCAGCATTAAGGATCACTGGGTTCTTTGGAAATGCCTTCTGCACTGTTGGCAGGTTGTACATAAGTCCAACACCACCAAGAACTACAGGGATCTGTACGTAGTTGCTTAGTGTTGTTGATGGACCTGCACCAGTGATGATTGATGAGTCGAGGCTGCTTCCAGTTGCCTGGTTAACTGTTCCCATTGGAACGTCTGAAGCACCAACTTGGTAAGTGCCAGCTACAACGTTCTTCTTACCAGTTGTTGAACCAGTTGGAGAGTAGAGAGCCAGCCCAGTTGGAGCGCTTGAACCTGACTNCTTTGCAGCCTGAGACATGTAGACAGGAATAGCGGCGTTGAAGAATGGCTCGTCGAAGCTTGAGCCACCCATGTTGATTGATGAAGCGGCGGCGGCTAATCCATCTGTAGATGTGAATGTAAGGTCACCAGTAAGCGTTGCGGCGTTAGCGACTGTTACAGCCATTGTTGAAAGAAGCCCGATTGTTGCAATAGCAACTCCTAGGTTTCTGCGAAGAGTCTTCTTCATTATTTTGCTTTCCTCCTAAAGAAAAGTGATTAGTTGATGATTTAGTTTCAATTATTTAGCAATAATTTGCGCTAAACCAATGTCCAACATACGGTGCGGAAGTAAACGCAAAGTGAAGTGCTCTGCTCTTTCAAGTGAAATCTTGGCTAACTGTGTAAACATGGCCCAGCAGAGAATCGCCTGCAAAATAAGGGGTTTCGTAGCGCTGAATAAATTATATCCCCCGCAGTTCACAATTGGCATAATTACATAGGTGTTGTTCTCCTGACTGAATTGAGTAATAACCTGGGGGCAGCGAGAAAGGCTGTTATGAGCAAGAAAATCGATGAAGCTTTCTACAAACTTCAAAGCGAGGCCCAACATCACATCAAGCTCTCAACTGCTCGTCAGGATGAATACGAGAATGGCTTTGCCCAAGGAATGGCCGAAGCGCTTCGTATCGTTGCAACGATTCGTGAAAGTTCCGAATAACTTTATTTAAAGATTCATTCAATTTCTCCCATCTGATTACGCTTCTTTCACACTGGGATAACTCTTGCTCATTACCTTATATACGCGTGGCACACGCTCAGACTCCGTCAACCTCCCCGACATTGAGACGTGCCGCACTTCGCGTAGTCCCTTCAGACTGGATAAGTTTTGGTCGCAATGGTTGATCCCGAAGGACGCAGTGTCGTCCTTGTAGTCGAGGACGAGGAGAGCTATCAAGAAGCGCTCAAGGTTGGACTCACTGTTGAAGGCTTTGTTGTTGTTTCTGCAATGAACCTCGCTGAGGCGAGATCCCTAATAGAGACGACCCGCCCGGATCTCGTGTTGCTCGACGTGATGCTTCCAGACGGATCAGGGTTAGATCTGTGTCGCGAAATTTGTGAAACCAAAAAAATTCCTGTGATTATGGTTTCTGCGCGGACTGAAGAACTCGACATCGTTCTTGGACTCGAAATTGGCGCTGCTGACTACGTCACAAAGCCTTACCGACTTCGTGAGTTAATTGCACGAATGCGCGTAGTCCTTCGTCGCCCGACAATTGAAACTAACGACGAAATAATTTCATTTGGAAACATCCGACTTGACCTAACAAGGCGAACGGTTTTAAAGAATGACGTCTCCATTGAACTAAGCCGTAAAGAGTTTGACTTACTGACATTGTTTGCAACTCGGCTAGGACAGGTTGTTACTCGTGAAGTTTGTCTCGACACACTCTGGTGGGGGCTAGAGCTTTCAGACACTCGCACACTTGACACACACGTAAAACGACTTCGACAGAAGATTGAAGATGAGCCAGCTGAACCTAAGCACCTGCTTACTATCCGCGGTGTGGGCTTTCGCCTAGACGCTTAACGGTCACAAGTAATCTCTAGGCAACACCTAGGAGATCACTTGAAAAATTCAACTGAAGCNANTCATTTTGANGTTGNAATTATTGGTGCAGGAATTTCTGGCATAAACGCCGCACACGAACTCATCACGAAGCACCCTGGTAAGAGTTTTGTCATCCTCGATGCTCTAAGTAATTACGGAGGCACGTGGCTAACGCACACGTACCCAGGAGTACGTTCAGACACTGAGCTCTATACCCTCGGTTACAGCTACAAACCCTGGAAAGGTGCCCCCTACGCCGGCGGTGCAGAAATTCATTCATACCTAGGCGAAGTGATCGAAGAATACGGCATTGCCAAGCACATTCGATATAACCAGCGCGTCGAGAGTCTTAATTGGGATACTGCAAGCAAGACGTGGTCTGTTGAAGGAACCAACAAAGAAACCAAAGAGCAGTTCTCATTAAGCGCAGAATTCATTTGGTCGTGCCATGGTTACTACCGACAAGAAAAGGGCTACACACCAACGTGGCCAGGTATGGAGGATTTCGAGGGTGAAATAATTCACCCTCAGTCGTGGCCAGCGAGCACGAACTTCAAGGATAAGCACGTCGTAGTTATTGGCTCAGGAGCAACTGCAGCAACACTTGTTCCCGCCATCGCAAAGGATTGCGGTCACGTCACTGTCTTACAACGATCTCCTGCTTACTTCTTTCAAAGTCCAAATAAAGATGATCTCGCCGATCAACTCCGCACAGATGGAATTGGCGACGAAGAAGTGCACGCGACAGTTCGCGAGAAAGCAATTCTCGAAATGCAAGGTCTCACGAACTTTATTGCGGAGAATGCTGAAATTTCTAGAAACGGCATGATTCAAATGGTGACGAGTCAGCTGCCTGAGGGTTTCGACATTGCCAAACACTTCACGCCTCGTTACCTTCCATCNGAACAACGNGTTGCTCGAATTCTTGATGGTGATTTNTTTAAAGTCATCAGTTCTGGACAAGTTTCNATGGTCACTGATGAAATCAGTACGTTCACAACTAGTGGTGTCGTCACCAAAGATGGAACTGTTATCGACGCTGACGTTGTAATCACCGCTACTGGTTTTGAACTTTCTGTGCTCGGTGACATTGCTATGAGCATTAATAATCTGCCAATCGATGTGGCTGAGAGAATCACGCACCGTGGCGTTATGTTCAGTGGCATTCCAAACTACGNCTGGAGCTTTGGTGCACTTCGACTTAGTTGGACCACTCGTATTGAGGTCATCAGTGACTACATTTCACGAATGCTGACTTTCATGGATAACCGTGGACAGAAAGTTGTTACACCAACCCTTCGCCCAGAAGATCAAGGAATGAAACTCCTCCCATTTGGCGACCCGAAATTTTCGCCAGGTTATGTACAGCGAGCTCGTGCATCACAGCCAAGGTCTGGCGACCGAGAACCGTGGATGATGAACATTGACTACTGGGATGAGCGCGAATCTCTTCCAAAAATCGGTTTTGAGGATGGAACACTTGTTTTCGATAATTAGTGAGAAGATGGAAAAATGACTAAAGCAAAAATCTTTGAATGGCTGGGCGTAGGAACCGCAATTTTTTATTCACTCCTTATTGCCATGAACGTTGGCGGCGAATTCATAGGATTCACCCTTCTGCTTCTCTCATCTATCTTCATTGGCATCTGGGCGCGCATGGGCAAGCACCGAGGGATTCTTTTTCTTCAGTTTTTCTATGCAACCGCAGGGATTATTGGAATGATCCGCTGGTTTAACTAAGCATTACTGAAACTTCTTAACAACTTCACGCGATTCGCGTGCCGCTGCTTTAAAGATGCCCTTACTCATTAATGATGATTCAACGTTTCTGCGTTGCTCATAAATAGCTTCGCGGTCTACATGAATCGAAGGGTCATCTGGAGCGGCCCAGCCCGCAAGGTCAGCCAAGTGACAGGCCAAGCGAATGTCAGAGTCAAGTAGCTCCATCGCTCTACGCATAAGGACGTCAGGTCCCCCAGCGAGTGAAGCAATTTCAGTGCCAAGGGCAGCATTCGGCGCTGGTTTAAGGTGAGAAGCCACTCCGTCCCACCAGCCACCATTGAGACGCCAGATGTTTCTAACCACAAATTCCGGCTCGTCATAGAGCGGACGAAGGTAGGGCTTCTCGAGAACATCCTTCGGAACTTTGACTTTGTGGATGATTGTGTCGAGGGTTTCACCAGCATTCATCATGGCAACTACTTCAACTACGAGTGACTTGAGGGACGACGCAATGTCATCAAGCACTCGAGCGATGCGCTCTTTTCCTTCAATAGGGAGTCCGTGTGCGGGAACAAGAAGTTCAGGCCCCTGTTCAATCATCTTTCGAAGCGCTTGCGCCCATTCGAGTGCGTAGCGCTGAACTTTTTGTGGGTTACCAGCATTTGGATAGTTCCAGATGATGAAGTCACCGGTGA
>Ga0007865_1000099_pt1 | contig 14657 bp, 19 predicted proteins | sample CryBogCBH27Jul09_FD_54994 | JGI IMG/M metagenome (GOLD analysis project Ga0007865, IMG submission 54994) | Freshwater microbial communities from Crystal Bog, Wisconsin, USA - CBH27Jul09 | ecosystem: Environmental > Aquatic > Freshwater > Lake | place: Crystal Bog, Wisconsin, USA | collected...
ACGGCGAAGGTCATGGTGAGATTTCGGCGCAGTCCAATTCGGACCTCACTAAATACAAATCCTGCGCGCATCTCTGCCTCTCCCCCGTTTCGAAGTAACTCGATTACAAGTTACTTGCCTTCTGTATTGCACCTTCTTTATGGCACCTTCAAAAAAATTAAAGTTGATGCTCCCGCTCAAATCAACCGGTATACCCATAGACGCCACGAACCTGATCTCTAATAACGTGACCACCCTCGAGTTCNATAACCCGCTTGCGCATCTGATCGACAATACCCGCATCATGGGTCGCCATAACGACGGTCGTACCGTCTCGATTAATTCGATCTAACAACTTCATAATTCCCACACTTGTAGCGGGATCGAGATTTCCCGTGGGCTCATCTGCAATAAGAATCATCGGACGGCTTACATATGCTCTCGCGATCGCTACGCGTTGCTGCTCTCCACCAGAGAGCTCACTTGGCTTTCGATCGCCCTTCTCTTCCAGCCCCACCATCTCTAGGACTTCGGGGACTTCTCGGTTGATCTCCTTTTGGGAGTAACCAAGGACGTGGAGAGTGAACGCGACATTCTCGCTGACGGTCTTATTTGGCAGGAGGCGAAAATCCTGGAAAACGGTGCCGACTTGGCGGCGTAACTCGGGAACCTTATGGTCGGCGAGGGTGCCCAACTCCTTGCCGGCAACGATGATGCTCCCGCTNGTGGGTTGCTCCTCTCGGAGGACNAGACGCAGGAAGGTGGATTTACCCGAGCCTGAGAGCCCTACAAGGAATACGAACTCACCCTTGGTGATCTCTAGATCGACGCGATCGAGGGCCGCTCGCTCCTGCTTAGGATAAATCTTGGTGACATTCTCAAATTTGATCACGAAAGACTCCTGGAAGCTGGGCGACGGGGCAAAGTTACTGCAACAGTTTAGTTTGAGAGCAGGTTGAAGTCGGGGAGATTGGGCTTCAATTGCCTGTGAAAAAGTACATAAACAGGGCAATTCGGTAAGTCTGGGTCGCGCGGAGGGCGAGAGTAAGGACAATCGTCGGTTGTTCTTACCTGGTTGTTCTTACCTGGTTGTTCTTACCTGGTTGTTCTTACCTGGTTGTTCTTACCTGGTTGTTCTTACCTGGTTGTTCTAGGCGTGCTCTTTATTCCCACTCATTCTCCAGCGAATCCCAGCCTCGATAAATCCATCAAGATCGCCATCTAGAACAGCTGCTGGATTTCCGACCTCGTAGTCAGTGCGGAGATCTTTCACCATTTGATAGGGAGCTAGAACATACGAGCGCATCTGGTTGCCCCAGGATCCGGAATTATCGCCTTTGAGGGCATCGATTCGGGCCCGCTCCTCTTGGCGTCGTCGCTCCAGAAGTTTGGATTGCAGGACGGCCATCGCCGTCGCCTTATTCTGAATCTGCGAGCGTTCGTTCTGACATGAAACAACAATGCCAGTTGGAATATGAGTGATCCGAACCGCGGAGTCGGTTGTATTCACACCTTGACCTCCTGGACCGGAGGAGCGATAGACGTCAACGCGAATCTCTTTCTCATCAATATCAATGTGATCGGATTGTTCGACAACGGGCACAACTTCTACGCCGGCAAAGGAGGTATGGCGCCGGCTCTGTGAATCAAAGGGCGAGATTCGAACCAACCTATGTGTGCCTTGCTCCACCGAGAGTTTTCCATATGCATATGGTGCACTCACTCGGAAGGTGGTGGATTTAATGCCCGCCTCTTCCGCATATGAGGTTTCAAGAACATCGACCTTGTAAGAATTGCGCTCGCAATAGCGCAGATACATTCGACTGAGCATCTCAGCCCAATCGGCAGCCTCAACTCCTCCCGCCTCCGAGCGAATCGTCATCAGGGCATCTCGTTCATCGTACTGACCACTCAAGAGAGTCTGAACTTCAAGTTCACCAATTGCGCGAGTCACATCATCAAGTTCTTGACCCGCCTCGGCTAAAGCCTTCTGGTCTTTATCCTCTTCTGCGAGTTCAAGTAGGAGCGGAATATCTTCCAAGCGGCGACGAATCGTTGTGATTCTATTGAGGGTGGATTGCACGCGGGATAATTTGCTCGTAACGACCTGAGCCTTCTCTGGGTCGTTCCATAAGTCCGGGGCGCTTGCCTCCGCCTCGAGCGATAGAGCATCAGCTTGCAATTTAGGTAGATCCAGAACCTTTTCGATGCTTACCAAGGTGGAGTCCAAGGCCTTTACTTCTTGTAAATACTCGCGAGCGGCCATGGGTTAAGAGTAATGGTTCCAAAGAGGTAGTTATTGAAGGGAAAAGAGGTGCTTCTTGAGGGAACAAGTTCCGCTTCTTGAAGGAAATATTTGAAGCAACTTTCAGGGCCGAACTCCCCCAATGATCGAAGTAGCCCCGATAGTTGCGGTGATGGTGGTGNTCTCNCCACCAATTCCNAATGGCAACTTCAGTAAAACTGGTATCTGAGCCGAGAGAGTTCCGCTGACCTCATCATTAGAGCAATTCCATCCCTGAATCGAGATCACCTCGCCTCGGANCTGAGANACNGCTATCTCTTCTTCAAAAGTTGAAAACGCCTTAGCGCAATCCAGTGGAATCCTAAATTGAGTTCCATCCGCACCTGAACTATCCATTAATACATTGCCCGAGTAATAGCGCGAAAGTGATAACTGATGGGCTGCTTGCGTAATAGCAACTTCGCCAATCTCGATCAATTGGCGCTTGGCCAAAAAATTATCCGAGATATCCACGACGCCAAGTGAAGATACAAGTAGAACGAAAAATAGGGCGAAAACCAATATCGAGAGGCTCCCGGTTTCGTCACGTAGCAGATCTCTTATCGGAAGCCTTTTCATCTCCACGCATCCACGATTTGAGTATCGCTCGCTGAAAACTGGACTGACGGTGCCGAGATAAATCTAAATATCCCAGAGAAGTTTTTATGGAGATGAGTAATGGATGCAGTTACCTTTACTTCAGCATTTGGCGTTAAACATGGGTAGGCCGAACACTCGATATTGAGGGTGGGAACCTCCGATATTCCTGCGGGAGCCAAGATTTTGCTCTCGAATAAATTGAGAATCGTCTGCATCCGAGGACTCTCCAGGCTTTCATCATTGCTCGTAATAAAAGCGCGAGCACTTTGTCTGGCTAAATTATGAAGATCGGAGTTGATTATTGAGTTTTGGTGAACTTCATTGAGATAGACCGTCAGCGGAAGTAAAAGTGGAAGTGCCAGCACAACGAATTCGATGACCGCGCTTCCCTCCTGATCGCAGAACGAGCGAAATATTGAATGTGAGATCGACCGCGCGGAAGAACTTGGTCGGGAAATTGATTGGGAATTTGATTGGGAACTGAATTGGGAACTGAATTGGGAACTGAATTTGGAACTGAATTTGGAACTGAATTTGGAACTCAATCCAGAACTCAATCCAGAACTTGATCTCGATTGCTTCCTTACTTCAGTACTACTTGCGAGGCGTGATCTCAACCTTTTGCTCACTCCTGCACCGCGACTCCCGTGGTTCCAAAGGAGTCACCGGTGGGAAGCAGCGGAGATATCGCGGGAACTTTTATCTCACGCTCTCCTACTAGCACCGAGCCTCCTCCTGGAAGTGGCAGTGCAATCGGGTTAGAGCTCCACGACTGAGATGAACCATCGCCCATAGCGGTGAAAGCAACGGCCCCCTGAGTGATTTGGCTATAGGTATCGCGGCTGTAAACGGAGATACAGATCTGCAAGACGCTCAGAAAAAGAAGCATAAGTGGGATTAGTGTCAGCGCGCTCTCGACATTTCCCTGCTCATCTCGCAGCTCCTCGAGAAGGTGATGCAGTTTTCCCGATATCGCCGAAACCAACCTCATCGAATACCGCTCATCGAATCAAGCGAGTTTCGCAAAATTGAATCGATCCGAGGTGCGGCCAGGGTCCATATGCCGGTTACAAGTCCCGTCGTCATCAAGACAACTAAAACCCACCCAGGTACATCCCCGCGCTCTTCGCTGAAGGCATGGAAAATCTGAGTTGAAGATTTCAAAATTCGCTCTGAGACCAACTGAACTATGCGAATCTCTCTCAGTTTCGGTTTCAGATTCATCTTCGGATTCGATTTCAGATTTGTAAGCAGCTCCATGCGGGGCTTGGCATGCGGCCGGGTATTCGCTTTCGTTTTTTCATTAAGACCGAGAAACGGGTGGGCATTCCTTTTTAGAANTGGAATGTGAATTACTTTCATTTGTACTCCCTGCTTGAGGATTCGTTGGAGGAACTTGGTAGTGCTTCTTTGGTAGTGCTTCTTTGGTAGTGCTTCTTTGGTAGTGCTTCTTTGGTAGTGCTTCTTTGGTAGTGCTTCTTTGGTATTGCTTCCATATTTCTGTTGTCAGAATCCGATGCTGTGACCGAGTGCAAAGTAGGAGGGCCAGAGGGCGAAGAGAACTGAGATGGGAAGGATGAGAAAGACGACGGGAATCATGAGGGCAATCTCTGCCTTGCCTGCTGCAACAAGGAGTTGGGAGCGCTCCTCGTTACGAACCTCTTCGACCTGTCGATTGACCACATCTACTAGAGGTGATCCGCGCTCGATGGCGATCATTAGGGAGTCACAGAACCTGCGCACTATGGGAGATTTAATGCGAGTATTCATAAGATCTAGGGCATGCGAAAAGCTCGCTCCCCCGTGAATCTCTGAAACAGTTTCCCGTAGAAGTAGAGCAAACTCTCCTTGCGTTCGACGACTGATGTGTTCCAGGGCGGTCGCGGGACTCAAGTTGCCGGCCAACAAAATTGCAAACAACTCCACAACCTGCGGAAACTCGGATTCAATCTGCTTGCGGGATTTCTTGCTCTCAACTTTGTAGGTCGCATTGCTATATCCCGTTACCAGCTCACTTCGAAACTCTTCCCACATCATGTTTACTGCGATCACAAAGATGGGAGCAATCGCAATAAGGGCCAAGAGAAATCTCACTGGAGTTCACCTCGAAATATCCGTTGGACCTCCTGCACTCGCCCCACACGAGACATCCAGAGATATGCCAGAACTGACAGGACCACGCCTAGGAGCAAAATCAAGTGGCCACTCAGAGTGGAGAAAGCCTGCAAGGTTGATGGCTGCGAGGAGAGTATGACGAGGAGAATCCATGGTGCCGCGGCGGCCACCAATGCAGAATTTTTGATCCATCCCAATTTCGCACGAATCTCACCACGAACCGCAATATCACTCCGGATAAAGTCCCCCAACGTCCTAAGTGTTACTGCGGTATCGCGGCTCCCTGTCCCTCGCGCAAAATCCAGCACCTCACATACCTGATCGGCAACTGGATCACTAAACTCTGATTTGATGTAAATAAAGATCTTCGACATATCCGCCCCGGTAATGAGCTGGCGCCTGCATTCAGAAAAAATGGGGCGGGAAATTTCGGGCCCTCGCGTAGACAAACTGGAGATCGTTTCTGCAATTGAAAGGCCAGAGCGGAGCCCAGAAATCATGTGGTCAAGTAGCTCTGGCCATAGAACAGATAGAGATTGCTGACGACGTTGCAGTTTTCGCTTCAAAATCACCGTGGGTACGGACGCTCCGAGTCCAGCGCACGGAATTGCAAGCAAGTTGGTTCCGAGCAAAGTATGAGCCACCAGAAAACCAATAATCGCCCCCACAAGAATGTGAACGAACTTGGGCTTAGTAGAGAGCTTCATCATGCGCTCCACTGTGGTTCACTAGTTTTGAAGACTCGATACGGATCTCCAAGTCCCACTTCATATCTTCCATCTCGATAAAGAAAGAGAGGTTCGATCTCTGCGCGATCGTTTTCTATTCGCCCAGTGACATGAGCAATCTCTACGATCCGCCGTTCGCCTGTATCTCGCAAAATTGTTGAATGAACGATTAAGTCGATAGTTGCTGCGACAATCGGTGCCACAAATTGATAGGAGATGTTTTCACCGGCGAGTAAGGGCAAGGTCTGTAATTTGGCAATTGCATCACGGGCAGCATTGGCATGAATCGTCGCCATTCCAGGCAGGCCGGAGTTAAGTGCTATCAAAAGATCGAGCGCTTCAGCCTCGCGAATCTCCCCCACCACTAGATGCGATGGCCGCATTCTTAACGCCTCTTTGATTAATTTCCGAAGTGGAATCTCACCCTCCCCCTGCAAATTTGCCTGGCGAGTTTGCAGCGCTATGCAATCAGGAAGTTGTGGCTTGAGCTCGAAGACCTCCTCGATCGTGATGACTCGATTGTGAAAGGGAACAGCGCTTACGAGCGCATTTAAGAGAGTCGTCTTTCCTGCCTGTGTTGATCCACTGACGAGAATGTTGAGCCCTTCTCGCACTGCTTGCGACAAGTACTCTGCTATCTCGGTATTCATGACGCCTAGTTCAACGAGATTGGCTAATGACTTACCGCGAATTAGGTGTTTGCGAATATTTACCGCCCAATGAGTAGCGGTGACATCAGGTATCGCTACATGCAATCGACTTCCATCCGGCAAGCGGGCATCTACAAAAGGGTGGGATAGATCGAGTCGTCTGCCGCCCCACATGAGAAGGCGCTCTACTAAGTCGTGAACATCCTGTTGCTGTAATACCAAGTTAGTGAGCTGACTTACCCCGGCACGAGCAATAAAAATACGATGCGGGGAGTTAATCCAGATCTCTTCGACCGTGGGATCTGCCATCAGAGCAGCCAGGGGGCCAAATTCATTCCTTGTTTCGCCCTTGAGATCACCCTTAATAACGCTCTTGATATCGCCCTTTAAATCGCTCACATGGAGAGCAAACTCCAAGTGGAATTCGATCTACCAACCCTTAAAAGTGACTGGGGATAACTTTCCCCTGTGGAGAGCGCGCCAGGGATTACTATCGTCAGGTGAATACGCGATCTCGCACTCTGGCTCTTCTTGGCTCTCTGGTGAGCGCAACTCTGGTGCTATCGGGATGTGGAGTGCAGTCTGGTGATCAACGACCAGATAACAGCAACTTAATTGCTGGAATCAATCTGCTCGTCTCATCTTTTGATGCCAACCATCCGAAATTGGTCACTTGGAAAAGTGATGCAGTTAAGGCTCAAATCGCCGGCAAACTACCAGTGGGTCTTGATACCGAAGCCGGTTGGCTATTGCAATGGCCAAATGCAAAGCAGGGTGAGTTGTCGCAAGTGGTCGTTCCTTGGACTCTTCTCGGGCAATACCCAAACTCGCCAACTCCGTACTTCAATCAATATAAAGGCGGAGCGCTAGTACCTCAAGCCACAAGCACCGATTTAGTAACCAAGATAATTGATACCGAGATGCAAGGTGATAAGTATTTCGGGGCGGTCGTCGACATTCGAAGTTCAAAAGTTAATCCACAATGGATTATCTTCACCACAGTTCCATATCTGCCCGTAACAGATAACGCATACGGCTTCGCTACAGTAGTAAACAAGAAGTGGAGCATTGTCGATTTCGGAACTGCTCTCGTTGGATGCGGCAAAGTGCCTGCAAATGTAGAAGGAGAGTTCGGATTTCAATGCCCTTAATGGTGAAGGCTCGTAACTCTGTTGAGCCTAGCCTTTGGGAGTCCGCCCTCATTCGTCGCACATCGCGAGCATCACTTCTTATAACAACCAGTTTGTTATTGGCCGCTTCACTCGGGCTATCTGCTTGTGGTGCGGCTACCTATTCCGAAAACTCTGGGCTACCAAATGTGAAATTGACTCCTGGCGCGATAAATCCTGCGGTAACTCAAGCCAATATTCGTAGCACCATCTGCGTCGTTGGTTGGACGGCAACTGTTCGTCCACCCGTTAATTACACCAATCAACTCAAGTACAACCAGCTTCACTCCGGTTACAACTTAGATGGCGACCTCAACATGAAAGATTACGAAGAGGACCACATCGTCCCTCTTGAGGTCGGCGGTAATCCCAGTAGCCCACTCAATCTCTTTCCCGAACCTCATAACATTAAGTACAGTTCATATGTTAAAGATCAGCTCGAAAATCAGATCCATCTCCTTGTTTGCTCGGGAAAGCTGTCGCTCAATGCGGGGCAGGAAATTTTTCTCACAAATTGGGAGAAGGGATACCGCAAATATATTGGCCCGCTCCCCTAATAAGAGACGAAAAGTTCTTAAATGCAAAAACTATTGGATCTTAAAACCAAAAACTTCGGCAAGCGCTAAGAGGCTTTCGCGGCCATCGTGCCACTCACGCGCATAATCAATACCGGCCTTGGGACGTGGCTTATCTCTTGCGACTCTTCGAATTTCTGATTCGAGCGTATCTGGAGTGATATTGATGATGGGAACTTCGCCCGCCTCTTCAGGTACATAGCTCATAACTAAACGACCAGCAGCGAGTGCTTCTATTGGAAAGACTCCAATTACTCCCAGAAATTGATCAATCACAAGGTCTGCTTGTGCGATCGCGTTAGGCACCTGATCATGAGTGAGGCTCTCCCCCGCAGCTAGGTAACTGTGGTAACTAATCACACCTTCATCGCGAAGGCGCAACAAGACTGGTTCAATGAGATCTGCCGATTTCAGCCAGGATCGGCTTGGCAAAAAGAGCACACGGAGAGGTGCTTGCGGAACTGGATAGATAGGCGATTCCACTGCGACTTTGTGGAATTTTTCAAAATCGATTGTGACAGGTAACCAATGCGCATCTGGAAGATCGAGTAATAAATCCTTTGTGGTGACAAAAATTGGAATCTTCCGCGCTCTAATTTCAGGAAGCAGCGCTTTGTTCGCTGCAGTCCGAGCTCGCAATTGTTCCAACTCTGGACTCTCATTGTGGAAGGGTGAGAAAGAGTTTCGTGCGGCGTGGGCCGCAGTATCTCGGATATCACTACCGTGAAATACAACGCCGATTTTCTTGCCGATCAACTTCATCAACTCGAAATCTTCAAGAATTAAATTTCTGCCATCTTTCTTATTCTGAAGTCGAAAAACTGGTCTGAGCGACTCAAAGAGCACAATCTCTTTTGTAGAGGCAACTACATCGGCAAGTTGTTGGCGCCGCGCAAAGTCAGTCCATTCCTCTCGCGAAAGCGCGTAATCGGTGGTGAACCATTCCTTCGAAGGTTCTCCTGAAATTCTGAGAGATTGCGAGGGCAGGCCGGCCTTGGTTAATGCCTGTGCCCAGAGAGTGGCTTGATTGGCCGAATTGGTAGGCCCAATGAGGAAGCTCGGTCTATACCTGAATGGAGATCCAAAAAAGCTCTTTAACCTACGCTTGAAAGAAAAATAGCGAAGCCTGGTCTCGCGATCGAATCGAACTCGCCACGCCAAATAGATCGCTTTTCTTCGCAAGAAAAAACGTCTTACCGTCTTGAGCGCATTGATGATTCGCTTCATGGCTTAAGTATCTCCTAGGTGGCTATCCCCAAGGAGCAAATTACTAACCCGTGTTATCGAGTCTCCGAATCGAACTCGACGTCGAGCTATATGTCGAGGTTCTTAGCCTCTCGCTTCGCGAAGCGACTGGTGCCCATAATCTTTAAGACGTTCATGCGCCTTGCGTAATTGCAATTCAATACTTTTAACCGCTTGATCAAATGCCGCCAGGTCATTAAATGCCTGTCCCTCTCCCCTAACAAATGGACCACTTCCATGAGATGTCAGAGTCACTAGATGGGAGGTCTTCCCAAAACGGGGATTTGATTCGTGGATTATCTCGACCTTGATTCCGTCCAAGACCACACCAAATCGTTGCAGCGTTTGAAGCTTATCTGAAGCGATGGAACGAAAATCTTCTGCTAAAACTGCATTGCGTGTATGAAAGATGATCTCCATGAAAAGAAGTTACTCCCTATCGATAACCCCCACAAGGGGAAGCTCGCCAAAGTTGCTGTCAATTTGCTGCCCATTTGCCTTGAATTTGATCTAAAATTGGAAGGGTCAATTTGCTCGTGTATTTGACGGCTTGCAGGTTAGCCATCAAATTTCGTAATTTGATAATCAATCATCACATCGCATTGATCACCAGAATCACTGGATTGCCCCAAATTGACCCAGCCCAACTTTGAACTAATTAAGGTTCTACATGCAGGCGACGCATACGAAGTTTCTTCATCGGCTTAGCCGAAGTTCCCTTCTTGGCCTTATTAGCCTTGGAAGCCTTGCTAGATTTTGCGCTCTTTGAAGCGCCACTGCTCACCTTTGCAGCTCCTGCCGCATCGGCCTTAACCGCCTCTGAACCCACTGAACTCTCTGCGGAGTTCGCAGAATCACTCTGGGATTTTGTCTCGGGTGTGGTTGTTGTCGAAGAGTTGGTTGCACCTGCGGCTGTTGTCGTATCTGTTGCTTTAGTGTCAGATCCAGTTGCCGCCTTCTCGTTGGCCAACTTATGGGAGAGATTCTTGGAGACGGCAACCCCTGCTGCTGTCCCTGCTGCCACTGCGGCGCTCTGTGCACCCAGCTTCGCAACTTTATGAATCGATCTAGATGATTTTGCTCCGATGCTCTTTTTAACACCTGTTGAGCGACCGGCAATTTTCTTCACTGTTCTAGCGCCGGTAGAACTCTTCTTAACGGTGGCTGTACGAGACGCGGCTTTCTTGATCGGTGCCTTCTTGATCGGTGCCTTCTTGACTGGTGCCTTCTTGACTGGTGCCTTCTTGACTGGTGCCTTCTTGGTCAGCGCTTTCTTGACCGGTGCCTTCTTGACCGGTGCCTTCTTGACCGGTGCCTTCTTGACTGGTGCCTTCTTGGTCAGCGCTTTCTTAACTGGTGCGCTCTGGCGCACCACGCGTGACTTAGCGGCGGTGGCGGCTATTGCGGCTGTGGCGGCGCTACTTTGAACAACGGCTGGTAAGCCGATCACCCCGATAACGGCTACCGCAAGGGTTCTCGCGAGCCAACTCTTACCGACCCCGGTAAGAGCCGCCTTCTTCTGGAATTGATCCATCTGGATTTTCACCTTTCATAGTTATATACATGGTTATATTCATAGTTATATTCGTAGTTAGATTCGTGGTTCTTACACATCGTCCCAGCGATGGCCTTCGAGAAGGTCATGCTGAGAGGCGGTTGATAGCCGCCCGAATGTGGGGATTCTGCAGGCTGGGGCTGGGGCGCGCTTAGGCTCACACTTGGGCCTGTGCATAGAGAGCCCCTTGGGATGGCACACTTACCCCTATGCCCGTGAACGAAAATTTCGTCCCCAAGATCCAGGTTTTCGAGCCACACCGTGCCTCTCTGCCACCTCTCATCCCTTACATCAAGGAGTTTTGGACACGGCGNGCCTTTGCCACGGAGTTGGCAAAGTTCAATGACAAGGCGGAATACCTAGATTCACGGCTCGGAAAAGTTTGGCTCGTGCTNAATCCACTGCTTTTGGGCTTTGTGTACTACCTGGTGGTCACCATCATTCGCCCCGGCGGCACGCTTCCCGGCCTCACCCGTCTTGATCATCTCTTGATTGGGCTCTTTACCTTCTACTTCGCTCAGAACTGTGTTACAGCTGGCGCGCTCTCAATCACGATGGGTGGGCGATTGATTCTCAATCAAGCCTTCCCTCGCGCGCTCCTTCCATTTTCATGCGCNATTCAGGCATTCCAACAATTNCTTCCAACAATTCCGGTCTACATCTTCATTCTGGTTGCTGGTAAGTGGGCTTACCCCACAACGATCGTCCCAGGATGGACCTGGCACTTCCTCTGGATTCCATTCATTCTGATCTGCACTGGNTTGACNGGATTTGGNTTGGCGCTGGTATTTGCAACCCTCAATGTGTATTTCCGTGACACCAATAAACTCTTAACGTATATNACCAGAATTTGGATGTACCTCTCCCCCGTCCTCTGGCTTCCAAACAGCCTGCGCGGACATATGAAAATTCTTCTCTGGGTAAATCCACTCGGACCGGTCTTAAATGCGACCTCAAGAGTTTGGGTAAGTGGAGAAACACTGAACAAAGAAACTTTAGTCGGCTGCGTATTTTGGGCAGGCGCGTCGATCTTGATCGGCGGATACTTCTTCATCTCAAGGGAGCGCGATTTTGCCATCCGTATCTAAATCTCCACTCGTTATGCCAGAAGATCTGGCTATTCGCATCGAGGACCTCTCCATTACTTACAAGGTAAGTCTTGAAGCAAAGCGCACCCTCAAGAATGCGGTAATGCGTGCCAGCATGAAACAGAAGCAACGCACCCGCACCATTGAAGCGATCAAACATATGACGCTCGATGTGCCCCATGGTTCGGTGCTGGGAATTGTGGGCTCAAATGGAGCTGGAAAATCAACTCTCATGCGATGTATCGCCGGAATCCTCTCGCCTACCGACGGCAGAGTGGTTGTCAACGGCAAGATCTCAACACTGCTCGCTCTCGGCGTTGGTTTTAACCCTGCACTCTCTGGACGCGACAACATCATCTTGGGTGGCTTGGCATCTGGACTCAACATGGATGAGATCAGCAACAAGACGGATGAGATCGCGGATTTTGCCGCCTTGCCAGATGGTTTCATCGACCTTCCAGTTCGCACATACTCGAGCGGTATGTACGGTCGTCTCTCCTTTGCCGTTGCTGTAAGTATGACTCCGGATATCTTGTTGCTCGATGAGGCCTTATCTGCTGGAGATGCAGCATTTAAAGAGAAATCATTTGAGCGAATGCGCCAACTATGCGCCGAGGCTCGCACAATTCTGATCGTCTCACATGCCCTTGCCACCGTTACAGATCTCTGCGATACCGCGATCTGGATGCATAAGGGTCAGATGCTCGCAAAGGGCAAGCCTGATGAGATTGTCGATGACTATCTCAAGTTCTTAAATGTGGGATCGCTGCCTTCCAACTACGAAGATATGTAAGTAGCTGATCAGATGTCGCAGAAAATCGATATCTCGATCATATCTTCGGGAGCCAGTCTTGCTGATGCCCGATTGCATCGCTTAACGCGCGCATTACTTCGCGCTGGATTGAGTGTTGAAATATTTGCTCCTGGCGAAATCAAAGATGCACCTTCACCAGATTCCAAATTATTTATTCGCAAACCTTTTTTTAAGGCGCATTGGAAGGCAAGTTCACTTGGACCTCGTTACTTCCGATCTCGATATTTTGTCTTTCGCTCAAAGGGTCGAGTCATCTACGCAATATCTCCCGAGGCGATCGCCCCGAGCTTTGCAATCGCTAAATTGTTGAGAAGAAGATTGGCAGTGGACTTCTTCGAAGATTATCTGCGTCTGCTCAATGATCGCGCATGGACCAAGAGATATTTTGGCATTGTTGGTTGGATCGCAAAGAGCGATACAAAATCGGCGCTGTGGTTTGCTAAACGCGCAGACCTCACCACGGTTGCAGATGTTCAGGTCCCACCGTTCGATGCCAGAAATCGACTGGTTGTTCGCAACCTTCCAGATGCCTCTCTCCTTACGTTAAGTGGCGAGCGCAGTTCAACTCCTAAAGCGATTTACATCGGAGATTTGCGTAAGAGTCGCGGCTTGCACGACATGCTGCGCGTTGCAGAGTTAGCAACGGATTGGGATTTTGATTTTGTTGGTGGTGTTGCAAGTAGCGATCAAGAGCTCGTTGATCAATGGTTGCGATCTCATGATCCAAACCAAACTCGTGTGCGATTTCACGGAAGGTTGGCACCACAGGAATCTTGGAAGTTTGCTGCTGGTGCCTGGGTCGGACTCTCGCTCTTAGAAAGCACCCCGGCCTTTATCGAGGCCGTTCCATCCAAACTCTACGAATACATGGCGGTCGGATTAGCAACTATCTCTACTCCGCTTCCCCGCTGTGTAGAACTCATATCGGCTAGTAATTCCGGAGCAATCGAGTCGACACCCGAAGGGGTGGCAGAGCGNCTCAAGAGCTGGCAAGTGAACTCCGAGGAATTGGATAGGTTGCGAAGTCAGGGCGCAAAATGGGCCTCTGAGAACCTCGATAGTGAGCGGGAATACGCGATTTTTGCCGCCGAGATGGCGAAGCTGACCCGCTAGACTTCCATTTATGGCTGTAAGGATCCTTCCAAGCGCGGATGTGGATGCTTCTGCAACTCTTGGGGATGGCAGTTCGATCTGGCATCTAGCCCAAATACGCGACCGAGTTGTCCTTGGCTCCAACTGCATTATTGGCCGTGGTGCCTACATCGGAAGCGGTGTAACCCTCGGCAACAACTGCAAAGTCCAAAATTATGCGCTGGTCTATGAACCTGCCCAACTTGGCGATGGAGTCTTTATCGGTCCCGCTGCAGTTTTGACCAACGACCAATTCCCTAGAGCGGTCAATACCGATCTCTCTCTCAAGAGCGGTAGCGACTGGGATGCTGTCGGAGTAACGATCCATGATGGCGCGAGCATTGGGGCACGAGCTGTCTGCATCGCTCCAGTCACCATCGGTAAATGGGCCCTGGTAGCGGCCGGTGCAGTCGTGACAAAAGATGTGCCGGACTATGCGCTGGTGGCTGGTGTTCCAGCGAAGCGTATTCGCTGGGTAGGCAAGGCTGGAATTCCCCTCACAGATCTTGGTGGAGGCCGATTCCAATGCCCTCAGGATCAAAGTTTTTATCGAGAGATCTCAGAGAACGAACTCGTAGCTGAGTGAGTTGGAGTAAAAGTTAGGAACGAGAAGTAAGGCTGAAGAGAAGTAATAAGTACCGACAGGTTAAGTAACTAGTGGAGAAGAGAGTCAATTGATTCCAGCAGCCCGTCCAATCATCGGAGACGAAGAGCGCGCAGCGGT
>Ga0007865_1000103_pt1 | contig 14462 bp, 18 predicted proteins | sample CryBogCBH27Jul09_FD_54994 | JGI IMG/M metagenome (GOLD analysis project Ga0007865, IMG submission 54994) | Freshwater microbial communities from Crystal Bog, Wisconsin, USA - CBH27Jul09 | ecosystem: Environmental > Aquatic > Freshwater > Lake | place: Crystal Bog, Wisconsin, USA | collected...
TGGTTGGTTTTTCGGTGTTCAATCAGGCGACTGCTTGGAATACTTGGCCCCAGTCTCCGGTGCCTACTGGCGCGGGCGGCATGACTGTTCCGTTCTACCTGTTCGGCTCTGACGCCCGCATTGCAGTCGCTTGCGATCCGTCGCTTGCTGCCTCGCTTTCGGGTGGCGCGATCAATCAGGCGGTTTACTGGGATTTCAACGCTCAGTGCCTCGTTGCGTCGGCATCTGCCTCCTACAGCGTTACTTCGCTCACTTGGTCGTCCACCAACGGTGGTCAAGTCGCGGTGGTGATGTCGGGTGCTACTCCGGTTGGTGGCGTTGGGGACAGCTTCACCCTGGCAGGCGCTACTAACAGTGGCACTGGCTCGGTTGCTGCGATCAATACGACCCATCAGGTCAACACCTTCACCAACAGCCAGAATTTCACCTTCCTGCTTCCGGGCACGTCGGCCATCTGGGGCACCTTGGGCGGCACCATTACGCTGGTTTACAGCGAAGCGGCGCTTCCGGTGCAGGTTCTGCGCGTTCAGAACGGCAACAGCAAAGTTGTCGTTTGGGACCCGGTGAACAACGTCGCCACCTGGAATAACAGCGGCACCGCCGCCTTGATCCTGATCTAAGGAGCCGCACTCATGGCTAACATTACCGCCGCCCGCGTAATGGTTTCTCCGCACTACATGGTGCCGGAAAAGCTGTTGCAATACAATCAAGCCTCTGGTGCATTCGACGCCCTGGCTGGTGCAAACCCGCAAGTTCGCTTGGGTGAAGGCGATCTCTACGTGTATATTGACGCGTTCGATATTCGCACGGTGATGTCGTCTGGTCAAAGCGAATACAACTCGCTTCCCAGCGTTACGGTGACCGCCCGCCAGATTTCGACCCCGACTTATTTGCAGCGCGTCCGCGCGGAATACGATCACCACGACACCGCTGCCATGTCGCAGTGGGGCGTCAGCATCGTTGAAGCGCAACGCCTCGGCATGCGTCAGGGTCATTTCCAACTGATGCGCTCTGCTCTGCTGTATGGCATGAACGGTGCGAATGGCGAAGGTTTGCTGAACACCTCCGGCGCTACCACGGTCAACCTCCCGGCTGACTCGAACGGCAACACCACCGTTGTCACCTACGACAACGGCCAAATGGCGTTCTTCCTGCTCTCGCAGGTGTCGGCTATGAAAACCCGCACCATGCAGCTTGGCATGGGTCACCGCATTGTGGTTCTCGGGCCGCAGCGCATTCTTGGTTCGTGGGAATACCAGGATATCGTCCAGGTCACTCAGTTCCAGCGCGTTGGTGCTGGTTCGCTTTCCACTGCCGGCGTTGTCAAGGCGGTTGGCGAGATGAACGAGGACGAAATCCTTTGGTGCTACGACGATACCTTGATTGGCAAAGGTGCCAATGGCACCGATGCTGTTCTGATTGTCATGCCGGAAGTCGAAAAGCCCCGTGGTGGACGCATCAACACCAACGCGTTCGCTGAATTGTCGCCCGGTCTCGCCGCTTGCACCATGCAGTTCTGCGACATGGCTGCGCCTCGCGAAATCCCGACCCCGCTGCCGGGTGGCGCGATTGACGTGCTTTCGGAAATGCGTATCACTTCCGGTTGGGGCGTTCGCCCGGAAGCTATCGCTATTCTGAGCATGCAATACCAGTAAAACTAAAAAGGAAGGCCGGCATCAGTCGGCCTTCCACTGCTTTTCGCCCGATCAACAGCAAATTGATCGATCATAGGGAGAGACCTAAATGACTACGCTATATGTTGCAAATGCCTCCAANCAAAGGCACGATTTTATCTACCGCATTCCAGAAGAAACCTCTGTGCGCCGCCAGCAAATCCCGCCCGGCGGGCAAATCACGGTTTATCAGCCGAATGCAACTATTGATGTGTTGCACAACATCGTTGATCAGCACAAAGTTTATGGCTTGATTGATGTTGCCGAAATCGACCGGCGCAAGCCATTTGTTGGCCTGTGCTACTCTTTCGACAAGCCAATCAAAGTCGAAAAAATTATGTATGCCGACGAACACAACGCGGGTGTTTTGACCGAAATCAGCCAAGAATCGCGCAAGCTATCCGCTGCCGCATTGCATGATGCAATCAGCCGGGTGACGGAAGGTGCGGCGCGCTTGGATGCGTTGGAAATGGAAGTGGTCGAGCAAAACAAGCCCAGCGAACCCGGCATTAACGAAGTGGTGACGGTCAACCGAAATGGCACTGACGCGCCTTCGCGCGGGCGTGGCCGACCAAGGAAAAACTAATGCTTCCAACGGTTGCAGGATTTTTGCTGTTTATCCGCAATGTCATGGGCATCAGCGCATTGGTATTGCCGGATAACAGCCCTGCGATCAGTTGGGCATTTTCCATTGCTACCATGTTCGTTAACCCAGACCTTGCGGTGGTAGGTTCTTCTTTGAATGTGACCCCGCAAACAAACCTTTTTGTCCAAGCAACCTACAATTTGGCCGCTGACAATTTGGTAAATTATGCCCAAGATCAAACCGGACGCACTTATTTTTCCGATTTGCGAGCCAGTTTGAAAATCAACAATTTTGCTGCCGGCGTAGTTCAATCCGCTTCCGATAACGGAACTAGTGACAGTTTAGTTGTGCCGGAAGCATTGCAACATCTGACGCTGGCAAATTTGCAAAACCTCAAAACGCCTTGGGGACGCACTTATCTCGCTATGGCGCAAACAGCCGGAACGCTATGGGGGGTCGCATGACCACTTTGCACCTGGGTGTTGTCGATTTTCCTTATGCCAATCCGCCCAAAGATTATAAAAAATATAAAATGAAATCCGGCACTCCCGGCATGGCCAGCACTGGAGACGTAGCGACGTGGCTTGAAAACAAGTATCACGTCATGGAAGTTTTTTTTGAAGATAAACATCAAAAAATCAGCGATGCTATGGAAAATTCCATTCTTGGTGCGCTGGAAAGTTTGTTAAAAGGCGGGATCGCAACCGGAAACCCATTTAGCACGGCAGAAGATATTATTGCGACGGAATTTAAGCAATTTTTGTCGTCTCGTGATATTGAAAATATCGGCATTCCGGGCGTTCCGACGCAAGCGGCTTTAGATGGCGTCAGCCATCGCTTCAAAAATCCACGATTTAAAACCGTTGGAAAAGGAAAAAATAAGCGCCTTGTGAAGCGACCTCGCCGGCCAAGTTTTATCGACACCGGCATGTATCAGGCTTCCATGCGCGCGTGGTTTGACTAATGGCAACGGTATCTGAAAGCCTGGGCAATCATTCCCAGTTAAAATCCACACTGGAACAAGGTTTGCTTTCCATTTCGGAAAGCGCAACCGTCACTTTTACTAAATACGTCAAACGCATTTTGCCGCTTGATGGTTATGTTTTTTGGCTGGCCGGTGAGACCATCACCGTTCAAGGTTCGTTGCATTATTCAAGTTCCCGCGAAATGCGAGAAGATGAAACCATCTCAATTAATCGGGTTGTGTTCACAACCACCAGTCCGATTACGCCATTCAATTATGTGAATCAGCAATTGATTTGGGTGGCGACGGTTAATGATATCCGTTTTTCCTTTTCTAATCGCGGCATGTTTTATGAGCAAGCCGGGTTATTTCATTATTCTGGCGATGCGGTTTATCCGGCTTTGGCTTCGCAATTGGTCAGCAATTTATATGATCTTTCGCCCGACAAATTGATTGTGTCCAACAGTCTGCCGGCTTGGCTTGCGCTGCAAACTTATACGCCGGCATGGTTGACGATCCCCAATCCAGGCATACAGCTTTATCCTTCATTTTTGGTGCCTACCAATATCGTGCCACCATATGGAACGGTTCATATTGAACCATCTCGCACAGATGCGATTCAGGCGGCTCCGCTGTTAACGATAAATGCGACGCATTATCAACTTGCCAGCGATCATGTCCGCATTACGCTGTATGGCGTAACCAACAACACTGCCTTGGATTTTGTCGATACGGTTAATCAATACACACTCAACACTGATGTGATTGGCATTATGAATATGCCGATCATGCGAGATGAAAAACGAGTGCAGACCGAAATCCAATCCATCGCAATGAAGAAGACAATCGAGTATGATGTGAGTTATTATCAAACCCGCATCAACGATGTTGCGCGGCAATTGATCGAGGAAGCATTCGTTCAATACACCGTTGCGCCTTATCCTGTCGCAGCTTAACCAAGGAGACTTACTATGCCGCAAAATGCCAATCAAGTTTATCCTGCCGTATATTCTGGCGTAGCCAAGCCGCTGAATCTTGATGCGGCTGGCAATCTGCTTGTTGCTGACAATCAGAATGCTGAAGCAACCGTGCTGAACATCACCACCGCCACTGTGGTGAAGGCGTCGGCTGGCTATATTGGTCGCGTGTCGATTGTTGTCGCTGGCGCTGCTGGCGCGATTTACGACTACGCTTCCACTTCTGGCTATGCTGCTGCAAACGAAATCGCTGTGCTTCCGGCCACTGTTGGCCTGACCGCATACGATTGGCCGGTGTCTACTGGCATTCTTGTTGTGCCGGGCGCGGGTCAAACGATTTCGATTTCTTACCGCTAATCGGCCACCGTCGCACCTAATCGCCGGAGATATCAATGCCCAGTATTGTTCAAGTCAACGTAACGCAGACGGTCGGCCCTGCGCCGATTACGCTGCAATCTTCCGGCGCGCTCATCTCTCAAGGTGCGACGGTGACGACCCCTGGCACGTCCAGCTTGCTTACGCAGCTTTCGGATTTAACCCCGTTGCTGACGGGAGCCAAGGCTGTAACGTCCGCCACCCTATCGGCTGGCACGGTGACGGTTGTGTGCACGACGGCACATGGCTTCACGATTGGCGACACTCTGCTATTACGGTGGCGGGCGTTACGCCAACGGGTTATAACGGCACGTTCAATTGCACTGTTACGACCAGCACCAATTTCACCTATGCCTTGTCGGGTTCTCTCGCGGCGGGCACTGGTGGCGTTTATACGCCGGAAGATGTGTCTGAATTGGTGGCGATGGCGACGACCTTTTTTGCGCAAGGTTCGGGCCAGTCCTGCTACGTGCTGGAACTAGGCGCGGGCAACGCTACGGATGGCGCTACGGCCTTGCAAGCCTACATTACGGCCAACCCCAACAGCAACTATGTCGCGGGCGCTACGGGTTATTTTTATGCCTATGTGGTGCCTCGCACCTGGGACGGAAATGCCACTTTCCTGGCGATGCTGGCTAGTTACGAATCGACCACGGCGAAAACGTATTTCTTCATCACGACCACGCTGGCGACATATACCAGTTACACAAATTTGATGAAGTGCGCTTTCACCATGATCGAATCGCCTTCGCTGGGCGTATATCCCGCGAATGCTCTCACTGCCGCAACCTATTCGGGCGGTTTTGTCACGGCCACCACAACCACTTCGCATGGTGTAGTGCCGGGCAACTGGTTTACCATCGCGGGTTGCACTCCGGCTGGTTACAACGGCACGTTCCTGGCTTTGGCCGGCACCACTGGCAACACGCTGGTTTACGCCTTGTCGTCTAACCCAGGTGCCGAGACGATTTTGGGAACGCTGGTGGCAAATCTTTATGCTAACTCCGCAATCCCATCCACGGAATTCAGTATTGCGTCGGCCTTTTTATCGCTTGATGCAGTATAATCCGTCTGCGTCTAATCGCGTTACGCCTTTTGCGTTTGGATATATTTATGGCGTCACGCCATTTCCGACGCGCGGCAACAATGCTTTGTTGACGACGCTAAAAAATGCCAACACCAATATCGTTGGCACTGGGGCGGAAGGCGGCATTAGCAACACCATTATTCTGTGGGGCACCACTGAAGATGGGCATGATTTCACTTATTGGTATTCTGTCGATTGGGTGCAAATCAATTCGGATGAGATGATCTCGAATGCGATCATCAACGGTTCCAATAATCCGCAAAACCCGCTGTATTACGATCAAAACGGCATTAACCGCTTGCAAGCGGTCGAACAACAGGTCATGAACAACGCGATTGCTTTTGGCCTTGCTCTTGCTCCGGTAACAGTAACCGCCACGCCATTTGCCACTTACGTCGTGCAAAATCCCACCGATTATCCGGCTGGCATTTATCGCGGTCTTGCGGTGACCTACACTCCGCAACGCGGATTTATTCAAATCGTGTTTTACGTCAATGTCACATCGTTCCCGGCGGCGGGTTAATAGGAGGTCGCGCAAATGGCTGGAAATCCGCAAATCGTCCAAGGAACACTGAACCGCCTTCGTGGCAGTGTTGTTATCCCAAATTTTCCAGAATTGAATGTCACCGCGCCNTATNTNGGTCGCGGCGGCATTTCTTTGGCATTTGAAGGTGAAACCACAACTGCCATTCCGACGATGGTTGGCACGGTGCAATCACCCCTGCCGTATCAAATGGTCACGATTACGATTGCGTTGTTGAAAACTCAATCTCTTGCCAATCTATGGGAAGCCCAACGGCAAACCCTTAGCTTGGTGGGCGACGTAACTGTGACGCCAGACACAAGCAATTTGACCACTTACACCATGAACAACTGCGCCATCGACAACGTTCGTGAATTGAATTTTGCGGGCGATGATGCCGGTTATGTTGTGACCGTCAAAGGCTATTACCAGATCAATGCGTCGCTCTGGTCGCTGCTTTAATTGTTGCTAATTGGCAGGCTGGCATTCGCCGGCCTGCCATTTTCTAAGCCAACAGCAATTGGCTTTTCCGGTGGAGAGAAAACAAAATGAAAATTGATAGCAAACTCAACCTTGTCACAGAAGTAGAAACCGAAAATGGTTCTATTTTTGTTCACAGCACTCCAATTTCTCGTGAAGTATTTGAAAAATACTTTTTGACGATTTCCAAAACCTTTGCCTCCATTATTTCAGAAGGGCTGAGTTTCATTTCCGGTCCTCGTGTGGCGGCAATGTTGCTGAAAAAGATTGCCACTGAACAAGGCGTTTGGGATGGCCGAGATGGCGTAGAAGCCGGTTTGATGGCCGAAATTCGCCGGTTATCTAATGTCATCATGCCATCTTCCACTGGCTGGCAAACCGTTCCTTTTCAAGATGCGATTAGCCGGCAATTGTTGGATCAGGATGATATCGCTGAGGTGGAAGGGCTTATTTGTTTTTTTATCTGCGCCTCTGCCATGAGTCGGAAAACCGAAATCAAGGGCGTTCTGGAACGGATGCGTTTGTGGGGTTCGTCAATTACATTGTTGAACTCTACGGCATTCGCCGCTTCCTTACCGATATCGACAGAGACCGAGACTTCTACGCCAACGGAGAACACGTTGTCAGCGCCGCATTAGATTGGGCGGCAAACGAAGGTTTTTATGACTTTTTTAGCCATCATGTGCAAGAATGGATGTGGCAAACTGCGCATGAATATCGACAACGCCATGTGTTGAGTGCGTTAAAGCAAATCAGGATGTTCTAAATGGCGGTCAAGTCGGTCATTGATATTGATGTAAAAGATGATTCCTTTAAGGAATTCATGGCTTTATTCAATAAATATAAGACCTCCCTGGACAAACTGCCGGGCGCTTGGGAAAAAACCGACGACGCAATTCATGACGCCGGCAAAAGTTCAAATTTTTTGACTGCTGCCATTATTTCTCAAACTGATTTGCTGCGCAAACAATTAAACGACCACGCAAAAATTCGGCGCGAAATCGACAACACCAATCGTTCAATGACAATGCTGGGGCGTAGTTCCCGCAAGGTGTTTGAAAATATCCAAGGCATGACAGTCTCCATGCTCAAGTGGGGCGGTTTGTCGGCATTGGCTACGGGCGTATTTGGCCTGTTATCGGGCGGCACTGGCTTTTTTGGTTTCAACGCAATGGCGCAAGGGGTTAGCGCATCCCGCCAGCAGGCGGGCTTGCTGGGCCTTGATCCGGGCGAATTGAAAGCTGTGCAGACGGCATATGGTCGCGTTAGCGGTGCGTCCGCCGCTCTTGGCGGCGTGGCCGGCATGAAACGTGATGTTTCTCGGCAATTTTATTTGCGGCAACTCGGAATTTCGCAAGGAGACATTGAGGGGAAAACATCGGCAGAACTAATGCCGGATGTGATGTTGCATCTAAAAGATGCGATTGATGCGCTTCCAGAAAACATGATTCACGCAAGAGCGGAAGCACTTGGATATACGCAATTCATGTCGGAAGCTGATTTGCAGCAATTGCGCAAATTAAACAGAAACGAGGTTGTTGCTGCTGGTGAGCGTTTGCCGAGTTACACTAGGGAATTTGCGGTCACGCAAAAAACGGCATCGGCATACGATGACTTTATGGAAAAAATGAAAGCAGCCGGAGAAAGATTAGAAACAACATTGGTGAATGGCCTTGTAAAATTGGCCGGACCATTAGGGAATGTTGTTGATTCTTTCACGCATCTTGCGACAAAATTATTTGATGATCCGGCTTTTGTTAAAGGCGTTGAAGACTTTGCTTCAGGCATTGAAAGTTTTGCGGCAACGCTGGGAAGCGAAAAATTCCAAGAGCAAATGGTCAAATTCGTTAATGGCATTACCGATGTTGCCAAAGGTTTGTATGAATGGTCGGTTTGGTTGTTCGGGAATAAAAAAACAATGCCCGGACCTGTCCAACCGCAATTTGATGAATTTGGCGGTATACTGAATTTGCCCGATCTTCAACGTCCGATGAAATTTACGCCCAATGGTGGCGGATTGTTTCAGCCTGCCAGCTATATGAGTCCGCTTGGCACTTCTGCCGGCGGGGAAAATCTTCAATTTGGAAACATAGAAGAAGCGCACAACCTGCCTCCGGGCTTGTTGCATAAAATTATGATGATTGAATCGGGTGGTAATCCGTTCGATGTTAATCCCAAATCCGGGGCGATGGGTGCTTTTCAATTTATGCCTGGAACGGCAAAAGATTTTGGATTAACCAATCCGTTTGATGTGCAGCAATCCGCAGATGCGGCGGGCAGATATTTTGAATATCTCATGAAAATATTTAATGGAGATATCGAAAAAGCTGCCGCCGGTTATAATTGGGGACAAGGCAATGTGCAAAAAGCCGTGGAACGCGCAGCGCGGGAACATAGAGATTGGGTTGAATATCTGCCAAATGAAACTGCGAATTATATTCGCAATGTCGGAACAGAATTTGGTGGAAGCCATTTTGCCGCTAGGTCAGGACAGGGCGTGAAAATTTCCATTAATAATGCTGCGGGCGGAAATTATGCAGATGTGGTGGCTTCGCTTGCGGCTCCGGGGGTTTATTGATGAGCGGATCAATAGTCAACAATATCGGACGCACCGTCTATCAGCTTGGGTTTGAAATTTCCCCGATCCTGTTTTCAGGTGGCATTGCGGAAGCATTCCCTGGCGGTTATATGCCGATTATTATTGTAACAGAGGCTGCCAATTTCATTTCCGGCTTGCTGGCCGGATCAAATGTGTTCGATTTGGACAATTTTTTTGCTCATTTTACGCCCATTCCAGGCGGAACTTTGGCAAGTTATTCGATTGGCATGTATCCGTTTGCCAACCAATCCGTTGCGGCAAATTCGATTATTGCTGAACCATTAAAGCTATCAATGCGCATGGCAATTCCGGTCAATAAACCGGGCGGTCATACGGCAAAATTGGTAACAATGATGGCGCTGCAAAAAATTGTGCAAACTCATGCCAATATGGGCGGCACTTATACCGTTGTGACGCCGGCCAACCTTTATACAAATCTGCTTCTTACCGGACTCACTGACGTGAGCCAAGGCGGCACACCGATCCCACAGAACACTTGGCAGTGGGATTTTATCCAACCTCTGGTGACGCTTGAACAAGCAGATGCTGCCATGAATAATTTCATGACTGCAACCGGCAATGGAATTCCAACCGCAGTGCCGGGGCAATAATGACAACCATTTATCCATTCACTCCGGCTGGTGCGCCTGTCAATTCGCAGGTTCCTTCAACTTTAGTGCCGACAAATCCGCTTGGATTAAATCCAATTGCGGTTCCGCCTTCAGTTGGGCCTTTTACTTTCCAACCGACGTTTGACGGAACGCAATACACAATCACGGTAACTTGGAGCCTGTTTGGGCAGCGGTATTATGTGAATTGCTANACCTTAACCGGATCATTGGTTTTTTCTTTGCCATTAATTGGATCAGACAACGGAATTAATATTCAAGAAATTGATTGGGCAAATAACGTCGCCACGGTTACAACAAGCCTTCCGCATGGATTAAAAGTTGGAACTATTGCCAACATCACCATTGCTGGCGTATCGCCCGACACATACAACGGCATTTATGCCGTGACTATTATCAATTCAACGCAATTTACATTTTCATTATCTTCTTATCCAGGTTCGCCGGTGACATTGGGAACGGCTGCATACAACATAAATATTGCGGCGGGCTATTTTGCTTCTACTTTGGTTTATCGCACGAATAACCAGCAATTTGAAATAAGCCCATGAGATATTACGAAATTACGCTGACCAATCCAGCGGCACCGGATTCGCAACCGCTTGTATTTAGCAGTTGGGTCAATGGCAAAAATGACCCTGGCGCGTTGAATGTTGTGTTTAATTGTCAAATTTCATCTTATGCCACATCGCAAAATCCATGCATTGTGGCGGTGTATGGAATTCCGATTAAATTCATCAGCCAAGTCATACAACCTTTATGGCTATAACATCACCATCAAGGCAGGCTTTCAAAAAGGCTTGCCTTTGGCTAATGCCAATCAAAATGGCATCATCATAGAAGGTTTTGTGGCTCAGGCTTATGGTAATTGGGTGGGCAATGAAATGACGCTTAATTTTGTCATTTCAGCCGGACCATCATTTGTTCAACCATCATCCTCGCAATCTACTGCCAATCAAACGGCGGCTGCGCAAGCCATGCCCGCCGATCCGAACCCGGTGCCAACCGGAACATTGGATCAACCCATAAATGGCAGCTTTGAATGGCCGGCAGGACAACTGCTTTCCGTGGCGATTGCTAATTTTTTAACAAAAGCATTTCCGAAATATCCAACGCCATATATTGCTATTAATCCAAGCCTTGTTGGCAATGTTGATCGGCATGGTGTTTATTCAACAATTCGGCAATTTGCCGATGAGGTAAAAAAATTCTCTAAAACTATGATTGGCGGCAAATATCAAGGAGTTGATATTTCATTGCTCACAGGACAAAAGTTTTGGGTTTATGATGGCACCACACCAGGAAAAACTACGTCCATTCAATTTAATGAATTGATTGGCCAACCGACGTGGATTCAACAACAAACCATTCAATTTAAATGCCCTATGCGGGCGGACATTAATCCAACTGAAATCATAGTATTGCCAAAAGGATTTTTTCCGGTCATTCAAACTCCCAACATTTCTCAGCCTTGGAATTATCGAAACACGGCGCAGCAACAAGGCAGTTTCTACGTTCGTGAAATTCAGCATTTTGGGAATTTTCGACAGCCTTCCGGCGATTCTTGGGCTAGTTTGTTTACCTGCACCGTTATAGCGTAGGCCATAAAATGTCCGGCAACATTCAAACCACTCCGCTTAATCGCACTTTGCCGCGTTTCGTTCAAAACGAAATCACCAATGCGGCTGGACAAAACCCACAATCGCTTCCGGTTTCAGTGGTAGCAATTGAAGGGGCATTTGTGACGGTCAAGTTTGAACTGCAAAGCACCATCACTTTTCCGCTCATTAAGGTTCCGCAAGCCATTTCGCGTTATGCGAGACCGCCGACCCAGGTAGGGGATAAGGGGTTTGTGATCTCATGCGACCGCTACCTAGGCGGTGTGACCGGCCTCGGCAGCGGCGTGGCAAACTATCAACAAATTGAACCGAATCTTTCGACGCTGGTTTTTGTGCCGTTAAGCAATACGGNTTTTCCATCAGTTGATGCGAATGCATACAACATTACCGGACCAAATGGCGCAGTAATTAAAGAAGATGGCGGCAACAGCGTTATCACATTAACGCCAAATTCAATAACGCTTGCTTGTGGTTCCAACTCAATTGTTATATCTTCCTCGGGAATTTCCCTAACTGGCACTCTTAACATTAACGGCTCGCCTTATCTTTTGCATGAGCATAAAAATGTTATGACTGGCACAAATAACACCGGGGGCGTTGTCTAATGCGCGTCTATGGCCGGAATTCTACCACCCAAAAATGGGAGGAAGTGCAGACCGACGCCAGCGGGCAAAATGACTATGTGCATATCACTGCATTAATCCAATGCCTTTTGTTAAATTTGAACGAATCGCCATTTTGGGCAAACTGGGGCATTCCGGCACAACAATCGGTAGTTCAGCAAATTTTCCCAGATTTCTACGTTGCATTAATTCAGCAACGGTATGCGGTCTATTTTGCCAGCCTGCAAATCAGCAAGGTGCAATCTTATACGCCAACGTATAATATCAGCATCATCACCAACCAGGGCGTCAAAATGCAAGTGAGTGTGGCGGTATGAGCGGAACCACAATCCCTATCGTCCTCGGCCCAGCCGGCATGATCCCGGCTGCTCCGGCTGACGTGCAAACGGCTCTAATTGCCAATGTCACTGCGACGAATCCGGGTTATACGGCCAATCTTCCAGGCACTTTAATTGAAGATATCAGCAGCACGGATGTTGCCGCGATTTTGGCTTGCAATTCGGCATTGGTGGAACTGGTCAATTCGATTACCCCATATGGGGCAAATCAATTCTTGCTTAACCAGCTTGGGCAAATTTATGGCGTCCAGCAAGGGCAAGCCACCAACACTTCCGTTTATGTTGTTTTTACGGGTTCGCCCGGTTTTGTGATTGCTGTTGGTTTTACGGTTTCGGATGGGACCTATCAATATACCGTCCAGGACGGCGGCATTATCGGAAGCGGCGGAATATCGGATTCTTTGTATTGCCTTGCTACGCAATCTGGATCATGGGCGGTGCCGGCCAACACGGTAACAACCCTTGCGACGTCCGTTCCATCAACAATCACTTTGTCAGTCACAAACCCGCTTGCAGGCACATCCAGCGCCGGCTCGCAATCTGTGGACGATTACCGCGCTCAGGTTTTGCAAGCCGGCCTAGCAGCCTCTATGGGCATGTCTCGGTATCTGAAAACCTTACTCGGCAATGTGTCAGGCGTTCAAAACCGGCTGGTATCTGTTTTGCAAAATGGAACAGCGTGGGAAATCATTGTAGGCGGCGGCGATCCGTATCAAGTGGCGTATGCCATTTATTCGGCGTTGTTTGATACATCAACGCTGATTGGTTCCACAATGAGCGTAGCAAGCATTAGCCAAGCCAGCGCGGCAATTGTGACGACAACCTTGAATCATGGCTTGACCACCGGCAACACAACAACGATCAGCGGCGCGCTTGGCATGACTGGCGCAAATGGAACCTGGACCGTTACCGTATTAACGCCCAAAACATTCAGCATTCCTTATAATTCAACNTCTGTTCCNGCCTACACTGGCGGCGGGGTGCTGACACCAAATGCGCGCAATCAATCGGTCACGATTACCGATTATCCCAACACTTATANAATTCCATTTGTGGTTCCTCCGGTTCAATCAGTGACGATTTCGCTTTTGTGGAACACAACATCGACCAATTCGGTTTCTGCAACTTCAATGGCGACATTGGGTTCTGCCGCTTTGGTGCAATACATCAATAGCATTCCGGTCGGCGCACCGATGAATCTTTTTGAATTGCAAAACGCATTTCAGTTGGCAACTGTCAGCGTTTTGCAAACTGCTTATTTGACCCGCATGGCTTTTACAGTTTCAATTAACGGNGTTGTGACGCCTCCGGCCAGCGGAACGGGCGTTATTGCAGGCGATCCAGAAAGCTATTTTCTAACGAACTCCACGCTCATCACAATCGCGCAGGGCTAAAATGAGCGAGACCCTTCAAAAAACTATCCCGTCTTATCTTTATCAGCAATACGCTGATGATGACGATCTGCAGGCGTTTGTGGCGTCTTATAACACCATCACGCAACAATACATTAACACATTTAACCAACTGAACCTGCCGGTTTACACCAGCGATTTTATTACCGGCTCTTTGCTGGATTGGGTCGGCGCGGGCATTTATGGATACCCTCGACCGTCTTTGCCTGGAACCTCCGGCAGCAACATTGGGCCTTTGAACACGTATGGGCCAGATTACAAAGTTCCTCTTAACTCGCAAATTACTACGGCACCGGGTGCCAGCCCAATCACGACCGACGACATCTATAAGCGGTTGCTGACTTGGCATTTTTATAAAGGCGACGGCAAAGTTTTCAATATNCGCTGGNTGAAACGGCGCATNATGCGTTTTTTGATCGGCACAAACGGAACTGCACCAAATCTGCCGCAGACCTACCAAATCAACGTCACATTCGGCACAGGCAACGCAATCAACATCACCATACCGACATACCCAGTAGCGCCACTGTTAGCGGCTGCTATTGCGAGCGGTGCGGCGGAATTGCCTTTTCAGTTT
>Ga0007865_1000119_pt1 | contig 13209 bp, 19 predicted proteins | sample CryBogCBH27Jul09_FD_54994 | JGI IMG/M metagenome (GOLD analysis project Ga0007865, IMG submission 54994) | Freshwater microbial communities from Crystal Bog, Wisconsin, USA - CBH27Jul09 | ecosystem: Environmental > Aquatic > Freshwater > Lake | place: Crystal Bog, Wisconsin, USA | collected...
ATAATGAACTGGCTCGACCAGGCCGGCCTTCCATGAATGACATTTAGGTTTTGCATCACCATGAGTGGGGATGCCTGTAGTCGCTGGGAGATTTCCAGCGCGATCATAGCGCTACCAATGTTCGCATCACCTTGAAATGTGGTGGGAACTAGGTTGCTACTTGTTAGGGCGCGAGCCATGCGTTGTGCCAACTCAAATGAGGAGGCATTGGCAAAAGCCGTGTTACTTTGCTGTTGGATCATGGCCGGTGCCGATGGGGCAAGAGCCAGAGCGGTTTCTTCTGGATTGTTTGTCATGTGTGGTGGGTTTTTGTCTGCTTACTTGTCCTGGTTGATCTGCAAATGCAGTCCAACCAAAAGTCCTAAAAGGAAAATCAAAAGTAGGAATCCGACGAAAGTATCCATGCTACTCGGTGGTAGATTCTGGATAATCCTCTGGAAACTCCTCTTTCAGGAGGCGATGAAGCCCACGAAGGGCATTCTTTGCGGCGGCAAGGTTGGATGCCTCCGTGATGATAAATGTTGTCTCGATAATCAGGATCCACCGGAGAATTTCGCTGGGGGGTTCATAGGCATTGAGCTTCGAGAAATAAAGAAGCACAGGGAGACGGATTTTTTTATAGACGGACGATCTAACCGACTTGGCGAGATCGTTGATTTCCTGACGAGTTATTTTTTTGCTCATGGGGTTGTGGTGGTGGGTTCGGGGGTATATGAACTTGCTTCATCGATCAGGAATGAAACCAATCTGCTGATGGAGATTCCGTTTTTCAGTGCAAGTTCATAAGCCCTTTTCTTGGTCTCTTTTTCGATGACAAGCGTGATCTGCTCTGGGTCTTTGAGTGTTTTGGGTCTTGCCATGCCTCGGATTTACCACTGGTTTTCCACATCATCAACACTTTTTTTGTCTGTAGTACGAAAAAAAAGTTGCGCCCTGTTGGTTATACAAGTATTTTGCACTTGTGAAACCGCACAAGAAACCCGACCTTAACAAGGTCAATGTGACTTTAACGATAGGTCCCAAGCTCTCTGCAGCATCAAAGCTCTACGCAAGGGAGAATGAAATGTCTTTCAGTGAACTGGTAGCCCTGCTGTTAAGGCGTGAATTGGCAACACCATCTATATCCGTCTCTCCCCCGAAACCCCCAACAGACGTTTAACAAAATAACACGGAAATAATACATAAAATGACACTTGCAGATTACCTTCGGGAGTTACGAGCACATAGCTTTCCCTATCCCAAGCTGGGTAAGGCCGCGATCCAATCCGCTTCGTCAGAACAATTAGAAAAGTGGCTTGCCGAGAGAAATCAATCTCCCGGCAAAAACATGGATGTTTCCGAAATGCGTCGGGCGCTCAGTCGTTTTGATTCCAAAATGAAGCCAATGACCCAGCGCGAGATTGCTGATAAGGCCGGTGTCAGTCTTTTTCTGATCAATAAGGTGTTCACGAGCGGGAAAAAGATCAGAGGAACCGGACTCAAGCAGATTCTTCGTGCCCTAGGATGTGAACCAAACTCACAGAACTACAGGAAAGCTCTTTCCATCTGGGCAAATGAAAGCGGAATGCAGGTAGATCTTGAGGATGTTGATGATCTCGTGAGTGAAAAGCAGGGTGAACTTTCGGTCTGGTGGAGGAGGGTATCCCCTCACCTAGTCAAGATGAGTAAGGATGAGAGGGAACAGATCGCGCTGATGATGACAAGGCCTTCGGTGATCGCGGCTTTGCCTTCATTGAATGCTGTTTTTGACTCAAAGCGGTAAATGCTCTCTTGGTCAAATGGTCAATGATGTGGGCGAGTAGTTCGTTTTTCTCATTGTTTTCCTCAATGCCGTGAGCGTGACGGATGAAGCTGGCCGCATGGGTTAACTCATGTACCAGAACGTGCCTGTCATAGTCATTGTTCCTCCATCGCTTCAGGAATACCAAAGCACCCTTTTTTTCAGTATAAACACAGGATCCAAGTACCCCATACTTATCAGGAATTAGCTCCACATCCTTGATTTTCTTTTTCTCAAGCCACTTTTCGACCTCGGCCTTGGAGTAAGGCCAGAATATCCAGCACCGATCATTGATGAGAGGCACCCTGATATTGAGGATATTCATGGCTACAGGACTTTTCCGTTGAGAATCCTTTTGTTTTCCACCTCGAACCACCCTTCCCCGCGTTCAACAACGGCAAAACCGGCGTTCCACTTATTGATGGGCATATATCGAGGGTGAAGATCGCAGAGGCACCCTACCGACCAGGTAGTGATCATCTTTTTTTGAATCGTGCTCTCTGTGTGTTCACTGGTTTGGTGATGATGCCCAACTAGGGAATTGGCCTTTGCCCGGAGGAATAGTCCCCTCGCCGCGTTGACAGGCCCGATCAAGGGTGTCGCATACTCATGGCCGTGCAGGATCGTCAGATCTTCTACTTCGATGAGTTGTTTTTCAGTAATGTATCCGATCCCACGACTCGAAAAACTCAAAAGGTGAGGAATGCGAAACTCCGGAATATCCAGAAGTTCGGGCGCTTTTACACGCAGGAGACTTTGAAGACGCTCATCGTGATTTCCATCCTTCCAAAAAATCTTTGCCTTTGGGAAATTCTCTGCGAGGTAATCTAAAAACTGCCTAGCGGCCTTGAGTTCTTCATGGGTTTTACGCTCCCTGGGATCCTTTTCAAACCTGCTGAGTTGATAAAAATCCAAGGTATCTCCATTGAGCAGGATCGTATCGACCTTGCGTTTTTTTAGGTAAGTGATTGCGGCCTTGAGTGCGGTGTTGCAATGAAAGGGAAGATGAATGTCATTGAGGATTCCGATCTTGTTTCCTTCGAGCAGGAAAGGTTCCCATTTTCTCTTGTACGAAGTGGGAAGTTTTGTTGGTTCGCAAGGCTTTCCGGCGGGTTTGAACAGATTTTTGTCCTTTGCATTTGACCTGCATAACTGACCCCGATTCCCACGGAAATACCTGATCGAGTTCCTGCACCCTTCTAGGTTCACCCATAATTCGGGATGTTCTGCATATAGTTTTTTTGCAAGAGAAAGAGACGGAGTATCGGGAAACCTTTTAACTGCCTCCCTGACTACTGGTGTTCCTGCAGAATTGTTATTCATGGATGTAATGGTTTTTTCCCTGGACGAGTCCTTGGGGGATGTGCCCCCGCAAGTTCCTCTAGGATAATTGCCGCGTGTTCTAGCGAGATGGACTTCTCTTTCATCATTTGCGCTAGGGTTGAGATGGATTGAAGGCGGTGGCAGAGATGGTGAAGGTACGATGCAGAATCAATCACCTCGTCATGAAGTTGCTGGGCAAACCATCCGCACCCACCAGTCCAGAGTCCTCCCCCATGTTCTCTAACGCCTTTGCGGTATTTTTCTACTCCATCGGAGGAAAATTTATCAAATATCTCTTGGGCGTCTTGTTCGGGGTTCATATCAGGTTAGTGGCTGTAGTTGGTATCCGTCTGCTTGTTGGTTAGGGTAGAAAGAATATAAAAACCGTACTTCTGATGACCCACCGGATTTTGCTGAAGGATCAATACCTAGGAGAGATGCGGCTCGGATGCTAATTTCACCTAGCTTTCTTGCGGGTCCTGTATCTGCAACCACGGCCTCAACCAAAATTCCAGAAATGGTATCCTTGATGGTGCATCGAGATCCCAGAACAACACCCTTACAGGCCTTTGCTATAGCCCTATTAATGACGACATAAGAAACATTTTCTGAATCAACATATCTTGCTGGATCACTGGTAGCACACTGCTTGTGTTGAAGCGTTGTTGTTGAAATATAATACCCAGGAGCGGGATCGTTTTCTCCTTGGATGACTGGGTATCCATCATCATCTGTCACGATACCGCACCAGCGGTCTCCATCTTCTGCATTGATTAGATAATCAAGCGTAGGCAAACCCGATTTAGTTGGCGCGTAAGCCCTTGGAGATCCATCGGCATCTACATCCGCTCTACCCATATAGGAGAAAGTCAGATCCTCGTTCTGGAAAACATCCTGTCCTTGGATGGTAGCGATTAAAGTCTTCATGACTGAGATGACGTCAATGGTGTAATCGGAGGTGTGGGTTCGATTCCTTTCTGTACCAATTTACTACCCCGATTAATGGTAAACCATCCGGCCAGGACTGTTCCAAGGGGAACAGGATTAAATGGGTTTTTAGGGTCATGGAAATGAGATCCCAGAGTCACTGCTACCAAAGCAGTTATGCAAATTCCTAAAATGACCTCATGAAACCAGAATGGAGGACGAAGCGACGAAGGAGTTCCATCCGACTCACTAAGAGCGCGACGTATCCAGTCGATTGCTCCGGTGATGCTCATTTTAATGATTCCCTAGCGTGATGGATCCATCTTACGGACTGATCCCATGAAGGAATTGTAGGGATCACTTTTCCAATTATATCTAGGAAATGGTTAAGAACCCACATCCCGGAAAATAGACAAAGTGCAAAAAGAATCATGCTAAAAACCCACCCCTCTAGGGATGGGAAGTTTTTTAGAACTTGCCCTGCCAAGATAGGCCAGATCCAGAGAGAAAAAAACAAAGCACCTATTTCTACAATCACTTCGGTTCGGTGTTCCCAAAGATCACCACGAGCCGCCTGTTTAGCGTCATCGGCTTGCCACCAATCTCGTTGTCCCTCTACTTTCAGATAATCTGCTTGGGCATGGTTAAGTTCGTCTTTTTGCTGTGCTGAAAGTTGCTCTATTCCTCGTATAAGTGCGAGTTGACGATCAGATAACTGGCCGGCCACTGCAAAAGCACACATTAAAAAAAATAAAAGTATGGTTTTCATCGCGAATGTTCCAGGAGGATTGCTTTGTTTTCAATCTGATCATTGATGCCGGATGCACCTTGTATGTAAGTGTCTGGGGAAGAATTATGTAAATGTGAGCGAGGATCAGATGCACATCCGGTGATTGAACCAAGGATAAGTAGGAAAAGGATTGCGAAATAGATGATCATAAGGGCACCTGCTGTGATTTCTTTTGCGTAGGGTTTCACTTGTTGCTTGGAGGAATCAAATGATCCTCGATCCTCCTCGTTCTGGCATCGATGGCTTGGATCAATGCCAATGCTGTTGCTAAAGCCTCTCTCCGTTGAGAATTATCTACCTCGATGGCCGCTATTCTTGCTTCTTGGGTTTTGTGCCCTTCCTCCAATGTTGCAACCCTGTTGGGTAGCAAAGCATAACTCCAAAAAATCGTGCAAAATGCCGCTACGCCACTCAATCCTCCGAATAATGGCAAATGCTTGAGGATGTATCCTGAATGTTCCTTATCAGTAAACATAGCATTATTTAGTTGAGTCCTACTTGGATAATCCCTGCGGATGGGCCAACAAGATTGATGGAAAATGAAACTAAATCTGCCGCCGTTTTTCCTGATGGGAAGGCAATCAATCCGGAACTTTCCAGAAGCGATTGAAAAGCGGAGACCTGACTTGTGTTTAACGGTCCCCTGAACTGAATCGCACCATTAACAGGAGTAAGGTTAATGGGAGTCACATTTTGAGCAGTACCAGAAGGCGCTGTTGTTGGAGCTACTGGTATCTGTATGGATGTTGGAGGACTCGTAATCATAGGGGTGTATTGTTGGTTTGGCGTCCGGATAGTTGAGTATATCCGGACGCCTCCATTGATTATTTGCTGAAGCGGATATTCAGCGATCCGGTGCCATCGTCATTGACGATAACATTGACTGCCTTGGCATTTGCCAGGGATTCGCCAGCCGGAAGCGTTACCACAGGTGAAATCGCGGCAATGAGAGCCTGGATGTCAGCGGCGGCCAGCTTCGAGGAAGCAACAATAGGAGCGGCAACTAGAGTGATAGCCATAGTGTTATTTGTCCGGTTTGATCAGTTGGACTCATCTGGTTTTCTTACCTCGGCAAGGCCGTTCATTCCCATCGCATCAAGGCTCAAGGAGCTAAGGGTATTTGCTGTTGGATTGAAATTGTTCATAGCTGAATAAAAGGCGGCAATCCGATGAGTTGCCCAAGGTTAATTCCAGTGGTAGATCCACCTCCTGAACCGACGTATGTGCCAGTTTGCATCGACAACCCATAACTTACCCCCAACCTGACATCCGATGGTGATGGGTAATTTGCGGATATAGTTCCACTTGGTATTGTTCCGTTTACATATCCTGTTTCGTAACTAAATGAGTAATCATACGCAAACCCTGTAAAAGTTGGATCAAAATACCCATTAGTATAATAACTGCCAGACCACCCTCCTGAAGAAATTGAACCATTTAAGTATAAAATAGAAGCATTATAATAGGCATCAAAATCTATGCCGGAATAATAATCCGTAGATCCATTATTATAATGTTGCCCATCGTAACCTACATAAGCCGCAGATCCATTTATGTAAAAAATGGTTGCATCGTAATTATAGTCAAAATCTGAACCAGTAAAGGAATCTAGAAAGCCATTGGTATAGTGTTGTCCTCCATATCCTCCTGACCCACCAGCGGTTCCATTTATAAAAAAAAGCTCTTCCCCATAATAATAATCATAATCTGCCCCAGTAAAGCTATCAGGAATTCCTTGGTAATAATGTTGTCCATTATAACCATTATTGGCAATTAATCCGTTTACAAAGAAATAACTAGTTGAGCCAGTTGGATCAAAACCATAGTCTATAAATGAACCTGTTTGACCAGCATATATGCCGTATAATGTACCATTAAATCCACCATCTACACCAACTCCATTAATATAGTATTGATTTGAATTGTTAGTAAAATCCGTTGCTGGTCCTGTGAAAGTATTGTCTGCTAATCCTGATGTGTAGTATTGACCATTCCATCCTCCATTGAGCAAATTCCCTTGATAATAATAAAGCCCATCAGATTGTTCACCAGAAACCAATGATTGTTGACGAAACCGAACAGAAGTAATATGGAGGGAATTTTCTACTAAACCTGTTGGTTGAATGAATAAAGCGTAAAAACCAACATCCCCTATACCCTGAGTATCTTTTGATACTAATCCATCAATATAAACTATATTTGAAGATCCAGGCAAAGAGTTAGCATGGGTTGTAAACCCACTATCTAACCAGTAATTTGATAAATTACTGAGATCACCATCACCAGTAGAATTATTAAACCATAATTGGGGGCCGGCTGAAATTGTAAAATTTGGATAAGTAGTGCCAAACGAAGCTCCATATAGTTGCGTAACTTCTGCCGCCGACAATTCTCTTGTCCAATATCCCGCTTCATCGATTTGTCCGTTTTGCCCTACCGCATAAGTAGCATCACCATTAGAATTGAAATTTATAGGGTGAATGATATTGCTGTTGATCGGTTTTCCGCTTGAGGAAATCTGACCGACAAGGCTTCCATCAACATAGATAGACGTATGACCAAACTGATTCCATGTACCAACGATATGATGCCAATTACCGTCTTGAGTGTTAATCCCATTTCCATAAACCCTATCCCTTGATCCATCATTGTTAACAAGAACGCTAAAGTTTCCATACCCACCAGAACCCAATTCTTGACCAGAACTGCCGTATGATTGCCCAGATGAAGCATTCATGGCAAAAAAATCTGCGGTAGATTTTACCCATATTGCCATTGAAAGCTGGGTTAACCCAGTAGGAACAATGTTTGTTCCTGTGCTTAAATATGTATTACCTCCAGAGAAATTAGCCCCTTTACCTACTACTGCATCGACAAGATTAACATTAGACCCATTTTGGATTAGATTGTGACCATTTCCGGTTAAATCTGACCAACTTGTATCGTTAAAATTCCAATACGCTAAAAGATTGTCGGTAAGTGCCATAAATAAGGCTTAACTTTTTGCGATATTGGTAATGTTTCCGTTTCCGTCTCTTGTGATCGTTGTGGTTTCAAGAACCTGACCTCCACGAGAAACTACGATCTGGATAGGCTTTCCGTTACCATCATTGGTGAATGCTTGGTTATCCCATCCGACGTTGGTTCCTGAAACCATATCTAGAATCTTTGACAAGATAATGTGATCGGAATCAGATGTATCTGCTGTTGTGGGTTCGTATCGTTCGCTCATGGTAATTGGGGTTTGTGGTTAATAGTGTAACAGATAAAATACTAATGCAGACGTAAATCAAGCATTATGTTGACCCAACAGGGATAGCAAGGCCTCCCATGATAGGTAGGGTGAAAGTAACATGGATTGTCTCGTGATCGTAGGCCTGGGTAAGTGCCGAAGAACTTTGAGAAGAGCTTCTGGAAGAACTCTGACTGGAAGAGGTACTTCCGGACTGACTCCTACTTGAACTCTGGGAAGAACTGGTTGATCCGCTCTGGCTTCTGCTGGAACTTTGACTGGAAGAAGTGCTTCCAGACTGGCTCCTACTGGAGCTTTGGCTAGAAGAAGTGCTTCCGGACTGGCTCCTGCTGGAACTTTGACTAGAAGAGGTGCTTCCGCTCTGGCTTCTCGAAGATGATCTACTGGAACTTCTTGATGATGATCTGCTGGAACTTCTGCTATCACTTCGACTAGAGGATCTACTCGAACTTCTACTGGAAGACCTACTTCCACTACGGCTCGATGATCTGGATCCACTTCTGGATCCGCTACGGCTCGATGATCTGGATCCGCTTTTGGATCCACTACGGCTCGATGATTTGGATCCACTTCTGGATCCACTACGGCTCGATGATCTGCTTGCGCTACGACTTGATGATCTGCTTGCGCTACGACTTGATGATCTGCTCGCGCTACGACTATTACTCCGGGAAGAACTTTGGGATCTTGAACTGCTCTGACTAGAACTTTGTGATGTTGAATCACTGCGGCTCTGCTCTTGAGGAGAACCTATTGCGCTACCAGATTGGTTAAAGTTAATTGAAGATGGCATAATTAGACGTACCAGTTGAATGCGTTATATCCGTCTGCTGTAGAAGTGCTGGTGCTTGTTCCGGTTTCAGTTTGTGTTCCGGTTTCTGTGCCAGTTTCAGTTCCAGTTTCTGTACCAGTTTCGGTTCCGGTTTCTGTACCAGTTTCAGTTCCGGTTTCTGTACCAGTTTCAGTTCCGGTTTCAGTTCCAGTTTCAGTTCCAGTTTCTGTACCAGTTTCAGTTCCAGTTTCTGTACCAGTTTCGGTTCCGGTTTCGGTAGCAGTTTCGGTTCCGGTTTCAGTACCAGTTTCGGTTCCTGTTTCTGTTCCAGTTTCGGTTCCGGTTTCGGTAGCAGTTTCAGTTCCGGTTTCTATACCAGTTTCAGTTCCGGTTTCGGTGCCGTTTTCCAAAGAACTTTCTTGAGAAGCACCAGAGTTAACCCCTGATTCAGTAAAGCTTTCTTGAGAGATGCCAGAGTTAACCCCTGATTCAGTAGAACTTTCTTGAGAGATGCCAGAGTTAATCCCTGATTCAGTAGAACTTTCTTGGGTTAAACCATTGTTTTGAGATACTTCATTAGAATTATCTGATGTAGATCCAAGTGAAACTTGTGAATCTTGGCCTGTTTCAACTTGCGTCGAAACATTGGTTTGGTTTTTGGGGAATTGGTTAAGACCTCCCCCGACGATAACCTCGTAATCAAACTGAACGCTTTCAGGCAATGCCACGATCACGTTCTGACGACCAGAAATCACGCCATTCTTGATCGACAACAAGACATTGTTGATGGCACTGGCTACATTGGATAGTTGAATCAGTGGCATAGTGTTAGAATCTCCAAGGTGTCATGACAAAATTCATTCCAGGCCCCGCATCGGGAGCCATCTTGGACAGTAAATCCATCGCCCTTTGCAACCCTGTTTGTGCAATCTTGGGGTCGTAATCATTAGGCCACAGGGGTCCTCCTACCATGCGGCTTAATGCCATCGGGAAGAGGATGGAGAAAACGTGCTCATCCGAAACAGGAAGGGGTGTCGGGCTAATGAGTTGTTTTAGAGTATATTGAAGCGGCCTTACCTCCATGTTCACCTTTAAGGTTAAAGGGCGATCTGGGATCGGGATAAGTCGCAGATAAAAGTATGGGGAGGCCCCGGAGGCCTGCCCTTGCGCTTCCACCACAAATCGCAAGGGATAACCTATCTGAGCCTCACCCAAGAATCTTCCCTCATCGGGTTGTCTAAGAAGGTATCGAACAAAGATCCCATTGTTAAATAGTTCCGGATCTCCTGAAAACCTTGCGAAGTTTGGAGCTAGTGGGAACGCATCCGTATAGTACGTTGCCGTTACTGACCCTGTATTTCCCTGATAAGGAAGATCTAGAGTATTGGTGTCGATGATGCGGTTCATCTGGGAATCCCCAGGGATCGATATGGAGAGTCCTATTAGTGACGGATCGACGCCTGTTATTGAGGTGCTTCCATTTGTCACCCCGACAACACAAGTGTTGGGAGCCTGAATGTTGAAAGTAACATTTGATTTTACCCTGTATGGAGAAGGGGCGGCGGCAAAAAACTCGGCGATTGCCGAATTGATGGCATCCAGGACTTCTGTGGCATCGTCTGCCGGCATGGAATGGATGTCCCTTACCTTCAGGTGACGGCAAATGCGTGATGCAAGTTGGAGAATTGTCGTACTCATTAGGATTTACCTTGTTGCGGATCAACCTCCGTATCGAAGTCCTCCCTTGGCTTGGGGTTGAGCAGTTTAAGTTTTTCAATCGCTTTGTCGTAATCTGCGGAGAACATCTGGGCTTCATCCTTTAGGATCCAATAATGAGATCGCATTGCATGACCGCGAGCTAGTGGCATGAGGTATGTTTCCATCCAATCAAGCGGGATCGGGAGCGTAACGGCATTGAGTGCCGCCGCTCCGGTGGAATGATTGGCCGAGTAATTGGCAACCAAAGTTCCATCAAGTTCGGGCACCTCGAAGGTCGTGACAACAGTGACGGTTAGCGGTGTTCCGCTTACGGCACTTGGGGTAATGTGCAGAATGCTTCCTGGGTTTGCCGTGTAGGTACGCTCTAACCAGAATGCTTCTGGGGATCCTGCGGTGGCACTTGGGTTGTAGGTTGCCGCATACCAATCCAATTCTTCCTTCCGGTTTAAGGGGCGCAGTCTTGTGATGCCATCGGGTCCGATGACCTCGATGACTCTCGTGCTTTCCTGAATATTGAGCGGTTGATTTGCTACATTCGAGCTATTGGATCCAAAGGTAACATTTGTGTAAGTGGTGAACCTGAAGAACTCCCCTGTCTCACGGAAAATATCCTGAATTGCCGCATTGATGGCATTGGTGGCGACATCTGCAATAAATGCCGGTGCATTGACTGGCTGTTCCATCCCCAGGAGGCGATAGAGGTCATCGACGACCTTGGAGAGGTTCAGCATACTCATAATCAGAAAGTTATCTCTGCCTCAGAGGGCTGTTCTTTTTTGGGACGACCGGCTTTCTTGGGAGGATTGGCGTTGTCGTGTACGATTTCCGGATTTTGATCGACAAGTTCCTTTGTCGTGTCGATGTGATCGACAAGAGGTGTTTCCTCGTCACGGCCATACGGATCGACATAGATCTCAGGAACAACATGAAGGCGAGGCTTGGGAGCCGTGAAAATGTCGCGTGCTACCTTGTTGAACTCCTTTGGTGTCAGTTCACGGCCAAGGTAGATGTGTTTTGCGTATTTCTGATTCCAGACAAACGGATAGGACACGCCACTGCGTCCGGTGTGGTTCACAGTGAGTCCACCGGATCGGTTGGCATCGGGAATTGTCATTAGGAATTTAGGCATTGGGAAAATGGGTGGTGGAGGTTCCTATCCAAGGAAAGGAGGGGGGATTTCTCCCCCCTCCCCGGACTGCGGGATAGGGCGCAGTCCTTGGGAGTCGTTTTTAGCTGACGACAGGCAGGCTGATTCCGGCGTATGGGATGGCGTGCTCCATGACCAAGAAATTGGGCATGATGCCATCGACACGCTGGTAAGGGCTTTGCCCGAAGACGCTGGTGATGTAGGTCGTCTTCACGAACTCACCATCAAACATCTGCTCGGTGCGCTCGTTCCGGAAGCGGCCATAACCACGGACTGCGGCATTGGCACCCAGAATGAGTGTGCGACCAAACGGAACACCCTTGGCGTTGGTCTCAAGGATCAACGAACCGACTGGGTGTGTGTTGGTGATGTTGGCGTCAGACCAAGGACCTGCGGCGGTTCCAGAACCGACTACCTGACCTACAGTGTGCAGGGCAAAGGAAGTTGCGGTGGTCGTGGAAGGCACGAGAGCCTGGTTGACAGTGAGGGCGTTCAGGCCACTTCCATCCAGCCCATTGGCATTGTAGCCATAGAAGCCGTACTTGCCCTGATTGGAACCAGTGAGGTTCACGATCAGGATGTAGCGCTGGGTCGTCGTTGCCGCGAGGCTATCGGTGTAGGTGAAGCGATAGGCGTAGTTCGAGAAGAACTCGAAATAACGAGCCTTGATCGCCGCCGCCGCCACGGATCCACCTCCGTAGATGTTGAACGATGCCGTGGGATTGTTGATGGCATTGCCAAGGAGGGCCTTGGGGTTCATCGCACTTCCGATTGCACCATAACCATCGTGATCGAGCGGGTTAAACTCGCGGATCACATGACCGTTCACATCGACATAGCCGCCGGTGAAGATCGGGTTCTCATCACCACGGACGCCTGCATAACGCAGAGCCTCCAAGTAATCAGAGCTATTCTTCAGGGGCACGAGGGCTTCACCGAGTCCAACCGTCACGAAACGATTGATCTGGTTCTTGCCTACCTTGGAGACCAGAGCAGGGCGTGCTCCGAGGGTCTTGAGGCGCTGACCTGCACTGATGATGCTGTCCATGCTGATGGTGTCAGCACTGGTCAGGGAATCGCGGGAAGAAACCTGATTTGCATAAATCGTGTTCATTGCGTTGCCCTTGTTGATGAACATCATCTGAAGGCGCTCGGTCTTCTTGCGACCAAGCCACTTGCCAAGCTGTTCGGGAACACCGGCCTTCAACTCCGCGAGGAGTGCAGTCTGGTCTTCCGTACGCAGGTTGAGTGCGGTGGCGTGACGGAGGTAATCCACCTGAAGGGTGTAATTACCTACGCGGAACTCTTCCGCGTTGTCTCCGATGATCTCGTCGCCCTGGACACCATCACCATAGAGACCGGACATCGTGCGGAACACGATTGACTGTCCAGCGCCTTTAGCGAGGTCGGTGACGGATTGGATGGGGGCTTCGGGGCCGGAACCCTCGAACTCACGGAAGTAATCTTCCATCTGCTCGGAGAGATCGACACCCTTTTT
>Ga0007865_1000128_pt1 | contig 12784 bp, 4 predicted proteins | sample CryBogCBH27Jul09_FD_54994 | JGI IMG/M metagenome (GOLD analysis project Ga0007865, IMG submission 54994) | Freshwater microbial communities from Crystal Bog, Wisconsin, USA - CBH27Jul09 | ecosystem: Environmental > Aquatic > Freshwater > Lake | place: Crystal Bog, Wisconsin, USA | collected...
AAAATCAAGCACAACCAGCGTTTATTACAACAGTGAGTCAAAATGAAAGTTTGTTATATCCAATAACTACTTACTCGGGAGATCTTACCAAATGGAAAGTTACCAACCTAACTTCTGATATGATACAAGATCCAAGTTTCGGTATAACATTAAGATATAAAAGCCATCCTGCATGGCCTCATAAAACATTTCCAGTGCTCTACGCTGTTTCACTTCAAATCAGCTAATGTAATAAATACTCTAAAGGAATAAGAAATGGCAAAAATAATCGGTTCAAGAATGGTGGCTCCAAGTAGTAATAACGCTATTACTTCTACCGCTATCACATTAGAAACCTCTTATGTTCAGGCAACTGGAAACTTTTTAGTAAGTAATAATTTAACTCCAACTTTGCAAGCAAGTAATGCTTACATTCAAAGTAACGATAATAACCCAGGTAATGCAATTGATAATCCAGGCGGCGCCCCTTATGCAAATGGTATTAACCCTGTAAATAATAAAAAAATNGACGGGTATGGATTATCGGTAGGTGCAGTAACTGGGACTCTTGATTTAAACGGAGTTCCTACATTATATAGCAGTACTGGAGAACGCCAACAAGCTCAGGCATATTTTGAAGGCGGCGTCGGCATCGAACAAGATTTAGCAGTCGGCGGCTATATTTACGGTCGTGTTGCCTATGCTAATACAGCTTCTACTAGTTCTTTTATCACTGTTAAACCTGTTGATAATAATCAAATTTATTATCCTACCTTTACAGACGCCACAGGATTAACTGTACCTGGAGCCCAACTATACGGCGACAATGCCAGCATTTATCCTTCAAGCCTTGGTTTAACTTATAACCCTGCTGCTGGTTTATTAACAACAGATCAAGCTCATATTGCTGCTACTATTAACTCAGTAAGCACTATTACTGGTGCATTTACAGTCACCGGTGGTGTTGGTATTGGTCAAGACATTTATATCGGCGGCAATGTATTGCCTGGTTCTACTGCAACTGTAGCACCTAGTTCTATTGGTGATACTGGAACTGCTTGGGCAACAGCATACTTAGAAAATATCTATACAAAATTTTTAGGAAATAACTCAGGTAATATTTCTGTAAGTCCTAATAACGGCATTAATCTTCCTAAGAATCAAAACGGTAATGTCGTCGGTGGCGGCGTTATGGATGTATTTGGTGACATCCGTGTTCGCGGTAATAACCCTGTTGGTACTGCACCGGTTGTTACTAATGTATTGTATGTAACCATGGACGGTGACGACACTAATGACGGTCGTGCTATGGATCCAAGCCGTGCTTGCCGTACAGTTAGTGGTGCTGTTAAAAGTCCTTATTATCAACCAGGCACACAAATTCGTGTTGCTCCGGGGCATTATTTAGAAGATAACCCTATTCAACTGAAACCATATACTAGCGTTATGGGTTCAGATATTCGTACTACAGGTATCGAACCTATCAACAAGACACAAGACTTGTTCCACATGAACTCTGGTTGCTATCTAGCATTCATGCAGTTCTTAAATGGGCGTAGCGGATTGTTACCAGGTACTGGTTATATAAACGGAACAAACCGAGGTGCATATTGTACAGCGTTCCCTCCAGGAAAACAAATCGATTTATTCCATTCGCCGTATATTCAGAACTGTACTAATCTTTCTGGACCATGGTTAGTTGACGGTACATTGTTTACTCCTGACCAAACTGTACAAGTTCCTGTTGCCGTGGGTACAGGTACATGGGCCGCTAACACAACTAGCATCACTGTTTATATTGAAAATATGCCAATCAATGGTTTTATTAATGCAGGCCCTGCTGGATCAGCTGCTACACAATATACAGGAAGTTTACAATCTACACTTAACTTTACAGGTACAGTGGCCACCGCTAACTTGCTGAGTTCAAAATCTAATCCTAGATTGTACGATGCATATACTGCTACAGATACAGGCGCAGTATGGGTTTATACCGCTGCTGAAAATCTAGCCATTGGTATGAATGCCACAGTTGGTCAACAAAATCCAGGATTTTTCAATGCTCGTACATTGATGTTGGCTAATAAACCTTTCTTACAAGCACAAGTTGCATCTTATCTTGTTAACACCTTTGCTAATGGTACATTCTCATATAACTCTGCTACTTGTAGTAGAGATGTAGGACTAATAGTTGATGCAATCAGCATGGACATGTTGTACAACAGCACTAGCGATAGTACATTTGCTGGCCTACAATACTGGAGTCAAGGCGGCTATACAGGACAAATAGCAAGAGAGTTAACAACAACTACTGCGGCTATTAACTACTTAAAATCATTAGTTGCAAATACTATTACTAACTTTAGTATTGGCGGAACAACTGCTACATCGATTACAAACGGATTGTTTAATACTATTACCACTATATTAGGTGCTGGCACTCCAACTGACATAACAAATCAAGTTGTTCCAGAAAGTTTGTCTACATCTAATGTGTTTATTAATGCTGCTTATAATGCTGTTCAGTCAGCTAGAACTACTTTACAACAAGAAGTCTACAACTATGTTGTTTCTCCTTCTGGATTAAACTACTCTGCTTCAAACTTTACAACAGCAACTTGCTATAGAGATGTTGGTTACATTATTGACTCTGTTTGCTTTGACATGTTGCATGGCGGAAATCTACAAAGTTTGAAATCGGGTGTTTACTATTACGGTTATACAACATCCACACAAGTGCCTAGCGAAATAACACAAGTAACCGCGGCATATACATTCATTCAAAGTATCATTCCTTACATTGTAACAGGTCAATCTGTTCCTAAAAAATATAGTAATAGTACACAGGTAATATCTGGAACACCAGGAACTATCGCTGAAGCTAACATTCTACAAAATAATATCAATGTTATCACAGATATTATTGTTAATGGTCCTGTGGCTTCTGGTCCTAAGACTCCACAAAACTTAACACTAACCAACGATACTAACGCAGTTAATGCTTGGACTTTATTACATGCAAATCGTGCGTTTATTCAAGCAGAAGTTATTGCATTTATTGCTGCAACTATGCAAACAGTTAGCTACGATACTTCTACAATACAGTTATCGTATAGAGACGCAGGTATTTTAGTTGAAAATATTGCCTATGATGCTGCCTATGGTGGTAATCAGAAAGCAGTAGAATCTGGAAATGCATATTGGAACGGCCCAGTTAGTTACATTGCTAACTCTATTCCACAATGTGTGGCTGCAATCAACTACTTAAATGATTTGATTCAAGATGTTATCGTTAATAACACTTGTACAGTTCTTCCTCCTGTAGTTAACATTCCAAATGTTCCGCAGGTTATCAATACCGTTTTAGTAGACGGTGGTGTTGCTGGTACAGCTATTAGTTCATTGTTTAATATTGTAACAGATATTATTGTACAAGGTCCTCAGGCTGCTCCTGCAAGTTATACAAGTACTGGTCCAGATGCAGCCTATGTAAGTGCTGAAATATTGTTACAGGCCAACAGAAAGTTTATTCAAGAGAATACACTCAACTACATTAACTGGAATCTAGTACAACCTACTGGTCCTAGTTATTTGCCTTATAACAAGGTTAAGTGCCAACGCGATGCCGGATTGATAGTTGATAGCATTGCTACAGATTTATTATTCCCAACAGCAAAATATAGTCAAACAACTTTTGCCGGTTTACAATATTACAATCAAGGTAGTTATACAGGTAATATCCCTAATGAAATTACCACAACCACTGCGGCAATAGCATATCTACAAACTATAGCAAACAAAGTCATTACAAACACAACTGCTACTGATGATTTGTTATTGGGTATTACTCGTTATAGTAATGCTACTCAAATCACTAACATTCAGCCAGGTACTGCCGCAGAAGTTGCAACTGTTAATACTGAGTTTGCAACCATTCTAAGTATTCTAAGAGGTAATGTTTCAGGTTGGACAGATTTAATTGTTTCTAATGGCGGTACAGCTAGTACATTAAGTAGTGTACAAAATACCTATGCATTGCTACAAGCTAATATTCCATATATGCAGGCCGAAGTTCTTGCTTATATTGAAAGTCCTGCTGGATTGAATTATCCATCAACAAGTTTTAATACATCTACATGTGTTCGAGATATTGGCTACATTATTAACTCAATATCGTTTGACTTGTTATACGGCGGAAATCGTCAAGCAATACAAAGTGGATTGAGCTATTATTCACAAAATGGATCTACAGTTATCCCTCAAGAAACATTTGCAACTTCTCAAGCATTTAGTTTCTTGGGTTCTGTAATCGGAACATTGATTACTAATCCTTCGGGATATAATCCTTATCAAACTAAGGTACTGCCTGTAACAAGTTTGCCACTTGCTGATGTTACTGTGGCCAATACCGTAACTACTATTGTCAGTACTCTGACAAACATTATTACCAATGGACCTACGGGCTACGAGTTTACTCCAGTTAGTTTAACTGTAAATCCTTCTCAGGATTTTGTAAATGCCTATAATATCATCGAAGCAAACCGTTCGTTCTTAGTTGCTGAAACTCTAGCATGGATCGATTACACATATAACTCTACTTCGACATTTGTATTCAATACAGCAACATGCAGTAGAGACACTGGATTGATTGTCGATGCTATTGGTATGGACATGTTGTATGCAAGCCTAAGCGATAGTACATTTGCTGGTTTACAATATTGGAGCCAAGGTAGTTACACAGGCAATGTAGGATCAGAAGTTTCTGCCATTGTTTCTGCTACTAACTTCTTGAGTTCTTTGGTAGCTAATACTGCTACTACATTTGGTAGCCCTGCTATTGGTACATTAGTTACTGGATTGTTTAGTACTATAACAAACATTATTTCTAATGGTGTAGTCGGTATTACTGATCAAGTTAAGTTTGGAACAACTGCTACCACAACTGCAACCTATGTTGCTGCCTATAATGCAATACAAGCACATCGAACATCATTCCAAAATAGTGTGATGAGTTACTTGTATATCAACTATCCGACATTATCTTATACAACTGCAACATGTTTTAGAGATGTTGGCTATATGATTGATGCTGTATCCTTTGACTTATTACATGGCGGAAATATTCAAAGTATTAAATCCGGTGTATACTATTGGGGTTACAACAACAATACACAGCTTCCGGCAGAAGTTCCTGAAACAATTTCAGCTTATAACTTTATTGGAAACATTGTACAAAATATTGTAACCGGTAATACCATTGCTAATCCTTATCAATCAGTAGTCCCACAAGTTGTTGTGGGCTATACTCCGGCAACTGTAATAGAAGCACAACAGTTAAAACAAAAGATTGCCGAGATCACAAAAATTATTGTTAACGGACCAAGTGCTGCTGGACCTAAAACTCCGCAGAGTTTGACACCATCATATGATGCTAACGCACAAAATGCATGGGCACTATTACATGCTAACCGTAGTTTTATCATAGCAGAAGTCCTTGCCTATCTTGCAAAAACAGCCAGCATTACCCCATTTGCCTACGATCAAGGATATTGCTATCGTGACATTGGTTTAATGGTTGATGCTGTTAGCCAAGATGTATTATTAGGCGGAAATCAACGCAGTGTCGAAGCAGGATTAAGTTATTGGAATCAAGGCTATAACTATATTGCTAACGAGCTTACAACAACTACTCAAGCAATCAGTTACATTAGTTCTATTGCACAACAAATTGCCAATAATCAACCTGTTGCTGTAATAACTGGTACTGTGGCTAAACAAGTTATCAATCCATTCTTCCAATATGGTGGTAACTATATGCCACAACAGGCTATTGCTAGAAACTTTGGCATTATTAGTACTATTATTAATCAAGGTCCAGATTTTGCTCCACCAGTCTATGCAGGGGGAGGTATATTTGCATTAACAGGAACTAATGGTTTAGATGTAAAGAGCTCACCTACTATAACATCGATAACACCTGTGGCTACTGGAACCTACATTCTTGGTCTAAGTACTGCTACCATCGGAGCAGGAAATAATGCTACATTATATTTTGGCAATACTCGTGTATTCCCATTACAAAACTCAGAAGTTGATGCACTTTCTTTAACACAAACAGGTAGCACAAGCACATGGGATAGTCGTAAAGTTGATTCGATAGGTGCTATGGGCGGAAGTTTAGTTGATGGCTCAGTAGTTAGTGATCGCAGTCCTATCCAGTCTTTTGTTTATGATGCGTTTACACAGTTAACTCAAGGCGGCGTTGGTGTTAAAGTTACTAACAATGGCTATGCACAGTTAGTTTCTGTGTTTACAATTTTTGCCAGCGTAGGTGTTCAAGTTGACAACGGTGGTATTGCTAGTATTGTTAATAGTAATGCTAACTTTGGTGACCTTTGCTTGGTTGCTAAGGGTTACGGTAGTCGTGCATTCAGTGGTACCGTTTATAATCCTATCAATAGAGCATATCCATTTAGTCCACAAGAAGTATACGGTGCCAACTCTTTAGACCAATATTATCCAGAAGGGTATTTCCCAGATAGTAAAGGTAATATTGAAGTCTTTGTTCCAGATATAGACAATCGACCACACATTAGTTTGGTTATGGAAGTTGTTCCACCGTCTTCATATAGCAGTGCATATAACAGTCCGGAACTAGCTGCTAATGGTGTTGTTATCCAAGGGTTCTTAAATGCACAACCTACAACCAGTACTTTAATAACTGGTACAATTTCATTGTCTGGTGTTGATACTACTGATGTACATATTGGAAACAATGTCTATGTTATTGACCAGTTTGGTTTCCCTTATGATAAATTCCCATATAAACATGATGAATTTGGAAATTATATTAGCAGTACTGGTACGGTACTTGCTATTCAAAATACAGGAGCCCCTGGATTCTTAACTCAAAATCCTCCTCCCGTAGTGAATACAAACTATGGTGTTCTTTATTGTGCTACCGGTACAACTGTTGTAGACATTAACTATAACAGTATTACTCTAAGTCAAGCATTGACTAGTGGTGCAAGTTTCCCTGACAATAGTAGTTACTTTACGATTTATTTCTCAGGAAATGCTTACTATGATGTGTTGACTAGTAATGTTGCTAATCAACCGTATGTTACAGGAACAAATATCTTGTCGGCTAATACAAATCCATTGTTTAATGGTCCCACAGTTAGCCAAATAGATGCACATGCTGCTGCTATTCGTTATCTAAACACATTAACCGATTATGTTATTAACAATACAGTTTATAGTCCTACATATCAAAATACTGTAACGCAGGTAACTAATAGTAGTTTTTCAGGTGGTAGCGCATCTCAGCCATTTATTGATTTGCGTTTTGGTTATTTGGAAACTATTGTTACTGCAACTAACTTAAATGCTGCATTGAGTGTTGTCCCAAGCAGTTTGATTACAAAAACAGGAACAATACCAAATGGAGCAGGTAGTGCTATTGATTTAATCAATGCCAACTTGAGCTTCATGACCGCTGAAGTTGTTGCATATGTTAACCATTTCTATGCTAGTGTATACAACGGTGCAACAATGAGTCACGGACAAGCACAAAAATGTGTACGAGATGTTGCATTAATCCTACAACAGTTAATATATGATTTAGAAACAGGCGGCAACTACAATATGGTCTATGCTGGTTTGAGTTACTGGAGTCGTCCAGGCACATATCACATTGTAGAAATGGAACAGGCAGTAACAGATCCTACACTATTCCCGGACGGTGCAACTGTTAACTTCTATCAACGCAGTTACATATCTGCTTCTGGATATGTATTTGAATACGTTGGTGCTGGAACTAACTACGGAGCATTGCCTCAAGTAGGACAAGCAGACCCTATACAGGCACGAGAAACAGTTCAACTAGGCGGTGGTAAAGTATTCTTTACTTCGACTGACCAAAACGGCGATTTCCGTATCGGTCCTAGTTTGGTTATTAGTCAGGCCACTGGTGTTATTAGTGGTAGAACATTTGTACAATCATTATTTGCTAATATGACACCGTTCATTCTAGCAATCGAAGCATTATAAGGATAAGATAAAATGGCACAACTACCATTAAACACATTTAAAACAAAAACAGCGGTGTTGACTTCTACAAACTGGACATCGGTTTATACAGCACCTATTGGTATTACATCGATCATTCTGATGGCCCAGGTTGCAAACCTAACCACACAAACTCATTCTGTAAGTTTTGCTCATTACAGAAACCGACCTGTACTAGCAGATGCACAGGGCAATGGTGGTCAACCTGGAAATACCATCAGTCCTGGGCAATGGTGGTCAACCTGGAAATACCATCAGTCCTCTGGTAGTAAACTACGGAATCCCTCCAAACGATGCTGGTAGTCCATTAAGCGGCAAACTAATTCTTGAACAACTAGATAAAGTTTATGCATATGCAGACACACCAGGAACATTACAGTTAGTTTTAAGTGTACTTGAAACTGCTAACTCATAATAGGATATAAAAATGCCGGGATTACTAAGTGGATCAAGATTAAACAGTAGCGGACCATTAGGGTATGCTAACTTAACCAATGTACAGTATCAACTGGGGCCTACACCTACCACTAGCACAGGTTATACACTTGTTGCTAACTCTGGTTCGCAAGTTACATTTGTATCAAGTTTAGGTAACTTAGAATTTACAAACGGAAAAGTTTATAGTCTACTACCTGATGGTAATGTTACATTACTAGGTACTGGAACAACAGGTATTGTATACATTACAGGTAATGTTGTTAATACTGGAACCAGTACAGGTGCTTTAGTTGTTCACGGTGGCGTCGGTATTGCTAATGGATTACACACAGGTGAAGATATCTATATAAATGGTCTGCGTGTAGGACAAGGAAGAAATCCTAATCAAAATAACATTGTTATCACCGGAGATCCTTTTAGTAAAGTAAATTTTACTGACGGTAAAGCAGATGGTGAAAATAGTATTTCTATCGGATGGGGTGCATTACAAGAATTATATACTGGTGGCGCAAGCGGTGCTGTAAACTCTATTGCTATTGGGCGCTATGCACTAAGTACCGGTACTTACTTAACAAATACTATAGCGATTGGTGATAGCAGTTTATACACAGCTGGTACTATTCCTCAAGTTCTTATTGGAAACATTACTTCATTGGCCGTAGGATCTACAACTGTTGTTACAGTCCCCAATCACGGGCTGAGTACAGGTACAGAAATAGCAATCTACGGAACAGTTGGAACGGTTAATGGTACACTTAACGGAAACTATTTCCGTGCTAAATCTTTGACTACAGATACATTTTCTTTATTTTCACAAGGAGATGTTAACTGCACCGGAACTCCTGTTAGTACACAGGGTTCAACATATGTAAACAGCGGAACAGTATTCCGTGTTATTTCTAATATTGATAATATTGCTCTTGGAACTAATGCAGGCAATAGTATATATGACGGAGATCAAAATATATTTGTTGGACATGGCGCTGCATCTGGGTTTACAACAGGTAGTTACAATGTCTTTATAGGACCAACAGTGGCCTATAATATGACCAAGGGTAATAACAATATTTCCATAGCAGGTTCAAACTTAGTAGACGGATTAGATAATCAAATCAATATAGGTTCGGTATTTTATTACAACGGTTCGGGGTATTTAGAATTAAATGCAGATGTAGGTGTTGGACTAGGAGATGATTCTACTTCAACTACAACTGGTGCATTTAATGTCTACGGCGGCGCCGGACTAAGCGGCAGTTTATTTGTAGGCGCTAATTTAAATGCTACAGGTACAGGAACAGTAACGTTAAGTCCTATTGGCACTGTAGTTGTTAATCCTTCTGTTACTGGCCACATTGATAATATAGTCATTGGAGCATCTACTCCAAAGAATGCCAATCTGTTGTCAACCACTGCTACTAATATTAGTGTAACAGATACTACACCTTCTACAAATCAAACATCTGGAGCAGTCACTGTTGCCGGAGGTGTGGGTGTACAAGGTAGTATCTATAGTGCAGACGGTAATCCACAAGAAAACTATAAACTATATAGTCCACAAGTAACGGTAAGTACAACAGTTCCGCTATTACCTAACATAGGAGATTTTTGGATTAACTCGGATACATTGGCAGAATATCAATATATCCTTGACGGTACAAACTACTTCTGGGTACAAATAGCACAACTATAAAGAGTAAAAAATATGGCAACATTAGGATTTCCAAGTAACCCAACAATCGGACAAAAATATACCACAGCCAGCGGCCAAACATACATTTGGAACGGTTCAGTTTGGTCAATACAAACGGTAGCACCACAAAATGTGTCTACAGTTACTACCTACAATTTTGTGGTAACCGGTAATACAGCTACCGTAGGCGGCGCAGTGGTTATTACCAGTGCTACTATCTATCAATATATTACACAATCTAACACCAGTTCACAAGGTGTTATGACATTGTTAGCTGGCACTGATACTGCTATTGCCACAGTGGGATTTACCGCAACTATATGGAATACTAGCACATTAGAATCAGTAACACTTCGTGGAAATACAACTGATCAAACTATTTGTCTTACAAATATAACAGCATCGACCTCGACTACTACAGGCGCACTAACTGTAGCTGGAGGGGTTGGTATTCGAGGTAACTTAACTGTTGGTGGAACCACTAACCTCACTGGAAACTTAACATTAACTGGTACTGAAAATATTGCTAATAATACAAATGCAACGTCTACTACAACAGGAGCATTAGTTGTACAAGGCGGTGTTGGCATTGGCCGAGATTTATGGGTAGGCGGGAACCTTTATTTGCAAGCCCATCAAGTACTCACAACCGCTAGTTTTTTCAATGTTGTACAATCTGGGCCTGATATTTTAATTACTGCTACTTCTAATACTTTGTATTTTAGCGATATTAGTACATTAGAATCTGTAACAACACGCGGTGCTATATCAGATCAAGTAATAACTTTAACCAATGCCACAGACTCTACAAGCACTACTACCGGAGCACTAGTAGTTAAAAACGGTATTGGGGTAGGCGGCAACATCACTATAGGCGGTGCCATACAACTTTTAGCCGCAGATATCACTTCTGCGCAGACTGTAATAAATACAACAGCGACAACTGTGATAGATGTGTATCCAGTAACCTACTATAGAACTGCAAAATATGTAGTTCAAATAGAATCAGGAGCAGGTTACGGGGCATTATTTGAAGCAGTTGAGATTTTGTTATTGGTTGATAACTTGCAGAATGTGTATTCTACAGAGTATAGCAGAGTGGGACCCACAGTATTAGGCGAGTTTTCAGCAGATGTTGAACTTGATAATAATGTAAGATTGTATTTTACACCTTACATATCAGGAACAACAATGACAATAAAATTGATAAGGACAACGGTAGCGTTCTAACGAAGGGTAATACACTAATATGGCACTAACATCACTAACTAAAGATTTTATCACCCGAGCAGGGTTATCCGTAGAAGGTACCTCCCCAGTTACTACTGCTACGTACACGCAAGGATCGCAAGCTGGCACGTTTCAAGTTGCTGGCGGCGCCGCAATCAATAAAAACTTAATAGTCGGTACTACTTCCACATTTTACGGCGCTACGACTGTATATGGTACATTAACTGCTACCAATGCTGTTAACTTTACTAATACTTTAAATGTAACAGGATTATCTACATTTGTTAGTGCTACTGCTACAAACTTTACTACAACTAACTTAACAGTTACTGGTCCGGCAACACTACAAAGCACATTAAATGTAACAGGTCAAAGTACACTAGGTGCATTAAATGCTGCAATCACTACTGTTACAACTTTTTATGCAACTGGCGAAAGTATTTTACAAGGTGTTACCGCTGGTTTAGTGACAGCAACAAGCCTTGTTGTTACAGGTCAAAGTACATTACAAGGTGTTACTGCTACATCTGTAACAGCTACAACATTAACAGTATCTGGTGCTGCTACAGTATCTGGCAATTTGATTGCTAACTCTAATAGTGCGGCAACTGGTGCTGCCAATGGTTCTGGTGCTTTACAAGTTACTGGCGGCGCTGGCATTAGTGGTGCATTATATGTTGGCGGCACAGCCTATGTTGCTGGTGATTTGTATGTTGATGGTACACAGTTTGTTGTTAACAAAAATACCATTAGCTCAGGCGATAATGCTCTTGTTTTAAGTACAGGTAGCACAAGTGCCATATTAGCCAACGGTGCTGGTTTATATATTGGTCAAAGTTCGTCAACTGCTTATATTAGTTTAACTTATGATGGAGTTGCAAACTGGGTATCTAGTGGTGGTGTTAAAGTTAACTCTACTGCAAGTGTAAGTTCAACTAATACAGGTGCTTTACAAGTTGCAGGTGGTCTAGGTGTTGCAGGTGGTGTATATGCTGCCGGCGCCATTACCGCAACAAACATTAATGCTATTTTAGGACAAGCAGGTGCTCCTGGTAATATCTACGGGGGTGCAGTCGGCCAGCTAGTATATCAAACAGGTGCAAGTCAAACTGGATTTATTGCAACTGGCACCAATGGCACTATTTTGGAAATGGCTGGTGGCATACCGACCTGGACATCTATTTCTGGATTGACAGCAGGTAATGCAACTACTGCTACAAATATTCAAGCAGGGTTGGCTTATGAGATTCCATACCAATCTGCACCAGGTCAAACCGCATTTAGTACCAGTTTAGAATTCAATCCAACCGGATATGGTGGTACACAAGGTTTATTCACTACAACTAACATTGCTATAGGTGGCGGCAACAATGCTAC
>Ga0007865_1000141_pt1 | contig 12065 bp, 8 predicted proteins | sample CryBogCBH27Jul09_FD_54994 | JGI IMG/M metagenome (GOLD analysis project Ga0007865, IMG submission 54994) | Freshwater microbial communities from Crystal Bog, Wisconsin, USA - CBH27Jul09 | ecosystem: Environmental > Aquatic > Freshwater > Lake | place: Crystal Bog, Wisconsin, USA | collected...
TTCTTGGTGGCGCACTTGCTCCGGGAATTGAAATATCAGTTGAAGCACTAGCAGCTCGTGCTGCTCAACTGCGCAAAGTTGAGTTAGTTAAGCCAAAGTCTGTTATTGGTAAGAACACAGTCGAAGCACTTCAGTCAGGCACCATTTATGGTTTTGCCGGGCAAGTTGATGGCTTGGTTAATCGAATAATAGAGGAGCTGGATGTTCTCTATCCCGATGCAGGACCAACAACAGTGATCGCCACAGGAGGGTTAGCGCCGTTGGTCATGGGAATTGCTGAAACGATCGATGAACACGAACCGGATCTAACGTTGCTTGGCCTTGCCATGGTTTTTGATCGCAATAGGTAATAACGAGCCGATAGGGTTACCCAATTATGAGCGATCAGATTCCAGAGGATGACCTCCCCGAGCAATTGCGAATTCGCCGTGAAAAGCGTTCAGCAATTCTGGCTCGTGGGGATGAGGCATACCCTGTACAAGTTGCTCGCACTGCAAGCCTTAAAGACATCCGGGAGAAGCACGCAGATCTTGCCATTGATGTCGCAACTGGAATCACAGAAAGCTTATCTGGCAGAGTTATTTTCAAACGCGATACTGGAAAGTTATGTTTTGCAACATTGCGCGAAGGCGATGGAACTGAACTTCAAGCCATGTTTTCACTCGATAAAGTTGGAGAAGAGTCCCTGGAATTATGGAAGAGTGATATTGATTTAGGCGACTTAGTGAGTGTTACAGGTGAGATCATCACTTCAAAGCGCGGAGAGCTATCTATTTTGGCCTCATCGTGGAAACTAGCAGCAAAATCACTTCGACCACTTCCTGTTGATCACAAACCATTATCTGAGGAGACACGAGTTCGCATGCGTTACGTTGACCTCATCGTGCGCCCAGAAGCAAGAAGCAATGCTCGGCTACGCCCACAGGTAATGAAGTCTTTGCGTGATTCTTTTTCTAGAAGAGACTTTATTGAAGTTGAAACTCCCATGCTTCAGGTAATGCATGGTGGAGCAACCGCCCGTCCATTTAAAACCCGTAGTAATGCATATGACATGGATTTATTTCTGCGAATTGCCCCAGAGCTATTTTTGAAGCGTTGTGTTGTTGGTGGGATAGAGCGCGTTTTTGAGATTAACCGTAACTTCCGAAATGAAGGTGCTGACTCAAGTCACTCACCTGAGTTTGCAATGATCGAGAGTTATCAGGCATATGGTGACTGGGAGACAATTGCCAAACTGACACAAGACTTAATTCAAGAGGCAGCTCAAGCGGTCTTTGGGTCTCATGTAGTGCGTCATCACGACGGTCGAGAGGTAAACCTTGGTGGTAAGTGGCGTGAAGCAAATCTATTCGACCTTATTTCTGATGGAGTTGGGGAGAGTATTACCCCACAAACGCCACAAGCAGATTTGAAGAAAATTGCCGAAAAACTAGGGATAAAAGTAGATCCGAAGTGGGTAACAGGCAAACTTGCAGAAGAAATCTTTGAGCATGTAAGTGAAGGCAAGTTGAACGAGCCAATCTTTGTTAAAGGTTATCCAGTTGATACTTCTCCACTAGTTCGTGCACATCGAACAATTCCTGGTTTAGTTGAAAAGTGGGACCTTTATGTTGAAGGCTTTGAATTAGCAACAGGTTATTCAGAACTTATTGATCCGGTGATCCAACGGGAGCGTTTGATTGAACAAGCGGCTCTTGGTGCAAAGGGTGATGTTGAAGCGATGAATCTTGATGAAGATTTCTTAAGAGCGATGGAATACGGAGTTCCGCCAATGGGTGGAATGGGAATGGGTGTTGATCGCTTACTCATGGCACTTACTGGTCTTGGAATCCGCGAAACTATTTTGTTTCCACTAGTAAAACCGGAGGAGTCATGACGGTTTTAATCCGTCCTGCGAAGACTTCAGACATTAAAGCAATCAGACAAATTGTTGATGCAAATGTTAGTGGGGGACGCCTTCTTTCAAAAGAAACTGTCACACTTTATGAAACAGTTCAAGAATTTACCGTCGCAGAATTGGATGGAGAAATTGTTGGATGTGGAGCACTACACGTACTTTGGGAAGATTTAGCAGAGGTACGCACGGTGGCTGTCCTCGACAAGATGCGTGGTCAGGGCGTTGGAAATGCGATCATTGAAAAAATTGTCAACAGAGCGAAAGAAATTGGCGTTGCAAGAATTTACTGCCTCACTTTTGAAATCGACTTCTTTTCGCGAAATGGCTTTGAGGTTATTGAGGGAACTCCCGTCTCCCCAGAGGTTTATCAACAGCTGCTACGCTCCTATGATGAGGGTGTTGCTGAGTTCCTCGATCTAGAGCGGGTGAAGCCAAATACCCTGGGAAATACCCGAATGTTGCGGATACTTTAATTCCCCCAGATTTACCCAATTTTTAAGGCATAAATGGGCATAAATAGAGGACATTTAGCGTTATGGGTAGGCTAGACCTAGAGAATAAAGCCCAAGAAAGAGGTGCCTGATGTTCGAGCGGTTTACTGATCGAGCTCGCCGTGTTGTTGTGCTGGCGCAAGAAGAAGCCCGCATGCTCAATCACAACTACATCGGAACTGAACACATTCTTCTTGGACTCATCCACGAAGGTGAAGGGGTTGCCGCAAAGGGACTCGAAGCTCTAGGTATTTCACTTGAAGCAGTACGTTCTCAGGTTGAAGAAATTATTGGACAAGGTCAACAAGCACCCTCTGGTCACATCCCATTTACACCACGTGCTAAAAAAGTTTTAGAGCTCTCACTCCGTGAGGCGCTCCAACTTGGCCATAATTACATTGGAACTGAACACATTCTTCTTGGACTTATCCGTGAAGGTGAAGGTGTTGCTGCTCAAGTACTTGTTAAGTTGGGTGCAGATCTCAATCGTGTTCGCCAACAAGTTATTCAATTGCTCTCTGGTTACCAAGGAAAAGAAGCTGTCGCATCTGGTGGCCCAGCAGAGGGAACTCCTTCAACATCACTTGTGCTTGATCAGTTTGGCCGCAATCTGACACAAGCTGCTCGTGAAGGAAAGCTTGATCCAGTCATTGGCCGCGAAAAAGAAATTGAACGTGTGATGCAGGTTCTTTCACGTCGCACAAAGAACAATCCAGTTCTTATTGGAGAACCCGGTGTTGGTAAGACTGCAATTGTTGAGGGCTTGGCGCAAGCCATCGTTAAGGGAGATATTCCTGAAACACTTCGCGATAAGCAGCTTTACTCACTTGATCTTGGTGCACTTGTCGCAGGTAGCCGCTACCGCGGAGATTTTGAAGAACGCTTGAAGAAAGTACTAAAAGAGATCCGTACACGCGGAGATATCGTTCTATTTATTGATGAGATTCATACACTTGTTGGCGCAGGAGCAGCAGAAGGAGCAATTGATGCTGCAAGTATTTTGAAGCCAATGCTCGCTCGTGGTGAACTGCAGACAATTGGCGCGACAACTCTCGATGAATATCGCAAGCACCTTGAAAAGGATGCTGCTCTTGAGCGCCGTTTCCAGCCTATTCAGGTTGCTGAGCCATCATTGCCACACACAATTGAAATTCTCAAGGGTCTTCGCGATCGTTATGAGTCTCACCATAAAGTTTCAATTTCAGATGCAGCACTAGTTTCTGCGGCAACACTTGCAGATCGATATGTTGCAGATCGTTTCTTGCCAGATAAGGCGATCGATCTCATTGACGAAGCAGGATCACGTCTGCGTATCCGTCGTATGACTGCGCCTCCTGAGCTTCGCGAATTTGATGACAAGATTGCTGCTGCCCGCAAAGAGAAGGAATCTGCCATTGATGGTCAAGATTTCGAAAAGGCTGCGGCACTTCGCGACAAAGAAAAGTCGCTCATTACCGAAAAAGTAGAGCGCGAAAAGTCTTGGAAAGCAGGCGATCTAGATGTCGTCGCTGAAGTAGACGAAGAGCTCATTGCTGAAGTCCTTTCACATTCAACTGGTATCCCAGTCTTTAAATTGACCGAAGAAGAGACGGCACGTCTACTTCGCATGGAAGATGAATTACACAAACGCGTTATTGGGCAAAACCAAGCGATCAAGGCTTTGTCACAAGCAATTCGTCGAACACGCGCGGGTCTCAAAGATCCAAAGCGTCCAGGTGGATCATTTATTTTTGCGGGTCCTTCTGGTGTTGGAAAGACTGAACTTTCTCGCACACTTGCAGCATTCTTATTTGGCGATCAAGATGCGCTAATCCAACTTGATATGTCTGAGTATTCAGAGAAGCACACAGCTTCACGCCTCTTTGGTGCACCTCCTGGATATGTTGGATATGACGAAGGTGGACAACTCACAGAGAAAGTACGCCGTAAGCCATTCTCTGTTGTNCTTTTTGATGAAATTGAAAAAGCTCACCCAGATATTTTCAACTCACTTCTTCAAGTACTAGAAGATGGACGTCTAACCGATGCTCAAGGACGTGTAGTTGATTTCAAGAACACTGTGATCATCATGACCACAAACCTTGGAACACGTGACATCTCGAAGAGTCTTGGACTTGGATTCCACAATGCAGATGATGCGCTTGGAAATTATGAGCGCATGAAGGCAAAGGTTGCCGATGAACTCAAGAATCATTTCCGACCTGAATTCCTTAACCGTATTGATGAAGTTGTTGTCTTCCATCAACTATCTGAAGAAGAAATTGTTCAAATTGTTGATCTCATGATCGCCAACTTGGATGAGCGCCTTCGTGCAAAAGATATGGGCATCGAGCTCACATCTGCTGCAAAGGCTCTTCTTGCAAAGCGTGGTTACGATCCATTACTCGGAGCGCGCCCACTTCGCCGCACAATCCAACGCGAAATCGAAGATGTACTTTCTGAGAAGATTTTGTTTGGCGATGTAAAGCCAGGTGAGATCACACTCGTTGATGTCGCTGTTGAGGGTGAAACAGAAACCTTTACCTTTAAGGGTGTCGTTAAGTCTGAGATGCCAGATACTCCTGGTGACCTTGAAGGCGCACCAACTTCTAACTAATTAGGTAATTGAAAACTCTTGCCGGTTGCCTCAATGAGGCCATCGGCAAGTAGTGTTTTCAGGGCCAATTCCACTTGTGTTTCATCGTGCCAAAGTTTGCTAAGTGCAATTTTTGTTTGCTTTCGATTTTCTCTAAGTGCCTGAACAATTACTCCACGACATTGACGGTCAGTTCCTGCCCATCCTTGTGACTTTTTCTTTACCTCAGATTGTGGATAGCCTTTTTCCCGCCATGAGCATTCCTTTTTAAGAGGACATTGATCGCAGTTTGGATTACGCGCGGTGCAAATGAGTGCGCCTAATTCCATCGTTGCCGCTGCCCATTTAGCCCCATCACTGGGGATTAATTCATAGCGAAGCTTTCGCTCGATTTTGCTTGGGGCCGAAGTTGCAAATTGATCACCATCAATTACTCGAGCAAAAAGCCGGCGGATGTTTACATCTAAAACGAGTGTTGATTCGTTATATGCAAAAGCTGCGATTGCAGCTGCCGTGTAATCCCCGACCCCTGGAAGTGACTGAAGATCTTCCATAGCTCTAGGAACTTGATTATCAAACTTCTTCGTAATCACCCCTGCTGCTTCATGTAATCGCAGTGCACGGCGGGGGTAACCGAGCCGTCCCCATGCCGTGATGACATCACCTTTCTTTGCCAATGCTAAGTCTTGAGGAGTAGGCCAACGGGAGAGCCACTCCGTCCAGATTGGTAGAACACGATTCACAGGTGTTTGTTGAAGCATGTATTCACTCACCATAACGCCCCAAGGAGATGTATTGCGCCAAGGTAAGTCACGCTTATTTTCATCAAACCAGCGGAGGACAGAAGTTTGCTTCATCTGAGCAACTCTTAACTGATTTTTACTTTTGCAATCGCTTGTTCAAGACGAGCGACTTCCATAATTTCAATTCCAGCAATCTTTAGATCAGAACCTGTTGGAACCATGGCCCGCTTAAATCCAAGACGCGCAGCTTCAGCTATGCGTTGTTGCGCGCCAGTCACTTTACGAATTTCTCCAGCAAGTCCGACTTCACCAATAGCAACAAGATCTGCGGGAAGTGCTAATCCTTTGGCTGCAGATGCAACTGCAAGTGCGACTGCAAGATCAGCAGATGGCTCATTCATCTTCATGCCCCCTACTGTCGCGACATATACATCACGTCCAGAGAGTCTGATATTTGCACGAAGTTCAAGGACAGCAAGTGTCATAGATGTACGAGGAGTATCAAGACCAGATGTCACTCGGCGGGAATTTCCAAAATCTCGGCCCTCAGCCACTGGTGTACCAACGAGTGCTTGAATCTCAGCAAGTAAAGGTCTACGGCCTTCAAGCGCAACAGTGACACAAGTACCTGGTACTGGCTCACTATGACGGGTTGTAAACAAACCAGTGGGATCAGTCAAACTTGTTATACCTGACTCACTCATATCAAAACAGCCAACTTCATCAGATGCACCAAAGCGATTCTTCATGGCACGAATAAGACGAAGGCGCGAGTGACGCTCACCTTCAAAATTTAAGACAACATCAACAAGATGCTCAAGCAATCTAGGGCCAGCAATTGATCCATCTTTAGTCACGTGCCCAACAAGAACCAACGTGATATTTCGATCTTTTGCAATTCTAATCAGAGCGGCAGCTATCTCCCGAACTTGTGTTACTCCTCCAGGTGCGCCGTCAACAGCGTTACTTGAAATTGTTTGGATTGAGTCAATGATGAGTAGTTCTGGCTTAACAGCATCAATATGTGCAATTACAGCGCCTAATTCGTTCTCTGCCGCCAACCATAGATTTGGATCAATTGCATTTAAGCGCTCAGCACGTAAACGAACTTGCGATGCTGATTCCTCTCCACTTATGTAAAGAGCGGTCATCTTCTCTTTTGCAGATTGAGCAGCTACAGAGAGTAAAAGTGTTGATTTGCCTACACCCGGTTCACCTGCGAGCAGAATTGCTGCACCTGGTACTAAGCCGCCACCAAGTACACGATCTAATTCACTTACCCCACTTGAACGTGCTTTTGCGCTCTCTAAACTAACCTCACCGATGGGTGTCGCATTTTGCGAAACTGATCCAGGAACGAGTGAGAGTTTCTTAGGCGCTGCGATCTCTTCAACACTTCCCCAAGCTTGGCACTCACCACATCTGCCAACCCACTTTGTAGACGTCCACCCGCACTCAGCGCAGCGGAATGGATCTTTAGCGGGAGCCTTGGCCACGAGCTGCAACTGTTGCTGGATGAATTTGGAAAAGTGGAAGTTCACGTTTGCGCTGTTGCTTTGCGGTTGCAGCAATTGCTTCTACGCGAGCATCGCAATGCTTTACCAACTCTGCATACGCTTCTGGTCCCATGAGAGCAATGAGTTCATTGTTATTAGATTTATATACAGGTTCACGACCAACATGGGCTTCGGTATTAGCTGTGCAGTACCAAGCGAAGTCTTTTCCGCCCTCTCCCCAAGCAAGGCGTTCATATTCACCAATCACGGTTACAGAAATTTCTTCATCACCAAATTCTCTTGTTTCAAAGCTTCTGCGAATTGGTAGCTGCCAGCAAACATCTGGCTTTGTCTCAACGAAGTGCACGCCTTCTTTTTCTGCAAGGTGGTGCAATACGCACCCAAATGAACCCGTGTATCCGGGTGCTGAATGGTCCATACGATTTAGAAAAATGCATGAGTCGTCAATTTTACGGGTCTTGCGATCGTTATCCAATCCAACCTCTGAAATCTTAAGTTTGCTACCTTTTTTCTTTGGTTGAGCTTCGTTGTAGAACTGCCACATTTCAGGTGTAAGGCGCGCAGCAACTTTTTGAGTTCGCTCTTCATCTTCTTCATCTGAGTAATAAGCGCCGTCAGAACAACATCCGGCATCTGGCTTATCTGCATCAATCCCACAGCACCCCGCACCATAAATACATGTCCAATAGGAGGTCAGCCAGGTTAGGTCGCAGCGGAAGATCTCTTCTGGTTTTGCAGGATCAGCAAACTCAACAAAGTCGCGAGCGAAACCATCTTTTACCTCAGGCATAGTGCGAGAGTCTATTGGGTAGGCTCTGTATGTGGCGAACTTGAAAATCCAATCTTCACGAGTGGGCATCATCGGGGTTGGGAACATGGGTGAAGCAGTTCTTGCCGGGCTAATCAAGGCTGGAGTCTCTCGCGATTTAATATCTTTTTCGGTTCGCAGCCCAGAGCGTAAAACTGAAGTTGAAAAGAAGTATCAGATTAAGTCTGCTTCAAATACTGCCCTTGCGAAAGAGTCAGATATCTTGCTGCTGGCCGTGAAGCCACAGGGACTTGATGATTTACTCGCTAAGATCGCATCGGAAGTCAGTCCACAATCTGTAGTCGTATCGTTCTTAGCAGGTAAGAGGACGTCGCTTCTGGAGGCAGCTCTTGCTCCTAAGCAATCAGTTATTCGAGTAATGCCAAATACGCCCATGATGTTCGGTGAGGGAATGTCAATAATCTCAGCCGGCAAAAATGTTCAAGAAAGTGATTTAGAGTATTTGCGGGAAGTCTTACTTGCGTGTGGAAAGGTGATTGAAGTGAGTGAAGAATTGCAAGATGCGACAGCAGCAACGAGTGGATCAGGCCCTGCCTACTTTTTTGCCTTCGTCGAGGCGATGGTAAATGGAGCTGTGAAAATGGGCATAAGTGAAAAAGTTGCAACCGAATTGGTTACTCAAACTATTATCGGATCAGCAAAAATGTTAGCTGAATCAGGTAAAAGTGCATCAACACTTCGTGAGAATGTGACAAGTCCTAAAGGTATGACTGCTGAGGCGTTAGCAGTTTTCACCGAAGGAAGACTACAAGACTTAGTTGCACGTGCCATGAAGGCCGCAGCAGATCGTTCGCGCGAACTGGCGTGAAAAAAAACTTTCTAACGGCACTCGCCTTTTTATTACTGATCACAATAAGCAATGCAAATGCTGCAACAAAATCAATTCTCGTGACACCTTTAGCAACATCTTTTGCTCTTTCTTTATCAGGTGGAGATCAACTCTCAGATGTTCTCACAAACTCTTCAGGAACCTTTCTTATTGGCACAATTGAAACATCGACTTCAACCCTTGTGACAAGCCCGGCTATTGGTGGATCTAGTGATGGATTTATATCCTCCTTTAGCTATACAGGACAGCAATTATGGAGCTTACGGCTAGGTACTCCGCTCGATGATGTTGCCACAGCTGGCTATATAGATTCACTGGGCAATATCTGGGTAGCAGGTGCTACTGCTATTCCCACACCACAAATCGCACCGACACCCTTGGCACCGAATACGGTTAACCCTTCGCAAATACAAGTAGTGCCTGCAACACCACCCACCAGTGGTTTAAAACGACTTGTTGTATGGGAGATTAGTCAGAGTGGTTCACTGCTTAATACCTACACTGCTGATTCAACAGATGTGCTTCTTCCAAGCGCAATTACCTTGAACTTGAAGAAAATTACAGTATCGGGAGTAAGTAATAGTTCCAGTGCAAATTCATTTGAGTCAACAGTTAGCCCTATTGGATTATCACAAATAAAATTAAGTAAACAGAAAACACTCCCCAGTAAAGCAGTTACCATTATTAAGAGCTCTGTTTACAGTTGGCAAAGCTTTGCGACAACAAAACCGATTCCTGGAATTTCAGGATTCAAACCAAAGGGTTTGACATCTGTTCTGATCAAAAGCTCACTAAAAGGTGGGATATCTGAACTTTTTACATTTAGTGGAAAGTTAGTCTCTCTTAAGTATCAACCAGGATTTGGTTTAGTATTAGCAAATAATGACCAGGGAACTTATAACCTGCTTTTTTACAATACAAAATAATTTACTTGAGTTTGTAACTAATTAACTTTCCATTAATTCCTGCTAGAGCATACTTAGTTGCCCCTAATTTAATCCACTCGACTGTGCCTGATTTAGAAACGTCTGAGGCTGTGACAAGTGAAATTATTCTGTTCGTTGTGTTCAAGCTGCAAAGTCTTGCTTGGCAATTAAAGAGAATATATTTTCCATCAGTCTGCATCGGTGCTGCAGGCGTTCCAAAAATACCGGAGCTTATTTGGCCAATTTTTGTTGGAATTGCAAGATCTACGTAACGGATGCTGTCTGCATCTGGAAGTGAGACACCTGTTGATGCCATCCAACTTGCTTTCACATGACCAGCAAGATTAGTTAGTCCTACGTCGTAACCCGCAATAACTATGTCTCCACCATATGAATCAAGTGTTGAGTAGGTCCAATCTTCAGGCAAAGCGCTGCTACGAGTTGCTAGCCGAACTGCTTCTTGCACGGGCTGCTTTTGTTGGTTGAGCTGCAGAACAGAGTCGTAAATCAAATAGACTTCTGAATCGATGTTCAGCGCACGCATATGAAATCCAACGTCACCAGTTGTCCGCGAGCCAGTAACACGATCTCCATCAACTAACTCATATTGCCAGGTGCCAGATGATTGAACTGCTCCTAAAATAATTCCCTGGCTTTGGTCACGATAGAAAACCTGAAGACCATCGGGCGTATCAACGCAGGCGCTTGCTCCACTTACATCACTTGCTGTGCGTATCCGATTGATATCCTTGTAGTCATTGATGAGTGTTCCGTTACCGTCAACAATGCTGTATTTCCAAGTCTTACCGTTATATCCAGCATAACGTAGCCATTTCTTTGTAACATCACCATAGAAGACATCCAATCGTTGGTTCTTTCCTGGTGCAGAAGTGCAGACCGAGATAAACCCCGAAACATCATTGGTTGTTCTTCCGCCTGAATCTGAGTTTCCATCAATAATTTGCTTACTCCACTTACCTGCATTCCATATCGCGAGTGTTAAGTTACCGGCCGTTGAGTTGCTATAAACAACAGCAGGCCTTCCCTGAAACGTTGTAGTAGCTAGATATTTTGCATCTGCATCAGAATCTATGACGGTAGAAGCCCATCCAAGTTGTGGAGTAACTGAATTACTTTTTGCACCAACTGAGGTGCCTACTTGATTTGTTGCGGTCACTGTGAATGTGTATGAAATCCCATCCTTTAAACCTGTGACCTTTATAGGACTATTAGTTCCAGTAAAGACATTTGAAGTTCCATCAACTTTTACCGTATATGAATCAATGGGAGATGTACGAGCGTTATCAGGGGGATCAAAGTTAACAATCGCGTATTTATCGCCAACGATTGCTCGAATATTACGAGGAGCATTTGGAAGCCCTGCAGGTTTACCTCCAGGTGGTTTTGTTCTCATATCTTGAAGCATCCCAAGTACTAGTGGACCAGGACTTCTGAAAACTGCTCCAGGAGGCCAGCTTGGTGTCATAAGTGCATTTGGCCCGAAGCTTTGAAATGTCACTTGATCCAAATGACTTACTGAGGACCCAGGTTGATACGGATTTGGAGTGAACAGAACTGGCTTACTGCCATTGTTTGCTGCGATACCGATGGGGCCGTTCCACACTAATGTATTTTGAAATGCTTGACCTAGTTGGGTAGAAGGTGAAGGCAGATCCATTAAACGAGTCCCATCTGGCAGTACCGCAAATGCATCAAAGGGAGTTGGACGATTTAGTTGCCCTACCCCAGTTGCTGGGTAGAAAACATCGTTTGATATAAAACCTAAACCATGTGCAAATTCATGGAGAATAATTGATTCGAGATCGTACTGGTTAGGAGGGCAGTTGCCATCTGTTCCAAGATAAAAAAGATTCTGCATCGCAGCATTGATATTGATTCGAATTTCAGGATTTGTTGGATCTAGATCTTTACCCGAAAGAGCATTAGCCATCGCAGAGGAGTACCAGACAGTTTGATCTGGAGCTCCCTGGAAATTATTAAAATAATTAACAGCGCTAGCCGAAGCTAGTACCCCAGCGGAGGTTTCAACCTGTGAAGAAGCTGTTACGTTCACTGGGACAGATGAGCTCCAGTTATCACTCCAAATATTTATTGCTGCTTGTATAGCTACTTGCTCTTGTGCTGGGATGTTTTGAAAAGTGATGTTAATTGTGCTGGCAGTATTTAAGTGAGCCGTGTTGGTGGCTGGAGTTGGGTTTATGGCGCTGACAAGCTCGGGGGCGGCATATGTATTAACC
>Ga0007865_1000212_pt1 | contig 9902 bp, 5 predicted proteins | sample CryBogCBH27Jul09_FD_54994 | JGI IMG/M metagenome (GOLD analysis project Ga0007865, IMG submission 54994) | Freshwater microbial communities from Crystal Bog, Wisconsin, USA - CBH27Jul09 | ecosystem: Environmental > Aquatic > Freshwater > Lake | place: Crystal Bog, Wisconsin, USA | collected...
AATGAAAATCCTCCTGTAGAACCTGTTCTTAATATTGTTATTGACATATTACATGAACGTTGCTTGTGATTTAATTGACCAACCGCTACTGTTTGTTTGGATATTAAATTGAATTTGACTTGATACTATCGTTACCGAGCCTGTTACTACTGTAGTAGATCCTATATCAGTAGTAGAATATTCAGTATATGATGTATTTCCTCCATTCCATACTGCCATTATCTCTCCTGATCTTGCATTTGTTCCGTTTGTTACAGTATACTTAAAGAACGCAGAAGTAAATGATCCTGTTGCTAAAGTAAATAAATTATTAGCTCCAGATATAGAAGATCCTACTGTAGAGTAATATATGGAAGATCCTCCAATATTAAAACCTACTGTTGATGAAGCATTTGCATATGAAGCAGTTGCTGCAGTTGTTGCATAAGATGATGATGTAGCATTTGTTACGCTTCCTCCGTAATAAGAAGCAGTTGATGCTAAGTTGGAATATGAAGACGTCGTAGCATAAGAAGAGCTTAATGCCTGTATAGCATATGATCCTGTTCCTAACAGAGATCCAGTAATTCCCCCTGTAACACCTAGGCTTCCTGTCATTACTGTAGAACCTGTGATATTAACAGATCCTGTGAAGGTAAGAGTATCTATGTTAGAAGTGAATAAAGTAGTTCCTGTACTTCCTGTTACAGTTAATGACCCTGATATTGTTACGTTCTGATTAAGATTATTAACACTTGAAGCAGTTGCTGCAAAAGAAGAACTTATTGCATTTACTACATAAGATGCTGTTTGAGCATTTTGTACATATGATGCTGTTGAAGCAAATGATGAACTCAATACAGTCATCGATGATGTCTGATTAGAAAGTATAGCACTACTTCCATTTATAGTTAACGACCCTGTTATGTATACGCTACCTGTTAGTATCTGAGTATTAGATAAACTATTACCAAATACATTACTTCCTGAACTATACTCTTGAGATGATGTTATTGTTTGAACTACTAATGTCTGAGCAGTTAAAGTCCCTGCTACAGTGAAATTATTAGCGTATGATGCTGTCTGGGCNTATGATGCACTGGTAGCATTAGATACAGTGCCTATTACGTTTGCTCCTNCTATATAAGAAGCGGTATTAGAAGTCTGCGATAGTGTTGCAAATGAAGAGCTTACTGCGTTTAGAACGTAAGAAGCAGTTGATGCATTAGTAGACTGTAATGAATAAGAAGCAGATAGGGCATATGAAGAGCTTANTGCTTGTATTGCATATGAAGCAGTTACAGGTANATTTAATGCATACGATGCAGTAGTAGCATACGAACTACTCAATACAGACATTGATGATGTTTGGCTACTAATTACTGCTGGATTTCCTCCTACCGATAGGCTATTCAGTGCATTTAAATTCCCTACAGCATCTATTGAAGCTACTAATGTAGTTCCTACTCCTCCGTTATAAAAAGAAATTCCATCTAAAGTACCTACTGATATTCTACCATTTCCTGTCTGATAATCAACTACTATTCCATCAGTATAACTTCCATTAAATCCTTTAGTTGAATATAGACCATTAGTAGCATTTACACCTCCCGATACAAAAGTACTTCCTGATATAATTACATTTTGGTTTAACGTATTTACATAAGAAGCGGTTGCTGTTGAGGTTGCATTTTGAGCATAAGAAGCTGTAACTGTGTATGATGAGCTTAATGCTTGTGTTGCATATGATGCTGATGTTGAATTAGAAGCATATGAGCTGCTTACTGCATTTAATACGTAAGATGCTGTTTGTGAATTCTGTACATATGATGCTGTTGCTGCATATGAAGCACTTGCTGCACTATTAGAATTGGTAAATATGTTTCCATTTACGTAAGAGGCTGTTTGTGCGTATGAAGCACTTATTGCATTTAATACGTAAGAAGCAGTTTGAGCTAAGGCTACATAAGATGCTGTATTAGCATTTTGTGCTTGTGAAGCAGATAATGCATATGAACTACTAATGGCGTTTAAGACATAAGAAGCAGTTTGAGCTAAGGCTACATAAGATGCTGTATTAGCATTTTGTGATATTATTGAATAAGAGCTTGTTACGGCATATGAAGCACTTGTTACACTATTGGTACCTATAAATATGTTTCCGTTTACATAAGATGCAGTACCAAATAATGAGCCTGTGTACCCTCCCGTTGCAGTAGAACTTCCAGTTATTATTTCATTTCCTACTAATGAGAAAGAACCTGTTACGATGAGAGAACCTGTAACAGTATTGTTACCTGTCCTATTAACAGATCCTAAATTTATTTGAGATCCACTTACTGTTAAAGAGCCTGTTATAATTACATTCTGATTTAGAGGAGTAATATAAGATGCTGTTTGTGCAAAAGAGGCACTTGCTGCAATATTGTTATTTGTAAATATATTTCCATTTACATAAGAAGCAGTAGTAGATGTTGCTGCATTTCCTGTAATAGAAACTCCTAAACTATTAGATGCTATCCATTTAGATGTAGCATTATTCCACATCAAAGCATATTGATCTATTCCAGATCCCTCTGTTATATTTACATCAGATAAATTTGATAAAGAAGTTGCTGTAATACCTCCACTTCCTCCGCTAATACCGCCTATACTTCTAAATAATCCTCCAGGGATGATAGAGAAAGTGCTTGTAGTTTGGAAGTTAGCATTATTCTGAAGTATAAGTGCCCCCAGATAAATTGCATTTGCTGCTGTGTTAGGAGCTTCTACAAAATTCTCTACACCTATATTTGCAGTAGCTGTAGTTTGGTCTGGGTAAGTTGTATTACCGTAATAAACTACTATTGCTTTAGTTACTGAGTTAGGGAACCAGTATACCCTTTGAATAGTCCATTGTCTATTTGATCCATTTCCAGGAACTGATGTTAGTACTCCGTTATTTGAATAATGTGTTGGATCTATACTAGCATATCCAGCCCCTCCGTTAGTATCATATACCCATGAAGAACCTGATTGATAATATCTCCATATTTTAGAGATATTTGNACCGCTATCTGTTATGTAAGATGGATTATTAGGATCTACTGGGTAATTTACACCGTCATCAAACGCCGTTCCTCCCCCTACTGTTAGGCTTCCTGTTGAAGAACCGCTTACTGCTAAACCAAATCCTGTTAATTTTAATGGACCAAATGCCTTTACAAATACGCTTGATCTCTGTTTCCATCCATATGCTAAGGATGGTTGTGTTTTAACATTATTGATTGTAGAACGATTCTGGTGTAGAACTACTCCTACTGGTATTAAGGTATCGTATTGACCATCTATGTAAGGANTTCCTTGAGCATATATTGTTGGAGTAGATCCGCTTGCCTGTATTGCTATAAATTGCTGGTCATAAGATGCTGATAAAGGAGCTATACTCGCTGATAGATTATTCCAATTTAAATANTGTATTGACGGGTAGGGGGTACTATTAAGTGAAGCATTTAAGTTAACTATAATACCGCTTCCACTGCCTATTTGGTATACTGTAGATGATTGAGAAGTGATTATACCTCCGTTTAGTATACCGGAATATAAATTACCTTCCAACCATTTTAAACGAGTCGTGTTAGCTATTCCATTATTATTTTGTGAGAAATATAAATCATTTGTTGATCCAGATACGTAAATATAGGATGAAGATATTGAATTATTTATATTTGTAGTTACGGGTAGTAATTGAATATACCCTGTGTGTTGCGTATCTCCGTATATTTGAACTGAAGGAGTAGGTGTACCAAATGCACCTGATATAATTAAACTACCTGATAGGCTAGTATTTCCTATTAGAGTGTTGTTTCCTATTTGAGTAGTAGACCCCGATACAGATAACGAGCCTGTTAATATAGTATTTCCTATTAAAGTATTAGATCCGCTAGTAAGTAAACTACCTGTTACAATCTGAGTCCCAATAAATGTATTTGAGCCTGTAGTAGCAAATACTGCCGATGATGTATTGCTAAGTAACTGTGCGTTTGATGCATATGAAGCACTTGCTGCACTATTTGAATTAGTAAATATAGAGCCTGTTACAAATGAAGCCGTTAAAGCACTTAATACGTTTAGTGATGATGTTTGATTTGTAAGAATTACAGGGCTTGAATTTACTACTAAAGAGCCTGTTACGGATACGCTACCTGTTAATATTTGTGTATTAGTTAGACTATTACCAAATACATTACTTCCTGAACTATATTCTTGAGAAGCAGTGACTACCTGTACTACTAGAGTTTGAGCAGTTAGGGTCCCTGCTACGGTAAAATTATTAGCATAAGAAGCAGTTGCAGCATATGAAGCACTTGTTACACTATTAGTACCTGTGAATATGTTTCCGTTTACGTATGATGCTGTTTGAGCATTTGCTACATAGCTTGCTGTATTTGCTTGTGAAGCATTTAAAGCATATGATGAGCTTATTGCGTTCAATACATATGAAGCAGTATTTGCATTTTGAGCTTGTGATGAACTTACTGCATTCAATACATAAGAGGCTGTATTGGCAGTTTGTGCTTGTGAAGCAGATACTGCATATGAGGAAGATATAGCATATGAAGAAGTTACTGGTACGTTTAATGCATATGATGCGGTTAAAGCGTATGAGCTACTTACTGTATTCTGAGCTTGTGAAGCAGATATTGCATAAGAACTACTTACTGCGTTTAGTATATAAGAAGCTGTAGTTGCATATGAAGCACTTAATGCTTGACTAGCATAAGAAGCAGTTCCTGTTAGTGTGCCTGCTATACTTCCTGATACTGATAAACTACCTGTTATACTTACTGAACCACTTGAATAAATTGATCCTGTTATTATAAAAGTATCTGCATTTGAATTCAGTATAGAAGTTCCTGTAGATCCAGATAGAGATAAAGATCCGCTAATTACTACATTCTGATTCAGTGCATTAACGCTTGAAGCAGTTGCTGCAAAAGAAGCACTTATTGCATTCAATACGTAAGAAGCAGTTTGAGCTAAAGATACATAAGAAGCNGTATTAGCATTTTGTGCTTGAGAAGAGCTTAAAGAATATGAACTACTTACTGCGTTTAGAATATAAGAGGCTGTAGTAGCNTAAGAGCTGCTTACTGCNTATGATGCTGTTATAGCGTAAGAAGCAGTTACGGGTACGTTTAGTGCATAAGAAGCAGTTGTAGCATATGAAGAGCTTAGAGCTTGTGAAGCATATGATGCTGTCCCTTGTAATGATCCTGTAAATGATACTGCATTTATATTTCCAGTTGCTGAAATACTTCCTGTTACGCTTATATTCTGATTGAGATTATTAACGTAAGAGGCTGTAGATGCATTGGTAGACTGTGAAGCTGATACAGAATAAGATGAAGATATTGCGTATGAAGAACTCAATACAGACATCGAAGAAGTCTGGTTACTCAATATAACAGAGCTATTATTTACATTTAGAGACCCTGTTATGCTAACTGATCCTGTAAATATCTGAGTATTTGTTAGACTGTTTCCAAATACATTACTTCCTGAACTGTATTCTTGTGATGATGTTATTGTCTGTACGTGGATAGTCTGTGCAGTTATGTCCCCAGTTACTAATATGCTAGATGCTGTAAATGTATTTGCATATGATGATGTAGCTGCATAAGATGCACTTAAAGCATAAGAAGCCGATGTAGCGTTCAGTGAATAAGATGNTGTTAATGCCTGGTTAGCATAAGATGCAGTTCCTAACAGAGATCCAGTAATTCCCCCTATAGACACTATGCTTCCAGTAGTTATTAAGCTACTGCTAATATAGATATTCTTATTAGGTGCTAAAGTAAAGCTTGGAATATGATCTCCGTTTGCCCCTACAAATAAAATTAAAGATTGATTATCAGTATAGTTGCCTATATAAAAATTATTTCCTACGGTATATAGGTACGCATCATTAGCAAATCCAGGTCCACTCCCCACATTCCCATCATAATTNTGACCATTAATACCTAAATCTACATAGTAGATATTCTCATTACCATTGTTAGCAGTAGCTACAACATCAGATGATACTATATTTCCTGCATTTGTATTTTGTATATTTAATTGAAGATAATTATTCAGATTACCTTTACCGCTTATTACGTTAAATGAAGAAGTAGATGGCTGCCAAACATATAATGCTTCTGGATTAGCTGTAGTATATCCTGTTTGGTTTAGAACTATTGTGTTTCCTGTCTGATATACTAAGCTATTTCCTAAAGTCGTATTAGTATTCCAATAAGGTAAATATGTTGCTGTCCCTCCTAATATGTTAGATGCTGTTGCTGCATTTAAAGCAAAAGATGCTGTTGTCGAATTACTCGCTTGTGAAGCGCTTACTGAATAAGACGAACTTATTGCGTAAGAAGAGCTTATTGAATGAGAGCCTGATAAAGCATATGAAGCAGATACTGAATTATTAGAGTTCTGTGCTTGTGAGGCACTTACTGCATATGATGAATTTAAAGCGTATGAACTGCTTAATGCATAAGAAGAAGATACTGTATTATTAGAGTTCTGTGCTTGTGAAGAGCTTAGTGCATAAGAAGAGCTTAAAGAATATGAACTACTCAATGCATAAGAAGCAGAGGTAGTATTCAATGCATAGGAAGCAGATACTCCATAAGAGGAACTAACAGCATAAGATGAACTCAATGCATAGGAAGCAGATACTCCATAAGAGGAACTAACAGCATAAGATGAACTCAATGCATAGGAAGCAGAGGTAGCATTCGATGCGTAGGAAGCACTCACGGCATAAGAACCAGACAGTGCATAGGAGCTACTTACTGCATTTAGTATATAAGATGCTGTTTGAGCATTTTGTGCTTGAGATGAAGATAAAGCATATGAAGCACTTACTGCATGTAATATGTACGAGGCGGTTTGAGCATTTTGTGCTTGTGCTGCACTTGCTGCATAAGATGAGCTTGCAATAGATCCGCTGATGTCAGCAAGTTGAATTATCTTGGTTCCTGTACTCATATACAGAACACCGTCAGCTGTATTTGCTGCTAATTCTCCTGCCAATAAAGACGAAGTGGTTGGTTGTTTTCCGGGTACAGAACTACGTTTTAACAGAATATCTTTGGCAGCCATATTTAGGTTCCTTTTTTTAGGTATATACTAGGATAGTAGCTTATTTAAGCTACATATAAATAGTTAGGCTTAGTAAAAGCCACCGTCTAGTATCTCGATATTGATCGAGCCGGATGTGTTGAAGGATGCACTGGCTATATTAGCTGCATCCTCTATAAATACTGCGCCTGCTGCTGTTAGGGCCGGGCTTAGAGGATCTGTTTGCACTATATCAACAGACCCAGATGCAGTAAGTACTCCAGAGACTGCGTTGTAGGTTAAGTTTGATAATATCTGTTCTAATCTAAGTTTTGCCATGTTATTGGAATTTACCTGTTGCTGATACTTCGTCTGTTGGTATTAGTGAATACCCTATTGAACCTGTATCGAAAGTAAACAAAGTATTACTGCCGGAGGTTAATGTCAAGTATGTTGAAGGTATGTATTGACCGTTTACGTATACTGTAAAATTCGCTATAGAAGAAGACGGTAGAGTTGATCCTGTAGGCGGCTGCAGTACTTGAGCTCCTGTAAATACGGCTATACTTCCGCTTACTATAGTATCTGCTATTTTAGTTATACTTGTGCTTAAATATACAGAATCAGTTGTAGCGCCATATATGTTGTTGGTAATTTCTACATTTATCTTACCTCCTATGTTATTATCATAGAATCTGTTAGGAGATGTTTCTACCGGTGTTTTTGCTAATGCTGTTAATACTTCCTGTGTTCCTGCTGTTTCTAGATTAAAACTCAATGCTGCTTTTGAATAGAATTTATTTGGATTAATTATAGATGTATTAATTTGATCAGAGACAATATACCCAGCCATTTTTATTTGGAAGGTAGACTTAACTGCTCTATCTTGTTTATCTGTTAATTGAGTTGTCGTACTATAGGTATCTATCGATGCCCTGAATTTAAATCTCTCAGGATCCCCCCAGTATGAATCAGATGCAAAATTAATCGATTCAACTATTTTATTCATTTGCTCTACGTACTCTGTAAATATCGTACAAGAATAGACAAGATTGACATAGTCTGGTATAATAACTCCGTAGAATTCTTGTACCGGGATTCTATTTTGAAGTATAGAGAATCTGTCGTATGTATTTTTCTTTGAATATTTTTTTTCAAAAATACCAAAATGTAATGGATTATTTGCATCCATTTTATTTCCTAGAGCCCTGTTCTTTTCAACAGAATCTCTTTTAAACATAATGAGTGGGGTCTGTATTTTACCGTTCCTATCTCTATAAAATCCGTCTTTTTGTACAGCTGCCCATCGTTCCGGAGATCCGTACATAATAGGTACGTTTATTTTTATTCCGTTCTGGATTACTGAAGGTCTTATTACGTTATTAAAGTAGTATGAGATTGCAGAATCAACATCCTCTAGTCCTACTGAGAATTGTCTTACATCATCTCCTTTTAAGCTTTTTTGATTTTGTCTTTTTTGAAGATCTTGTACAGGGGTTTTGCCCACAGAGGTATAAGGAGTTATCGAATCCTGTGATAACTCTGCCTGTGATTTTGGAATGGGCTTTCTTTTCTCTGCCATGTTATATCCTCACTCTAGTTACTCCTACTCTGTCTGCTCTTGTTAAATGACAGTCTACTATAATTGAAACAGAAGCACCAAATTGACTTCCGTAGGATGTTAAGCTATAATTATTGTCTTTCCCTAAGAATAACTGGTTCTCTCTTACTGTATCTACCTCGTAGTAGTTCTCTAACCACATCACTATATCCCCTACTTCAGGGACGTTATTTGCATCAACTAAATCCTGTCTTAAAAATGCAAAAGAAGCATCTCTTGTTAGATCCGGTCCGAAATCATCTACCGACATTACCTGATCTCCTCTGGTTATTAAGCAGTTGAATTTAACAGGTTCCCAGTAATATTTCTCTAGAGCTTCTCCATACATGTTTGTAGAGGTACTTTCTAATGATATTTTATAATACAGGACTTCCTGTTCTACTACGTTAGATAGCAGTTCCCTGTTTACACCGGTAAATAAGCTAAAATCTCTCTGACTTCCAAATCTCATTAGCTAACAGTTTCTATAGATTTCATCGATACTTCTACTTTTTTTATATTAGGCACTAGTTTAAAAGTATCTTTTCTTAGTTTTTCAAAGACAACTGGACCTGGTTTTGTAGTTATTATTTTTACCTTTAACACTACTATGTGTAAATCCTCATTAGAATCTACTGCGGTTACTCTAGTGACTCCTGGCATAGCCCTTACAAAATCGGCTACTTCCGAAGCAGTTACCTCTTCTGTATGTCCAACCCTAACCAGGCCTTGGTACATCGTGAATGTCTTTGCTTCTTTTAGTATTTCTGATATTTTCATTATGCTACAAATATTACCATTGGGACATGTTGCAAAGTATCCTGCAGGTATGTTGCTTCTTGTGATTTTCTTTCTAACTGAGAAACTCTAGATGAAGTATCTAATATACTTCTAAGGTTCTCTATTAAAGCTTGTTTCTCTGCTCTAGCATCTGTTAAGAGATCTTGCTGGTTCAAAGTAACTTCCGATCCTGGAATAGGTACTTGTGTGTATTTACCTCGTATCTGGGCTAGCATTTCCTTAGCCAGGGCTACAGTATATTTATAAATCCATTGCTTACCTATTGAATTAATTTCAGAGTATGTTGGATTTTCAAAAGGTACATTTGAGATGTTAGTAACAGAGCCTCCTGGCCCTCCTGGGGTATTTGCAGAATTATCTAATACCTGTTTTTCATTTACTAAGTAATACTCAAACCATATATACCCGGGCTGTTTAGGTACTGGAAATA
>Ga0007865_1000218_pt1 | contig 9827 bp, 9 predicted proteins | sample CryBogCBH27Jul09_FD_54994 | JGI IMG/M metagenome (GOLD analysis project Ga0007865, IMG submission 54994) | Freshwater microbial communities from Crystal Bog, Wisconsin, USA - CBH27Jul09 | ecosystem: Environmental > Aquatic > Freshwater > Lake | place: Crystal Bog, Wisconsin, USA | collected...
TAACACAACTAAGGCAGAAGCTCCGATGAATCCTCCTACCAAGAGAGCTGTAGCTGAGACAATAGATTTTGAAGTGAGTTTCATATGAAGTAAGTATAGCATAGCTTTATGGTTGCCAACTACCTCAAAAATAGCTATAGTTTGCCCATGTCAGAATCTTCTATACACAACATCGTCCAACAAAAGGACCCTGTTCTTCACAAGAAAGCAAAAGCTGTTCCTTTGTCCATGATCGGCACTCCGGAACTAGCAAAGATCATATCTGATATGAGCGCTGCCATGGCTACGCAAAAAGATGGAGTTGCGATAGCTGCGCCACAAATCGGCGTTCCTTTGCAAATATTTTTAGTTTCAGGTGAAGTTTTGAGCAAAGCAGATAAAGATTATGTTGGAGATGAATCTGATCTAGTCTTTATAAACCCAAAAATTACAAAACTTTCAAAAGAAAAAAAGTTAGTGGAAGAAGGATGTCTCTCTGTTCGCTGGTTATATGGCACAGTCAATCGTTCAATCAAAGCTTCCATAAAAGCTATAAACGAGAAAGGAGAAAAAGTTGAGCGTGGTGCATCAGGATTACTGGCTCAAATATTTCAACACGAAACCGATCACTTGAACGGAACTCTCTTCATAGACAAAGCCGAAGAAGTCTGGGAGATGACTGCAGAAGAGATAGCTCAAGCGCAAGGAAAGTAATTAATGCTCAATAATATGATTAATTTTACTTATTTTGGTAGTTCTCGCCTTTCGGTAATCGTTCTGGATGAATTATTGAAATTAAATTTTAAGCCAAGACTCATAGTTACGACTAAAGATAAGCCTCAAGGACGTAAGCTCGAGGTTAAACCTAATATAGTAAAGTCATGGGCGATCGAACATAATATTCCTGTTATTGATGATTTAAAAAATATACCAAAAGAGGGCAACGAATTATTCATAGTCGCGTCTTATGGAAAAATCATTCCTAATGAGATCATTGAGCTGCCAAAATATAAGACTTTAAATATTCACCCTTCCCTCTTGCCACGATATCGCGGTGCTTCGCCTCTGCCAACAGCTATATTAGAAGACACAAAGAAAACCGGTGTAACCATCATGCAACTCGATTCTGAGATGGACCATGGGTCTATCGTTGCACAGAGAGAAATAAGTCTGACAGACCATTTCAAAGATTGGCCAACTTACGAAGTCTTCGAAGAATTCATGGCCAAAGAAGGTGCAAAACTTTTGGCAGAGATCATGCCAGATTGGGTCGCGGAGAAAATCATTCCAAAGGAACAAGATCATTCGAAAGCAATTTATACAAAAAAGATAGTAAAAGAAGACGGCCTTGTAGATTTAAATTCAAATGATCCTTATCTAACTTTCAGAAAAATCCAAGCTTACCATGAATGGCCAGTAGCTTATTTCTTTATTGAACGCGATGGCAAACAGATCCGCGTAAAAATAACAGAAGCTGAATTCGAAAAGGCTAAAGGTGACGAAACTAGATCGCTCATTATCAAAAAAGTCATTCCTGAAGGAAAAAAGGAAATGTCTTTTCAATCATTTAAGCAAGGTTATTTAAAATAGTCTGAGTCCTTAACACTATTCTTTCCAAGGCCACATACCCTTCATCATGGCTTTTACCTGTGCACCGCCTTTACGAATAAATGAAAGTCTCTTGCCTTTGCTTGCGCGAACTTCGCGGATGATTTCATCACGAACCATATCTATGGCTGCATAAAGATCACTATCTTCAGCACTGGCAAAAAGATCTCGTCCTTTGCCGACTATGTGTATCTCCGCACGAAATATATCACCGCTCTTATGATGAGAAGTTGTCTTGGCTAATTCAACGTCGCAGATGAAAGAAGGATCGTTACCAATTACCTTAGTGACTTTTAATAAACGCTTGTCAGCATATTCAGAGATGGCTGGAGTAAGAGAGATACCGGTTGTCTTTATTTTTATATTCATACCATTAAATTAATTCTGATAAACGAACTCTTACACAAGTATTATATCGCATAATCTATAATCTTAGTACTCTTCTATTTTTATTTTTGGTGCAAAGTTAATCAATATTGCCTACCAAGATTAGTTTGCTTGGTGAATGATGGCCGTTGATCATTCTAACTGGCATATTTGGATACATTCCTCTGATGATTTCTAAGACTTTTTTATTAGCAAGATTTCTTTCAGCCGGCTCACGAATATACATCTCTATAAGATCATCTTCGACTTTCTGGATAACTTCTTTTGGGGCATCTGTTATGACTCGGACTTTGATATACATAGACAGACTATATAAGGTTTTGATTTAAGAAACAATGTATGGTACATTTTCACATGTTCGTTGAGAACAAAATATTCCTCGGTAGCTCAGCTGGTAGAGCAGCTCGCTGTTAACGAGTTGGTCGTAGGTTCGAATCCTACCCGAGGAGCCCCCAAAACTAGCCCTAATAATATAGGGTTATTTTTGTAACTGAAGGTAGGGTTCGAACATGATATACTTTGCATATGAAAAAAACTTTTAAAATAATCTTGATAATCTTAGGTATATTACTTTTATTGTATATATTATTTATCAGCATACCTTATATATTAAATACTTTTGCTAAGGACATACCAAATGTAGACGAAACTGGATTACAAATAAATAATCCGAACTTACCATATTCAGCTAATGCATATTTCGACTTAAATCAATTAAGTGGTGTGGTATATCTCCCTGCGAATAAAGACGATGCGAATATAATTAGTAATATTGTAACAGCTACCTCAGGAGATGTATGGAATGATAGTCTCGTGAAAGATGTAATTTCAAAAAATTCAAAAGTATTAGAAATAATATCTGATGCGTCCAATAAATCAGACTTGTACGATCCTCGCTACAGCGATTTATCTAAAATTTCTCCAGATATGATTTTAACAAACCTAAATGATTGGAGAAATGCTGGTAAAATCACTTCCCTAGATGCTCTATACCAATTAAAACAAGGTAAAAATATAGATGCAATGGATGAAGCGATTAAAACCATTAAAGTAGGTTATTTAGTTTCCGAATCTAACCAAACTCTTATTGGATACTTGGTAGGAGTCGCCATAAAAAGTATGGGCTATAATGTAGCTTCTGAAATAATTAACCAATCACATTTCAATCAAATCCAAAAGCAAAACTATTTAACAAAACTTAATGCTTTAGCTGATAATGGGCGTGGTTTGAAAAATGCTTTCATAATTGAATACCATAATCAAAAAAATGGTTTCAATGCAAATAAAGACGAAATTATATCTCAAAATGTAGACCCGAATTACAGCTACGCACTTTCACATGGTTCATACTATTATCAACCAAACAAGACTATGCAATATTTTGCAGATTATGCGCGTGATGAAATTGGTAATATTGATACTAATTGCGAAATCACACCAAATATTACAAACATAAAACTTATAGAACCTATTTCATACTTAAAGGTATATTTCACTGAAAATGCTATTGGAAAGACTCTACATGATGTAGTAAGTACTAGCCTATCTTCAGTCTTAAATAAAAGATGTGAATATAATGCACGACTATTAAAAGTTACTCAATTACTTTCAAATAACAATTAGGTGAACATTGTGAACTTCCCTACAAACTATAGTGCCACCCGCTTTGGGGTAAATCACACACAATAGAGGTTCGAACATCGTCCCACGTTGTGAGCAGTTTGACAAGACTGATTTGTAATGATAATTTCCAATAAGAAAAAATGCTGATTGAAATATCAGTATTCACAATCAAATAATAACAAAAAATGAAACTAGAAGTTATCAGATGGGAAAAAGGTTCATGCCAAACAATTTGGCGTGGAAAAGACAAGGACCAAGCTCTTGTCGTTGCAGGATTCGCCTTTGGTAAAGAAATTGTCGAGGCTCAGTGTCTCGAACAAAAAAAGCTCAATCCTTGGGAACAAATTCTGGATATGGCTTATGCCAAAAAAATTAAAGTCCGCTTCACTATCAGTGAGGAGCAGGACCCAAGGAAGGAAGCTGAGGGTAATAAACCCAAGATAATTGCAAGCTTCGGTGACCAAACCATCAAGACCTTCCAACGACTTCATTTTGATTAAGGATGATTCCAAATCACGAGATGGACTTAGGTTCGTCTCTTTTTTTATTATTGAGTGCACATGTAAACATTGTGAACTTCCCTACATACTAGAGATAATACAAGTTCAAACATCATCCAAAAATTAGAGTGAATAAAAAACTCTCCGCCACTTGGCAGAGAGTCTGAGATTTTGTTGCGAATCAACGCAGCTTCATGGATTCTTCGTCGAACGTAATGTCCACGGGCTTGATGATGACTTGTTTGGGACCATTTTCGACATGGCCAACCACATAAGGATGATATCCTGATTGGCAACAAACGCTCAAGGTGTTATCGACATCCTTTTGTGCGACAACGAGAGTCCAGCCGGCGCCCATGTTGTAATTGCCCCACATCTCCTTTGTCTCGATATTTCCCGTCCCCTGAATGGCAGCGAAGATGTCATGCATCGGCCACGGAATGCTTTCGATGACATAGGAAAACGGCGAGCGAGCGCGCATGATTTTTCGCCAACCATGCCCAGTGACATGAATCACATAATGCGGAATGATTCCCGCATCACGAAGAGCGTTCATCGCCTTCACATAAACGCGAGTTGGGACCAAAGCTTTTTTGCAAAGCTCGACACCGCCGTCAGGCTGTTTTTCAGCGATGCGGCGGACAAGCGTGATCCCGTTTGCATGAACGCCTGAACTGGCCAACATGATAATGGCATCGCCGGCAGTAATTTTTTCCCGTATCGGCAAATGAGGACGTTCGAGATATCCAACAGCCGAACCAGCGATGACGGCAGTATTTGGGTCAACAATATCCTTCAAGGCAGGAGTTTCTCCTCCAGTCCAAGCAGCACCAGCTTCAAGAGCGCCGTTAAGCCAACCTTGGTAAAGAGCCTGGACACGGACATTATCCTTGAGCCAATCATCGGAGCCGACAGCGAGATGCATTTGTAACGAAACCGGCGGAATGCCGAGAGTCGCCATATCATTCACGATCATCGCCACAGTGTCCTGACCGACCGCATGATACCCGCTGAAGACACCCGTCTTTTTGTAAAGAAAGTCCGCCATAAGCACCTTGGTGCCAAGGCCCTCTTCGACATGAGCGAGGTGTGAGCCGTCCGGAAGCTCGAGAACATAAGAGCTTTCGCCCCGAAATTCTTCGAGAGGTTTTACGCCGAACCGGTTTGGCCCAGTGATAGTTTTTGCGCCCAATTCTTGACCGAGCACTTTCGCCCAATCTAGCTTGGTGTAATCAACGCCAACAGAGGCGTATGTCATTGGTTTCTGTGTTTTCATATTTTCAATCTTGGGATAATTCCCATTGTCTCCTTCTGACCACAAACTACCTATTTTTTAGATAAATGGCAAGTATGAAGACCAGTTGCAAAAATCAATCTTTTAATCAATACTGAGCTTTAGACGGTAAACCTAGAAATAAATATTTATGAACAAACCTCGAATCCTCGTGTTTGCATCTGGTTCAGCCAATGGTGGCGGATCAGGCTTTGAAAAATTGGTTGAAGAATCGCGCGGAGGCCCACTCAATGCAGAAATCGTTGGGGTGGTATCGAACCATCCAAATGGCGGTGTGCAAAAACGCGCCGAAAAACTCGGCATTCGTTTCTTGCATTTCCCTGGCCCTTGGACTGCCAGAGAATATCAAAAAATCGCCAGCGAATCTGGAGCGAACTTCTTCGCTCTCTCCGGCTGGTTGAAAAAAGTTGCCGGACTCGATCCTGCGACTAATTTCAATTCAAAAACTGTCTTCAATATCCACCCTGGGCCTTTGCCAAATTTCGGCGGACCAGGATTATACGGACACCACGTTCATGAAGCAGTCATCGCCGCATTTAAACGCGGCGAAATCACGCATTCGGCGGTTTCAATGCACTTTGTCACTCAAGAATACGACCGCGGTCCGCTATTCTTTGATTTCAGAATCAAGATCAGCCACGATGACACGCCGGAATCTTTGGCCCATCGCGTCAACGAGTATGAGCATTACTACCAGCCACGGATAACTAGCATGGTAGTCAATGGTTTGATCAATTGGGATGGAGTAAATCCTGATTCCCTGATTTGCCCAAACGGTTACGCGATCAGTCTCAACGATTTTGAATGAAGTGACCAAAAAAAACGCAAGAGCGACCTCTTTGGCCGCTCTTTTTTATATTAAATTTTATCCTTGCATTTAGGATATTTCTGCGTAGTATTGTGATTAGAAAAGCGCCTACGTTAGGTGTCTTGTTTTTTGTGAACCACAAACAGCAACAACAGGAGAAACTTATGATAACTAAACTGTATCGTCGACTAAGCAACACTGCAGAACTTGGCTTCTACATTGAAACTTCAAGCCCGCTATCAACACAGGAGCTCAAAAAACTCCAATGGCTCATCGCTGAAACATTCGAACCTGACTGGACTCGCAGTGAGCCATTCATGCTCCCTTCAGACATCGTGGAAATCGGTCCTCGGCTCTCAATTGAAACTCCGTTCTCATCAAACGCCGTATCAATCTGTTGGTCTATGGGCCTGAAGCAAGTTGTCCGCGTTGAGCGCACCCACCGGTATCACACTGGCACCGGATACGCGTCAAAGGAATGTGTCCGCAAAGACATTGACCCTATGACCGAACAGTATTATTCCAAGGGGATCGCGACATTTGATGCTGGCATTACGCCGGAGATAGTCAAGATCGTTGATCTCATCGGGCGCGGGAAAATCGCCCTTGAGGAAGTGAATGCAACGCTCGGCCTTGGCATGGATGCCAGGGACATCGAGTATTACAATCATCTCTTCGCGGAAACGCTCAAACGGAACCCGACTGATGTCGAACTGTTCCAGCTGGGCAATGCAAACAGCGAGCACAGCCGGCACTGGTTCTTCAAAGGCCAGATGATCATTGACGGAATGCCCACGGAAAAAACGTTGTTCGAAATTGTGCAAGGGCCACTCGAATCATTGCGGGCTCGTGGGGCTGACAGTTGTAGCCTTATAGCCTTCAAAGATAATGCGGGAGCCATCGCAGGTTTTCCAACGTCTATCCTCTTGCCAATCACCCCCGGGAAACCTTCGGAATTGGATATCATTAGCAAGGTGATTGCTATCACATGCACCGCAGAAACTCACAACCACCCGACATTCGTCGCACCCTTCCCTGGCGCCCAAACTGGCGCAGGCGGACGGATCCGTGACAATACAGCAGTCGGGCGTGGCGGCATCACTGGTATCGGCGTCGCTGGATACTTCGTCGGCAACCTTTTCATCCCAGGGTATGAGATACCCGGAGAAGTTGTCGGGCAATACAAACCGTCCAAATACGCTTCACCGCTCAAGATCCTTATCGAGGGCAGCAACGGCGTGTCGAGCTACGGTAACGAATTCGGCGAACCCTTAACTTTGGGATTCACCAGAACCTTTGGTCAGATCGTCGGCGCCGAGTGGCGAGAAGCGCGGAAACCAGTCCTCTACAGCGGCGGGGTCGGGCATTTATTTGCCGGACATAGCGCCAAGCTGGCTCCGGGCATCGGCATGCGCATCGTGCGTATCGGTGGTCCCGCATATCCCATCGGGGTCGGCGGCGGCAGTGCCTCAAGCATGATGCAGGGTCAAAATACTGAAGCGCTCGACTTTAACTCTGTTCAACGCGGCAACGCCGAGATGGAACAAAAAGCCAATCGCGTCATTCGGGCTTGTGTTGAGATGGGGGACAGCAATCCCATTTCCAGCATTCATGATCAAGGCGCTGGCGGACCGAGCAATGTCCTTACTGAATTGCTCGAACCGCTTGGCGGCACTATCAACATCCGCAAAATCGTTCTTGGCGACAAGACGATGTCGGTCCTCAAAATCTGGAGCGCTGAGTTCCAGGAAGGATACGGACTCCTGATCAAACCTGAACATGTCGAGCTCTTTCAGTCGATATGCGCACGGGAACGGGTGAACTGCGAAATCCTCGGGGAAATAACCGGCAACGGAAAAGTTGTCGTCGAAGACCCCTTGAACAAGCAAACGCCCGTTGATCTCAATCTGGAGCAGGTCCTTACAAACATGCCCCAGAAGACATTCGAATCAAATCGACGGACTCTAGGACTCAAACCCTTGGATCTGCCGACTATCTTAGTGGGAGAAGCGATTGAAAAGGTTTTCAAACTTCCCCACGTAGGTTCGAAAGGATTCCTCGTCCACAAGGTAGACCGCAGCGTCACTGGGCTCGTCGCGCTTCAGCAATGTTGCGGGATTGCCCAAATACCGATAGCGGATGCGAGTGTCAACGCTCAAAGCCACTTCGGGTTAACAGGAAGCGTTTCCTCAATCGGCGAACAGCCAGTCAAAATGCTTATTGATCCAAAAGCTGGGGCTCGCATGGCGGTGGCAGAGATGCTTACCAACATGGCTTCAGTCAAAATCAGTGACATCGGAGATATCCGGTGCCGTGCAAACTGGATGTGGCCAGCAAAACTGCCGCACGAAGGCGCTCTCCTCTATGATGCTGCGAAAGCCATGTCCGATTTCATGATCGAGCTTGGCATAGCGGTTGATGGAGGCAAGGATAGTCTTTCGATGGCGGCAAATATCCAAGGGGAGCTAGTAAAAGCCCCTGGATCGTTAGTCGTGCTTGGTTACGCTCCGGTGCCTGACATCACCAAAAAAGTCACGCCAGATATTAAAATGCCTGGTAAAAGCAAACTGTGTCTCATTGACCTGGGACTCGGCCAAAATCGCCTCGGCGGTTCAGCTCTAGCCCAAGCACTCAATCAGCTTGGCGACGAATCACCCGACGCCGATGATCCAAAACTCCTCAAGAAAGCATTTCTTGCGGTGCAAAAGATGATCGACGAAGGACTTATACTTGCCTTGCATGATCGGAGCGACGGCGGTCTCATAACTGCAATCGCGGAAATGTGTATGGCGAGCCGATGCGGGTTCGAATTGGAGATCCATGACAGCGAAAATCATTTGTCCGAACTCTTCTCCGAAGAATTAGGATTGGTGGTTGAGGTAAAACATACCGACTGGCAGCGTGCTTGGGAAATTTGCCATGAATTCGGTATATCGTTATCGTCCTATGGCCTCACGCGCCAAGACGAAAACTGTATTATCTCCACGGTCCGAAAAGGGCCCGTGTTCAATGAAAGGGTCACCACACTGAGGACTTGGTGGGAATCCACCAGTTACGAAGTAGAAAAACTGCAGATGAACCCGAGTTCTGCTCTTGAAGAACATACAACTCACGGAAACAAATATCCGCGAGTCGATACGGCACCATCGTATAAACTGTCGTTTAAACCGATGGAAACACTTCCTGAGATCTTGTCCGCGCCCAAAAAACCGCGTGTAGCAATACTGCGGGAAGAAGGCACGAACGGAGATCGTGAGATGCAAGCTGCATGTGCAGCTGCTGGTCTTGCCCCCTGGGACGTCACGATGAGTGACCTTTTGGAAGGCAGAATCAGTCTGGATACGTTCCAAGGCATTATCTTCGCAGGTGGTTTTTCCTACATGGACGTGTTTGATAGCGCCAAAGGCTGGGCAGGGACAATCCTCTTCAATGAAAAATTGAAAGATATGTTCGACCGTTTCTATGCTCGCGAGGATACGTTCTCGCTCGGCGTCTGTAACGGTTGCCAGTTGATGGCACTCTTGGGATGGGTTCCGTGGAAAGGACTCGAGGGATCTAAACAGCCCAGGTTCATCCACAACACGTCAGGTCGGTTTGAGTCACGATGGTCGCAAGTTGAAATTCTGCC
>Ga0007865_1000221_pt1 | contig 9724 bp, 8 predicted proteins | sample CryBogCBH27Jul09_FD_54994 | JGI IMG/M metagenome (GOLD analysis project Ga0007865, IMG submission 54994) | Freshwater microbial communities from Crystal Bog, Wisconsin, USA - CBH27Jul09 | ecosystem: Environmental > Aquatic > Freshwater > Lake | place: Crystal Bog, Wisconsin, USA | collected...
ACTGTAAAAACAAAAAATTTCGCTACTAAGTATACAATGGCATTAAGAACAAGATTAGGTGAACTTTTAAGACCTCTTAACTCTGAATACGGCAAAGTTTCCCCTGGTTGGGGTACTACTCCAATTATGGGCTTTGTTATGTTGTTATTCTTTGTGTTTCTATTGATTATCTTACAAATTTATAATTCTTCCCTAATAATCGAAAACGTTGATGTAGATTGGGCAAGTCTTGGGAATTAGAAATATAACCAATAAATAAAAATTCAACATAAAAATAAAATAGTTCGAATTAGAGGATAAAATCCTCCATTTCGAACTATTTTGTTTTAGTAACCTCAACTACTTCATCCAGTGAAAAATTATTTGTGTTTACTCCACTGTAACTTACTTTCTCAAATCTTACGACAACTGGATATCTAATACCACTAGTATCAATAGTTGCCACTGTGCCTATATCTTGATACCAATAAGATTCTTTTCTCAAAATTCGAACTTGTGATCCTCTTTTTACCATAAATTATTAGGCTTGATAGATTTACATAATTAAATTTACCTTAAAATTATAATAAATTTTTTACTTTAAGTTTTATAACCACTTTAATACTACTTTCTTACTAAAAACTAAATCTCCATGAATATAACTGTGACTACAGAATCAGTTTAGTTGAAAATTTTTTTAGAATTCATCTGCAAATAGTTACTATTAGTTTATAAACAATTATTTTAAAGTGATCATGAAAATCTCTTGGAGAAATATTTTTCTTTGGTCTTTGCCAGCCCTCGTTATTTTATTTTTTATATGGCAAGGTTTTACTAACTCTAATAACCCAGATTTTGGAAAAAATGTAGCAAGTTCTAGAATGACGTACGGTCGATTTTTAGAATATCTTGATATGGGTTGGGTAAAGCGAGTTGATCTATACGATGATGGTCATACAGGAATAGTTGAAGCGATAGGACCTGAATTAGGAAATAGAATTCAGAGAATTAGGGTAGAACTTCCTACTACAGCCCCAGAACTAATCACCAAATTACGTAAAGCAAATGTTGATATAGATGCACATCCTGCGACTGACAACTCTTCCAACTTAGGAATTATAGGGAACTTAATATTTCCATTGTTACTTATTGGAGGATTAGCTTTTCTTTTCAGAAGATCCAATAATTTACAAGGTGGTCCAGGTCAAGCAATGAATTTTGGAAAATCAAAAGCTAGATTTTCCATGGAAGCAAAAACTGGAGTTACATTCGATGATGTTGCAGGCGTAGATGAAGCTAAAGAAGAATTTCAGGAAGTAGTATCATTTCTAAAACGCCCAGAACGATTTACTGCGGTAGGAGCAAAAATTCCTAAAGGAGTTATGCTAGTCGGTCCTCCTGGAACTGGTAAAACTTTGCTTGCAAAAGCAATAGCTGGTGAAGCTGGAGTTCCATTTTTCAGTATTTCAGGTTCTGAGTTCGTAGAAATGTTTGTTGGCGTCGGTGCATCAAGAGTTCGTGATTTATTTAAAAAAGCGAAAGAGAATTCACCTTGCATAATTTTCATTGATGAAATCGACGCAGTTGGTAGACAGAGAGGAACAGGAATAGGTGGAGGAAATGATGAAAGAGAGCAAACTCTTAACCAACTCTTGACTGAAATGGATGGATTTGAAGGTAACACTGGAATAATTATAATTGCAGCTACAAATAGAGTAGATGTATTAGATGCGGCTTTACTTAGACCAGGAAGATTCGACAGACAGGTAACCGTAAACGTTCCTGATGTAAAAGGACGATTGGAAATCTTAAATGTTCACGCTAGAAATAAAAAACTTTCTGATGAAATTTCATTGGAAGTTATAGCGAGACGTACCCCAGGTTTTTCTGGAGCAGACTTAGCAAACCTTTTAAATGAAGGGGCAATTTTAACTGCTCGCAGACGAAAACAAGCTATGACAATGTCAGAGATAGATGCGGCAATAGATAGAGTTATAGCAGGTATGGAAGGTACAGTACTTGTAGATAGCAAAACAAAAAGATTAATAGCATATCATGAAGTTGGTCATGCCATCGTAGCCACACTTTTAACTCATCATGATCCCGTTCAGAAAGTAACCCTAATTCCAAGAGGGCAAGCAAAAGGTCTAACTTGGTTCACTCCTGCAGAGGACCAATCTTTGACATCCAGATCTCAGATATTGGCTCGAATAATGGGAGCTCTGGGTGGAAGAGCTGCCGAAGAAGTCGTATTTGGTTACCCAGAAGTTACAACAGGCGCAGGAAATGATCTTCAACAAGTTACATCTATGGCAAGACAAATGGTAACAAGATTTGGTATGTCTAACATCGGCCCTTTAGCCCTAGAAAATCAAACTTCTGACCCATTTCTTGGTCGGACCATGGGATCAAGTTCCGAATATTCAGAAGATATAGCATCCAGAATTGATATGCAAATACGATCTATCATTCAACACTGCCATAACGAAACTGTAGAAATAATCAAAGATAACCGAGTAATAATCGATAAACTTGTAGATTTATTAATTGAAAAAGAAACTATCGGTGGTGATGAATTTAGACAAATTGTAGAAGAATTCACGACTATTCCTGAAAAAAACACATACATTTCACAAGTGTAGAACGGGACCGACGGGGCTCGAACCCGCAACTTCCGCCGTGACAGGGCGGTGCTCTAACCAATTGAACTACAATCCCAATCTTAAGATAACATTTTAAATGTTATCGTTCTTATTACTGCTGTATCGTAAATAACTATTTACAACAATTGAGGCCATTAGGAGAGGAAGAGATTCGAACTCTCGGTATGATATAATCATACATCGGATTAGCAATCCGACGCTTTCAACCACTCAGCCACCTCTCCGAAATTCTTTTATAAAATACATTATAACAAATTTATATTATTCATCTCAATAGATAACAAAGATATTTTTACTTATAAAAAATACTTCGTGGCTTAGGCGGGACTTGAACCTGCGACCTTGGGCTTATGAGTCCCCTGCTCTAACCACTGAGCTACTAAGCCTACCCAATACAGCATATCATTTTAGTATCATTGAATCAATACAAAACAGATGTTTTAAAAAATTTATTCATAAAATAAATCAAAATAAAATCTATTTATTCTTTTTCTAAAGAATTACCAATAATTTCCCTAGAAAATTAAATTATATTCAAGCTATTTATAGTATTTGTTATTTTTAAGAACAAATAGATAGTCTGTCTGGATCGTTTATGAAATTGTCTTTAAATCAAGTAGTTTTACCTATGCAGATATCGCCATTAATACCCCTGTAAAATAATACTTTTTTTTTATTTTTGTCTACAATATATATGCGGTATCTAAGTTTTAACTTTACAGAAATAAAATTTGTATCGTCTATATTGATTAATCTATATAAATATCTCATCCACCATTATGTCTGATTTTTGGGAAAATCTATTACGATTTCCACGATTTTTCATATCTTCTACCTTGGGATTAATTTTGACCATAATCGGGCCATTTTTTAATCTACTCAAAAGTCCAAAAAATACAATCATTTTAATAATATTGATCGTGTTTTTATGCACATTCATATTGCTTACACTAAAAGCAATGTTAAATCTAGATACAAATTCCACAGTAGTGACTTCTTTCATAAATCAAAATATTTTTTAACAGAATGAGGTATCAATAATATGCTTTCAACAAACTTAATAAAAAGAGAAACTACTGGGGCTTTCGCTTTAATTGATAGCTTAGTAAGGCATGGAGTCAAACATATATTTGGATACCCAGGTGGGGCAATACTTCCTATATATGATGAATTGTATGCATGGGAAAAAGAGGGTTTTATTGAACATATCTTAGTTAGACACGAACAGGGTGCAGCTCATGCCAGCGACGCTTACTCTAGATGCACAGGAAAAGTTGGGGTTTGTTTTGCAACATCAGGGCCAGGTGCCACAAACTTAGTAACAGGTATAGCTACAGCTCATATGGATTCTATCCCAATCGTCGTAATTACAGGTCAAGTAGGGAGATCTTTCATAGGAACTGATGCTTTCCAAGAAATTGACATTTTTGGTATAACACTGCCAATTGTTAAACATTCATACGTTGTACGAGATACAAAAGATATGTCTAGAATAGTGGCCGCTGCCTTCTTTATAGCCAAATATGGTAGACCTGGTCCTGTGCTTATAGATATACCAAAAGACGTAGGATTAGAACCGTGTAATTATGTACCTGTCGATCCAGGTAATGTCAACTTACTTGGTTGTCCACCAATAATAAATCATAATAAAAAACGCATAGAACAAGCCGCAAATCTTATCAAACAATCTAATCAACCTCTTTTATATATTGGTGGTGGAGCTATCGTTTCTGGAGCATATAAAGAGATATCTGAACTATCTACTTATCTTCAAATACCTATTGCTACAACATTAATGGGTAAAGGAATAGTAGATGAAAATAATAATTTATCACTTGGAATGCTAGGAATGCACGGCACTGTCTACGCAAATTACGCTGTAAGTGAATGCGATTTGCTAATAGCTTTAGGTGCAAGATTCGATGATAGAGTTACAGGAAAATTAGATGAATTTGCTTGCCATGCTCAAGTTATACACGTTGATATAGATCCAGCTGAAGTAGGAAAAAATAGAATCCCACAAATAGGGATAGTTGGAGAAGTTAAAGAGGTAGTTCAAGAACTTCTAGACTTTATTAGAGAAAATGGTTCTCCTAATCCAGAACAAACTCAGCCATGGAGAAAACGATTAAACCGTTGGCGCAATGAATATCCTCTTTTAGTGCCTAAAAACGCCCAGAACTTATCTCCTCAAGAAGTTATATCTGAAATTAGTAAATATTCATCAGATGCATATTGGACTACAGATGTTGGTCAACATCAAATGTGGGCCGCTCAATTTGTGAGAACAAGTCAAAGAAAATGGATAACAAGTGCTGGTTTAGGAACTATGGGTTATGGTTTGCCTGCGGCTGTAGGTGTCCAAATAGCTCACCCAGATTCTCAAGTCATATGTATTTCCGGTGATGCAAGCTTCCAAATGAACATGCAAGAATTAGGAACAGTAGCACAGTATAGTTTACCAATAAAAATAATGATTATAAATAATCGTTGGCAAGGAATGGTTAGACAATGGCAGCAAGCCTTCTATGGTGAAAGATACTCTCATTCTAATATGGAAAAAGGAGCTCCAAACTTTATCCAATTAGCAGAAGCATTTGGGATAAAAGGAATTTTAATAAAAAACAGAGCAGAGCTTTCAAATTCTATACAATCTATTATGGAATACGACGGCCCAATAGTAGTGGATTTTCAAGTTATTCCAGACGCAAATTGTTACCCTATGGTAGCGCCAGGAAAGAGTAATGCACAAATGATAGGAGTCTAAAAAAAATTTTATTGGGCCGGGTTGGATTTGAACCAACGTAGGCGCAGCCAGCGGATTTACAGTCCGCCCCCTTTAACCCCTCGGGCACCGACCCAAAACGCATTTTTTATTCACAAGAATAATTTATCATACAAATAAAAACAATACAAGAGGTTCAGAAAATGGTTAGCCGGTTCCAGCTAACCTTCTTAGTTATTAATCAAATCTTTGTTCTAATCGAGTTGCTTTACCAAATCGTAAGCGTAAATAGTATAGTTTGGATCTTCTAACCTTAGAACTTCTTACAATCTCTATACTTTTTAATTTAGGTGAATTTAAAAGATAGACTCTTTCTACTCCAACACCTTGCATCACACGTCTTAAAGTTATAGTTGCGTTTAGTGCTGAATTTTTTTTTGCAATCACAACCCCTTCTGTAAATTGTACTCTCTCCTTATTACCCTCCGTTATCGACACCCCGAGCTTGATTGTATCTCCAACTCTAATGTTCGGAACATTCACATTCAAAAATTTATTTTCTAACTCTTTTTGAAATGTTAGATTTAAGTTATCTAGTTTCATACTTTTATTTTCTTCTTATTAATTAAAGACAAGCTCTTTTTCGTAAGATTATAGTAAATTGACTTAACAAAAAAATCTATAGAATTAAAAATTAAAAAATTAGCCTTTTTACTTTTTGTTTTTATATACTTAATCCATGTCAGACAACTCGTTATGATGAAGCCATCAATGATAAAAATATGTAGTAGAACTGAAATTATATGTTCGAACGTTTCACTGAAAAAGCTATAAAAGTCATAATGTTAGCGCAAGAAGAAGCCAGAAGACTAGGACACAACTTTGTAGGAACAGAACAAATTTTGTTAGGTCTTATAGGAGAAGGAACTGGAATTGCGGCAAAAGTACTAAAATCAATGGGAGTAAACTTAAAAGATGCCAGAGTTGAAGTAGAAAAAATTATTGGTAGAGGATCAGGATTTGTAGCCGTAGAGATACCCTTCACACCTAGAGCAAAACGTGTTTTAGAATTATCTTTGGAAGAAGCAAGACAACTTGGACATAACTACATAGGGACAGAGCACTTATTGTTAGGTCTTATTAGAGAAGGAGAAGGTGTTGCTGCTAGAGTACTAGAAAATTTGGCTTTAGATTTAACAAAAATAAGAACTCAAGTTATTAGATTGTTAGGAGACACTGCTGAAGCTACTACAGGAAGCACTCAGAATAAAGGAAAAACTCCAACTCTGGAAGAATTTGGTAGCAATCTAACTCAAAAAGCTGCAGAAGGAAAATTAGATCCTGTTATAGGTAGACAAAAAGAGATTGAACGAGTTATTCAAATTTTAGGCCGTAGAACAAAGAATAATCCCATTTTAATTGGCGAACCCGGAGTTGGTAAAACAGCTATAGCGGAAGGTCTAGCTCAACGTATAACAAATCGAGATGTACCTGACATATTAGAAGATAAACGTGTAGTAACGTTAGATATTGGTCTTTTAGTTGCAGGAACAAAATATAGAGGAGAATTTGAAGAAAGACTAAAAAAGATAATTGATGAAATTAGAGTTGCAAATAATGTAATTCTTGTGATAGATGAAGTTCATACACTTATAGGAGCAGGTGCCGCAGAAGGAGCAATTGATGCAGCTAACATACTTAAACCAGCGTTAGCTAGAGGAGAAATGCAGTGTATTGGAGCAACTACACTTGAAGAATATAGAAAACATATTGAAAAAGACCCAGCTTTGGAAAGAAGGTTCCAACCGGTAATAGTAGGAGAACCTAGTGTAGAAGAAACGATTGAGATACTCTATGGTCTACGTGATCGCTATGAAAAACACCATAAACTTGTCATATCTGACGAAGCCTTAACTGCAGCAGCTAAGTTTGCAGATCAGTACATAGCAGATAGATTTTTACCAGATAAAGCAATCGATCTGATAGATGAGGCAGGCTCAAGAGTTAGACTCCTACATTCACAACTTCCACCAGCAGCAAAAGAGTTGGATAAAGAATTACGGGAAATATTAAAGCAAAAAGATGAAGCAGTTAGAGGGCAAGATTTTGAAACTGCTGGCCAACTTAGAGATAGAGAGATGGAAATCAAAGCACAGATTGCCGCAATTGCTCAGAGTAAAAAAGGTGAAAATGAGCCTTCCAAAGAAGTTTCCGTAGTAACTGAAGAGGATATAGCACAAATTGTAGCTGCTTGGACAGGAATCCCAGTAAATAAAATGACTAGAAGTGAGTCTGAAAAATTACTCCAAATGGAAGAAACACTTCATGGTAGAATTATTGGTCAAGATGAAGCTGTTGTAGCTGTTTCTAGAGCAATAAGAAGAGCTAGGGTTGGGTTAAAAAATCCCAACAGACCAATCGCCAGTTTTATATTCTCTGGGCCAACTGGAGTAGGAAAAACAGAACTAACTAAAGCTTTAGCATCATACTTCTTTGGTTCCGAAGAAGCAATGGTTCGTTTAGACATGTCTGAATATATGGAAAGACATACAGTGTCAAAACTTATAGGATCTCCACCTGGTTATGTTGGTTATAACGAAGGAGGGCAGTTGACTGAAGCAGTGCGTAGAAGACCTTACACTGTTGTTCTTTTCGATGAAATTGAAAAAGGCCATCCTGATGTCTTCAATCTATTATTACAAATTTTAGAAGATGGAAGATTAACTGACTCTAAAGGGAGAACTGTTGATTTTAAAAATACTTTATTAATCCTAACATCCAACGTTGGATCTAAAGTTATTGAAAAAGGTGGAGGAGGTCTTGGGTTTGAATTGTCTGAAAATGCGAATGACACACAATATAACAGGATAAAAAGCTTAGTAAATGAAGAACTTAAGCAATATTTTAGACCTGAGTTTTTAAATCGATTAGATGAGATTATCGTTTTTCGACAACTAACAAAAGATGAAGTTGGTGAAATTGCAGAAATCATGTTAAAAGAAGTTTTTACTAGAATTTCTGAAAAAGGTATTCAATTAGAAGTAACAGCTAGATTTAAAAGTCATCTTATTGATGAAGGATACAACCCGATTTATGGTGCAAGACCTCTTAGAAGAGCAGTTATGCGATTATTAGAAGATACACTTTCTGAAGAATTTTTATCTGAAAAAATCAAAGAAGGAGATACTGCGGTTGTAGATGTTGATATAGACGGTAAAGTACAAGTTTTATTAGGTGAAAAACTTGAATTATCCAAAACTCAATAAATTAACTTACCAGAACAATGATTGTTCTGGTAAACAAAAATTATTAAACTAAACAATTGTCAAGAAAATATATCTGTAATATAATTATAATTAATAGAGAAGCCGGGATAGCTCAGTTGGTAGAGCAGTGGATTGAAAATCCACGTGTCACCAGTTCAAACCTGGTTCCTGGCATTTAAAACCATACAAATAACTAGCCCCCGACTCAAATGTCTCATTATTGCGTTTAGAAATTTATCTAGATACCAAAAAATTTTATCTTCATTGTATCTTAGATAAATCTTTTTTGTTATAATTTATGTGTTAGGAGAGATGGTCGAGTGGTTTAAGGCGCAGCACTGGAAATGCTGTTTAGAGGTGACTTTAACGAGGGTTCGAATCCCTCTCTCTCCTAAATTTTTCGTAATTAGCGTCCTTAGTTCAGTTGGTAGAACGCAGGTCTCCAAAACCTGATGTCGAGGGTTCAAGTCCTTCAGGGCGTGTTATAATAAAATACTTCTATGACCAAGGAAATTAAGTATACGCTATAATAAAAAATAGCAAAATCTCCAATATCAGAGATCGAGTCATTGTTAGTAAAAAAAGATAAAAAAAATATGGCTAAAAAAGTTGTTGCAATTGTAAAGCTTGCTCTGGATGCAGGAAAAGCTACTCCTGCCCCCCCTGTAGGTCCCGCATTAGGTCAACGTGGTGTTAACATTGTGATGTTCTGTAAAGAATATAATGCAAAAACTGCTGACAAAATAGGTTTTATTATACCAGTTGAAATCACGGTTTACGATGATAGAAGTTATACGTTTGTTCTAAAAACTCCTCCTGCATCTGTCTTATTAGTTAAAGCAGCCGGTGTATCAAAAGGTTCAGGCGACCCACAGAAAAAAAAGGTCGGATCTATTACTAAAAAACAACTAGAAGAAATCGCAGAAACAAAACTACCTGACTTGAACACAAAGAGTAAAGAATCAGCAATGCGCATTATCTCTGGTACTGCTAGAAATATGGGTATAACAATAAAAGAATAAATATACAAACATGGCAAAAGTTTCGCAAAGAACAAAAAAAATTCATGAAAAGATCGAACCAAGAGCTTA
>Ga0007865_1000222_pt1 | contig 9716 bp, 8 predicted proteins | sample CryBogCBH27Jul09_FD_54994 | JGI IMG/M metagenome (GOLD analysis project Ga0007865, IMG submission 54994) | Freshwater microbial communities from Crystal Bog, Wisconsin, USA - CBH27Jul09 | ecosystem: Environmental > Aquatic > Freshwater > Lake | place: Crystal Bog, Wisconsin, USA | collected...
GGATGGGGGCTTCGGGGCCGGAACCCTCGAACTCACGGAAGTAATCTTCCATCTGCTCGGAGAGATCGACACCCTTTTTCCAGAGCTTCGGCAAGAACTGCGAAGCCTGTGAGGCTAGATCGACGGCCAAGTTAGCATTGGCTGGGATATAGTAGGTATCTGCTGAATTATAAGTAGGCATGATAAGGTTTTCCTATCTAGGAAGCACCGACTACCTGACCCTTATTCAGATCCGGCACACGCCGGCAGAGTGGGCTGTTACCTACCCAACTTCGATGCGATGGCGATCAGATCGTCCATCGATTCGGCCTTGGATAAGAGGTCGTCGAAACTTCCATTGACGACTGCTTGGCTAGGCCTGCTGGTGCGGGCGTTTGCCGGGGCAATCGGTGGGGTTGTAGGACGTCCGTTAGCCGGAGCGGCGGGAGTACGAGCCGAAGTGGTTGCCTTGGGTGAAGAAGTCTTCTGCCTTGGATCGCGTGGTGGGATTCCGAGTTCGTTTGCCGCCATCTGAGCCACCTTGAGGGGCTTATCGGCGCTGTAATAGAGGGGGTTTTCGGAATCTTTAAGCCGAGCATCGATCTCGATCATCTTCTGGACAAGGGGGCTTTCGGCCTTTGTCACATCGGGATAGAGTTCGACCGCTCGGGTCTTACTGGTGGCAACAGTGGTCTCGAAGCGAGCGGCCTCCTGTGCCTGTTGCTGTGCTTTTTGAACACGGATATTGCCGATCTGATCCTTCGCGGCCTCGATTTGTTCATCGAGTTCCGGGATCTTATCAAGCTCCACGTTTTTGAAAGCATCGGCGCGGGCGGCTTTAAGTTCTGCAAGCCTAGAAGTAATTTCCTGTTCTGAAGGAAGAACTGGCTCCGGAGTTGCTTCAGTGGTTGGATCCTGTTGTGACTGGGGGCTGACGCGGGCAAGAGCCTCGGCCAGAGTCATGTCGGGATTCCGCTGACGAAGGAGAACTGCTTTACGCTCGATCTCGTTCCAGTTTCCGATCCTGATCCTTTCTGGAAGGCGTGCGTCTTCTAGGGGGATGTCAGGATTGACCTCTGTTTCGGGATCAACCGCCGCCTCTTCAGGAACTTCCTCTTGAGAATGTTCTTCTGTCTGTGCTTGCGTTGCGTCTGCCTGTTTGGGGGCATTAGCAAGCGCCGCTTCGATATTTGCGATCTGCTGGTAGTAGCCTGCTTCATCCAAAGCCTCCACATCTAGATCGGGCTGGATCGCCGCTTCCGTCGTGGGAGTGTCCTGGGTTGAAGTTGCTGGAACCGAAGCAGGAGCCTCCCCTGTAGGCAATGCCGCCAGGGAATAGGTTTCTTCGGACGTCTGGGTTAGAGGATCGGCTTCCGCCAGATTGTTACTCATAGGCCCTTACATAGCCTGAATGTTTTTTATACGTCTATGTTATTCTCTTGTCTGTTGCCTTAAATTGTTATTTTATCTTTTTTCACATGAATGCGATTTATCCAGAAAATATCAGGGCAAAAGCCGAGCAACACTTACTTGCGCTTAATGCACTCAAGGGGCAACCGGCTTGGAAGCACTATCTTCTTCCAAGGTTAGCGGAACATGAGGAGAGTGCATTACAGGCAATGCTTGAAGACGACATCGATGCCAATGAAAGGGAGATTCGGCATCGGATCTGGCGTGCAATTCAATCAATGGCTAAATTTCCAGAAACGGACGAGCGATCCGCTAGATCAATCGTCAATTCTTAAACAGGAACAAAGGGTTGTTCCTTCTGCCGGAGGTGTCCATAGGTTTGTTCGTTAAGATCATGCCACGCTACATGATGAACAATCTCTGTTTTGCCATCACGCTCACGGCGCTTGATATGGTCGCATACAACATGAGGGACACAGGCAATTCGTAACCCTGCTGGCTTCCACCTCCTGTAGCAAAGGTGCAAATCTTGAGTTCCATGTCCGGAATAAGATGAGAAATCCGCAAGTGCCAAAGCGTGCTTGCTCATGAGAGTGCACCCCAATCCGCACCAGTCCGATGGGACAATCGCACCGAGGCCGATGGCCGGATATGCGAAGTCCAGCCAACCACGCTTTCTCCATCCATGTTTGGCCGTGATTTCCCAGATATTTCCGTCAGGGGGTGATTTTTTCACCCATTCACGAAGTCTTGCCATTCTTTTCATTTCCCTCTCTGCGGATTTTTTATCATTTACTGACTTCAATCGTTGTTCCGATTTTTCGAGCAACAGGGAAAGCCTTGGTTTTAGTTTACGCTCATGAGGCTTAAAATCTTCGTAAATATGTTCATTGTGGCTTCCATGCCCTCCTAAAAAAAGACCATTGGGGTAAGTTCCAGCGGCGACCTGATAGTAGGGATTACCGACAGCATCCGGCATGGAGAGTGTCCACTCAAGAACTCGAAGTGCATTTGCCGGCGGTATGGTGTCACTTTCCACCGACCAACAGATATCGCTCTTAATGCGTCTTGCAAAAGCAAAAGCCGCACCCTGAAGTTGTGCAATACGAATTTGAGCCTCTTGCTTGTAATTTTTAACATCCTCTTCGATGGGCAATCTAATGACACTGATTTTCCAGTTTTCGGGAAGCGTGCTTTTTGCGAACTCCTCGGCTTTTTTACTTTCTTCACTAAGATCAGTTGCAAAAATAAAATGCCCCTCGTCATGATGAGATGCGGCAACTGCTATTGCCCTGATGAGAACCCCCCATGCATGGAGATACGATTTCGTGGCGGCGGTACAGATAGTGATCATAGAATCCCGGAAAAACCACTTCTGTAATCTGTAAATGTGGGCATACTCCAGAATCCCTTCGGTGATATTGAAATTGTCTCACTGGGCATCAAAGTGAAGGTTGTGGATGCAGTAGTCTGTGTTCCCCATGGGGGATCATATGGATAATCGGCTACAAGCAATGAACTTTGTGAGTTAGAAGAATCAGAAAATGTAGTGATTCCGGCCAACCCCTGCCAACTCATGCATATCTCAAGACTTCCAGTGAACCATTCTGGCATAGAAAAAACATACTCATTGTTTCCCTGATTATAAGTGGATTGAAAATAAGATCGTGAAATCTGATTGCTTGTCTTAAATGCAGATGAATTTGTTGTCTGAGAAGATCCCGATAACGAAGTCCAAGAAAAATTGGTTCCTTCAATGGAAACACCCAATGCATCTTTGATAAGACCATATCCAGGCAAGAAAGGATCAGTTATTATGCCAAACTCATCTCCATATATCTCTGCCTTTCCAGGAAGAAAGGCCCAACCATTATCATTTCCATATTTGGCTATTCCCAAAACCGTAGGATTTCTAGTCGAATTTACAGGAAGTGGAAATTCATAATCTAGAACAGAAGTGGTTCCTGATTTATCAAAGAATACCCAGTAACTTTGTTCGGTGTAGGTTGGGTATTCATAGGTAACTGTCGCTATAAGATAGTTATTGTAAGGTGTAACAAATGGTAAAAAGTATGTTAGTGCGGAGTAATAAAGATTTCCATCGCTATCGCCATAAAGGGGATTTCCTGCAAGTTGACCATAGGGTGTTACAAATGTTGATGATGTCTGACCGGGACTTATTGAATCAAGGGCAGTTGCATACACTGCGTAATATTCAAGTCCCCCTGTATATGTCAGGACTCCACCATCAAATCCATCATAGGTAACTTCTGTTGTGGTTGTTGAGTCAACCTCGATGGTATAAGATGTGGAAGTTGTTGGTTCTAATGATTCACCTTTATAAAAGCCATATTGATTTCTCCACATCCTATCATTATTCCATGAAGTCAGTGCATCTACTTGATTATATGGAAAACCATCTAGCCAAGAAGTAATAGAAGAGACTGAAGAACTCGAAGATGTTGTGGTGTTTTCTGAAGTTGGATAATTGATAGTGAAAGTCGCCGTAAATCCTCCGAATTGTGCCGTTTGATCTGAATCGGTAGTTGGGTTTATTGGACCTCCAACATGATTTTCTCCAACTCCATATATGGTGTGTTGTTGTCCATCTACTTGAAGTTGTTGGTATGTTGATACGTTTGAAAGATACCCTGACATACCTGGCGAAAATGTTTGAAAATAACTTGTGCAGGTGATGTTCCAGGCAGATGGAATGTCAGTTGGCAACTGCCCATAGTTGGGATTTGTTACTGAAACAAATGAATAAACAGAAGAAAATGATGTAATTGTAACCGTTGTGATTTCAGCACTTTCTGGATACCAGACAGTTGTAGTTCCGATTAATCCATCGGAACCTCCATTTGAATCAAAATAAACCCAACCAACTGCCGTATCGTAAGAATACGAACTATATGTTGACTCCGTAGTTGTTAGTGGAGTTAAAAATCTGTACCTATCTCCCGCTTCTCCAACACTGAAAGAAGATGAAGTCGTCGTATTAACATACAACGTATAAGTAGATGTTGTTAAAACCTGAAAATTATCAAGAGCGGTATAATTTGGCATAATATTACCATGTCCAGTAATACCAACTGGTAGAGGATCCTGTTGAATCAGTAGTTGAAAAGGCAACTGTGGATACAAGGCTTATCCAATTTGCAGATATAAAATTGAATGTTTTATTGTTTTTATGAGCATACATTCCAATGGGTATATTTAATAAATTTGGAGGGGAGTTTTGTGAAATTGTTTGGGGAATAGGCAATGTCCCTCCACTATTCAGAACCACGGAATTGACCGATCCATCTTGTATCGTACACGTTGCCCATACATACAGATCGCTGTCTGAAACACTTGGGTTAAATGTTAAAATGTTTGAAGGTAAAAATCCTGCGACAATACCAGGGGTAATCGTCATCTGGCCCCCTTCAACAATGGGTTGAAAGGGAATGCCTGTCGTTTGATCTAATTGCAGTGCCTTTGTAAGAATATCGCGGGAACCTGGTATGGAAACCCTGACTAAAGGAAAGTGTTTATCTACCTGTTGCGCTTGCTGATGAACAACATTTGAAATCTGATCCATTCCTGCGGCTTTATTAAAAGCCATAAATGGGTCATAGTTCCCCCTATTGGACTCGGCAGATTGATTGAATGCCTCAAAAGGATCCATAATCGGATTACCTTACCGGCATGATTTGTCCGGGGTCGTTGATAGGAATGTTTGCGGCTGGCTCTTGGCTCTTGTCAGTATCCTGATCAACAGGAGTTCCATCTGGATTCATCTGCGGTGGTTGTGGTGCAACTGGGGTAATGATCTGCTCGGCCTGCTCGATCTGAAGGGCCTTTAGTGCCTGAACATAGAGCAATTTTGCCTTTTCCTGCACGTTTGGTTGAAGCTGATAGAATTGGTTGAGAAGATTTGCCGCCTGAACACTACTTTCTAGCATTTGTTCGCTCTTGGATCTGGTAAGAAGCAACTCCACATCAATGTCTAGGTTACGAACCTGATCCGGGGTCAGGGAAAGAACTTCTTTGGCATCTCCATTTGTCACAGTGAATACCTCTTCGGCATCCATGTTCTGATAAATGATTTCTGCGGCTGTTCTAAGAACCTCCGTAAGACCTGGCTCCAATGCCTCTAAATAAAGGCTAAACATCTCATTTCCTGATTTCTCGATATTCCTGACTCCGGTGGCGAGTTTTGCACTGGGAAGACCAGCGGCCTGACCATCCATCGCATTCACCACGCCGCTTTCCAACTGCATGAGTTGCATAAACGTCTCCATCATTTCAAAAAGATTGTTGCCCTTCACTTCAGGCAAAGTGACATAATCTAGGGCATCTTCCTTTTTGCTCCCAGGAAGGAGCGTATAGGTCATCCCGGTGTTGAGAACTAGATTAGGATCACGCTGTCCCTCAAGCGTTTTGCTTGGATTCCAGAATGTCGTCCTACCTGCGGCACTTTCTGCAAAATTGCGGCGATTGATACACAGATCAATGAATTGCTGGCTGAGTTCAAATACTTCCATCCCCCCTACCCCATGCCAACGGCCATCGATGCCATTGATGCGGATCACTGTGAATGGACGTTTTCCGGATGGTGAGACATTTCCAAGGTAATCGTAAAAAATCGGGGACATCGTGCGCTTGTCGATCACCAGCATGATTTCCTCCACAAGGCCGTCCCCATCTGCATCATAGGAAAGATAGCACTCGGCAATTTCGGAGGTGGGGTTTTCGGTACTATTGTCCGTTTGGAGTTCACCCCACTCGTATCGGGGTTGATTGCGTCCTGTTTTGGGCACGTTCCCATCACCGGACATATTTTTTAGAAGATCCATCATCTTCTGGGCATTTCGTACATCCTCCTCCGTTGTCGGTGGATTCATGATGTCCCTGCGGCTATATTGGTCGATCAGGGACATGACAGGTAAATCGTAGAGATGGCAGATAAAGTCGGCGCTCTGAACATCCTCTGCTGTCAGTGGGCACAGAAAATCCTTGTAATAAACAACTCCGCAATCAGGCCCTCGATAAAGGCTGTTTTTCTTGGTGATCATTTTCGGAGCAAAGATCGGAATCTCCGGCATCGGGGTAATTTGATCGCGCTCAAGAACCATTCCACCAAAAGGTTGCCCTGTAGCTGGATTCATTCCCTGAACAAAAGAATCTTCCTCTGTAATTGGTAGTCCGTCAGTGCCAAGAATCTCGTTACCCTGCTCGTCAACTAGGACGTTTTGCATGGTTTTGTAGATCATGTCTCGGTTCTTAAAGGTCGTTTTGACAACGGCCTCGCCACGGATAAAAGCGTACTCGATTGCTTTTATGAGTTGGTTTTTGACGTTTGTTTTATTTTCGATCTTCCACTGGGCGTGTTTTTCAATCGTCTCGGCAAGTTCGTCATCCTGTTGTGCCACCGGATACACTCCAAACCACGGATCAGTTCCAAAGAAATACTCAACGGATCGAGCGATCATCTGGCGAACCATGCGTCGTGTGACAGGAAGCGTCAGATTACTTTCCTTAAAGATTCCACCTACTGCCCAGCGCCTCCACTCGACCTTATTGTGATAGGTCATTTCGTAGTAATCACGCTTACCCATGAAAGTTCTTCCCCCAGTGGGCTTTTCGGGATCTTCACGCTCGAACCAGTTGTGCCAGAGAGTAATTGTCCTGCCCAACTCCACTTCAAGTTGTTCGATGCGGGTCGTGGCAAGTTCCATCAGCTTATCCTCGGTGGCACGATCAAGCCGCAGGGAACTAGGGAAAGGTACCCTGGGGGCATTCGGGTCTAATGCCGGTGATACGTCAGGGAGTTTCCTATTATCTAGGGCGTTTGTGGCTTGGTTGTCTGAAGAAATCATATTTTCGTCTGTGATTGCGTTTTATACTTGTGTTTTGGGTTTATAGCCAGCCTTCTCTTTCAGGATAAATTCATACCAGAGCCACGATTTTTCAGGATTTCCAGATCCCTCATGGAGTTGCCAGTTTCGAGCCTCCTTTGCCATTTCTTCTCGTTTCTTGGGATTAAATGCCAAGCACGAGGCGTAATAACTGGCCTCATCTGCTGAATTACAGAGAAAACCAGTCACTCCGTGCTGAATTTGTTCCTTAAAACCCTGAGTATTTGATCCTATTGGGACACATCCACTAAGCATTGCCTGGGTGGTGGAGATTCCATAACTTTCTAGGAATGGGTAGTAATGAAGCAGACAATGGCTTGTCGCGTAAAGTTCCGACATCAGCAATGGATCAGAAATATGATCATTGAGAATGACATTGAGTGAACCATTCCACTTGCTCGATGGGTCACAAGGATTTCCCACCTTGTAAAGCGCCTTTTCCCCCCATCCGGCCACCTCTATCTGAACCTTAATTCCAGCCGGTGCCATGATGGAGCTAAACATTCTCCAACTCTCTTCATGCCATTTTTCAGAATCATCGCGGGAGGCTTTGAGCACCCTGAACTCCTTGCGATTTTTCTTTTTGGGGGCAAGCGGCATATAACGACTCTTGGGATTGATATAGATCTGATACCCTTTGCGGTGACAGATTCTTGTCCCCTTTCCGGCGGCCTTGACAAGTTGAGGGCCAACAAGATCTCCATTACTTGTCGTTTGAAAGAAATACTCATCGACAAGGCCATCTTGGATCGCACTGATCTCGGCATCGATCAAATGGGACATACAACTACTCCAGATCATCCATTTTGGCCTGTCTGAATACTGCCTCATGTAGTCAAAGCACTTGTCCTCTCCAAAGCTCATCAGGATCTTGCACTCCTCGAACATACCTGGCCGGTAATGAACGACCGGCACTCCGAGTTGCCTTAAAAAGTTAGCCCTACCACTATCTACGATAGGGTCTCCCATTGGCACGATGCACCGAACAGGTACATTTTTAGATTTCAGGAGTTCTATTGCACCAAGGAGTTCAGGACCACATCCTCCGGCCTGATGAATGATTCCAAAAAACGAAATCACTGAACTTCCTCCATTTTTACGCCGTAGATTACGTTAAAATGATGCTCGCAGGATTCTTGGAAAGTAATGCCACTGCAATTTAGAGAAAGATCTGCCAAGCGACTATAGTAATCATGAGATCTGCGTTTGATTACTTCTTTTGTGACATAATGTTGAGATCCCCATACACCGCAACTATAGGCAGGAACATGATACTCAGGCGGAACAATCCATGTCAGATTCCCAAATGCAGATCCTTTTCCGACACTTGTATGGAAAGGCCTAGAATTGCAGAAATAATCAAAAATGTTTGTCATTTTTTCCCTATTCACTTCTAACAGAATTTCACTGGTATGCCCTATGAATGGTGCTCCTTGTAAAAAAACAATGATGTCATCCAGATTTTCGTAATTTCTGTCAATCCAACGAATCCACTGACCGCAATCCCATCCCCCATTAGGAGTTTTTTCAATTTTTGCATTGATACCTTTAGGTATTTCCGGAACTTCACCTGCCTGAGAAATGGTGATGGAAAAATCTTTAGGCAACGCAGTTAGCCATTGAAGTTGCTCTTTGTAATGCGCCACGACAACTCGAACACTTGGCAATTTATTGATGGGCGTAGAAATAGTGGCGGAAAGGTATTCAGTATTGTTTTTCATAGGTGGTGGTTTTGTGTCTGTTTTAATTTCCAAAAAGCATCTGCTGGATACTCTTTGTTTTAGGCCTCATTGAGGACAATACCTGTTGTTTAGCGTCCTTTCGGCTCTGTTCAAGGATTTTATGGACAAGTTTATGGTCTTCCTCAGTGGGATTTTTAGCCATTTGTGGAGTGATTGCGGCGCGGGTAGCTTGTTGGAATGCTTTTCCTGCTAGTTCCGAATACTTCCGGAACATCTTGTCATCCATGTAGTGAACTTTACCTGTCACTGGATCGACATACCTGCGGGTTGGCTTATCCGGGGCAAATGCCTCGTCCGGATGCTTGGCATTCCAGTTGGCAAAAAGCCTATCTGCCGGTTCGACCTTGGGTACTTCCCTACCCTGCATTGGGGTCAACCTAGAAACCATAGTCCCCTCTTTCTTGATGGGATTGCCATAGAGATCGATCCTGGGTTCATTGAGTGAACCAAATGGCAATGCTGATTGACCTACCCGCTGGGCAATGCGTGGGATGAGTTCTTTGGGGTTGCCCTCAACGCTTGTTTCCCTGACATAAGGATCTGATGCCCGGATTGGCTGGCGTAACAGGTTGGGCACAAAGCTCGCGGCAAAGTTTGCCGCCCAGTCTGCGGCGTTTTGAGGGTCACTGGTAACTCCGGCGATATCTTTTAATCCTTTACCAAAAGATTTTTCCTGAAATTG
>Ga0007865_1000224_pt1 | contig 9679 bp, 6 predicted proteins | sample CryBogCBH27Jul09_FD_54994 | JGI IMG/M metagenome (GOLD analysis project Ga0007865, IMG submission 54994) | Freshwater microbial communities from Crystal Bog, Wisconsin, USA - CBH27Jul09 | ecosystem: Environmental > Aquatic > Freshwater > Lake | place: Crystal Bog, Wisconsin, USA | collected...
CCTTCAAAGTCACACCATCCAGATTGGTACTCTTCTCTAGCAAGCGGCGTAAATCACCATCAGTAAAGATGCCTGCCACCTTGTTACTGGCATCAAGCGTGATGACCATGCCCATCCGTTTAGCGGTCATCTCTAACAAGGCTTCTTGTAGAGAGGCTTGGATAGAAATCTTTGGTGTTTCATCAATACTGCGCATGACTTCGCTCACGTAACTTAATTGCTTGCGACCGAGTCTGCCGCCCGGATGTGAGCGAATAAAATCTTCAGCCTGAAACCCTCTGGCATCCAAGAGCGCAACGGCAAGGGCATCACCCATCGCTAGAGCTGCTGTGGTGCTGGTGGTGGGCGCTAAGTTAAGAGGGCAAGCCTCTTTTTCTACACTGGTGTCTAAATGCGCATCCGCTAGCTTTGCCAGAGAGGATTCGGGCGCGCCAGTGAGGGCGATTAGTTTTGCACCAGTGCGTTTAACAATGGGAACGATTGTCAGCAATTCATCAGTTTCCCCAGAATTCGATAGCGCAACAAATACGTCTTCACGAGTGACCATCCCCAAATCACCGTGACTTGCTTCAGCAGGGTGCACAAAGAAGGCCGGGGATCCAGTGGAAGCAAAGGTTGCAGCAATTTTGCGGGCAATATGACCAGATTTGCCGATGCCAGACACCACAATCCGTCCTTTGCAGTCATGCAAAAGCTCTACCGCCCGCACCAGGGCGTCTGCATTAGGCCCCTCAAGGCGATCACGCATTGTTTGCAGTGCGGTAGCCTCAATAGTGAGGGTATCGCGTGCAAGCTTTAGGGTTCGTTCACGAGTCTTAGCTATCATCGAGTAAGTATATGCCGTCAGTCCTTCAATTAACTCTCATCTTGTTGGCCTCCGCTGTGGCCGGAGTGGTTATTTTCCGCTATTTTGGCCTGCCCCCTATTTTGGGCTATTTAGCCATTGGTGTCTTGATTGGTCCTAAGGCCCTAGCTCTAGCAAATGATTCAGCCACCGTAAAGTATTTAGCTGAATTTGGGGTGGTTTTCTTAATGTTCTCGATAGGCCTGGAGTTCAATCTCCATAAGCTTCGGGCAATGCGGTCTATCGTTTTTGGCCTAGGCAGTAGTCAGGTCGTTCTAACGATGCTCTTGGCGGTGCCCGCTAGCCTTTTTATGAACTGGATTTACCCCATTTCTTGGCAGGCGGCTATTGCACTGGGCGGTGCGTTAGCGATGTCTTCGACGGCAATTGTGACTAAGCTGATTTCCGATCGCTCTGAATTTGAAACTGAACATGGTCGCAACGTAGTCGGAATTCTGTTATTCCAAGATTTGGCGGTGGTGTTCCTATTAATTCTGTTGCCATCCCTGGGTAAAAATCCTGGTGACCTGATCCTGGCCTTAACGGCAGCCTCCATCAAAATTGCTGTGGCTTTGGGTCTCATTTTTGTCATCGGTCAAACCTTGATGAGTCGCTGGTTTAGCTTGGTTGCCAAATTGCGCTCTCAAGAACTCTTCATGCTCAATCTCTTGTTGATTGTGTTGGGTATGGCAGCGCTTACTGAGCACTTCGGCTTGTCTTTGGCGCTTGGTGCATTTTTGGCCGGGATGTTGATTTCAGAGACGCCCTATCGGCATCAGGTTGAAGAAGATGTGAAGCCTTTTAGAGATGTCTTGCTAGGACTCTTTTTTATTACGATCGGGATGCAACTTGATCTTGAGGTGATTTATCAACAGTGGATGCTAGTGCTGCTTTTGTTAATTGGACCGCTGATCTTTAAGTTTGGTTTGATTGCTTTGCTGTCCCGTGCTTTTGGATCAAGCCCTGGTATCTCTATTCGGACTGGCTTATGCCTAGCGCAGGCTGGTGAATTTGGATTCGTTCTGCTCAATCAGATTGACGGTTTAGATTTGATTGACCATGCTTTAAGTCAGGCAGTGTTGGCGGCAATGCTGATATCAATGTTTGGCGCACCATTCTTAATTCAATACAGCGATCGTATTGCGATGCGCTTCTCTAGTAACGAGTGGCTATTGCAATCATTGGCATTGACGCGTGTCGCTGCCAAAAGCGTCCGCACTGAAAACCATGTGGTGATTTGTGGTTTTGGTCGTTCGGGACAAAGTCTTGCACGCATGCTGGATCAAGAAAAAATTCCTTATATTGCTTTGGATATGGACCCCGATAGGGTGAAAGAGGCAGCCGCTGCTGGTGACAACGTCTCGTATGGAGATGCCAGTCGTGAGAATTATCTAATAGCAGCAGGCTTATCTAAAGCCAAGGCCGTCGTCATTACTTATGCAGATACGCCGGCAAGCATGAAGGTCTTATATCAAGTGGAACGCTTACGACCAGGCATGACGATCCTGGTGCGTACTAAGGATGATGCAGATTTAAGTAAGCTGCAGGCAGCAGGTGCAACTGAGGTGGTGCCAGAGTTGATTGAAGGTAGCTTAATGATGGCATCACATGTCCTGCTGATGATGGGCGTACCCATGCGTAAAGTGGTCAGAATTGTCACCAATGCACGCGAGGCAAGGTATAGCTTATTGCGCGGATATTTCCGCGGGTCTGAAGCGGATGACTTTAATGCAAATGAATCTTGGCGCTTACATTCCGTGACCCTATTGCCCGAGTCAATCAGCATTAACAAGACGCTAGGTGAGCTCAATCTGGAAAATGACGGTGTGAGTGTACAAGCCGTGCGCCGTAAAATCAGTGGTGCAGATTACGTCAAGCTAGACCTTAGCCCTGATTTGCGTTTACAGGCAAATGACATCTTGGTGCTATCAGGCAATCCAGAAGCGACCGATTTGGCCGAATCTAAATTGCTCTGATGCGCTTGTCGTACTGACTGTTATTTTTTCTGGGTTTTTGTTGCTGGTTTACGAGCTAGTAATGGCGCCAAGTAATGGCCGGTAAAGCTCGCTTCATTCTTAGCCACATCTTCTGGAGTTCCAGTAGCAATAATTTGCCCACCACCAGCACCGCCCTTAGGCCCTAAATCAATAATCCAGTCGGCGTTTTAATGACATCCAAGTTGTGTTCAATGATGACAATCGTATTGCCTTGTTTCTTCAAGGTTTGAATGACAGTGAGCAAGAGTTGAATGTCATGAAAGTGTAAGCCAGTCGTCGGCTCATCCAAGATATATAAGGTTCTACCGGTGTCACGCTTNGAGAGTTCAAGGGATAGCTTTACACGCTGTGCCTCACCGCCTGATAGCGTAGTGGCGCTTTGTCCGAGTTTGACATAGCCAAGACCAACATCTAGCAGGGTTTTGAGTTTGCGTTTCACCACAGGTACTGCTTCAAAGAATTCATGGGCTTGCTCGATCGTCATCGAAAGCACTTCATGAATGTTTTTACCTTTGTAGCGAATATCCAAGGTTTCACGGTTGTAGCGTTTGCCGTGGCAAACATCGCAAGGCACATAAACGTCTGGTAGAAAATGCATCTCTACTTTGAGAACGCCATCGCCTTCACATGAATCGCAACGGCCACCTTTGACGTTAAAAGAGAATCGGCCAGCCTCATACCCACGTTCGCGGGATGAAGGAACACCAGCAAACAGTTCCCTAATCGGGGTGAAAAGGCCTGTGTAGGTTGCCGGGTTAGAGCGTGGTGTTCTGCCAATTGGAGACTGATCAACGCTAATAATTTTGTCGAAATGCTCTAAACCTTTGATGGCATCGTGAGCAGCAGGTTCTGCAACTGAGCCATAAAAATGTTGGGCTACCGCATGATGCAAGGTGTCATTAATTAAGGTCGACTTACCTGAGCCCGAAACGCCGGTGACACAAGTTAATAGACCTACTGGAATTTTGGCATGGACGGATTGCAAGTTATTACCGCGTGCACCAATCACTTCCAAGAAGCGATCGCCAACTGGAATACGTTTTTCAGGAATTTCAATACGTACACGTCCTGCTAGGTAGGCGCCTGTAAGCGATTTGGGATTCGCTTCAACTTGGGCAGGTGTGCCTTCTGCAACAATCTCGCCGCCATGAACGCCAGCGCCAGGACCAATATCGATGACATAGTCGGAGGCGCGAATCATGTCTTCATCGTGTTCAACGACCAACACGCTATTACCTAAATCACGCAAATGCTTGAGTGTGCCAATTAAGCGATCATTGTCGCGTTGATGCAAGCCGATTGATGGCTCATCTAATACATACATGACGCCCGTTAGACCAGAGCCAATTTGTGAGGCTAGACGAATACGTTGGGCTTCACCGCCAGACAAAGTATCGGCACTACGCTCAAGCGAGAGATAGTCGAGGCCGACGTCGTTTAAAAAACGTAAGCGTGCGCCAATCTCTTTAACAATCTTATCGGCAATTTCTCGTTTGGCACCCTTCAGTTCAAGGGCTTCAAAATATTCTTTTGCTTCTTTGAGTGGCAGGGCGCTGATTTCATAAATCGCACGTGATTGTTTTTTCTCNCCNACCTTTACAAAGCGCGCTTCTTTGCGAAGACGGCTGCCACCACAATCTTTACAAGTTTGCATATTTTGGTAGCGTGCTAATTCTTCGCGGACAGTGGCTGAGTCGGTCTCTTTGTAACGCCTCTCAAAATTGGCAACGATGCCTTCGAATGGGTGCTGACGCACACTGAGTTTGCCGCGCTCGTTGATGTACTCAAATGGAATTTCAACATCGCCAGAACCCAAGAGAACGAGATCTTGTTGTTTCTTGCTGAGAGTCTCAAAAGGCTTCTCTACGTCAAAACCACCATGCTTAGCCAGGGTCTGCAAGAGTTTGAAATAAAACTGATTGCGGCGATCCCAGCCCTTAATAGCGCCGGATGCTAACGAAAGATCTGGATGGGCAACGATCCGTTTTGGATCAAAGAAAGATTGATGACCTAAGCCATCACACGAAGGGCAAGCACCCATCGGGTTGTTAAACGAAAAGAGGCGTGGCTCTAGTTCTTGCAGCGAGTATGAGCAGACTGGGCAAGCAAATTTGCTGGAGAAGATCATGTCTTTGCCTGTATCCATGTCGACGATCATGGCTTTGCCATCGGCAAGACGTAAGGCAGTTTCAAATGATTCGGCTAAGCGTTGCTGAATATCAGGGCGTACTTTGATGCGATCCACTACAACCTCAATGGAATGCTTATCGTTTTTCTTTAACTCTGGTAGTTGATCTACTTCAAAGATTTCTGCTTTAGCAGTATTGGTGGTGCCACCACCGGAGCGCACTCTAAAGCGCACAAAACCTTGGGCTTGTAGATCTTGAAAGAGATCTACAAACTCGCCCTTACGCTCGCTCACAACGGGAGCCAAGATCATCAACTTGGTATCTTCCGGCATTGCTAAAACGGTATCGACCATTTGAGAAACGCTTTGAGCTTCTAATGGNAGATCGTGATCGGGGCAGTGTGGCGTACCAGCACGCGCAAATAACAAACGTAAGTAGTCATGAATTTCTGTGACTGTGCCAACGGTAGANCGTGGATTNTGGCTAGTCGCTTTTTGTTCAATGGAGATGGCGGGCGATANNCCCTCGATCGTATCGACGTCAGGCTTTTCCATGAGTTGCAAGAATTGACGGGCATAGGCAGAGAGTGACTCCACATAGCGACGTTGACCTTCGGCATACAGGGTGTCAAAAGCCAGCGAGCTTTTGCCGGAACCAGATAGGCCAGTCAAGACGACTAACTTCTCTCTAGGAATGTCTAGATTGATATTTTTGAGGTTGTGCGTGCGCGCACCGCGGATCTTAATTTCGTTATTCATGATTTTTTAGCGTAACTTGTTAATATAGCCTTTTCCTATGAATCCTTCCGAACTTCGCTCAACTCTGGCCTTAGCAGGCATTTTTGGCCTCCGCATGCTGGGCCTGTTCTTGCTTTTGCCGGTTTTTAGCATTCATGCACGTGGCTTACCAGGCGGGGAGCATGCTTTATGGGTCGGCTTGGCTTTAGGAATCTTCAATATCGTTCAGGCTTGTTTCTACATCCCTTTAGGGCGACTATCTGACCGAATTGGCCGAAAACCAGTAGTTTTCTGGGGACTTTCTCTATTTGTTGCTGGAGCCTTGATTTGCGCGGCTCAGGATGATTTGCTCTGGATTGCGATTGGGCGTGGCGTGATGGGTGCCGGGGCTATTTCAGCGGCGATATCTGCTTGGGTTGCTGATCTCACGCGTGAGCAGGTGCGTACTCGCGCCATGGCTCTGGTCGGTGGCAGTATTGCGCTCTCATTTGCTTTATCACTTGTGATTGCTGCACCAATCTATCGCATGATTGGTTTGAGCGGTATTTTTGTGGTGCTGGCAGTACTTGGTGTGATTGCGATGTTGGTGACCTACTTTGTACTCCCTACCCATAAGCCAGAAATGAAAGCCCCTCAAGCTTCTTTGAAAGAAGTATTTTTCCGTCCTGAGTTGATGCGTCTCAATGCTGGCGTGTTTGTTTTGCATGCAACGCAAGTGGCAATGTTCTTAGTGGTGCCCCGTTTATTGGTGCAAGCAGGTTTGCCTTTGTCAGACCATTGGCAGGTTTATCTGCCGGTAGTGCTCCTTTCTTTCTTTTTGATGGCCCCTTTGATCATTATTGGCGAGAAGAAACAGTGCCTGAGACTCATTCTTTTAATTGCCATTGTTTTGCTGTTTATTGCTGAATGCTTCTTTACTGGCACTTCATCGGTACTGGGAATTGCTTCTGCCTTATTGATTTATTTTGTCGGTTTTAATTTACTAGAGGCTTTACAGCCCTCTTTAGTTTCTCGCTTTGCAAAAGAATCAAAAGGCACTGCGATGGGCGTTTACAACACCACTCAGTCGATTGGGCTGTTTTCAGGTGCTGTAATTGGGGGTTGGTTGATGGATAGCCATGGTGATTTGTCGGTCTTTGCTGCAGGTGCAGTACTGCTTCTTTGCTGGCTTATAATCGCTTGGTCGATGCGTGAACTGCCTGCAAAGGTTGTAGATTCAACGGCTGCAATTTAAGATTTAATTCACATTACATTTTTCTTCGGGAGACAACATGGCTTCGGTAAATAAGGTCATCATCGTAGGTAACGTAGGACGCGATCCAGAAACACGTTACATGCCAAGCGGCGACGCCGTTACAAATATTTCAGTTGCGACATCTGACCGCTATAAAGATAAGCAAACTAATGAAATGAAAGAAACCACTGAATGGCACCGCGTTGCATTCTTTGGCAAGCTTGCTGAGATCGCAGGACAATATCTCAAAAAGGGCTCACAAGTTTATGTTGAAGGTCGTTTGCGTACTCGCAAATGGACAGATGCTAGTGGTCAAGAAAAGTATTCCACTGAGATCGTTGCAGAAACCATGCAAATGCTTGGTGGCAAACCAGTAGGTGGTAGCGAAGGTGGCGGTGAAAGCTACAGCCGCGCAAAATCTACTGAACAGTCCGCACCTGCAGCATCTTCTAATGCCGCTTCACTCGGTGCAATGGATGACGATATTCCGTTTTAAATAGTTTCTACTGTATTAATAAAGCCCTTCTAGGTTTTCCTACAAGGGCTTTTTCTTTGGAATTTTTTGCTGAAGCTTTTACTGTCGTGCGTGCCGTATATTTTCAGGCCATGGTGAATTGTGATCGGTACGGAAGGGGTTAATGTCTAAGCCGCCACGTCTTGTGTAACGAGCATAGACGGATAATTTATCGGGTTTACATTGGCGCTTGATATCGCAGAAAATCGTTTCAACACAATGCTCATGAAACTCCCCGAGTTGTCTAAAGCCAATCAAGTAGCGCAGTAAACCTTCTTCCAGGATCGGGCGTCCTTGGTAACGAATTTGTACGCTTGCCCAATCAGGTTGGCCTGTGACAGGGCAGTTCGATTTCAGTAAATGGGTCACCAGGCATTGTTCAATTGGCCCGAATGAGTCATTCACTTCGAGCAGCGATGGATCAGCTGGCAAGTTCGGATCAATCTCAATATCNAGCCNATCCATTAAGACTCCGCTCATTTCTTGCATACCCTTTTTGGAAATAAGCTCAGGCGGATTGATGCGAGTGGAAATTTTGCTGCCAGCAACTGCCGATAAATCAGCAATGAGTCTTTCGCGAACATCTTCCTCATTTTTAAAGCGTGCGCTATTGAGGCTATTGAGATACAGCTTGAACGATTTGGACTCAATCATATTGGGTGAGTCAGCAGGAATCTGAAACTCTGCCAAAGCAATTTGTGGCTTGCCTTTTGGGTTAAGCCAACTCAGCTCATAAGCATTCCAAATATCAACGCCAACAAATGGCAAGGCTTGATTCGATTGGATGTTGAGCTTNAGGCGATTCTCAGAGCGTGGAATTGGAAACAACACACTCGGATCGTATTGATCTGGATATTGCGTAGCTTGACCGAGCGGAAGTATTGCCATGATAAATGGGATTAAGTTGTGGGCGCTTAGCTCTTAGGCCGATTGGATACGCCAGATACTACGTGACCGGTTGGCGCAACCGATGCAGCTGATTGGCAATGACCAGTTTGATCATCAAAGAAAAAGTCGGGCTCGAATTCTCTGAGGAACTCGCTCTTGGGGTTGGCGCAACCGATGCAGCGGATTGGCAATGACCAGTTTGATCATCAAAGAAAAAGTCGGGCTCGAATTCTCTGAGGAACTCGCTCTTGGATAAGCCGCCCAAGAACATGGCTTCATCTACATCAATGCCCCATGCCATCAAAGTACGAATAGCGCGTTCATGTGCTGGAGCCGAGCGTGCAGTAACCAATGCGGTACGAATGCGCATGCCTTTTTCGCTGGTAGAGCGTTGTAGACGATGAAGTGCTTCAAGTAAGGGCTTGAAGGGTCCTGGTGGTAATGGAATGTCTGCATTTTTGCTTTCGTGATCCACAAAGGCTTCAAGACCTTTACTCTGAAAGACTTGCTCAGCTTCATCTGAAAACAGAACTGCGTCACCGTCAAATGCAATACGAATTTCATTCGGATGAGACTCAGCGGTTTTGCTGGACTCTGGGTAGACGCGCGCGGCAGGAAAGCCTGCTTCGATAGTGGCGCGAACGTCATCTTCGTTTGCTGACAGAAAGAGATTGGCATGCAATGAGCGAAGGTAGTGATAGGGAGGGCGACCTCTAGTAAATACACCGCGCTCTAAATGCAGTCCATGGTGCTCTGCTGAGCGGAACACGCGTAGGCCGCTGACCGGATCATTGCGAGACAGAATCACTACCTCAACCCGCTGTTCATCACCCTCGTTAAAGGCTAATAATTTTTTGACTAAAGGAAAGGCTACACCTGTTTGCGCTGCTTTACCGAGACGTTCAAGCTGTAACTTCATATACGCACTGTCATCACTCGACTCGAAGATGCGATTTTCTTCTTCGAAGTCAAACAGGGCGCGCGAAGAAATCGCAACAACGAGTTTTCCAGTAAGTGTGTATGACATCTGATGAATTACATCTTATTTAAGGAAGAGTCGATACGCTGGGTTCTTGGTCTCATCCCAGTGAGGATAGCCAAGTGTAGCTAAAAAGTTTTGGAATTTCTTCTGCTCATTTTTTGGCACTTGGATACCAATGAGGATGCGGCCATAGTCAGCGCCGTGGTTGCGGTAATGAAAGAGACTGATATTCCAGTTGGGCGCCATGCTGGTTAAAAATTTCATCAAAGCGCCTGGGCGCTCTGGAAATTCAAAGCGATAGAGCAATTCATCTTTGGCTAGTGCAGAGTGACCGCCCACCATATGACGCAGGTG
>Ga0007865_1000228_pt1 | contig 9556 bp, 10 predicted proteins | sample CryBogCBH27Jul09_FD_54994 | JGI IMG/M metagenome (GOLD analysis project Ga0007865, IMG submission 54994) | Freshwater microbial communities from Crystal Bog, Wisconsin, USA - CBH27Jul09 | ecosystem: Environmental > Aquatic > Freshwater > Lake | place: Crystal Bog, Wisconsin, USA | collected...
ATCATCTCGCAGCAGCTCGCCGTAAAAGCGGCCGACACAATTCGAGATCGCGTCATCACCCTTGCAGGTGGCTCACTTAAGCCTGAAGCCCTCGTCAATCTATCCGCAGCAGACCTGCGCACTGCGGGTGTCAGCGGAGCCAAAGCTCGTGCGATTGATGAACTGACTCAGNCAACACTTTCAGGAGCGGTTGAATTTAAGAANTTCTCAAAATTGAGCAATGAAGAGATCTCAAAAGAACTCACAGCCCTCTGGGGAATCGGGCGATGGACTGTAGAGATGTTTCTGATGTTTCATCTCGGACGTCTTGATCTGTGGCCCGTCGGAGATTTAGCGATGCGCCGCGGTTGGGAGAAGGTCCATAAGTTAGATTATGAGATCGCTCCGAAAGAACTTGATGCGATCGGTGAAAAATTTAAAGGGCGGCAGAGCGTCGTCGCCTGGTACTGCTGGCGCGCAACAGAGGGTGAATCAAATAGTTGGTAGTGCAATAACCCAGATGCAATAACCCAAATTCAATAACCGAATTGCAACTACCCAATTGTGAGTTGATCTGGATATGGAATTCCCGTTGAGGAATGGCAGTCATATCCATTTGGATTCTTCTCTAAATAACGTTGGTGATATTCCTCGGCTGGCCAGTACACCATGCCATTAGCGCTCTTGATCTCTGTGCAAATTTCATCCAGGCCATTTTGCAAAAGTACATCGTTATAAATTTCACGAGTAGCCAAGGCCTCTTCTAACTGGCGTTCGGTGCTGGCATATATTGCGCTGCGATATTGAGTCCCAATGTCCCCACCTTGTCGGTTGAGAGAAGTTGGGTCATGCATCGTCCAAAATTCTTGAAGCAAGCGGTGATAAGAGATCTGAGATGGGTCAAATACCACTTCGACCATTTCGGCGTGGCCGGTCTTGCCAGTGCAGACCTCTTTGTAGGTGGGTTGGCTGGTGTGACCGCCCATGTANCCGACCGACGTTGAGAGCACGCCAGGGAGATTCCAGAAGCGACGCTCAGCTCCCCAGAAACATCCGGTAGCAAAGTAAGCCTTCTCAATTAGACCGGTCATCAGAACTTCTCCATCTCTGTGATTTTCTTGCTGGAACTGCTTGCTTTAACTTCTTGACGCCATTTGGAGGCCATTCGGGCCTCTGAGGGCCAGATTCTTTCACTGATACCCTAGGGGGGCTCGTTGAAAATTGCCCTCGTAGCTCAGTGGATAGAGCACCGCCCTCCGGAGGCGGGTGCGCAGGTTCGACTCCTGTCGGGGGCACATATGGCTGAAAGCCTCGGTCTCAGGTCGAATTCTCAGCCAATGTGAGGAATCTTTTACTCTATGTCCTTGTTATCTCGTTGGTCCTACGAGAGAATAGGACCGTATTCACCACTATTTCCGCTCGGCTTCGGTAGAACTGGCGAGGTTTGAGCGGCTTTAGTCTGAATTAGCACCTCCTAAAGGCCAGATCCGCCCATTGGCCCTAAGGCAGGACTTCCCTAAATTGAAGGAGATTACGATGGATTGGCGACACGAGGCGGCCTGCCGCGATGAAGATCCCGAGCTCTTCTTCCCCATCGGAAATACCGGCCCTGCCCTAGCTCAAATTGAAGAGGCAAAAAAGGTCTGCCAGCGCTGCCCGGTCAAAGAGGCTTGCCTCGCCTGGGCCCTTGAAAGCGGTCAGGATGCTGGAGTCTGGGGCGGTCTATCTGAGGATGAGCGCCGCGCCCTCAAGCGCCGTGCTGCCCGTAACCGCGCTCGCATGCTGGAGAGCCAGAACCAGTTCTAAGTTTTCAGATCTCTTACTTGGAGAATCAGTCTTCTGAGAATCAGCTTTTTTGAAGTTCTTCTAAACCTTAAAAACGATCATCGCAACGGTCTCATTGTTGACGCGATTTAACGAGATGCTCCCCTTGAGCTCGTTCTCGGTCAAGGTCCGCACTATCTGAAGTCCGAGGTTTGAGGATTTCTCCCAATCAAAGTCTTCCGGCAGACCACTTCCGTTATCGATCACTTTAATTGTGTAAGTGGTTTCGGCTCTTGATACTTCAACTCTGACGATATCGCCGGTTTCTGCAAGACCATGCTCCAAAGAATTGTGAATCAACTCTGTGACCACAAGAGCAAGGGGCGTTGCAACTTGTGAATCCAATATTCCAAAGTCGCCGATCTTTACTGGAGTGATGGGACGAGGACTCAATTCGATTGCGTTGTGAACAATGCGTTCGTAAACCTCATCAAATAGAACAGATTCTGCAGAGCTCGTCGAAAGCGTCTCGTGCACAATCGCAATAGATGCGACGCGGCGAACCGCTTCAGCGAGTGCTGCACTTGCCGTTGGATCTTCAACTCGGCGCGATTGCAAACGTAAGAGTGCCGATACTGTCTGTAAATTATTTTTAACGCGGTGGTGAATCTCGCGAATGGTTGCATCTTTAGATACCAGTGCGCGATCGCGTCGGCGCAACTCAGTGACATCGTGAACCAAAACGATGGAGCCGATACGGTCTCCACCTTCGATCAGTGGGATAACAAGTAGGTCGACAATCCCGTTGCCATTATCAAAATCGGCGCGGCGAAGAGTCTTGCCACTTAAGATCGAACTCCAACTCTCCTCACTTGGAAAAGTTTGCGGACGCTGCAAAGTGTCGAATATTGCACCCAGCTGAGTTCCTTCGATCTCGTTATCCCAACCCAAACGGCTAATTGCAGAACGCGCATTAGGGCTGGCATATGTTGCGGCGCCAAGTGCATCAAGACGGACTAGGCCATCACCAACGCGAGGTGCGTACTCTGCTTGATAAATGCTGTCTTGAATCGGGAAGGTACCCTCAGCAATCATGCGGAAAACTTTGTGGGCGATCTCGCGATAGTTGATTTCAAGCGGGGATGCAGAGCGCATCGCTACTGCGTTGCGATGGCGCGATATAACCGCAATGGTCTGTCCATCAAAGTGAACGGGTACGGTCTCTTCTTTGATCAAAATATCGCCAACCATCTCAGGTTCGGCATCTCTAATGATTGATCCTGTCGACAGAGTTTGATCAATCCTTGCGTTCTTACCCCAGGTGAGTTCCTGCCCGATTACATCTTGGGCGAAGACCGTCGGTGCGGTCGTCGGACGAATATGTGCAATCGCGATATGACCTTCGGGCCAGCTCTGATAATCCTTGCGCCGCGGCACCCAGAGAATCAGATCCGAGAATGAAATATCGGAGAGCAATTGCCACTCCGAGACCAACTCCGACAGGCGCTCCCGGTCCTTGACCGTCAACGCGGTGTGCGAATAAGCGAGATCACTTCGGGAGCTAATCGCCAATGTTCACACCTGTCTGTCGCAGTATCTGGCTAAGCCAGTGAAGCGGCAATCTTAGCAATCTCCCTTCGCTTTGGATCTTTGACCTTCAATGCACCAAATAGCTTGCTCTCTTTAGAAGTTCCCAATTGGCTCTCGCGCAGGATGTATCTGCTCTCCCCCGTCGTCAAAGTTAGAAATCTAGCTTCCCACTCCCTCAACTCTCTGGAATGGCCAGCCAAAATGCATACAAAGACAACTGNTAAACGCTTTTGAAGTAGAGGGTACTCACGCATGAATTGGGAGAGTTCAGCCATGCTCGCGGCGGTTGATTTGCTTAGGTAAACCAAGTGGGTCGCCCTATCTAGAACGTTGTTTACAAGTGAACCATGCCAACGACGATCAGCGGTGGCCTCTGCTAATCCGGGGAGCACCCCAAGGTCGACAACTGCAGTCTCTCCTCCATCTGGAATATGTGTGGGGCGCTTCTCTCGATCAAGCGGAATTATTTCAACCGAGCTCTTGGTCAGTTCATCGCGTAGTGGGATCACTCCATGCGATCTGATATCAGCATCGATCAAAAGCGTTGCTCCCCGCATCGCCAATTCACGGGATAGAGCTGTAGCAAATCTAGTTCTGCCGGGTGCTCCAGTACTACCGGTTACCGCTATTACTTTACGTTCTCGCACAGGCAGAAGGGCATTGCGGTTAATTCTCTTAGAAGGATTAGTGGGGAGATCGCGCGATTGCCTGACCTGAGGAAACGAAGCGAAATCTGCTGATGGAGAATCAACTGGAGCCAAACTTTCACTGGGTGATGCCGTCTGCAACATAGGAGCACGGAGATTCCCGCGAATAGCCGCCATCATCTCGTGAGAGGTAAAACCAACATGGTCAAGAGAGATCACTGTAATTGCCGGCTCATCTAATTCCTGAATCAAGTGTGAAGACATACCAGGCAGCTCACTCTCATAAATAATCACGGTACGTATACCCGAACCACGCTGCTTCATAAAAGTCATGAGGGAATTGGCATCAAAGGCTCGATAAATTATGTTCCAGCCCTGAGAGAAGAGAAGTTGGGCAAGAAAGTCCTCGCGATCAGCATCTGGTATCGCGGTCACAACCTCAAGCTGTGGAATTTCAGAACGGGTCACGAGCAAGCACCAATCTTCCCTGGGATTCTGCAGTCACGATTATCGATGTCACGGTTGGACTTGCCGAAAGACTCACTGCAACACTTCCACCCAGAGCGCGAGATTTATCATCTATGTACTGAACTGGAATGCGATGAGCGACCACCGCCGGTAACACACCTTGATCCTTCGGAATCACATAAACATCCACCAAATCCCCCACCGCTAAATCAGCTGGCAGGTCATCGACCGCAACACCAATCGGTAAAAAGGTAGAGGTGGAATTTGAACTTTGTTGTGTCACATCTGTGACGGCTACTAAGTCGCCGGGTTCTAGCAATCGAGTGGCAAACTTCCCCACCACCAAATCATTCTTGCTCTCAAAATGCAGCGCGTCCTCAGTCAGATCAACCTTCACCAGCTTTACTTCGTTAGAAGTTATGCGACTTCCATTTGGGATTGAACCCGTTGCCATCCATACCAGCGTCGAGGGCTGGGAGTTAAGTAGAAGCGACAAGGCAAGCAATGAGAAGAGAAGACCACCAGCAGCCAGAATCCTGCGAAAATTCCTCTGTATAAATTTCTGTATATCGTCCATGGGAGATGGATACCTAATCCCGAGTAGATCTGCGTTTCTTTATCCACACTCCTTTTTCATCCTTTCGGATGATTTGAATTAGTGGGCGAGGTGAGAGTTTTGCCCCATGAGCGCAGAACAATTACGGAGCACCGATTTAGCACCTCGAATTATCCGATTTCCAAGACCCGGTCAGTTAGAGCCCAGTGTCGATCTTCGCATCGCACCGACTCTTCAACTTCTCACGTCGGTCGATCTCAAAGTTCAAGAGAGTGCACGAAAACTCTTCCTAGTACCAACTCCACAACATCTTGAAGGAGAAGATGTCGACAGTGAGTACCTACCGAAACCATCACCGCTTTCTGAACTGCCTCCACTTAAAGAAACAGTGCATCGATACGTACTCGGAATAGTGGAAATCTGGGGTGGCAGGCGACAACCCATGCAACTAGCCCGACTCTCGCACAGAATTGTTTACTCGAAGATCACGGCGGCAGCAGGTAGTCATCGCGAAATTCCAAAAATTCGAAAGATCTACATCACCGAGCCAATTGAAGGAGTTGCAGAAACCACAGTGACTCTGAGATTCAACGATCGCGTTCGGTCTTTGGTGCTGAGATTTGAAGGAGTAGATAAGCGCTGGTTGTGCACGGAGTTGGTGCTGCTCTAGCTATTAAATTCCTGTTGCGCCTGTATCAACCCTTTTTCAATTAAGTACTCAACAGCCTGCGCACTTCTTGCAATGAAATCAGGAAGCTCTTTCTGTTCAGCGCTTGAGAACGGCTTTAGCACCCAGTCGGCTGGGGCTTGTGGGCCAGAGGGGCGACCTACGCCTAAGCGAACACGGAAGTAGTCGGGACCTGCGAAATTTTTGGTGATGTCTTTAAGGCCATTGTGGCCGTTGTCGCCGCCGCCCTGTTTGATGCGGATCGCACCAAATGGCAGGTCGATCTCATCTTGGACGACGATTACTCGCTCGACTGGGACTTTGTAGAAATCGGCCAACGCCTTAAGAGGCGCTCCAGATTCATTCATGTACAACTTTGATTTTGCAACGGTGAGAGGAATCTGCCCCAAGTAGATATCGGCGATCTCTGTGCGGGATTTGTGTGAAGTGAACTTTGAATTACTCGCCAGATAATTCATAACCATCTGACCGATGTTATGGCGAGTTTTGGCATATTGATCGCCGGGGTTTCCGAGTCCGAAAACCAGCCAGCGATCAGCCATGGTGAAGTGTTAAGTCGCTACTTATTCTTTTGGAGCAGCTGCGGCTGCATCAGCAGCAGGTGCTGCAGCTGTCTCGGTGTCAGATGAGGTTGAACGCTCTGACAAGTGAACTACAACGAGCTCTGGATCAGAGACAAGTGTTGTTCCAGCAGGGAGTTGAACATCTGCAGCGGTCTTGCTGGTACCGGCAGGCATTCCGGTGAGATCAAGTACCAAGAATGATGGGATCGAAGTTGCTTCTGCTTCTACTTCGATGGTGTTGTTTACATGCTCAAGGATTCCATCCTTATCGAACTGTCCCTCAGTGTGAACTGGAACTTCGACAGTTACCTTCTCGCCCTTGCGAACAACGAGAAGATCGATGTGCTCGAAGATTCCGGTCAATGGGTTCTTTGAGACTGACTTTGGAAGGACGAGCTCTGACTTGCCATCAAAGTTAACGTTAAGAAGAACGTTTGATGCCTTGAGGGCTGTTGCCAACTCGCGTGATGGAAGAGCGATGTGTTGAGGCTCTGCATTGTGACCATAGATAACGGCAGGAACTAAACCAGCCTTACGATCGCGGCGTGAAGCACCCTTACCAAAGTTGGTGCGCTTGCTACCGTTGATTTGAATCTCGGCCATTTAAAACTCCCTTGTAGTGAACGGACACAACNCGTTCCAAGAGAGAGACCGTCGATCACGGATATTTCTATCCCTCGCCGGAACGAAGCCTAAGGTTAGCGAATTAAAGGTGGTTATAACAAATTGCCTAGAAAAGGGCCTATAAATCGCCTATTTCTTAGGAGTGACCATCGAAGAGGCTAGTAACTGAGCCATCTTCAAATACTTCACGAATCGCGCGTCCCAATAGTGGAGCGATGGATAGGACGGTCAATTTTTCAAAGCGAGATTCCTCAGCGATTGGCAGAGTGTTAGTTACAACCACTTCACTGACGCGTGAATTGCGCAAACGCTCGACAGCTGGACCGGACAAGACCGCATGAGTTGCAGCAACTATGACTTCTGATGCGCCTTCATCGAAGAGAGCATCTACTGCCTTTGTGATTGTTCCTGCGGTATCGATCATGTCATCGATCACGACACAAGTCTGACCCTTAACATCACCGACCACGCGACCAGTTACGGATTCATTTGGAATTCGTGGATCGCGAGTCTTATGAATGAATGCGATTGGAGCTCCACCCAACATATCTGACCAACGCTCCGCAACGCGGACTCGACCAGAGTCAGGAGAGACGATAGTTAAACGGGAGCGATCAACCTTGCTTCCTACATAGTTTGTGAGAAGAGGAAGAGCAAAGAGATGATCCACTGGACCATCAAAGAAACCTTGGATCTGTGAAGTATGTAGATCAACCACCATCAATCGATCTGCACCAGCGGTCTTGAAGAGATCGGCCATCAATCGAGCAGATATTGGCTCGCGTCCACGATGCTTCTTATCTTGACGGGCATAGCCATAAAAGGGAGCAACGACGGTGATGCGCTTTGCAGATGCGCGCTTAAGCGCATCGACCATGATCAGTTGTTCCATGATCTGCTTGTTAACAGGTGCGGCATGACTTTGGATTACGAAGGCATCAGAACCACGAACGGATTCTTCGAAGCGAACAAAGATCTCACCATTTGCAAAGTCATAAGCGGAGGTTGGTGTGATGGGAATGCCTAATTCGGCGGCGACATCTTCTGCTAACTCAGGGTATCCGCGACCGGTGAAGATCCGTAGTCGCTTTTCCGAGCTAAGTCGAAGTTCGCTCATGCTTCCCCCTGTACTTTGGTAGAGCCATCCGTGGCTCCGGCTTTCTTAGCAGATTCGGCCGACTTCGAGCCCGCCCGCTTACGCAGAACCCACCCTAAGACATTTCTCTGTTTTGCCCTAGCAACTCCGATTGAACCTGCTGGAACGTCCTCGGTAATTACCGAACCGGCGGCGGTGTAAGCACCATCTCCCACGGTGATGGGAGCCACCAACATAGTGTCACTGCCAATGCGAACATCGTTTCCGATAGTGGTCTCGTGCTTCTCCACACCGTCATAGTTCACGAAGATGGTGGCCGCGCCGATATTGGTTCCCGATCCGATGGTGGCATCGCCAACGTACGAAAGATGAGGCACCTTGGATCCAGCGCCGATACTCGAATTCTTTACCTCGACATAAGCGCCGACCTTGCTGCCTTCGGCAAGTTTGGTTCCGGGACGGATAAAGCTAAATGGACCCACATTCGCCCCTGCACCAATCACCGAGTCAGCAGCACGGCTCTCAATGACGCTGGCTCCGGCACCCACCTCAACGCTACTGAGTGTGGTCCGCGGACCAATCGTTGCGCCCGTCGCAATCTTGGTAGTTCCAGTAAGGGATGTTCCAGGAAGGATCGTGACATCAGGAGCAATCTCAACCCCAAGGTCGATCCAGGTGGTGGTTGGGTCAATGATGCTGACCCCGCTTTTCATATATGAGTCATTGATGCGATCTCGCATGATCGCGGCGCACTCGGCCAACTGACTGCGGTCGTTAATTCCCAGAGTTTCGGTGTAATCGTTGGAACGGATAGCAATTGCGCTACCCCCAGCCTCTTTGATCAGAGCCAGGACATCGGTCAGGTAGAGCTCGCCTTGAGAATTATTGGTTTTAAGACCAGCGAGCGCATTTCGAAGTACCGCAATATCGAAGAGGTAGACCCCGGTGTTGATTTCATCGATCTCTTTTTGGAGTGGGTCTGCATCCCGTTCCTCAACGATTCCCTCAAGTCCGCCATCTTCCGAGCGAACGATTCGGCCATAGCCAAATGGGTCTGGGACCAGCGCGGAAAGTACCGATGCTTGGACCTCAAGCCCAGTATGAGCATCGAAAAACTCCTGAAGGGTCACTGAGGTGAGAAGCGGTGTATCCCCCGCCAAAATCAAAACTGAGCCACTTTGAGGCGCCCCTTCAAGGGCTACTTGGACTGCATGCCCAGTGCCATTGCGCTGTTCCTGAACCACGATGGTGGCCTGCGGAAATTTAGATTGAAGGTGTTGCTCAACTAGTTCGCGGGAGGAACCAACAACAACCCGTAGTTCCTGCGCGCTTAACGGGGTGGTCGCATTGATGACGTGATCAAGGATGGGATGTCCAGCAATGGGATGTAGGACTTTCGGAAGCGCAGATTTCATGCGAGTTCCCTCGCCAGCAGCTAAGACGATAACGAGGTCGAGCTGCTTCACTGCTCTCCCCCTCACTTCTTCGGCGGCACTTCTATGGCTCCGCCATCCCTTACTCGGGTGGCTTCGCTCCGCTCCGCCACCCTTTACTCGGGTGGCTTCGCTCCGCTCCGCCACC
>Ga0007865_1000233_pt1 | contig 9467 bp, 9 predicted proteins | sample CryBogCBH27Jul09_FD_54994 | JGI IMG/M metagenome (GOLD analysis project Ga0007865, IMG submission 54994) | Freshwater microbial communities from Crystal Bog, Wisconsin, USA - CBH27Jul09 | ecosystem: Environmental > Aquatic > Freshwater > Lake | place: Crystal Bog, Wisconsin, USA | collected...
ACCTTCCTCCGCTCGTTAGAAATGCTCTTTCCATTATATCTTTAGCCGATATAAAGACTGAGCGAGGTGCTGATTCCCCTCCGATAGGTTCGCCTAAGAAAATCTTTTCCAAGTCGTGAAGCATCAACATTACATCTTCTAATTTTGTTTCTACTGTTGAAGGTTTCGGCATATTCCATATTTGAATTTTTATGACTGCCTCCCAGTCATATGCACAATCTAACAGATTTTGATAGTCATCCGTAATTTGGAATGTAATCTCTGTTGGGGGTGTGTGAGTATCTCTGGAGAAGACTATAAACTGATCAGTATCAGCTGGGTTGTAATGAATGTTGAGCCCAGGCGCAGTGTTTTGATAAGGAATCTTTGCAAAAAGTTGTGAAAAACCAAGGGACTGAGTCTCGTTCCTGTATTCTAAATTGTTGTTACTCGTGAAATATGCTCTCAGATTTATATTTTGCAAATTATTATACATCATAGGATACGGACTTGGGGCATAACCAAGAGTTCCGTTTATATATATGGAAGACTGCCCATCATCCATTCCGAGAAGTTGATGAAGATTTCTTCCCGTCGGAAATATAAATTGAAGTGGATTGTTGGTCAGAGCACCAGTCGGAGTCCATTTGGCCAGGAGAGTAGTAGAGTCTTGCCCAAAGGTGAATGGTATTGAATAGGATGTCAGGGCGGTATTGACAGCTGCTATTATTGCTGTGTATGAAGTATAAAATCCGGGCTGAATCACAACATTAATTGCGAGCCCTGTATATTTGAAATTAAAAGTGTTATTTTGAGAACTTATATTGTAAAATGAATTTGGAATATTAAATGCAGCTAATTTATAACTAATCTTTTGATTTTCCAAGACTGGAACGAGATGCGGAGGTATGCTCAGCGGAAAGTTGTTGATTGGATTTCCAGAAGGTCTCTGATTAGATTGCAAAAACCACGAAACTTCACTCTCTAGCTCCATTTATCTTATACCAATATTTCTATTCCTAGCCTCCAAAGCTTGAACTCGTTCTTCTGGTATTCGGTCTGCTATATTTGGCTGACGACCAAGCGATTCGTACAAGCTAGGAATTCTAGCGCGAATTTCTTCTATAGGTTCTTCTGCAGCCCGACGCATAGATTCTTCTTCACTGGTTAGAAAATTATGCAACATTGACTGATAGGTTCCTCTGTCATTTAATTCGGAATCTGCATAATCTGAACTAGATGGGCTTCCTTCAGTGGGTTCTGAGTGCAATCCAACATCCTCAACTGGATGGGGTTTGATTCCCTGCAGGCTCGGAGTTTCTTTGTTATAGTGATTAATTATATTTGTTACATAAGATAGTTGAGCGGCGTGGTTNCCAGATTTCTTTGGATTCTTAATCAGAAACTTTTGAATAGCACGGTACCTTGAGAGTTCTCGTTCAAGCTGATCTATTCGTCTGTCTCTGGCGCGAGTATTCGTCAGGCGAGTTTCACAACAGAAGCTTTTCATTTTAATATAGAGAAATAAAATCTTGGTATATTAAAATGCAGAATCCAATTGACCGAACTCAGTTTTCATCTATGCAGGAGTGTATTGACCACTTTAGAAAGGTTTGGAATGTTCCCAAAGAACTTGAGGATCAGGTGTTTCAACTATTCATTGAAGATTTCATCAGCAAGGGAAAGGAGCATTGGGACACTATTGATACCAGTATTGACATTTATAGCAAAAAGCCCAGGCCCACTTTCACGGACGATATAATCCACGAGGGTAAGGTTCAAATTTACAATACGCCTGAAGAGATTGCTGAAGTTGAACGCAATACTAAATATCTGGAAATTAATCCGCTGGAATTGCTTGATGAAGAGACTGCTCAGAAGCTCATCAAGACCCTTTCTTAATTATTTTATCTGTGTATTGTAAAATGGAATCAATGAGCGGAATGTCTATACCCCCAAGCCTAAAATTTGAACTCTTCCGTATGATCGGAGACGCTGCAATTTCAACGAATGTTCTTCGCTTGATCCCTCTGAATCTTCAGTCTGCAAGTGGCGGTGGTCTAATTTCAGTCCGTTTGCCGCTCGCAACCTGCTCTCTACCATCTTTCTCAATGAGCTTTAACAACACTATTCAAACAGTACCCAGTTATAGCTCAGCTGATGGAACTCTTATGTCTTCTACGGTCATAGCGAACAATACATCCTTCCCCCAGGGTCTTGAGGGCCTGATTCAGCGCCTTGAGATTGTTGTGGCTGGAGTATCTCTAATGACTCTTCCCAACTACAATATGCTGTTCCAGGTTCTCAAAGACGCAACAGATACTCTAGATAACCGTATGTCTCGTCATATAGTTGAGGGCGAGGATGATGTTTCAGGAATCCCACTACTCACGAACGGTTCGGGTGGTTCAGCAGTTGCAGTGAAAAATATCACGCCAATTACCGTCACTCAGTGGGAGATTCTTACCAACAGCTCAACGACTCTCACTATCGCGTGCTCCAGCCCAGTTCTTCCAGAGCTCTTTGCTACTGGCGTGACACTGTATGCTCTTAATGCACCTCCATCTACATTCTTCGGAGCAACTGGCGGCGCTGCACTCTCAGGACTTCCAACTGTGACTCTCTACCAGGCTGGCCCTGTTCCTATTGATGGATTTACTGCTGGAACTGGATACAATTTCATCCTCACATACGCGATGGGTTCTTCAACCTGGACCCTCTCTGGAGTTTCTGTAACGACCGTATATAACAACCCATTCACATTCTTTGCAAGCCCTACCAGCTCGGATGTTATTTCTGGATTCACCCCGCCAAACTCACAGTACAACACGATTCGGGAGTTCCTTGGCTTTTTCAAATCTCAGCCAAAGTGTCTTCAACTGGCTGCACTCGGTGAGGTTGAGGTTCGCATCTATCTTGAGCAGGCTCAGAATTGTCTGACTTCGTATGCCCCCCAGCAGACTCTCGCACAGGGTTCAGCAAGTTCTACTCCTTGCAAGCAAACTGGAGCTGGCCAATATCAGCTTCAGAATGTGGAATTCCAGATTCGCAGCCTTTCGTGGGACAACTCTTTCCTGGATAGTATGATGCAGACCACGCTCGCGGAAGGACGCACTCTAGAAATTCCTTATCCAAATTACTACTCGGTCGTTCAGGGAGGTCAGTCATCTGGTCAGACCACTACAAGGTTTTCTGTCAATACTCAGAACCTGCGACGAGTCTGGGCTGTGAATCGTCCTCAGTATAACGCAGTAACTGGATTTACCTCGTTCAACGCACAGCAGCTCCTCGTTCCAAGTGGTGTAGGAGTGAACGCATACAACCGCCTAGGAAACACTTACAAAGGAAGCTTCTTTTGCACGAGCGCATCAAACCCGAGCTATTGGTCTCAGTTCGCAACTGGTGGAAATTTGACCGCTACAAACGCCACCAACACCTCCAACAAGTGGAATTACCTCATCAACAACCAGCTCATTCCCAACCTCCAGGTTGCCCCTCAGAGAACTTGGGCTTTCACAAAAGAGCTTCTAGGCATGGAAGATTCGTGCGAAGGAACATACCACCAGTCTCCTCTCCATTATATGTCTTTCGGGTATTCCATGGCGATTACACTTGAATACATTGAGAAATATGCCCCAGAGAATATTCGCGAGCTCTTTGGCCTTGACACTCGCTCGGCTTCTTCTGTGTTCTACCTCAACCAGACCAACAACTTGTCGGGTGATACCACGATCGTCTTTTCAGAATTCACTTCGGTTCTGCGCGTGGCGGCAAACAATCAAGTTCAAGTGGTTGTATGAAATAACCAAGGAACGAGGCATAAAGAGATGAACCTTGAATATATTAAATGGTTTCTATCTATAAAATCACAAGCTCTCAGACTGATAAAATTTATATTGGTTCAACAAGAGAATCACTTTCAAAAAGATTTTGTCATCATAAATCTCCAGATAACCTATGTTCTTCACATATCTTGATGACCTTTCCAGATGCCAAAATTGAACTTATTGAAAAATGTTCAGAAGATGATAGACGAAGCCGAGAACAATATTGGATTGACTTTCACAAAGAATTGTGCATTAACCAAATACGAGCAGAAGCGAAACCCCAGAAACAACGCTCAGCCGAATACCGTGCAGCAAATCCAGAAAAGGTCAAAGAGTCTTTTAAAAAATGGTATGATTCACACGAAGAATATAACAAGGAAAAGAATAGACTGGCTTGGGAAAAACACAAGGAGGATGAAGAGTTTCGTGAGGCTGGTAGGCAAAGAAGTCGTGAATGGAACGAAGCAAACAAAGAGAAAATTAAAAAATACAAACAGGACAACAAAGATATTTTAAATGAAAAACGAAGAGCACTAATTAATTGTCCTACATGTGGTAAAGAAATATCAAAAGCATCATTATCTCGCCACAATAAACTTCTTCACAAATAAAATGTCTGTCTATCAAGTAAATATGGATTTAAAATTTACAGGCGACCCCCGAGGAGCTCAAAAAAGTGGCGTTTTTTACGATTTTGAAGAAACCTATAGATAAATCTCAAAATCCTAAAAAGTGCCACCTCTCTCTGGAAATAAAATGTCTGTCTATCATAAATGGAAATCCCCAATCAGCTCAAGTATGGAATGTATGATTTGATTGAGGGATATAGCACGAATATTGAATATATCAATCCTTCTAACAATAATAGCATTAAGGGTGGCGGAATGATTGCTGTGAAATTGCCGCGCAGAGTATGCGATCTCTCATCCTTTGCTATGGAATTTAACGCAATTGTCTCGGACCCAGCGGTTGTTAAAGGAAATCCAGGCTATGCTCCAGTCACAACATTNCCTCAAGGCTTTGAAGCTCTGATTCAGCGTCTGGAAGTTGTGATCGGTGGAGTGTCTATAATGAATATCCAGAATTACAACCGACTTTACCAAGTATTAAAAGAGGCTCATCAATCGCTAGATCATCGGCTGAGCCGTGAGCTTTATTGTGGAGAAGTTTCTGTGGCTCCATATGCGTCTGTGAATACCACTACAAGTTATGATACTATGACTCCAGTTACAGTTAGTAATTGGGCTCTGAATGGATATTCAGCTATTGTACTAAATGGTCCTTGCATTCCTACAAATATAACCACCGATTTCACATATTTTAATTTACATAATCCACCTCCGATTGACTTTTTTGGATATAAAACTACTTCAGATCTAACTTCAGTACTTTATGCTTTATCACCTTTTTTAATAAACCCGCTCACTTCACAGTTTAATGGGCATCAATATGGAGTAGGTCAGCAGTGGCTTTTGCAATTCCAGCCATTTTTATCTATTATAAATGTTCCACACCTTTCTACGGTTGGCCTAAATACTCCATATACGGTTGTCAATGGATCAACTGGAACTGTTACTGGGGTTAATACCACGGCTGGGTATGATACTTTAACATATACCACCACTTCTTTGCAAGGTCTTGATCCAGCAACCTCCGCTCTGACAGTCATTTATGGAAATGGAATAACAACTACCAATTATGTAGCTGGAAGTCAGGGTGATATTGTTGTCGCAGTGAATACTGTTACTACTACGATGCCGAATGTGGGAGATGTTCTTTCCAGTACTACAAACCTTTATACGAGTTTAATTGCAAATGGGGCGACTGGACCATTTACTTGCGTAGACACGCTTGGAACATCTTCATTTACAATTTACACTCCAAATCCCGGTCCAGTTCAAACCGTGACTGCTAGTTTAGCTTGGGCTTTTGGCGTCCCTGGCTCTGGAGCATCTGGAACTGCGTCTTCATATGTTAAATCTCGCACCTCAACTTCCTTTATGACATTTATATACAAGACTTTTCCAGCTAATCCGCCTACAGTTGGAGCAACTCTCGTGTCTACAAATCCTTATTTTTATGTGTCGGGTGCAAATCCCCTTACTGTTACCAATGTTCTTCCTGGGTCTAATAAAATTGCAGTCGCATATACAACACCCGTCTCTGTTACAGCTCTTCCAACTTTACCTTTCACGACATCATTTACTGGAACTGGATTCACTCAAGTATATCAGTCAGGATCTTGGTATACTCCTGGATTAATTCCACCTTCTTATAATCAGGTGGTTTCAAATCAACCTTTTACTGTTTATATCGCGCCTGGTGGTACTACAGACTATCCACTTAACACATTTATTACACCTCTTTCCCCAACACAAGGAGTTCTGACTGATTTTTTGGGTCTTTTCAAAACTGGGATTCAAAATCTTGAAAAACACGATGTGGAAGTTCGGTTATATCTGGAACCTGGCCGAAATGTATTAACCACGACCGCCCCAGTTAATACCACAGCACAATTGACAGGAATCAATAACACTGTACTGACAGCACCACCCGAATATACTCTGAGCTCTGTGAATTTTAAAATTAGAACCTTTACGGGTGCAGAATTCCCTCCTCTTTCCCGAGTGGAATTTGATAACTATTATACACAGTCTCAAGTGAATCCACAGTCAGGTCCATCTCAAAGCAAATTCCTCGTAAATTGTAGAGACCTCAAGCAAGTCTGGGCCGTAAATCAAGCCGTGTTCAAATATATTTCAGAATATGCACTTTATGGATCGTGCTATATGGTTCCATCTGGAGCAGGATATACAGCGGAAGGAAATCTTGGTCGTGTCTATAAAGGTTCGTTTTTCACGCATACAGCCGAAAGTCCATCTTTTTCAACACTTCTTTACACGCAATTTTGGTTTACAAATGCTGGACTGTCTTTTCCTCCTACAAATAACTGGGTTTATCAAATAAACAACGAATCAGTCCCAGCGCATCCAGTTCATCCAGTTAGAACAGCACAATATTCTCGCGAAATTACAAAAGCAAATGTCAATAATGGAGCAATGATGGACTATCTTTCGTTTAATTATTCTATGCCTATCCGAGTTGATAAAGATACACGATCGGAGGCTTCAGTATTTTATCTGAACCAGGATTATGTTGCTCAAGGCGATATCACACACATTTTCACGATAAGTGAATCGGTGCTAGAAGTAAATGGAAATTCTATTAAAATTATCAACTAATGATAAATGAAAGAACCCTATCGTCCAACATTTGACCCAGTATTCGGTCGCTCAGGACTTAAACTCCCAGTCGCAGTTCCTCCTATTGCGTTTTCGTTGGGAGCGGCATATTCTGGGAATTACAGGGGGGTGCAGAGGGGACAGACTGCATTTCCGCGTGCTAGGTGTTTAACGATGCCGCCTGTTATAAGAGATCCACGGACAAAACCTGTATTCCCAAAATTGAATGTCGGGGCTGTCGGGCCAACAGTGAATCAACTTCCTTTATACTCTACAAATCTAGCTGTAGGAACCCCCGTACTTTCTTCGGCGGTCAGTATAAAATAAACACTTATACAAATGAAGAGTCAAAAGATTGATCACAAGTCGGTAAAGATTAAAATACCCGAAGGTAATGCCTTTAATTATGAAACTGCTGACCCACTTCCCAAGGCTCATATGGTATCACTCGCAGTAGCACCTAGAGGATCAGGCAAGTCGGTCGCAGTTACAAACTTGATTAAAAATTTAATGTTTGATAGACTCTTTGTGATTTCTCCAACTTTCCATTCTAACTCGGCTCTTATGGGAATGTTGCCTGTTGATCAAGATGATGTCTATGAAGACACTGAAGACCCGAGTTGCGTGGATAAAATTGTTAAAAAGATTGAAAAGGAGCGTGATGACTTGTTTGAATATCAACAAAATATGAAGCAATATCGCAAGTTTATGAAGCAGGTCCATAACGGAGGACACCTTCCAGAAGATTCTCTTTTTAAATTTTACAAAGATGGATATTTTCCACAACCCACTCACAAATGGAATGGCCGAAGACCCTTTATAGCCATACTAGCAGATGATGTTCAAGGATCTAAACTTATGACGAGCAGAAAACTAGACAATTTAGTAATTAAGCATAGACACATCGGAGCATTCCCTGACGACCAACCAAGTATTGGAGTTTCGGTATTCTTTTTGGTTCAGAATTATCAAAGCAAGGCTGGAGGAATTTCCCGAGCAATTAGGAATAACGCTACGAATATGTTAATTTTTAAAATGAAAGACAAGTCACAGATTCAACAAATTGCGAAAGAGATGGGTGGCGAAGTAGATGAAGAAACTTTTATGAAAGTATATGAACGCGCTACAGATGAACCACACAGCTTTCTCTTTGTGGATCTTTTTCCAAAAGGTTTGCATCCGAGTCAATTTCGCAAAAGGTTTGATGAATTTCTTTTATCTGACTAATATAAATGCATAGCAACAAAGAAACAGCCAGTGTTAGCAAGGCGTTCCACGCACGACCTTTGCGTCCAAACAATTTCAGAAGCACAGAGTCAAGATACAGGCCACAGAAACTCATCATTCGGGTCGGATATAATGATTTAGATCAAACCGTTACTCAACCTAATTTGGATCCTTTAGTATCTTCTGTGTATAACAGGCCTTCTACATTTATGATTGACTCGCGACTTATGGCTGATTTACCTGAAGAGAGTTTTTGTGCCCTTGAAAGTTTGAGTATGAATAACGGTTTTCATCTTTTGAATCCAGTCAATCAGTCATTGCAGGTTGGACTCCAGACCATTAATGTTTCAAGTCCATTTTTTGTGAGCGGCAGTCAATATGTTACGGATTGCAACTTTTTCAATACAAATATCGTGACCAATACGATAACCTCAATTACTACTGGAGCGACCACAACTGTTGTAGTAACCACAGCGATAACTCTCACAAAAGGAAGTTTCATTACGATCGTCGGGCAGACTGGGAATGCTGCAACTGCTCTACCTAATGGGACATATCCAGTAACTTCTCAATCTGGCACAAGCATTGTTCTAAATTACACATCAACTGGTACTGTCACAACTGGCTATGGATCGCTTCAATCTGTGAGTGCCGCTACGACATTCATAGGCGGGACATATAGCGGTCTTATTGCAAGTATTCCATATCAGCAGCCATACGGAAACAGCGGAGGATTTGCTTGGTCTAATCGTGTAAATGACAGAGATATTGGTTGTTATATATCCAACAAAGATATTCTAAATAATTATATGATTCCAATTCAAATAACATACAACAATAGCGATCTACCGTTTGAATGCGATGCAACCACACAGATTCAACTCGTTCTAGTATTTTATGGACTTAACGATGACGACAGATTTGCAGATCGCCCCAGTCTGTGATAAAATATCTGAATATATTAAATGAGTTCTTACACTGATAAAGTTCTTGCATCTTCTGAGCTCCTTAAAGAGCGTGGAATTAAAAACCTTCAGTATGATTTACAAGGCTCTCAATATTCCAAAACGCCCGTTAATATGTTTGCGGTCAATGGACCGCCACCAAACTCTCTCTTTCAAAATATGCTTTCCACAAAAGAGCCAAGGTTTAATTTTATGTATTAATCAACATACGATCCCATATTAATTCG
>Ga0007865_1000235_pt1 | contig 9411 bp, 10 predicted proteins | sample CryBogCBH27Jul09_FD_54994 | JGI IMG/M metagenome (GOLD analysis project Ga0007865, IMG submission 54994) | Freshwater microbial communities from Crystal Bog, Wisconsin, USA - CBH27Jul09 | ecosystem: Environmental > Aquatic > Freshwater > Lake | place: Crystal Bog, Wisconsin, USA | collected...
ATAGTCGAGGTGAGCGGCATCACTGGTTTCAGAATTAGATCGATGCCAATTGGTGGTGGCGATTTCTTGCTGGTCGCGGCCTCAACTCTCTCGGTGCAAAATGCCAATCACCGCTTAGAGCGACAAGTATTTCTCGCAGGATTACTAATTGCTATCTTCATAACCCTCGTCACTCGCCGCTTAATGCGTTCAAGTTTCAGAACCATCAATCAATTGATTGAATACGCTGAAGCAATTTCAAAGAATAACTATCTTGCCGAGCTTCCAAAGGCCAGCACAACTCCTGAATTAAGCAGCTTGCAATCATCTCTCGGTGTAATGGTTGAAAATCTTAAGAAAACTATCGAAATTGAAAAATCAAGCAACCTTGCGATGCAGCGTTTCATTGGTGACGCTTCTCATGAGCTGCGAACTCCCCTCACCGTAATCAAGGGTTACAGCGAGATGTTGCAGAACGTCAGCATTTCTGATGAACAAAAACAACGGGCAGCCGACCGTGTTGAACGTGAAGTGGACCGCATGGATGCACTAATTGGCGACCTCTTGTTTCTTGCAGAAATTAACGAAACACCATTTGTACAAGGGGCCCTAATGGACTTGAGTACATTCACGACTTCTGCTGTTTTTGACTTCAAATCCGACAACCCTGAACGCCAGGTCACTTCAAGAATTGAAAATGGAGTGTACGTAATAGGGACTGAAAACTTCTTTCATCGTATGATTTCTAATGCTTTTACAAACATTCAGCGCTACACACCTAGTGGAGCTCCAGTGAATGTCACATTAACTAGCGATACAACACACATCCATCTGAAAATTGAAGACGGGGGGCCAGGACTTTCTTCAGGGTACGGGCTTTCACCTCAGCGATTCGCTCGAGGCGATGACTCCAGGTCACGAGAAAGTGGAGGCTCGGGCCTAGGCATGAGCATCATGGCTGATGTTGCAAGAGCTGTAGGGGGCTCAATGAAAACCGAGCAAAGCAGTCTCGGTGGTTTGGCAATTATTTTTGATTTGCCACTCGCGACTAAGTAATTACTTTTCGCTGAGCTGCTTAATACCTTCAACGGTTTTCACCATGTTTTCGCGCCACTGATTCATTCGCCACGCGACAATCTTTTCTTCATTTTCTGGATCTTTAGCAATAGCTGCGTGAAGACCTGTTTCGGTATAGGTCCCAAGTACTCCAGACATTTTCAACAGTGTCGAGTCATCGTTAGAAGACAATCGAAATGACCAAATCGATACTGGGTTATCGAGATCTTCGACGGTCCACTCAAAAACTTCATTGACTGAGAAATCTGTGATGGTTGAAGTGGTGTCCCACACTCTTTCACCCATTTTGTTTGTACCTTTAAATTTTGCACCGAGACCTGGCGTGGCACCGTCAAGCCATACTGCACCTTGAAACTCTTCGGAAAATTTTGCTGGGAGATCTGGGTCGGAAATTAAAGGCCAAACTTTTTCTACTGGAGCATTAATAGCTATTTCAACATCTGCACGTGGTGTGTCGCTAAGTTTCATAATTTCCTACTGTAGACCTTTTCGGTATAAGCAAGTTCCATCATCAAAGTTCAATCTGGATCAACCTAGGAACGCCTGAAAGTACCGAATTCTTAAAGACTTCTATTTCAGCTTTATTGCCATAAATGCCGTGAGTCGCCAGGCTGGCAAAGCCGTGAACTGCGCTCCAAGCCATAGCGGGGGCAATTAGGAGATTTGAATCTGAAAGCGCACCTAGTTTGTTCAAGTCAATCAAACAATCAAGAAAAATTTGATACGAGTTTGGACTGTCTGGGCCCAAGTCAGGTGAATCGAATGAAATGAATGCAATTTCAAAGAGGTTTTTCTTTTGAACTCCAAAATCAATGTACGCAGATCCAGTTGCTCTGAGTCTCTTGAGTGCATCAAGTTTTGTTTTGGGTTCATCTGGTAACTGCTTTAGAGATTTCAACATCATCGATCCAAGAATTTCTCTGCTCGCTTTGGCAATACAGGCCTTGAGGTGGTCAAGATCTTGAAAGTGCTTGTAGACAGCCGCGGGGCTCACTCCAGTTTCTACAGCCAACTGGCGCAGGCCAAGTGAGTTGAGACCGTTCTTCTCAACTTGGCGCAAACCTGCAGTGATAAGTGCACTTTGCAGGTCTCCGTGATGATATTCAGAAGCCGTTTTCTTTAATGTTAACATTGTTCACATTAAAGCACTATTGTCTGAATAAAGCAAGGACCAGGAGCACAAATGACAAATCACCATGACCGCAGATGGCAAATACTCGCGGTTCTCTGCCTCAGTGTTTTCTTAGTTGTTGTTGACAACACGATCGTCAACGTAGCGATCCCATCGCTTTCAAGAAATCTACATGCATCCAACTCGGCCCTTCAGTGGATAGTTGACGGATACTCGCTGCCATTCGCTGGACTGCTCCTCGCAGGTGCTGCGGCGTCTGACCGGTTCGGACGCAAACGAACTATGCAGTTCGGCTTAGTCTTCTTCGCAATCTTCAGTACATTCGCTGCTTGGTCGACTTCAACTTCACAACTAATTAGCTGGCGTGCGCTTATGGGAATGGCAGCTGCATTCATCTTCCCAGCAACCCTTTCTATCCTGACTGTTGTCTTTGAAAATCCAGCAGAACGGGCAAAAGCATTTGGCTTCTGGGGAGCCACATCTGGTGCCGCGGTTGCCTTCGGTCCAATTACAGGTGGAGCATTAATTACTCACTTCTGGTTTGGTTCAATCTTCCTTGTGAACTTGCCACTTTGNGTNATCACGCTTCTCTTTGGTTACTTCATAATTCCAGAATCAAAGAGCCCCCAGGTTCACCGGTTCGATCTTCTNGGNCTNATTCTTGGTTCAACTGGACTAACAACATTGCTACTCGCAATCATTCAGGGACCAACATGGGGCTGGAAAGCTCAGACAACNCTTTTGCTCTTTGCAGCATCNGCAGCGTTGCTTCTCTCTTTTGTGCTGTGGGAGCTCAAACGTAATGAGCCTCTGCTCGATGTTCGACTCTTCAAGCGTCCAGCATTCTCAGCTGGAGCAGGATCAATTGCAATTTCGTTCTTTTCCCTCTTTGGATTCATCTTTCTAGTTACGCAGTACTTCCAATTAGTGCGCGGTTACTCACCACTCTCTTCAGGTGTACACACTTTGCCTTTCGCAATCGTTACTGGAATCTTTACTCCAATCGGTGCGAGTCTGGCTCTTAAATTCGGTGCACGCATGGTTGTCAGTCTTGGAATCGCCATTGAAGGAGCAGCCATTTTCTGGATGGGATTGCTACCTGCAAACGCTGCCTATTTCGGCCCAGTTGTTGGATCAATGTGCATGATGGCACTTGGATTCGCGCTAATTGGTGCGTCTTCCACTGCCGCAATCATGACATCGCTCCCCCCAACTCAGATTGGAGGTGGCTCAGCAGTGAACAACGTGACGCGTGAACTCGGCGGAACACTAGGAGTAGCTGTGATCGGTTCAGTCTTTAGCTCTACTTTCGGGCCACAAATAATTAGCGCATTTAAGCCTGCCGGCTTACCAACTGCCGTAGCTGCCAACGCTTCTTCTTCAATGCAGCAGGCTGTTGGCACACTGCATGCCCTACCATCAGCGCTTGCACAGCAAATCCAGCCGAACGTTGTTTCGTCGTTCATGAACGGGTTTCACCATGGGTGCTTCGTGATTGCTGGAGTCGCGTTTGCAGTAGCGCTTGCTGTGATTAAGCCGCTACCTGGAAAAGGGAAACTTAAAGAAGTGAGCGCTTCAGCTCACTAAAACCTATAAGTCAAAACGATAAACATTCGTTTCACGTTGAATAAAACCAAGCTTTACATACATCGCATTTGCGGCTTCACGTGAAGGACGGCTCGTCAAATCAATGGATCTTGCACCCCGTCGTTTTGACTCAGCAATCGCCGCTTCAGTCAATGCAACACCTGCGCCAAGACCCCGCGCTCCTTCATCGACAACAACATCTTCAATCCATGCCCTGAGGCCAGAAGGGATTGGAAACACGACAAGTGTCAACGTTCCAACAATGGTTCCTTCGTTCTTAGCTATTAATACAGAAACCGCTGGGTTTGCAATCAGGGCTTCAACATCGACACTCGTCAGAGGCGATGCACTCGAAGATAACTGGGGAACTAGTTGATTGAGGCTAGTTAGTAGTTCATCAGTGGCGTGAGTTGCGATTTCAATGGAGATGCTCACTCTTCGTTCCTCCACACCGGAACGCGAAGTTCGTCGTAATAGACGTCTCGAACTTCACCATTAATTGCAGCGAAAACTGGTTCAACCCAGCGTTCTGCGCCAATCATTGGTGAGGGCAAATCGTCAATCGAGAACCAACCAGCATCAGTGCATTCAAGTTCATGAATGTTCATTGATCCACCAGTGAGTTTGCAGAGAAAGAGCATTGAATACAAGGGCACTCTTGAAGCCCCGTGTCTCATTCCATCAAGAACTCCAATAAGGCGAATTGGCTCAACTTCATAACCAGTTTCTTCAAGCACTTCTTTCACAACAACTTCAGGCGCAGAGTAACCAATGTCGCACCATCCAGTGGGATACAGCCAGAATCCAGAGTCCGCACGCTGGATTAGAAGGAGCTCACCTTTTTCGTTTGAAACCGCAGCACCGACGGCAACCTTTGGTGTTGCGTAGCCGGGGATTCCCTTACCAATTTGTTTCATCCACTCAACAACGTGTCCCTGAGCGTCGAGAACATCATTCGTTCCGTGGTCAGCAGCAGCCTTAATATCGCCAGCGATGTTCAGAATTTCTTCGTAGCGTTCACGTTCGTACTGGCTTTCAGTAAAGCCCATCCCGGTGCGAGCAAGTCCCGCAAGGGACTCAGCCCAACGCCGAAGCGTCTTTTCAGATACCGGTTCACTCACGCTTTGACGCTACCAATGATGCCTAGGCCAATGTGGCGTCTAGAACTTCATCCACAGAACCAACAAGTCCGGTATAGAAAGCACCAAATTCCGCATAGAGCGTCGATGCTTCGTCGAACCTCATTGTGTAGACGCAGTCCTTGAGGTCGTCAACGTGGACACCAAAGAGAGTCACGCCCCACTCCCAGTCGTCTAGACCAGTTGATCCAGTGACAACCTGCAGAACACGGCCCTTGAAGTCACGACCAGATTTGCCGTGCTGGCGCATAAGTTCTTCACGCTCTTCATAGGGCAACTTGTACCAGTTGTCTTTTTCGCCACGGCGCTTAGACATTGGATAGAAGCAGAATGCCTTCATTCCTTCTGGTGGAAGGACCGGGAAGAGGCGGTCATTGATCATCTTTTCTGGCATGCCCTGGGCGTATTCAGAAATTTCAGTCACAGAAACGTAGCTCTCGGCGACCATAAACCCAGCGGCCTGAATCTTTGACTGGAACTTTCGAAGGTCCCACAAGTTAGTTCCAAGAACCATGAAGCATGTGTCGGCCTTGGCGCCCATGATGGCTGCCGTTACGACTTGCATGCCAACTTCTTTGGCTTCTTCAACTGCGCGCTTCACTGCAGATGCGTCAACAGCTCCGTCTGGGTGACAGAAGAGGTGCAAAACATTGAGACCGTTTGATGGACTGAGCGGTTCTTGATTAGTCATGTAACCATGCTACGCCTATTTAAGAATTTGCATCCCAGCCAAGAAAGCAGAAACCCCCGGGTTTTCACCCGGGGGTTTCTAAAGTCCAAATGGACGAGTTACATCATCCCGCCCATGTCACCCATGCCGCCACCAGCAGGCGCGCCTGCAGGCTCTGGCTTGTCAGCAACAATTGCTTCGGTGGTAAGTAGCAACGCAGCGATTGATGCAGCGTTCTGTAGTGCAGAACGTGTCACCTTCGCTGGGTCAATTACTCCAGCCTTAACGAGGTCTACTAGTTCGCCAGTCGAAGCGTTGAGTCCGATTGAACCCTTCGCGTCAGCAACTTCACGAACCTTAACGGCACCTTCGAAGCCAGCATTTTGTGCAATGTGCGAAGTGGAGCGTCAAGAGAGTTAGCAACAATGCGAGCACCGGTTGCTTCGTCACCAATCAATGTTGCAATCAATGTCTCAACGCTGGCACGTGCACGAACGAGTGCTGTGCCACCACCGGCAACGATTCCTTCATCAATAGCTGCACGAGTTGCACTGAGTGCGTCCTCGATGCGGTGCTTCTTCTCTTTGAGTTCAACTTCAGTCGCGGCGCCAACCTTAACGACTGCAACTCCACCAGCGAGTTTCGCTAGACGCTCTTGGAGCTTCTCGCGGTCCCAGTCTGAGTCAGTGTCTTCGATTTCACGCTTGATCTGAGCAACACGGCCAGCAACTTCAGCTGCTTGTCCACTTCCGTCGACAATTGTTGTTGCGTCCTTGGTGACAACAATGCGACGAGCGCGACCAAGAAGGTCAATCGTTGCAGTGTCGAGCTTGAGTCCGATTTCTTCAGAGATCACTGTTCCACCAGTAAGTACAGCCATGTCTTGGAGCATGGCCTTGCGGCGGTCTCCAAAGCCTGGAGCCTTAACGGCTACTGAAGTGAACGTTCCGCGGATCTTGTTAACAACCAGGGTCGCAAGCGCTTCGCCTTCAATGTCTTCAGCAATGATGAGCAGCGGACGTGCAGCCTGCATGACCTTTTCCAGTACTGGAACAAGGTCGTGCACAGCAGAAATCTTCTGGCTAGTAAAGAGAATGAACGCGTCTTCAAGAACTGCTTCTTGGCGGTCATTGTCAGTTACGAAGTAAGGAGAAAGGTAACCCTTGTCGAATTGCATACCCTCGGTGAGCTCGAGCTCAATNCCGAATGTGTTTGATTCTTCAACAGTTACTGTTCCGTCTTTTCCAACCTTGTCGATNGCGTCAGCAATAACTTCACCGATTGAAGCNTCAGCTGCAGAAATNGTTGCAACTTGAGCNATCTGTGTCTTGTCTGAAACAGTCTGTGANTGTTCCTTAATTGACGCAACCGCAGCCTTAACNGCNAGTTCGATTCCACGCTTAAGACCTGATGGGTTCGCGCCTGCAGCAACNTTGCGCAGACCTTCCTTGATCAGTGCTTGAGCAAGAACNGTTGCAGTAGTTGTTCCGTCACCAGCAACGTCGTTTGTCTTCGTTGCTACTTCCTTCACCAACTGTGCACCCATGTTTTCAAACGGGTCTTCGAGTTCGATTTCGCGAGCGATTGAAACACCGTCGTTCGTGATTGTTGGAGCACCGAACTTCTTGCCAATTACAACATTGCGGCCCTTAGGTCCGAGGGTGACTTTGACAGCATCTGCCAACTTGTCAACACCGGCTTCGAGTCCACGACGAGCTTCCTCGTCAAACTTGAGCATCTTTGACATTTTTTATCCTTGTCTATAGAGAGATAGCGACGAATCGCTGAATGACTACTTAGTTACGACTGCGAGAACNTCACGGCTGGAGAGAATAAGAAGATCCTCACCATCGATTGTGATTTCAGTTCCGCCGTACTTTGAGTACACAACAGAGTCACCGGTCTTTACTCCGCTAGGAATAAGTTCACCAGTTGTCTCTGAACGACGTCCAGGACCTGCAGCAATAACTTCGCCCTGTTGTGGCTTTTCCTTTGCTGAGTCTGGGATTACTAATCCAGATGCGGTTGTTGACTCGGCCACGTCGGGACGAACAACAATTCGGTCTTCTAGGGGTTGCAGCTTCATTTTGATTGCCTCCTGAGCAATTAGCACTCGAAACTTCCGACTGCCAATTTAGCAGTCTCGCCGCAAAAGTGCCAAATGAGGCTTGATCAGGGACAATGCCTTTCGAGCTTCCACTGATTNGCAGACTGNGTATAGAAAACCCGGTCATGAAGTCGATCTGTGCGGTGCTGCCANAACTCAAAATACGTAGGTTCTAAGCGGTANCCACCCCAGTGCAGTGGGCGNGGAATCGGCTTTCCTTCAAATTCGATTTCAAGTTCCTTGACTCGGTTTTCGAGTTCAGCGCGACTCGAGATTGGAGCNCTCTGGTCACTGGCGTGCGCACCNATCTGGTGCCCACGAGGACGTGNGTTGAAATACTCATCAGACTCNTGCGCACTCATCTGTGACACAGCGCCTTCCATGCGAATCTGTCGACCAAGCGGTTCGCAGTACCAAAGAATTGCGGCGAATGGATTAAGAAGTAGCTCGTGNCCCTTGTGAGACAAGTAATTCGTATACCAACCAAATGAATGATCATCAATATGGCGAAGTAGGACCATGCGTGTGCTGGGATGACCATTAGGTGTTGAAGTTGAAAGAGCGATTGCTTCACGCTCACGCATTACGTCTTTTGCATCATCAAACCATTTGTTGAACTGCACAAATGGATTTACGTCACAGTCAGCAACGTCGAAGGGTACCCAGCGTTCACTCATTTGACATCCACTAACTGCCAGTTCGGACTGGCTGACAAGGTAAGAGGGCTTGGCCCATTGTGAGAAATTCGGTGCACTCCTGCAGCTGCAATCATCGCAGCGTTATCGGTGCACATCTGCATTGATGGCAAATGAGCAACAATTCCAAACTCACTGGCCAGTTGTGTGATTCCAGCGCGAAGTGCAGAGTTCGCCGCAACTCCCCCAGCGAGTGCCACGCCTTTGACTTCGTTCTTCTCGAGTGCAGTGCGCAACTTGCGAAGTAACTGTTCTGCAACAGCAGCCTGAAACGAGGCCGCAACGTCAGCTAACGCAACATCGGCATTCTTTTCTGTTGCTCTAACCACGGCAGTCTTTAGACCAGAGAACGAAAGGTCNTATCCTTCGCCGGTCATCGAAACGGGAAGTTTTAGTTTTCCTGGTGTGCCAGTTTGTGCGAGCTTGTCGATTTCTGGNCCACCGGGGTAACCAAGTCCGAGCCAGCGCGCAACTTTGTCATACGCTTCACCNGCTGCNTCGTCAATAGTTTCTCCGAGCACNACGTGCNCTCCCGGGCCACTTTGTAAAACAATCATGCTGTGTCCACCAGAAACCAGAAGTGTCATTAGTGGCCACTCAAGATCACTCTTTTCCAGTAGTGGCGCGAAGAGATGGCCTTCTAAGTGATTGATGCCAACAAATGGCACGCCCCACGCCAGAGAAAAACCCTTCGCGGCAGAAAGTCCAACGAGGAGCGATCCGATAAGTCCTGGCCCGCTGGTAACGGCGATTACATCAATGGCTGGGTTGTGAGGATCGAGTCCCGCATCTTTTAGTGCTCGCTCAACAACTGGTCCAATAGTTGCGACGTGTGCTCGTCCAGCGAGTTCAGGAACCACGCCACCAAAAGCTCGGTGCTGGTCAATCGATGATTCAATCACCGAAGAGATTACGTGAAAGTTTGAATCAACGACTGACGCCGCTGTTTCGTCACAACTTGTTTCGATTCCCAGTACCAAAGCCACGTCAACAGCGTAGGGGCAAGGTGGCTGTAACGAAGAAAC
>Ga0007865_1000251_pt1 | contig 9013 bp, 10 predicted proteins | sample CryBogCBH27Jul09_FD_54994 | JGI IMG/M metagenome (GOLD analysis project Ga0007865, IMG submission 54994) | Freshwater microbial communities from Crystal Bog, Wisconsin, USA - CBH27Jul09 | ecosystem: Environmental > Aquatic > Freshwater > Lake | place: Crystal Bog, Wisconsin, USA | collected...
ATCAAGGACTCCAATGCATTGGATTGCTCTTGATTCAATTGATCTGCAGTGATGTACCCCTCTACGAATTCACCATTTTTTTCTTTTGCTTTTTTCTTTGCCGCACTTTCTAATTTTTTGGGGATTTTGTCCCAGTCCTCTGACTTCCGCCACATCTTGGGAATGCTAGGCATGATAGTTTCGCCAAGCGCGTGTACGTAATATTGGCTTGCAAAGTTCATCAGCTTCAGTAGCGCCCCATCCAATAGCGGTAGGGGGGCTATTTTTTCAATAGACCTTAATTTATCGAACTCATATTCAGAGTGAGCGCTCACATTTGTGACGATACCCACTTCTTTGCCTCTGCCGAAAGGTATTTCAACAATATGGCCAATCTGTGGCAAACAACCTAACTTAGCCTCGTCCCATAAATAGTCAAAGCCCTGGGGTAAGGGCTTATCGACGACTATTTGGACCACGATGGGGGTTGTCATGATTTACTTCTATTTTCTTATTAGCCTGTGGATAAGTCTGTGGATATCATCTGATCATTCTGATTTCTAAGCTAATTTACCAGCATCTAATCAATGCTCAGTTTTTAGTCATTATGTATAAAAACTAATATAATCAATAACTTATAATACTTTCTAGAAGTTAAAGATGACTTTCGTTCTCAATCCCACTGAATTTAGCCCTATACCCATAACTGTGCATAACTTTCGTCAAAAATTAAGACTAAGTTAGCAATTACTTTGATTTATGACTTAGATCTAAGAGTGCGCGAGGTTTTTATTACAGACTCTGCCAAAGCGGTGACGCTCTCGGGCGGGGTGAATTGAGAAATTCCATGACCTAAATTGAAGATATGGCCATCTAGCGGATGAAGGCCTGCTTTTAAGGCAGGCGCCTGAGCGAGATCCTCTAAAAGGGTGCTTGCTGCTTTGGCAATCTGCTGCGGCTCAGAAAACAAAATGAGAGGGTCAAGATTGCCCTGCAGAGCCAAGGGTTTGTTAATGCCCAGTAATTGCTTTCGCGCGCGACTTAATGACATCGTCCAATCGAGCGCTATGACATCAGCGCCAACTTGCGCCATATCGTTTAGCCAAATACTGCCACCCTTGGTGAACATAATGACGGGAATTTTTTTACCCTCATGCTCACGAGGTAGGCGTGCAATCACTTTTTGCATCGCAGCTAAAGACATTGTTTGATACCAACCATCTGGGAGTAAACCGCCCCAGGTATCAAAGATCATTAGTGCTTGTGCGCCTGCTTTTACTTGCTCCGTTAAGTAGGTCGCAACGGATTCAACATTGACATCCAAAATATGTTGCAACAAATCTGGCCTACTAAACATCATTGTTTTGGCGTGACGGAAATCATCAGAACCAGAACCGTCAATCATGTAACAAGCCAAGGTCCATGGGCTTCCAGAGAAACCAATCAATGGAACGCGTTGCTTGCCATCCTGAATCAGCGCTTTACGGATTTCTGAAACAGCATCGAAAACATATTGCAGCTGAGACATGTCGGCTACACGTAATTTTTTAACAGCCTCTTCTGTGCGCAAAGGGTGCTCAAAACTAGGGCCTTCACCTGTAGTGAATTTCAAGCCCAATCCCATTGCGTCTGGAATAGTCAAAATATCTGAAAATAAGATAGCCGCATCCAGTGGATAGCGGTCCAAAGGTTGCAGCGTTACTTCAGTTGCATACGCGGGATTTTTAGCAAGGCCGAGAAAACTGCCAGCTTTTGCTCTGGTTGCGTTGTATTCAGGAAGATAGCGCCCAGCTTGGCGCATGAGCCAAAGCGGTGTTTGATCAACCGCTTCACCCAAGCAGGCTTTTATAAACCGGTCATTTAACAGCAAGGAGATGGCCGACTTTTACTTTTTACGACGGAAGCGAGCAATTGCAGCCAATTGAGCTGCTGCCATCGCAAACTCAGACTGGGCCAAGGCCAAATCAAAGTCGGTGCCACGATTTTGCATTGCTTCTTCAGCACGCTTCTTAGCTTCGGTGGCTTTGGCCTCATCCAAATCATGGCCACGAATAGCGGTATCCGCTAAAACAGTAACACGATCAGGTTGAACTTCTAAATACCCACCAGCAACGAAAACAAACTCTTCATCACCATCAGCCTTTTCAATACGAACTGAACCTGGGCGGATGCGCGTAATTAAAGGTGTGTGGCCGTGCAAAATACCGAGCTCACCACTTTCACCGGGGAGAGCAACAAACTTGGCTTCCCCGCTGAAAATAGATTTTTCGGCACTGACTACGTCGACGTAAATGGTTGACATAATTTCCCTAGATGAATTCGATTAAAGCTTCTTAGCTTTCTCAATGGCTTCATCAATTGAACCCACCATGTAGAACGCTTGCTCAGGCAAGTGATCTAACTCACCGCTACAAATCATCTTGAAGCCACGAATGGTTTCTTTCAATGTGACGTATTTACCTGGTGATCCAGTAAACACTTCAGCAACGTGGAATGGCTGGGACAAGAAACGTTGAATCTTACGTGCACGTGATACAGCCAATTTGTCTTCTGGAGACAATTCGTCCATACCCAAAATAGCAATAATGTCGCGCAATTCTTTATAGCGTTGCAATGTCATCTGTACATCACGGGCTACGTCATAGTGCTCTTGACCAACCACTTGTGGGTCGAGCTGACGGCTGGTTGAATCCAGTGGATCAACCGCTGGATAAATACCCAAAGCAGCAATATCACGTGACAACACAACTGTGGAGTCCAAATGCAAGAAGGTTGTTGCTGGTGATGGATCGGTCAAGTCATCCGCAGGAACGTAAACGGCCTGAATAGAAGTAACAGAACCAGTCTTAGTAGAAGTAATACGCTCTTGCAACTTACCCATCTCTTCAGCCAATGTAGGCTGGTAACCCACAGCGGAAGGCATACGTCCGAGCAAGGCAGAAACTTCGGTACCTGCCAATGTGTAGCGGTAGATGTTGTCAACGAAGAACAAAATGTCACGGCCTTCGTCGCGGAATGCTTCAGCCATTGTCAAACCTGTCAACGCAACGCGCAAACGGTTTCCAGGAGGCTCATTCATCTGACCGAACACCATCGCCACTTTGTCGATAACGTTTGATTCTTTCATCTCGTGATAGAAGTCATTACCTTCACGAGTACGCTCACCAACACCGGCAAACACAGATAAACCTGCGTGTTGCTTGGCGATGTTGTTAATTAATTCCATCATGTTTACGGTCTTACCAACACCCGCACCACCGAACAAGCCAACCTTACCGCCTTTAGCGAATGGGCAAACTAAGTCAATAACCTTAATACCGGTTTCGAGCAAGTCAACAGAAGGAGAAAGTTCATCAAACTTAGGCGCTGGCTGGTGAATGGCGCGACGCTCTTCAGTTGCGATTGGACCTGCATCATCAATTGGGCGGCCCAAAACATCCATGATTCGACCAAGTGTTGCTGGTCCAACAGGAACAGAAATTGGCTTTCCTGTAGATTTAACTTCCATGCCACGACGCAAACCATCGCTTGCACCCATAGCAATCGCGCGGACTACGCCGTCGCCGATCTGTTGCTGAACTTCAAAGGTCAAACCTTTTTCAGCAAATGATTTTTCACCGCTATCAACTAATGTCAATGCATCATAAATGTTTGGCATTTTGTCGCGTGGAAACTGAATATCCACCACTGGACCAATACACTGCACAATATTTCCGTTACTCATCGCATTTCTCCGCTTTTAATTCCTGAATTCTGTCGTATTCCTAAACGCTGGCCGCTTAAACAGCAGCTGCTCCGCCAACAATCTCTGACAACTCTTTGGTAATAGCAGCTTGTCGTGTTTTGTTGTATTCCAATTGCAATTCGCCAATCACATTCTTCGCATTATCTGAAGCGGCCTTCATTGAGACCATGCGCGCAGATTGCTCGGAAGCCATATTTTCAGCAACAGACTGGTAAATCATTGCCTCAACATAACGCTTGAGCAGGCCATTCAAAATGGACTCTGCATCAGGCTCGTAGATGTAATCCCAAGATGGGCCTGCTTTTTCTTCTGGAGTTAAAGCGGCTGGCTCTAAAGGCAGGAGCTTTTCTAAAATAGGCTCTTGTTTCATCGCGTTCACAAAGCGGGTATATGCCAAATAAACAGCATCAATCTCACCGCGCTCAAACGCCTCTAATTGGGCAACAATCGCACCAATCAAGACATCCATATGTGGTGTGTCGCCAATATGGGTTATTTGAGAAATCAACTTTGCTTTTGAACGATTCAAAAACTGCAAACCCTTTGAACCAATTGCGGTGTACGCAATCTCAACATTTTTTTCTTGCAGATCACGCACTTGGTTTGTAATCAGACGCAAAACGTTGGTATTTAAACCGCCGCACAGGCCTTTGTCTGTTGTAACCACGATAGTGCCGACTTTTTTAAGCTCGCGAGTTGCCATGTAAGCAGGGCGAAACTCAGGATTAGCTTTTGAAAGGTTGGCAACAATCTCACGAATTTTTTCAGCATATGGACGCGCATTACGCATGCGCTCCTGGGCGCGACGCATCTTGGATGCGGCGACCATTTCCATTGCCTTCGTGATCTTGCGCGTGTTTTGCACGCTCTTGATCTTTGATCGTATCTCTTTTGTGCTTGCCATGATTTATGCGAGCCCTCTTAGAAAGAGGCTGAACGCTTGTAATCCTCAATTGCAGCGCGCAAAGCAGCTTCGTCATCTTTGCTCAAATCTTTGGTGTCTTCAATACGTGCAACTAAGTCAGCGTATTTAGATTTCAAATGATCTTGCAAACCTTTTTCGAATGGCAATACGTTTTTCACTTCGAGGTCATCAAAGTAACCATTATTTACGGCGAAAAGTGAAGCGGCCATTTCCCAAACTTGGAGTGGCTTGTACTGCGCTTGCTTACATAATTCAGTAACGCGACGGCCACGCTCTAACTGCTTACGTGTGGCTTCGTCAAGGTCAGAAGCGAACTGAGCAAACGCTGCCAATTCACGATATTGCGCCAAGTCAGTACGAATACCGCCAGACAATTTCTTAATGACCTTAGTTTGAGCTGCACCACCAACGCGTGAAACAGAAATACCCGCGTTAATAGCAGGGCGCACACCGGCGTTGAACAAGTCAGTTTCCAAGAAGATCTGACCGTCAGTAATCGAAATCACGTTAGTTGGCACGAATGCAGAAACGTCACCAGCTTGAGTTTCAATAATTGGCAACGCAGTTAAAGAACCTGTTTTACCTTTTACTGAACCATTTGTAAATTTCTCTACGTATTCAGCATTTACACGAGCAGCGCGCTCAAGCAAACGTGAGTGGAGGTAGAACACGTCGCCAGGGTAAGCTTCGCGGCCTGGTGGGCGACGCAAGAGCAATGAAATCTGACGGTATGCAACCGCTTGTTTTGTTAAATCGTCATAAACGATCAAAGCGTCTTCACCGCGGTCGCGGAAGTATTCGCCCATGGTGCAACCAGCGTATGCAGAGAGGTACTGCATTGCTGCAGATTCAGATGCACTCGCTGCAACAACAATGGTGTAATCCATTGCGCCGTTTTCTGAGAGCTTGCGTACAACGTTAGCAATCGTGGAAGCTTTTTGACCAATCGCAACATAGACGCAATAAACGCCTTTGCCTTTTTGGTTAATGATCGCATCAACCGCAACAGCTGTCTTACCAGTTTGACGGTCACCAATGATCAACTCGCGCTGACCACGGCCAATTGGAACCATTGCATCAATCGCCTTCAAACCAGTTTGAACTGGCTGACTTACTGATTGACGTGCAATAACGCCTGGAGCAACTTTTTCAATAAAGTCAGTTAATTTTGCGTTGACCGGACCTTTGCCATCAATTGGCTGACCCAATGCATTCACTACGCGACCAAGCAATTCTGGGCCAACTGGAACTTCCAAGATGCGGCCAGTACATTTCACTGGATCGCCTTCTTTAATGTGGGTGTATTCGCCCAAAACCACGGAACCAACTGAATCGCGCTCAAGGTTCAATGCTAAGCCGATAGTGTTGCCAGGAAATTCCAACATTTCCCCCTGCATCACACCAGACAAGCCATGAACGCGGCAAATACCGTCGGTCACTGAAATTACGGTGCCTTCATTGCGACTCTGGGTATCAACACCCATTTCGCTAATTCGGCTTTTGATCAGCTCGCTGATCTCGGAAGGGTTGAGTTGCATTACTTACTCCTGGGTCTTATTTCGTATGTTCTTAATGGGATAACTTATGCGCCAAGACTTACTTGCATTTGAGCCAACTGTGCCTTAACTGAACTATCCAAGACTTCATCACCAACTTGAATGCGTACTCCGCCAATCAATGCTGGATCAACTTGAATAGTTGGGCGCAATTCTTTACCCCCAAAACGCTTCTTCAAACTTGACAACAAATCATTTAATGCACTTCCCTCAAGAGGAAAGGCACTGGTAATCATTACTTCTGCNGCACCTTCGCTTTTGTTCTTCATTGCCTCAAATTGACGTGCAATTTCAGGAACGGCAGCTAAACGATGGTTTTGATTCACAAGACTCAAAAAGCTAGCGATCTTGCCGGCCAGCTTTGTTTTCACCATGCCAGAAAGAAGCTTCGTCAAATCATCCGCAGATACTTTTGGATTATTTGATAAGACGGCAATCTCTGGCTGCTCGGCAAGCTGAGCAAGCTCACTTAACTGCTCCAAAATGGTAGCAAGTTCAGCAGGCTTGGCGCTTTGAAAAAGCGCTTCAGCGTAAGGGCGGGCAATCGTGGCTAACTCAGCCATATCAAAGCTCTGCCTTTAATTGATCGAGCAAAGCGCCATGCGCTTTTGCATCAACCTCGCGGCGCAAAATTTGCTCAGCGCCTTTAACAGCCAAAACAGCAACCTCAGCACGCAAGACTTCGCGAGCACGAGTAACTTGTTGATCAGCATCTTCTTTGGCTTGCGAAATAATCCGGGTAGCCTCAACTTGCGCATTGGCTCGGATTTCTTCTGCAGACATTTGCGCACGCTTTTCAGCGTCAGCAACACGAAGCGCACCTTCTTGGCGTGCCTTAGACAGCTCTTGTTCCGCAGCATTATTTGCGAGAACTAATTCTTCTTTTCCGCGCTCGGCCGCAGCCAAACCATCAGCAATTTTGGTTGAGCGTTCGTCCAATGCCTTAACTAGCGGTGGCCACACAAAACGTGCAACAACCCACCATAAGACAAAGAAAACGATCATTTGCGCGAATAGGGTCGCGTTCAGATTCACGATATTCCTTTCAGTATTGTTGAGAACGGTTGGATGACTGGATAGTCATCCACGCCAAAACAATTACTTAATAACTGCTAGCAGTGGGTTTGCGAAAGCAAACAACATTGCAACACCAACGCCGATCAAAAACGCAGCGTCGATCAAACCAGCCAAAAGGAACATCTTGGTTTGCAATTCATTGATCAATTCTGGTTGACGGGCAGCGCCCTCAATGAACTTACCACCCATTAGGCCAATGCCCAAACAGGCTCCTAATGCGCCGAGGCCGATGATGAGGCCAATACCGATAGCGGTTAGTCCTTGAATGTTGGCTAAGAATGCTTGCATGTTTACTCCTAAGTATTGAAGGTGAGGTTAAAAATAAAAAAGGTTAATGGTGACTATGGGCTTGCCCAATGTAAACCAAGGTCAACATCATGAAAATAAATGCTTGTAACAAAATAACTAAGATGTGGAAGATCGCCCAAGCTGAGCCAGCAATAACGTTGCCGACGAAACCAAGCATGTACAAATCTAAGTTAAAGGTCCACATACTACCCAAAAGGGCGATGAGCAAAAAGAGTAATTCGCCTGCGTACATATTGCCGAAAAGTCGCATACCGAGCGAAACGCCTTTAGCAATATATTCAATGATATTCAAAATGAGGTTGAAAGGTGCTAGGTACCACTTCGCACCAAACGGGGCCGAAACCAGCTCATGCATAAAGCCCCCTAAGCCCTTCACTTTGAAGCTATAGAAGAACACTAATAGGAGAACTGAAAANGATANGCCGAAGGTGGCATTCAAATCAGTAGTAGGCACTATCTTGTGATGGGGAACGTGAACNCCGAAACTACCAATAAATTGATTTACGCCAAAGATCCAATCTACAGGCACTAAGTCCAAGGTATTTAAAAGAATGATCCAGCAAAAAACAAACAGGGCTAGTGGCGCAATGAAGCTGCGATCGCCATGAACAATGCTCTTGGTTTGGTTATCTACCATCTCCACGAGCATCTCAACTAAACATTGAAAGCGGCCAGGAACCCCAGGGGATGCTTTTCGAGCAGCTAGAACCAACAGAAAAACAGTGATCAACCCCATTAAAGAGGTCCAAAAGATGGTGTCTAGATTAATGATGCTGAAATCAATAACTGAGGTTTGCGCCCCGCCAATGTTATTGAGGTTTTGCAAGTGCTCAGCAATATAAGCAGTGGGTGTAAGCGGTTCGCTAGCCACATGATGGGCTACCTCTGCTGCTGCGTTGACTTCGCTAGACATCTCTGAACTTGTCCTTATCTATATTGACTGCTTGTTACTTCCAAAACCACCCCAATAAATAACATTTGAGCGTGGCTAAATAAGTGACAAGCAATGGAATCCATTTCAAATCAGGTTGCTTTAGAGCAAAGCCAATAAACAGGAGGATGGTTGCTAGAATTTTAATAAATTCGCCAGAAACCACTGCTGTTAAATAACCGCCAGGACTTGATTTGACATTCTTTTTTGCTGCCTCTAATCGCAGTAAAAACAACGCAGAAGGCAAAAACCCAATCAAACCGCCCACTAAAGCCGAGTAAGTATAAACGTTTCTCTCTGTCAATTCGCCAAAAAGGTAACAAAAGCTGGCGATTATCAGGGTAAGCACCACCTGAATACCGACAATGAGCCACCCATTAATTGAAGAAAAGCTTTTGGGCTTTGCTTTACGCAAAGCATCCATCTCTGCTTTGCTAAGGGCCTTGTATGAGTCGTCTTCCTTCTCATCCCAATTACCAGTATTCATTGGT
>Ga0007865_1000252_pt1 | contig 9003 bp, 19 predicted proteins | sample CryBogCBH27Jul09_FD_54994 | JGI IMG/M metagenome (GOLD analysis project Ga0007865, IMG submission 54994) | Freshwater microbial communities from Crystal Bog, Wisconsin, USA - CBH27Jul09 | ecosystem: Environmental > Aquatic > Freshwater > Lake | place: Crystal Bog, Wisconsin, USA | collected...
TCCTCAAAAGGGACCCCTTTTTATTTGTGCTACAATTACCTGTGTCGTAATAAAGGAGTTAATATGGACTATCCAACAACAAGAGAAGAAGCAAAGAAAACCGGTGCTAAGTATTACTTTACGGGGCAGCCTTGCAAACACGGGCATGTAGCATTGCGTAAGACAAAAGGCTCGTGTGTTGAGTGTTTAAAGGTTGAATGGACTAAAGGGAATGAAACTCGCGCAGAATACTTTAAGCAATACAACCAATCCGATGCAGGACAAAAAGCCAAAAAAGATTATTATGCGCGTAATAAGGAACAAGTAATTGCTAGGGCGGCTGCAAGACCTGTAGAGCAACGCAAAATGCACAGAGAAAAATATAAGGCGCAAAACCCAGAACTTTATAAAGCGTTTGTAAGTGTTCGTAGACGCAGACATAAAAACGCAACCCCCAAATGGATTACCCCAGAACAAAAGTTGGCTATGCGCAATTTATATCTTCAAGCGCAAGCATTAACAAAAGCTACAGGTGAACGCTATGTAGTTGACCATATTATTCCTTTAATTTCGCCAGAAGTGTGTGGGTTGCATGTGCCTTGGAACTTAAGAGTTATTACACAAGAAGAAAACCTAATAAAATCAAACAAAATACCTACACAAAATTAAACTTTTACTGTATTGTAGTAGTCACAAATACCCAGTAAGATTGGTTTGCAGCGTCTTGCTGTACCTAATTTTTGGAGAAAAGTATGTTACACGTTGTTATTACGGCAGAAAATGTAGATGAGTTAGCAGATCAATTGTGGGAAGTTTTAGAGCGTATCGAGCAGTTTCTTGAGTTTGATGTAGAAGAAGTTATCGAATATGATGAAGAAGGCTATTATTACGATGAAGTAGAAGATGAACTATACTGGGTTGACTTCACTACTGGTGAAGAGTTTTTCTATGACGCAGAAGCAGATGAGTGGTTTCCTTGTGACGAAATCGTAGAGTTTGAAGAAGATTTTGTAGAAGACGAGCAAGAAGTAGATTTCGAGTAATATTTTTTGCGGGATGATCTAACATTTAGGATGCCTCATTGATAAAGGGGCCGTCGGAGTTTAAATCTCCGTCCCGCAATTTCTTAGCTTTCTTTTCTTTTCTTTACGTAACTCATAGTGGTGTATTCGGTGGCAATTTGCGCATAATACGATACATTTAGCTGCCTCCTCATACGCTTTTTTCCAAGACTTATTTCGCACAAATTCATGAACTGCCCCTAACTTATTACTGGGGTCTGTATGATGAAAATCCATAGCAGCGGGATGAGCAAAGCCACACGCCGCACACTCTAGTCCAAGCCTATGCGCATCCCAAAGACGTTTATATTCAATACGATTACTTTTCGTTCTTTGTTTAGTTAACTCTTTGTTGTTTTGATAGTGCTTAGCTGACGCTTTTTTGTTAACTTCTTTACGTTTTTGTGGGTCTTTATACGGCATAACGCTTGACACAAGTTAAAACCGTGCTATAGTATCACACATCTGGGATTCAAACCTTGTTGCCAGCCCACCCAGGGGTCACGATGCAACGATTAACAAGGTAACTTTTGCATAAGGATTAAAAGTCATGGCACGCACCACATTCGAAGGTCCAATTCTTTCAGGCGACGTTAGATTTGGACCCCTACGTAACGTAGGATATTCACAATTAGTTCAGAACATTGATATCAATATTGGTAACTCAACTGTTGGTTCATCTACATACGGTGGAGCATCTGGACAGTTTGTAGCTTCTAACGGTGTTCCTAACATCAACGGAACAGTTTTTGTTCCATCAGCTACAGCAACACCAACAGCACAAACAATCCCTGCTGATACAGCTACTAACATCTATCGCGGCGCGGTATTTTATTTACCAACAGGCGCTGATTTAGACGATATCTTTTTTGATATTCAAACAGCATTTTCTGTAACTGGCGGTACAGCTTCTCTGACTTCAGTTCAGTTCTTAGCAAGCAACAACTACACAGCTGCAGCCGGTACAGCCGCTTACTTCCAAACAGCCGCGATCACATCAAACGCTGTAGGTCGTCAATCACTAGCTACTTTTACAGGCACACAAATCAGTAATCAATCTGCAACTTCTACAGACATTTATCAAGGTGGCAATCAGCCTAACTTGTCTCAAGTTGTTGTAACAATTGCATTGGTTGGTACTGCGCTATTAACTGCAACTTCTATTGCAGGACAAGTAAACGTAACGCTACGCTATACACAGCCTGATAACAACATTGGTACATTGACAACTTACCCCTACGGTAACTTTGACTAATTAATCCCCGGGGACTTCGGTCCCCATTTCTTGATTTAAGGAGATTAATATGGCACAAAGCCCAAATGGTATTCCAAGTACCAATAACCAATTCAACTCGGTTACGCGTCAAGCAAAGTATGAGCCTTTTGACCTGCAAGTTGCACGCGGTCAAATTTATGGTCATAGTGTTTTAAACATTTATGGTTATCAAACAGCGGTAGGTACATCGTTTGTGCCTGTGTGGGAAGGTAATACCTCCTATACTTTTCCGTCATCTGCTATTCAAATGCACCTTGTCAGCTCTGTTAACACAGGTGCTGATGCAACTTCGTTGATAACCATCAACGGCTTGGATGCGAATTACAACCAAATTTCTGAGACTATCAAGTTAAACGGCACAACGGCTGTAACTACAGTAAAGTCTTATTTCCGTATCAACAGTATGTCGGTCGCTAGTGGTGCCCCTACTGGTAACATTACGCTAAAAGACACATCAGATACAACATTGTACGCAGAGATTGCGGCAGGCAACGGTCGAACTTTGATGGGCATTTACACCGTGCCCGCAGGATACACGTTCTACTTGAGCCGTATTGACATCAATACCAGCTTGAACGCTAACCCCGCAGGTTTTGCAACATATCAGAACTATCAAACAAATAGTGCAGGGGTATCTAGCGTTACTGTTGTGGCTCCGTTTACAAACAACTACCATACACAGCGAGTAATGCCCAGGCTTGTTTCTGAGAAAACGGACATCCAATTGCAAGCAAAAGTTAGTACCGGTACTGCGGCTTTGACAGTTTCGCAAGAAGGTTACTTGATTGCTAACGGGAATTAATCATGGCTAAGTCTCCAGCATGGCAACGCAAGGAAGGGAAGAACCCGAACGGGGGGTTAAACGCCAAGGGGCGAGCCTCCGCAAAGAAAGAAGGGCACAACCTGAAACCCCCAGCCCCACATCCAAAAACAGAAAAAGATGCGGCTCGACGTAAATCTTTTTGTGCAAGAATGAGTGGTATGCCCGGCGCAATGAAAGATGAAAAAGGAAAACCAACGCGTAAAGCGCTGTCTTTAAAAGCATGGAATTGTTAAAAAAACACTGTACTAAATGTAAAGTAGAAAAACCGTTGGATGCGGTAAATTTTCCTTTACACAACAAAACTAAATCAGGTTTTGATAGTTGGTGTCGTGTTTGCCGTGCGTCTTATCGAAGTGAAAATTGCCGTGGTAAACATAGGTCCGTTATTTCAGATGGGGCTTTAAAAGAACTTAAAGCAACAACAAAAGCATGTGTTATATGCGGAGACGAAACTAAATTAGTAGTTGATCACGACCATATAACAGGTAAAATTCGTGGAATGTTGTGTAATCATTGTAATCGAGGTTTAGGGCATTTTAGAGACGATCCAACATTACTTGAATTTGCCGCTCAGTATTTATACGCTTCTGTGGATTCACCTAAGTGGGATAAGTACAAAGAAACAAGAGAAGAGGTTTAAATGGTACAACACGCAGAAAATGCAAAGAACGTAGTAGACGGCATAGCTATCGCTACTACCCTGGGAACATTGATAGAAGTGCTACCTTCAATTTCTGCGACACTTTCAATTGTTTGGTTAATTATTCGCATCTGGGAAACTGATACAGTTCAAGGTTGGATCAAAAAAAATGCCAAGCACGAGTAAAAAACAACATAATCTTATGGCAGCTGTGGCACACAATCCGCAGTTTGCTAAGAAAGTCGGAATCCCACAATCCGTGGGTAAAGACTTTAATCAGGCTGACAAAGGTAAGAAATTTGCAAAGGGCGGCGTGCCACGTCCTGAATTACAAGCGGTTAATAAAGCGAAGACGGAGCACGGTTCTTTGCAACTATTTTCAAAAGGTGGAAGTATCATGGCTAAAGAAAAAAATGGTTTGACAACAGCAACTATGNGCAAAGTTCGTACTGCTGCTCCAAGTAAAGATGGTNTTGCTGAGCGCGGCAAAACNAAAGGTAAACAGATCAAGATGGCTGGCAACAGCATTGGTACCGGTTCTGCCATGAAAAAAGGCGGAATGGCTAAAATGAAAAAATAAGGAATTACTATGAAGAACGATTTTCCTGCACTCATGAACGAAGAAACGCCTAAGCACATGCACAATGTGGATCATGTTAAGAAGAACTACTCTGAAGGCGGTCATATGCATCACCAAGAGCACATTAGCAAGATGCATGGTGGCAACGATCACAAAATGCACCACGAGCACGTCAAAGCCATGTGTGGCGGCGGCATGACCAAAAAGTGATGCCCAGTCGTGGAATGGGCGCAGTAGCGCCCTCTAAAATGCCAAAACCTGTGACTAAGAAACGCAGGGANGACACTGACTTTCAAGAATTTAAAAAAGGCGGTAAGGTCGGACTTTACGCAAACATCAATGCCAAACGTGCACGTGGTGAGAAAATGCGTAAACCAGGAGATCCTGGTGCCCCACCAAACAAGACTTTATTAATTCGGCAAAAACAGCAAAGGTTAAGAAATGAGTATTTTTGATAAATTAGAAATGCACGCATCAACATTGTTACAAGAACTAAGAGAGCACATTCTGCATCAAGTTAATAAAGGTAACAGAGTTGATCCCACTTTGCATGATTTCGTTACACATTTAGAAGCGCATGTTAATAATACGACTGTTGTTGCTGCCGCCCCTGTTGCTGTTGCTAAATTTGATGAATCTACTGCAGCTCCTATGCTATCTAATCCAGTGGCTGTGGAGACGCCTGTAGTTGAGCCAGTTCAGCACACAGAAGATCCAGATCACGCGGTTAACTAAACATGACTATCTCCACGCTCAACTCGATGTCTTCTGGGACATCATCGTTTAACTCAACTTAACTGAATTGTGTGAGGAAGCGTACGAGCGTGCGGGATATGAAATGCGTTCTGGATATGACCTGCGTACTGCGCGTAGGTCACTTAATTTATTATTTGCTGACTGGGCGAACCGCGGCATCAACATGTGGACAATCCAGCAAGGTACGATTACTTTGCAACAAGGGTTAAACACATACGCTTTGCCAACTGACACAGTGGATCTTTTAGACCACGTTATACGCACAGATGCCAACAATACGTCCACTCAAGCGGACTTAACGATCACAAGAATTAGCGTATCTACTTACGCTACTTTACCAAACAAGTTAACACAAGCGCGCCCTATTCAAGTATGGGTACAGCGTTTAGACGGACAAATATACCCAACGGGGTATACATTAGCAACAGCAATATCTGCTACAGATACCACAATCACCTTATCCTCAACAGCTAATATGGCAACGGCTGGGTTTGTGAACCTTGTTTATAACGGCGTTACCGAAACTATTTATTACAACTACATCTCAGGGAATACCCTTGGTAATTGTTTTAGAGGACAAAATAACACAACTGCATCTTCATTTGCAGTAGGTGCGGCGGTCAATGTACCGAATCTTCCAGCAATTACAGTTTGGCCCACCCCTGATGGAGCACAGACTTACCAGTTTGTTTATTGGCGTATGCGGAGAACTCAAGATGCAGCACAATACGGCAACAACGTCATGGACGTACCATTTCGTTTTATACCACCTATGGCGGCAGGTCTTGCTTATTATGTTGCACTTAAGGTGCCTGATGGTGTTAATCGTCTGCCAATTTTAAANCAACAGTATGATGAGTTTTGGGAACTTGCNGCTTATGAAGATCANGAAAAGGCTTCCTTGCGCTTGGTACCAAGACAGATGTTTATAGGTGGCGGGTTNTAAATGGGTAATCGGTTTTCATCCGGCAAGAACTCGATTGCCGAGTGTGATCGGTGCGGATTCCAGTTTAAGTTAAGAGAGCTTAAAAAAGAAGTTATCAAGACAAAGACGTACGACTTGAAGGTTTGTCCCCAGTGTTGGGATCCAGATCAACCGCAATTGCAACTTGGTATGTACCCAGTTGATGATCCACAAGGCGTAAAAGATCCAAGACCNGACACAACGTATTTGGTTTCTGGGCTTAGTGGGCTTCAAGCTGTACCGGGGATTGGCACAAATGTGTTGCAAAACGGGGAGAATGAAGGTGGTAGTCGAGTTATTCAGTGGGGTTGGAATCCTGTTGGCGGCTCAGAATTATTTGATTCGTATCTTACGCCTAACAATTTGGCTTTGACCGTTTCAATTGGACAAGTTACAATCTCAACGACATAAGGAGTTTANGATGGCTAAGAAAGAAATGGATAAAGATTTGGCGCAAGATAAAGCCATGATCAAAAAAGCTTTTAAAGAACACGACAAACAGGAACACAAAGGTGGACCTGGTACAAAGATCACTCTTAAAAAAGGTGGCGTAACTGGCGCTAGTATGAGAGCAATGGGTCGTAATCTGGCACGTGCACGTAACCAGAAACCTGGGAGCAAGTAATGGCTAAATTCAGTATGAAGAAAGGTGGCAAAGAAGTGGGTCCTGCTTCTGTTTATGCTGCTCCACACACTTCTGGCGGTAAAGCGTTAGAAGAAAAAGATATTGGTTTCTCTGTTGAAATGCCGACACGTAAGAACTGGACACCTTTAAATGGTGGAGTTTCTATTGGGCACAACGATATGGTTGAGTCTACTGGTATTGAGACTCGTGGTAACGGCGCAGCTACCAAAGGTAGAATTGCTAGAGGACCAATGGCGTGACATATACGGAACTGGTAACGGCTATTCAGTCATACACGGAAAATCAATTTCCGACTGTATATCTTGCTGATGGAACGAGTGAGTCTACAACAACTCAAATTAATCGTTTCATCGAGCAGGCTGAGCAACGCATATACAATAACATCCAGTTCCCTAGTCTTCGCGCTAACGTGACAGGAACATTGACTGCGGGTAATCAGTACTTATCTTGCCCCAATGATTTTTTGTCGGTTTACTCTTTAGCTGTTTATCCAACAACTGGCACTAATGCCAACACATATACATACCTTATTAATAAGGATGTTAACTTTATTCGTGAAGCTTTCCCAAGCACAAACGCCGNATATCAAGGACAACCTCAGTACTACTCTTTATTTGGTCCACAGTACAGTAATGTTGCGGAGTTGAGTTTTTTACTAGGTCCTACGCCTGATCAAAATTATGCAGCGGAACTGCATTACTATTATTACCCACCCACAATCATTCAAGGTGCAATAGTAACTTTGGCAATTACAGCACCTGGAGCCAGTTATACAGCGGGCACTTATTACGATGTTCCAATAAGTTATGTAGCTACACAGCCTACAAATTCAGGCGGTTCTATCAATGGAAATTCTGCGCTTGCTACAGTTGTTGTGGCAAGTAATGGTACAGTAACGTCTATCACAGCAACAAGTGGTGGTGCGTTTTACACAGTTGGCGACAGTTTAACAGTGGCAGGTTCTTATATTGGTTCGAGCGGAACTGGTTTTACTTGTTCTGTTTCATCTGTTTCAAATTCAACGGGTGTTACATGGCTCAGTGATAATTATGACTCCGTACTTCTTTATGGTTGCTTGGTCGAAGCGTACACATTTATGAAATCTGAGGCAGACATAATTGCAGGTATTGACGGTAAATTCAAAGAAGCATTAGCAGAAGCAAAAAGATTGGGCGATGGTTTGGAGCGTCAAGACGCTTATCGTTCTGGTCAGTATCGTCAGAAGGTTACATAAAATGGCATTTACTGGTAACTGGGCTTGTGATGTATTTAAAACCGGCATGATGAACGGCGTGTATAACTTCACGTCCGGCACTTTTTATATTGCGCTGTACACCAACGCAGCTACGCTTAATCAAAATACAACGGCTTATACAAGCACAGGCGAGACAACTGGCTCAGGTTACACGGCGGGCGGTCAAGCATTGGTTATTACGCAGACTCCAACTACAGGTAGTATAGGGGACACGGCGTATATTTCTTTTGCCAATGCCGTCTGGACGGGCGCAATTAGTGCGCGAGGTGCGTTAATATATTTAAAAAACAACACCACAAATCCGGCTGTTTGTGTATTAGATTTTGGGGCAAGTAAGGCTTCTACTAGTTCGTTTACTGTACAATTTCCGGCTAGCACTAACACAGCTGCGATTATTCGCATTTCATAAGGAACCATCATGAGTAATGAGATTTCAATCATAGGAGACGTAGTAGACGCTACGGTCACCAGAGGCGCGGGGCAGACAGAACTGTTTGGTCTGCAAGGCATATATAAAGCTGAGTGCTATGACGCACAGGGCAATCTTAAGTGGTCTGACCATATTGAGAACCTAACCACAAACGTGGGTCGTCAGAACTTGCTGAACTTTTACTTTATTTCTCCCTCGGCTACAAACGCCATTTACATGGGACTAATGGGTACAGGCTCACCTTCTTATACAGATACACAAGCCAGTCATGCAAGCTGGTTGGAAGTCGGAGGCGCTAACGCTCCTACATATTCTGGTACAAGAAAGACACCAAGTTTTACAACACCTACCACAGCTAACCCCTCTGTTTTGGTAACTTCTGCTGCGGTTGTGTTTAGCATGACTGGATCAGGAACTGTTGCGGGTGCGTTCATTAACGTGGGCGGTTCATCTACAATTGATAACACAACAGGTATTTTATTTAGCGCAGGAGATTTCTCTGCGGGTTCTAAGACAGTATCGTCAGGCGACACAATTAACGTTACCTATACACTTTCTGCATCGGGTTAATAAATGGCTCTAGTTCTGGCGGA
>Ga0007865_1000259_pt1 | contig 8881 bp, 9 predicted proteins | sample CryBogCBH27Jul09_FD_54994 | JGI IMG/M metagenome (GOLD analysis project Ga0007865, IMG submission 54994) | Freshwater microbial communities from Crystal Bog, Wisconsin, USA - CBH27Jul09 | ecosystem: Environmental > Aquatic > Freshwater > Lake | place: Crystal Bog, Wisconsin, USA | collected...
GTTGCTATAGGTGGTACAGCTCAAAATAACTTTGTAGAGCCTAGAATATTTCGTTGCAGGTTCTGCGATGAAACTCTTTATGAGCATAAAACAGTCGATCATAAGTGTGAAGGTATATTAAATGGCGAAAACTCATGACATCGGTAATTTTTACTGGCACACAATGGTGTATCCGGTAAAACCACCCGTAGTATTTGATAGGGCGGAAACCCAGGAAATTGAAGAACCTTATCGTGGAGGTAAGGGTTGGGCAGTAAGACTTCCTTTTACTAGACTATCTTTGGTAATAGGCATATGGAAAGAGCGGTATAGTGAGGGAGTGGCACTTACTAGAGCTATAAATGGCAGGGGCATTGAAGAAAATGCCGTTGATTGGGACACAGTAAGATACGGGGCAAACTATGAAGATATTTAAGAGCAAGCATACTAAGGAACTTACTCGTGTACAACGTAGAGTTAAGTCACTACCTACCGCTGAACTTCTAGCGTGGACAGATCAAATCATGTATTCGGTAGGTCGCAACCTATCTGCATGGCAGAAGAGTCAAAACAAGGCTTCTTTAGAAGAAGCAAGACTAGGCGCTGAGTCCTTACACGCTATATTGGATACAATTAATGAGAGAGTCTCTATATGAGTGACCTTGATGAAGAGCTAGATAACGAATATGAAGGTAGTGAAGACCTTGATATGGAGTCTGATCTTCCTCCTGAGCCTGTAGAAGAGCTTGATGAGCTCTCTAAAGAATTTGTAAAGGCTCTTGTAGATAAAATTATGCAGTTTATGGAGATGTTGGTGGGCCATGAGCTCCACAACTACCAGAAACCGCTTGCACGACGCGTTATTGAGTCTGTNATTATCAATGATGGTGAAGAAGTTACCGCATTAGCCTCTCGTCAGTCCGGTAAGTCAGAAACTATCGCTAACACAGTTGCAACTTTGATGGTAATTCTCCCTCGTCTTGCCGTTATCTACCCAGAGTTGCTAGGAAAGTTTGGTGATGGTATTTGGGTNGGNATGTTTGCACCTGTTCAGAATCAGGTTGAAACCCTATACGGCCGCACAGTATCTCGCCTAACCTCTGAAAGAGCTATGGAGCTCTTTGGTGACCCCGAGATTGACGATATTCCTACAAAAACTCCTGGTGTAACTAAGAATCTAAAGCTTAAGAAGTCGGGATCGACTCTTATGATGATGACAGCTAACCCACGAGCTAAGATCGAATCTAAGTCGTTTCACTTAATTATCATTGATGAGTGTCAAGAAGCAGACGATTTTGTGGTTTCTAAATCTATCGCNCCTATGGGTGCTTACTACAACGCTACTATTGTAAAAACCGGAACACCTACAACTCACAAGAACGGCTTCTACCGTTCTATTCAGCTAAACAAACGCAGACAAACCGGAGCAAGGGCTAAGCAGAACCATTTTCAATGGGACTGGAAAGACGTATCTAAAGTTCAGCCGAACTATGAAAAGTTCATTAGAAAAGAAATGCTTCGCATTGGAGAAGATTCAGATGAGTTCCAACTTTCGTATAACTGTAAGTGGCTCCTCGAAAGAGGAATGTTCATCACATCCTCAATCATGGAGGACCTTGGAGATACATCTCAAGAAATCGTTAAGAGCTACTTTAAGTCGCCGGTTGTTGTGGGTGTCGATCCCGCTCGCAAGATGGACTCGACGGTTGTCACGGTGGTTTGGGTAGACTGGGATAGGCCGGATGAGTATGGTTACTATGACCATAGAGTTCTTAACTGGCTTGAGATTCAGGGAGATGACTGGGAAGAGCAGTACTTCCAGATCCAGCAGTTCCTGTCTAACTATGACGTTCTAGCTATCGGGGTAGATGCCAATGGTGTAGGAGATGCGGTTGCTCAGCGACTCAAGATCCTTATGCCTAGAGCAGACGTAATCTCGGTTACTTCTAGCCCTACAGAGCAATCTAAGCGCTGGAAGCACCTACAAGCCCTAGTTCAACGTCAGATGGTCTCCTGGCCAGCTCATGCTAAGACTAGGCGCCTTCGTATCTGGAAGAAGTTCTACCAACAGATGACAGATGCTGAAGTGCAGTATAAAGGCCCTAATTTCTTAGTGGCTGCCCCAGATGAGGCCCATGCCCATGATGACTTTGTAGACTCATTGGCCCTAGCCTGTTCTCTAACTCAAGAAATGGTNATGCCTACTATTGAAGTAAGCGCCAATCCTTTCTTTTAATTTACTATGACAAAACCCTCAGTACAAGACAGAATTAACCCTGAGGACCTCAATCCCAACCCTATAGGAGAATAAACAAATGGCAATGGAAAATATTGCACCTACACCTCAGTTCCCTGAGAAGGTAGGCACAAGCTATGAGCGCAAGTTCAGCCCAGCAACACCTGGCCTACGTGGCCCACTTCGCTTTGAAGAAGGTGTTGCAACAGACACAGACGTTCCAAATGATTTCCAAGTTGGCTTGGATCAAGGTTACGATGTACCAGCTGGTCGTCCTAACCACAACATGAACGTTTTCGAGAAGTACCCTGAAGAGACTATGAAGGAGCGTGCCCACGTTGGTTCAGCTGCTTGGGTCGAAGCACCAACATACCTTGGTGAGTTTGCACAGGGCAACTTCGGTGACCACTCTGTAGTAGTTATCGAAGAAGAAGTTCGTAGCGGTGGTCGTTATAGCCGTATGAACCCAGCATCAGTACAAGACTAATACTGTATACTAATAGTGTTCGGCCCCGTAAGGGGCCGGCATTATTGAGGGAGACTAATGCCNACTNTTCCAACTAACCCAAAGCTTCTTGAAGCTATTGAGGCTAGCGCTAAAGCTAAGTATCCTAAGCGCAGAGGAAAAGGAACTACTCCTCAAGCAAATAAATTAATTAGCCAGCAATACGCTGCAGCTGGCGAAGGTTATACAAATTCAATAAAGAATGTAGATCCTAAGAAGCGTGATCTTAAAGCAGAAGCTAAAAANCGCGAAGCTGCTAAAGAAGCAAGAGCTAAGAAAAAAGCTAAAGATACAAACACACTGTATATTAAAAAATGAGGGCAAACATGATTGGACTTAAATAATGGCTGGTGGTATGGATTTTAGTCCTCCGTCGTATAGAGCGGCGTCGAGTGACTTAACAATCTCAATTTCTCCACTAGGTCTTGTAGAACTAGCGGATGAAGAATTCGAAGTACACGGTCCACGTCTAAACCGTTACTCTCTTAACTGGGCAATGTATCTAGGACATCACTGGTCCTATCGCCGTGAAGTAGGCGAATCACAGATGGTATATAACTACTATCGTGCTTTTACAGATTTTATTATTAACTTTACATTTGGACGTGGCGTTTCATTCCGAAGCCCTCTAGCCACAGAGGCAATNATCCCAGACATTCTAAAGCGCGTGTGGGAGATNGATAATAACAAGCACGGAATCCTATGGGAGATGGGCCAGCAAGGCGGAGTCTCAGGAGACTGCTTTGTTAAAGTAGCTTATGAAGAAGCCTATGAAGATTCAGTAGGAGCTGTACACCCAGGTCGTGTACGTATTCTTCCTCTTAACGCATCATTTGCTTTCCCTGAGTTCCATCCACACGATCGTAGCCGTTTGATCCGCTTCAAGCTCAAGTATCGTTTCTGGGGTACATCTGTAGAAGGTACACGCCAGGTCTACACATACACTGAAATTCTTACCGATGATCGCATTGAGGAGTACATCAATGACGAGCTTATTGACTCTCGCCCTAATCCTATTGGAGTCGTACCGGTCATTCATATCCCCAACACCCTAGTTTCGGGCTCACCTTGGGGACTATCTGATTGCCACGACGTTATCACCCTTAATCGTGCCTATAACGAAACAGCAACTGATGTAGCTGACATTGTCAACTACCATGCTGCCCCAGTTACCGTTATTACAGGAGCTAAAGCCTCTGCCCTTGAGAAGGGCCCTAAAAAGGTCTGGGGAGGTCTTCCAAAGGACGCACAGGTCTTTAACCTAGAAGGTGGCGGACAAGGCCTCACAGGGGCTNTGGAGTANCTTAAAATGGTTAAAACGGCCATGCATGAGATGATCGGTGTACCAGAGACTGCACTTGGTCAGGTTCAGCCTATTTCTAACACTTCAGGCGTTGCCCTTTCTATCCAGTACCAGCCATTGATGAACAGGTACCAACAAAAGCTTGTACAATATGGTGAGGGACTACGTCGTATCAATGAGCTTGTACTTCGTACCTTGGCCTTTAAAGAGCCTGAGATGTTTACATACAACCCAGTCTTTAATGGTCCTATCAAGGAAAACCAGCTCACACAACTAGATTTGAACAGCCCTCTCACCTATGAGACGATCGTTCACTTCCCACAACCTCTTCCACTAGATAAGCTTATCGTACTTAACGAAATCCAGCAGAAGATGAATATGAACCTTGAAAGCCGTGAAGGTGCTCTACGTCAGCTTGGCGAAGAGTTCCCAGCAGAAAAGCTCGAAGAAATTCGCGCAGAGCTCATCAAGGATGCTAAGGCTGATGGAGCTATCAACCTTATCAAACAACAGATTAACTCCGCAATTACCTCCCTAACCGGAATGATGCCAGACGGTACAACACCTCCTGGAGCACAGCCTGGAGATGGAACTGGTCCAGGACCTCTTGGACAACCTGGAGTTATCACGCCGTTTGAAGAACAGACCCTCGCTCAGATGCAGTCCGACTTGGTCACGGAAGCCTATGGCACTAAGATGCCACAGTGGCGTTCGGCCGATAAAGACGGTGGAGCGATGGATGATTTCAAAGGGCAAACAAACTAGCTTTTAGCATGACTACAGGACAAATGTTTGTCATGCTATATACCAAACAAACCCGCAGGTCATCGTGGCACTAAATCGGACAACGACCTCTTAAACCTAAAGGAACAATAATGTCAGAACAAGCATCTCCAGTTGTAACGGATGCAGTGGCTCAAGAAGTTTTCCAAATGGAAGCTAAAGGAACCCCGGCCCCAGCAGCAACTAACACAGTGGCCTCTTCTCAATTCGTTGAGCAGAAGACCTACACTGAAGACGACATCAAGCGCGTACGTGAGCAAGAGAAGAACAAGCTCTACGACACAATTGAGTCATTAAAGGGAGAAGTTACACTTCTCGCTAAAGATCGTGAAGAACGCCTTGCTGAAGCAGAAAAGGCTAGAGCAGCTCTTGAAGAAGAGGCTCGCAAGAAGGCAGAAGCAGAGTTAAGCACACGTGAGCTACTTGAACTCAAAGAGAAAGAGTGGCAGCAACAGCTTGAAGAAGTACGTAACGAAAATGCACGCAATCTCGCATTAGTAGAACGTGAGCGTCAATATGCTGCGATTACAGAATATCGCAACCGTCGCGTTCAAGAAGAACAGGATAATATTATCCCTGAGCTTGTAGATCTAATCTCAGGAAATACTCCGGAAGAGATTGAACAAAGTATTACTAGCCTTAGAGATCGATCCTCTAAGATCCTAGATTCGGCACAGAGTGCTTTGCAGTCAGCCCGTCGTGAGATGGTTGGCACAAAACCTACTTTGCCTCCAACCATGGAAAACAATTCGGACCAACAACAGTTCTCAGCGGAACAAATTGCCGCAATGTCGGTTACTGAATACGCAAAAGTTCGTGATCGTCTCGGAATGGGACGAAATGCGGACAAAGGAATCTTTGGTTAAAAACTGAATAAGTAACAGCCCCATACCCTAACATATATGAACAAGGAGTAACACCGACATGGCATCAGCCGTAACAGGTACCGGCAATCTCGCCGCGGCACCTACAGCGTACTCTGGCGCAAACAGCCAGCTTACACAATCAATCCAGACCATCTGGTCTAAGGAAATCCTCTTCCAGTCAATGCCTATCTTGCGCTTCGAGCAGTTCGCAGTCAAGAAGACAGAACTTGGAGTGGCTCCTGGTCTCCAGATCAACTTCATGCGTTACAACAACCTCGGCTTCGCAGCTCCATTGGTTGAAGGCGTTCGTATGTCAACAAATGCATTGACAGCGCAACAGTTCTCAATCACAGTTGCAGAGCATGGTTATGCTATCGCAGTATCAGAGCTTCTCCTCAACGCATCATTTGATGACGTTATGGCATCAGCTTCACGTCTTCTTGGACGTAACATGGCTCTCTACCTTGATGGCCAGGCTCGTGACACCCTCATGGCTGCTTCTTCAGTCATCTACGGTGAAGATCGTTCAGGTCTCTACTCATCAACTGCTAACGCAGCGGGTAACAACCTCTACGCATACGGTACAAATGGTACCTCACGTGCATCAATGACAGGTAACAACTTCCTCTCAACTCGTACCGTTAAGGACGCAGTCGAGACCCTCGCAACCAAGAACATCCCAAGGCTTGGCGAGACCTACGTTGCATTCGTTCACCCTCACCAGAGCCGTCGTCTCCGCGACAACTCAGAGTTCATTGAAGTAACGAAGTACGCAGCTCCAGGTAACTTCATGCTTGGTGAAATCGGTCGCTTGTACGACACAGTCTTCATCGAGACAACTCAGATCTCTAAGGTCACAAACGGTGCTGGTACTAACTACACAACCGATACAGCAGTGGCTCCAGGATCAATCTCATACCCAACTGGCGGAGGTTACACAACTCCAGTAACAGCACCGGTAACGGTTCATCTGACCGCTACTCAGCTATCTTCATTGGAGATAACGCATTCGGTCACGCAATCTCACTCCCAGTTGAGCTCCGCGATGGCGGAATCCTCGACTTCGGTCGTGAGCACGCACTTGCTTGGTACGCAATCTACGGCCTCGGTCTTATCACCGATCAGTCTGTAGTTATCGCAGAAACCAACTAATTCAATACCGGGGGGAGGCAGTAGCCCTGTCTCCCCCACCCCAACTAATCTAACAGGAGAATAAAAATCGTGTCAAAAGCAAAAGTATCTGACGTTACAGGACGTCAACGTGAAGAACAACTCAAGGCAGTGGCTGAGCAGCAAGCCCAGCGTGCAACAGAGATCACCATGGCTACACAAGCCAAGGCGTACAAGGATGAAGTAGAAGTTACAGACTTAACTGTAAACCCAGCTGCACCCACAGTAATTGACGAAGTGGAAAGCGTAGGAGTATCTCTCGCTGATGACCAGGTCGTTATCCGTGTTCTAGAGAACCTAGACATGATGACATTCGGTGCAGGACAATATTATTCATTTGAGGCGGGAAAGAAGTACAAGGTGTCTAAAGCCTTGGCTAACCACCTTGAAGAAAAGGGTTACGTCTCTAATCGTTTGTAAGAGGACATAGATTCCTCTACAGTCCGCTCATCCCGACAACCGCCCTCCTGTCGGGATGAGCCTTTTTTTACCTTGACTAATCAAGGGTTTTATTAGATGATTAGCACATAGCCTTTATGGAGGATCAGTGGCCACACTACAAGCTTTATCTGATAGATTACGAGCAGAGATCGGTGATACTGCCAGGTCGTTTGTAGACACCTTTACAGGCGATGGCGTAACTTACCGCTACCAGCTTTCTCAGGCTCCTGTGCAGGGAGCTACCCTTGTCGTATCTGTGTACAGCCCTTCTATTGTGGCTACAGTTTCCGCAGCTTCCTATGCCAACGGAACCATCACATACACCTACACATCAAGCAACCCTATAACCGCTGGTAGGACCGTGACCATTACCGGACTATCTACAACCGCTTTTAACCTAACTAACGCAATTGTTGCGTCTGCCACATCTACACACTTTACTATTACAAGCTCTACAGGAGGAACCGCAGTAACCGCAGCTACGGCAGTGGCCACAGTATCTGCCTCAACTGTAGACCAGTCCTCTATTTGCACCGTTGAAGAGGGCGGCGGAGTACTTAGCTTCCCATCAGCAAACATTCCTTTAAATAACTCAACCATAACAATATCTGGTCAGGCTTACCGCTACTTTACAGACACTGAGATTGCATACTACATTAACACTGCCTTTACACAGCACACCCAAACTGAGACTCTTCTTAGTGGTGCTCACGTTACTCAACTTGCTTTCTTGCCACCTATCGAAGAGTATCCGGTAGTTATCTTGGCATCTACTCTATCTCTTTATACTCTTGCTAACGACGCCTCATTTGACATTGATATCATCTCCCCAGATGGCGTAAGTATTCCTCGCTCTGAGCGCTACCGTCAACTTACAGAAATAATGATGCAGCGTAAAGAGCAATATGTAGAACTATGTAAGATGCTAAACGTAGGTATGTATCGTATTGAGGTTCAGACTTTGCGTCGTATTAGCCGTCTTACAAACCGCTATGTTCCTGTATACCGTCCTCAGGAGATTGACGACTGGTCTATCCCACAACGCGTATACCTTCCTCTCCCTACCTATGGAGATCAGACTCTTCCATCAAGCGTTATGGAAATGGATCTTACAATGTACTCTGGAGACGACTTCTCCATGGAGTACGGCTTCAACATGGATCTAACCAACTACACCCCTGAAGCTCAGATTCGTCTTTATCAGAACTCTGAATTTTCACAGGTTGGGCCAGTGTTGCTGGGAACCTTTTCTATCTCAAAGGTAACTGCTACAGGCAGTGCCTACCCTACCTTGCTTCTTCTAACCCTACCTGCAAGCGTAACTGAAGCCCTGCCTAAGACATCATATTGGGACCTTCAGCTTACAGACCAAAATGGTCTTGTAAGAACATATGTAACAGGTAAAGTCTTTACATCTCCACAGGTGTCAATGTGACAAACGTCTGGTCTCCTGCCCCTATAGCGCCTTCAGATTCCCAGGCGTCTACTTCTACACCCTCTACTTGCACATGTACTGGAACCTGCACATGCAGCCCTGCAGTAGTAACCGTAGTTGAGCCTCAACAGACAGTACTAACACTGTCTTCTTCAGGCAGTGC
>Ga0007865_1000277_pt1 | contig 8579 bp, 8 predicted proteins | sample CryBogCBH27Jul09_FD_54994 | JGI IMG/M metagenome (GOLD analysis project Ga0007865, IMG submission 54994) | Freshwater microbial communities from Crystal Bog, Wisconsin, USA - CBH27Jul09 | ecosystem: Environmental > Aquatic > Freshwater > Lake | place: Crystal Bog, Wisconsin, USA | collected...
TCTTGATTAGTTCTGGCGTCACGCATATCGTCAATGTGTGAGTAAGCTTCTTGGCGTAATTGTTCTGCTTTATCAAGATCTTTCTTACCGGCTTTGTACGCTTCAATACCTTTAGTTGTCCCAATATTAGCCGCCCAATAAGGAGATGTACCACCAAGCGTTGCAAGTCCTTGTTCAAGCCAACTCATAGCTTTTAAATCTGCCAACTTACCTTGATCTTTTTCAGCTTCTTTATTTAAACGTTCTTCTTGTTTTTTACCAAGCATTGGACGATTTTGCAACATCATTTGACGTTCAATGTCTTCTTGTTCAATAGACTTTTTTATATCTTCTTGATAGTTGTTTAAACGCATTTCTACATTACCAGACGCATCATTGTAGAACTGATCAGCAGCTTGTTGTGACTGATATGGCGTCATTCGTTTTGTGTTTAATAAAGTAGGTGCGCCAATACTATAATTAGCGTTTGAAGGATCTGTTGGAGCTGCACCATTAGGATTAGCTGCTAACCCAGGATTTGTTGCACCAAGACCTGAAAACATTGGTGATCCACCAGGAGCAGTAACATTAGAACCATATGAATAGTTGTTACTTTGTTGCACAGGTGCATTAGGAGTGGCAGCTGCCGTTGGAGTTACGCCTGCATTCTTATCTGTGTATAAAGCTCCGTAAGGTCCTAGCTTAAGTAATGCGCGTTGAAATGGCGACATCTGGTCTGTAGGTGACGGTTGAGAACCTGTTTGAGGTCCAAAAGAACCTAACGAAACCATGCCTGGAACGTTGAACATTCCTAAATCTGAAGAAGGCGCACGAGTAGGTTGATCTCTATTATCTACAAAATGCACCGCACCATCGTCTTCGGTATCCATAGCGATACCGCCCTTTTTAAAAGACTCTAAATTTTTAGCAGGTAACTTATCAATACCGCCTTCTTTAATTCGACCGCCTTTTGCTTTACCTGTACCTGTACCTGTACCTGTGCCTAATTGACTTAGACCATAACCTGCCATACCCAAACCTGCAACTTGTGATAGTGTGCTTGGCGCTGCGCTGTAGTTTGATGTGGTTGTGTTTGTTGGCGCACCTGTATATAAGCCCTCCATTTGTTGGAGTTGCTGCATTGGGTATGCTTGCATTGTGCTGTAGTTTTGATTTCCAGCATTAAGTATGTTTTGTTGCTGTTGTTGCTGTTGCGCACCGTATGCGTTTTGCAATCCGGCAATACTTTGTTGTCCAGCAAGTTGTTGAGTTCCAATGTTTGCCATTGTTCCAGCCGCAGTGTTTGCACCCGCATAACCTTGTTGTGCAGTATTGACGCCAGATAGTCCGGTTTGTGCCCCAGCAATACCTTGTCCATAAGTTGCATTAGCTTGACCTATACCAGACAGTCCTGCTTGTTGACCTTGAATTGCTGAATTGATACCAGACTGTCCAGCAGCGGCGCCTTGCATACCTGCTTGTGAACCTTGGATACCAAGTGTTGCGGCATTCTGCATGTTTTGATTAGCAGTATTGTAGGCTTGATTGTATGCGTTGCCCACCAATTGATTTGTTGCCAACAACTGGTTTTGTTGATTGAGCGCATTTTGAACGCCCATACGTGAACCACCAAACGCACCNGCTTGTGTAGCGGCTCCTTGATTGGCATTTTGTTGCATGCCGTATTGTTGATTAAGCAATTGCAAAGATGGCGCTAACGTACTTTGTAGATACGGATTCATGTAGCTTTGAACAGCGTTTGGATTGGTCGCGTTCTGTCCATAGCTCATACCAGCATTAGCGCCCATCGCGCCATATCCCGCACCCATCGCACCGTAACCCAAACCTTGCATACCAATATTGGCTGCATTGGCTCCGTACTGTTGAGCTTGAGGTGCTAAACCAGCGGCTTGTTGTCCATACCCTGCGCCTTGAGCGCCATATAAACCTGCAGTACCTGTTGTGCCAAGAGCGCCTTGTCCTGCTTGTCCAGCCATTCCAGTTGCAGCGTTGTACTGCCCTGGCAATTGCATGTTTTGTGCGGCATTAAAAGACTGATTTTGTAAGTCTGAGAACCCTGCAGTATTTGCTTTACCTGCGTTGTATGCGGTGTTCATGCCTGTGTTAACAGGCTGTCCGTTGGCATCAACTTGTTGTGCTGTATTAGCGTTAAATGGGGTATACCCTGATTGCGGACCTAATACGCCTGTCGATTGATTATATTGTGGAAAAATATTTTGCAACCCAGCTTGAGTAAGTTGCGTAACACCAGCTTGTGCCCAAGGCGCAATGTTTGATGTTGATATTGTTTGGCTTGTTGCCGCTGGCGATCCACCGCCTCCTCCGCCCATCCAACTCATAATGATTCCTTTAAAAATGTATCGAAAGAGTCAATCTCTGCGGACGAACCCCAACCTAATATAGATGCTTCCAAAGCGGCGTCATTGCCGGATAGTAATCGAACACATTCAACCACCAAATTAATCATCAACTTTCTGAGTGTATAAGCATGCGCCAAGTCTTCTTTGTCTTTACTTTGATGCAAGTAGTTTGCAGTTTGCCAAGCTGTCACAGTTGCTGCCACATGCGGATACAAAGCTGTAAAGTTCCGATTGTAAAAGGGATTGATAGGTAAGTAAATAACGGCTTTTTGAAATGCGTCGCTTATTAATTCATTTGATACAGGTTTATCTTTATCAATTAAATCATCCCAAACTTCAAACACATCAAAAATTAGACCAATAAAATCCAATGCCGTAGGCTCGTGTACTACGGCTGTAACCCAANCGGGTAATGGATTTACGGGATTAATCATCCTGGCATGTACCTATCGGGGTGAATAGCTTTAGCTTGTTTCGGACTTCCTGTTCTTGCNCGTCTAACTCTGTCCATCATACTATAAAGTTTCTTAGCGCCTGCATCAGAAGAGCCGTTACCCAAATGAGACACAACATCTGCAGGAACCACAAACTCATCGTTAGCTAAACGTGCGGGTTGCTTATTGTTAATTGTTGCAGGAATATCATCAGACATGCCGTCCCCTGGACCTTTTAACATACGACCACCATCTGAGTACGAACCTAAATCAGAAACACCGCCTTGATTAAAGTGCATAACAGGTTGTGGCATGGGTGTGCTTGTAGCGNTATTATAAATAGGTGTNCGGTTATATGCCATAGGTGCTGTGCCGGGATCNCNCATTAAGCCACCAGCCGCATGACGAGTCAAATATGGAACACCTTGAGCACCAGTAAGATTACTTCCTACGCCTGTATATGGACCTACTGGTGTGGTGCCGTATTGTTTATTAGAAGCTTGAATAGCTGCGTTACCTAAAGCAAGACCGCCTAATCCTACACCTGCTTGTCCAGCAAAACCCATGTTGTAGCCATTAGAAAAAGTGCCTGTTTTATCCGTCAAGTTACTACCAATTGAACTTAAAGAATTCCCTATTTTTGACATAAGCCCAGACTGTGGCATGTTTGAAGGTGTTACGGGGTATCCAACAGAAGGAGCCGCCGCAGCGTTTGCGCCCCCAGCTACAGCCCCAGTTACCGGACCGGTAGGAGAAACAGCATCTGCCGCCGCCGCAGGGGCATGACTAAAAAGTCCAGAAATGCCACTACCGATTGCTTGTGCGCCAGAATCAATTGCGCCACCAAGTCCACCTAAAGCAGAGTCTGCGCCCAAACCAGCAAACAATTCTCCGCCAGTAGCCAGTTCGCCCACACCAGTACCAAGAGCTGCTATACCAAGCAGCTTCTCACCAAAAGACATGTCGTTCCAAAAACTCATATTAACCCCTTATGTAGCTTCGCCGCCACTGATAAAAATGTTTGCGCCAGTTGTACTAGCGTATGCTTGAATAGTTGATCCCGGTAAAATAACTTGCGTGCCAACCCAATGATATGGTGTTCCCGCCGCCACACTGACCGCGTTGAGAAATATGTTACCTGCGCCTGCGGTGCCACCACTCGGAACAAGATATACAGTAACCGTAATTGTACTCCCAGTAACGATTTGTATGTCTTTAATTATGGTTCTGGTTGAGTTGATGTTGGTTGCCAAATTAAATATTGGCGTCGTATAAAGCGTCTGTGGTGAGGCAGATGTGGTTGCAGTAATCGCGGCTTGCGAAAGCTGTTGTGGAATTATGTTTTGATAACTNCTCATAGGTTCAACCAAGTAAGAACATTGTTAGATGCAATAGTTTGTGTGTTGGCAGCCACCGCACTATTAAGCGCAGCTGAATACAAACGTAGTACATTTATCAATTGAGTCTGTTGTCCTTGATCGTATGTGACCGGCGGATTAACAAACTGTGGGGGCGTAGGAACTGCTACGCTGTTGTTTGCTTTTGATGGTGTTGCCATTATCTACGCCCATCCGGTCTAATGTCGATACGATGAATACCTGATTGCCACTGTACACCCAAGCCTGTAGACTGAATCTTAAGCGCCAACTGACGACCCCTTGCTCTAACATATAGCTGAGAAGTAAAGGTTTGAATCAAATACTCACGTTCGTTTGTATAGTTTTGTTGGCTGATTACTGTTGGGTTATTGGCTACGCCGTAATTATTCCCAGGATTTTGTCGTGGTAATAAAGTTAAGTTGACAGACGGATTCGGATTAAATGATCCTGTAAAGTTTATATCAGGAATAACACGCCAAACAAACCCAAAACTGTTACCATCCCCAATATCAAAATCAGAACTTTGGATGAAAGCATTAATACCACTAGGTTGTGGAGAAGTTGTTCCATCATTTACACCGCTTTCTTGATATATTAATTGTCCATAATAATTTGTTGCAACGGGTGTTAATCTTAAAGGTGAGTAAAGCCATGCAGTTCTTTGCATTGCGCCGTAATACCATGTTTGATCCACATAGTTATAGATTACATATGAGTCTGTCAATGTATTAGGGTTTGAAGGCGTGCCAGTACCCAAAGAGCCATCACTATTGCGCCCAGTAACAGAAGGATAAAACCACCACACTTCATTAAACGCTTCATTTGTACCAGAATACACTTGATTAGATTGCTGCAGATTGATGTTATCAAATACGTACTGTCGTACTGCACAGGGTAAGGGTTGTACTGTACCGTTATAGAAATAAAACTTGTTGTACCCCATCCAATAAATAGTGTTATTAATATTAGATACGGCGTTGGGTCCCATAATAGATATATTACTTGCCATGACGTTAAAGCCCCACACATAGGGAGGACCAACGTACTGCATAATATAAACAGAAGTATCTGTAAACACCAAAATACCTTGTTGCGCTGGGATAACACCAGCAATTTGAGAACCTTGTGACAATCTATAGCTACCTGCCTGATTAGTGGCGGTCGGTAACCATGTACCTGCACCTTGCTGATCTGACCAACGCACAAGCATAGGATCTAAATAGGTTGGTCCTACCACGCCTGATGGATCATTACAACCTAAACAAATGACAAAGTTAGATGAGTCAGAAACAAGTACATAACTGACTAAAGACGGCGTAGAGGAGTCACAAGTAAAAGAACCTGAAGCTGTATAAATCGTACTACCGGCTGTATAGTTCTGCGCTCTATTAAAAATAGTAGGGTTGGCATAAACCGCCCAATAATACATCTGCGCATTACCTGGGCAAATAATCAAATCCTGTCCGTAGTTGGCGTTAGACCAAAGACGCAATTGCTGTCCAATACCAAACGCAGTAGGCGCCGCCGCACCCCAACCTGAATATGCAGAACTGCCAGTAGTTAAAGAGTTATAGATCAATGCGCCAGTTGAGTGTGTGCTAGCTTGCGTACCATTTGCGCCGCGAACACATCCCGTAAAAGTNGAACCGCTAATACCTGTATAAGTAACAATTTCAGGNGCATCTACATAAACCGATATGGTAACGCCTGCGCTATGCGCAGCAGCAGTGGTTCCGTTTTGTCCTCNAGTACATCCTGTAAAAGTGTTGCCTGTAATACCTGTATAAGTAAAGTATTCGTAGTCGGTATTATTAAAAAGCAAACCCATACCAGTTGTGGGAAAACCTGTTAAGTTGCCCCCAATAATAGAAGTTGATGCGTTAGTAATTGCAGTTGTTAAGTTGGTTGCGTTGTATGCTGGTGTTACGCTTGATGCTGGAAAAATAGCAAGCGTGCCCGTAGTAGGGAAACTAGAAGTAGAAGCCGATGCAGTTATTGTGGTGTTGTTTGCTGTCAGCGTACTACCAACTGTTGTAGCAATTGCGCCAGAATTATAGCCGCCCCAACCACCAGCACCCCAGCCTAAGTTATCGGTGTATGTAGAAGAACCTGTGGTCAATTGATATGCTGCAGAAACAGATCCGCCACCTTGTGTTCCACTTGCATTAGCAGTAATAGACGCCGTAATTGTGTAAGTATTACCAGCAACAGAAACTATTTGAAATTCTGCATTTAAGATTGCGGCAGTGATTCTTGTATCGGTACTTGTAGCGCCACTAAAAGTTACAAAGTCATTAGCCTGTGCGCCGTTGGCATTATCGGTTACAGTAATATTTGCTGACCCTGCAACAAGCGTGAAAGTTGCTCCAGTAGTTGTAGTACGAATAGGCGTTATATCATAGAAAGCGCCACCAATACCGTTTTGAATATAGTACTTTAGGTTAGTACCAAGCCCAAGTAAGTTGTATCCAGCAAGGTTGAGCCATGACCATAAGCTACGGCAAACTCCCCAAAAGGACGCCGTATTGTAACCTGCCGTTGTGGGCGGAGTAGCCGTAGGCAGATTGGTTGTTGCTAAATTGGCGCCATTGCTAGGATTTACAGCTATTTGTGTGGTAGGTTCTGTGCCTGTGTCTGTTGTCCAGCCACCAACTTTTTCTGGATAACCTGAACGAAAACGAATATTGTTACAGTCATACCAGCCACCCTCATTTGAAAGAGTTGTGGCTTCGCGGTTAACGCCCGGTTTAAACTGTAACTTTGTTAACACAGTATCCTCATTTAAGCAATAGTTGCACCGGACTTTAATTGAGCAATAGTCAGATTATTTGTGTATTGGAAGTGCGCCAATTCTTTAAAGTGCACCCAATTTCCAGCCCATTCTAACCCGTTTTCAACGCCAAGTCTACCAATTTCTGCCCATACAGGATGCGTGCCATCCCAATCTGGCTTACCATTAACAATCGGAACAACGTCGATTGCGCAACGATGATTATGAAAACTGTCGCCAGGTCCTGCATTTGTTACGATTTTACCAGGCGCCGTACGACCTTGCGCATATAACGCAGCTTGGCTTTCATTGTCGCGGTAAGTAGACGTAACAAGAATGTCGATTCCTGCCTGTTTGCAGGCTTCAATGAAAGCGTCAACCTTTGCTTTAACTTGTGGTAGTAGTTCATTTAAATCCCTTGAGTTAATCATTTTTCTTTTCTCCAATGTGAATACCAGTAATCAAACCTAAAAAACCACCGCAAATACTTTGAAATGCGGGACCAACAATATCAAACACAACCTTATCATCAACTGTTGGATCAAGCACTGCCTGTACAAACATCCATATCATGGAAGCAATAACGCCCATTAAGGACACAGTTGCAATTAAAGTTACACATCCTTTTAAAGTCCAGTCTTTCATTTTTTCACCTTATCAGCAATCTTTTCAAATGTACGTCCACCAAAGTAAAAACTCATCACGACCATGCCCCAATTACCAAGCAGCTCAACATAGGAGCCACGAGTTTCATAATTAAACATAGANGCTACTGCAAACCCTGTATAAGCCGCCAAAAGAAATATAAGTACCATAGGTCGAATATTCTTAGATAACCAAGAGTCGCTAGACATGTCCGCCTGTAAGCGCTTAGTCAGTTCTTGTTGTTCGGATACGTCAGCTTGAAGTTGTGCCAACTCTCCTGTTTGTTGCATTTTGGCAAGTTCTAATTGAGCAGCCGCTTTTGCTTGTGGGTCAGGAATTAACTTGTCAATTAACTTATTGCCGATTCCCAGTAATGCATCTAAACCAAACATATCATTCTCCTAATTACAGTATCTTGGTAGATACCCAGTTTGCCTAAACATTTTGTAACACTCAACNTCTTTACCATCATTCATAAAGTTNTTTTTAAACTCTATATACCAACCTTCATCTTCTCGCCGTGCTAAATAATCCTGTCTAATATAGAACATCAAACCAAAAATTGTCAAGCAGACTGCAAAAATACTGGCGATAACGGCGATTTGAAAGTTTCGTTTATCGCGTGAAACACGCCTTTCCAAGGCTTCTTGCGCATCCTTTTTTTTTGAGCTTTGTCAAAATTGGCTTTGTCTTTTACAAGCCTAGCCCGTTCCGTTTGAAACTCTTCCCAAATAGCGCCCAGTTCTGGGGGCGTATCGTAAATCAATGTTTGGCGTAGATCGTACTCAGCTTGTTGCAGTCGTTTTCTGGCAAGCACATTTTCTAAAGCTTGCGCCTGAATAGATTTACCTTTTGGCGGGTTCTTTTCTTTTTCTTTTATTTCTTGTTGCGCTTTTTCTTGGTGTTCAAAGAACGTACCAAGCCCTGTAGAAATTTCTTGCATTACCCCATAAGCTTCTTTGCCAACAGACTTGTATTCTTTATACAGAGC
>Ga0007865_1000280_pt1 | contig 8551 bp, 8 predicted proteins | sample CryBogCBH27Jul09_FD_54994 | JGI IMG/M metagenome (GOLD analysis project Ga0007865, IMG submission 54994) | Freshwater microbial communities from Crystal Bog, Wisconsin, USA - CBH27Jul09 | ecosystem: Environmental > Aquatic > Freshwater > Lake | place: Crystal Bog, Wisconsin, USA | collected...
CTGAATCAGATCCCATAACGATTGCGACATCTTTACTCATCAATGGCTCCGCTCAAGTAATCGACTGCGTGGCTTACCTCAGACCTTAAGTGTAGAAGGTCGTCGCCTAGAAGAGTTACATGGCCCACCTTGCGGCCAGGGCGCAACTCCTTCATGTACTGATGAATCTTGAGCGCTGGAGTTCGTGCCATCAGGTGGAGGTACGGCCTGTAGAGATTGGAATCCTTCTGGGTTTCTATTCCTATTACATTCCCCATAACTGCATATGGCGCCACCAGCGAGGTATCACCGAGTGGTAGGTCAAGTACGGCGCGAAGGTGTTGTTCGAACTGACTGGTCACCGAACCTTCTATGCTCCAATGCCCGGAGTTATGCGGGCGCAGTGCCAGTTCATTAATAATGAGGTGGTCTCCCACAACGAAGATCTCAACCGCCATCACACCAACGAGATCTATCCCCTGAGCGATTCGCAGCGCAATCTGAACGGTCTGCTGCGCGAGTTCTTCTGAAAGATCTGGAATTGGGGTGACGGTCTGAGTGCAAATTCCATCGCGTTGCACCGTAAGAGTTGGAGCCCAGGTCGCTGCCTGTCCATGAGGAGAGCGCGCCACCATGATTGCAATCTCATAATCAAAATTAAGTTTCTCTTCGAGAAGTAACGGCTTATCAATCGAGGCATGCAGTTCGCGCAACTGCGCTTCATTCTCAATGACGAAGACTCCACGTCCGTCATATCCACCAGAGATACTTTTAGCGATCAAGGGAAATTCAAGTTCAACGTTCTGGCCGAGATATTCCTGCCAGCGTGGATTGGGGAGTTCAAGCTCCTGCATCTTGCGACGCATCTCTAATTTATTTTGGCTATATGTAAAAGAGCTCGCCTTTGGAAATACTTTAACCCCAGAATTTTCTATCGCCGTAATTAAATCTTGTGGAATCAACTCGTGCTCGAAGGTAACGACATCACAGCGAGAAGCCCATTCCAGCACTGCTTGAGTATCGGTGAGTGATCCAACAGTATGAGGAGCAACTTGTGCGCCACTTTCAGTGGAGGCGCCAGCGAAGAGCGAGAGAGAGATACCTAAATCAACGGCAGGCGGCACCATCATCCGGGCCAATTGACCTGCGCCAATTACGCCAACCGTTGGGAAACTCACCTGGCAGAGTCTAGCGAAGGTGAACTACATCCCCCACGTTTATGAGATCACCGCTCTCGAAAATGAGTTCTCCTTCAGCGCTCACACCTATCGCGACTCCTTCGATCGTTGCAGAGTTCGGCAGCAAGACTCGAACCGGCTCTCCGATCGTTGCACTCAACGCTCGATATTTAGGAATCAAATCTTCCCCAGTTTCCCACTTATCGAAGAGGGTCTGAAAATTTTGCAGCAGGGCGGCGAGTAAATCATTTCGATTCAACTCGATTCCGGTTTCGATGAATACAGAGGTTGCGGTATCAACAGGTAATTCTTCTACTTGGGTCGAGACATTGACACCGATACCAACGATGATTCCTTCGCTGAACCTTTCGCACAATATTCCGGCAACTTTCCCGCTGGAACTCAAAACGTCGTTGGGCCACTTCGTCGCAAAGCTCTCCGAACTAGTCACCTCATTCAACGTCTGGGCGACACTCATCCCAGCAATAAGCGGAATCCATCCCCACTGCGAGCCGCGACCTGGCTTTATATAGAAAGAGAACAAAAGTGCGACGTTGGGAGCAGAGTCAAACTTTCTATCAAGGCGACCACGACCTGCGCTCTGAAATTCTGCAACGACACAATCGCCGTTACTGACGAGTTCATTTTTTAACTCATCTTGTGTTGAGCCGACCTCTGAAAGTACCCGTACCCGCCAGTAATTCGAAGGCATTTGCGCCGAAATAGCGCCTTCATCAAGAGATGCACGTATCACAGAAGCCCGCTTCACTAGTAAAGTGTGGATGTGACTGATGCGATAAATACTACTGCCGCCAAGATTAAAGAGTTAAAGGCACGCCTTGAGAGCGCTGCGCAGAGTGGAACACCTGCAGCAATCGAGAAGAGACATGCAATAGGTAAGTACACCGCTCGCGAACGNATTCACAAACTCGTCGACGAAGGTTCCTTCGTAGAGTTTGATGCCTTCTCTACGCATCACTCAGATAAATTTGGAATGGATAAATCTCATCCATATGGCGATGGTGTAATCACCGGATACGCCACCATTGATGGCCGNACAGTTGCGATCTCCTCTCAAGACTTCATGGTCTTTGGTGGATCACTTGGCGAAACCATGGGTAAGAAGATTGTAAAAGTTATGGAGTTCGCCCTGAAATCTGGAATTCCAATGATTGGTCTTAACGATTCAGGTGGAGCTCGTATTCAAGAGGGCGTTGCCTCACTCAGCCAATACGGCGAAATCTTTAAGCGCAATGTGCGATCTTCTGGAGTTATCCCGCAGATCTCTGTCATCTTGGGACCATGCGCCGGCGGTGCGGTTTATTCACCCGCCATCACAGATTTCACAATCATGGTCAATGAGACCTCACACATGTTTATTACAGGTCCTGATGTAATCAAAGCTGTAACAGGTGAAGAAGTTGCTATGGAAGAGCTCGGTGGCGCCGCAACTCACAACACCAAAACTGGAAATTCTCATTACCTAGCCGAGAATGAAGATGCCGCCCTGGAATATGTAAAGGCGCTGCTCTCATTCTTGCCAAGCAATAACTTGGATGATGCTCCAGTTCTACGAGCAACTGAATCTGATGGGATCGCCCCTTCGGATCGTGCGCTCGATTCGTTGATCCCCGACAATCCCAACAAGCCGTATGACATGCGCGTTCTTATCGAGGCTATCGTGGATGAGGCAGATTTCCTTGANGTTCATGCGCTCTTTGCCCCAAATATTCTNGTGGGATTTGGTCGNATCGAAGGCCGTTCCGTTGGAATCATCGCCAACCAACCGCAGAGCTTTGCCGGCACCCTTGATATTGATGCCTCCGAGAAGGCGGCTCGTTTCTTGCGTACCTGCGATGCCTTTGGAATTCCTGTTGTAACACTCGTCGATGTCCCTGGCTTCCTTCCTGGTACTGAACAAGAGTGGAACGGAATTATCCGCCGCGGAGCAAAATTGCTCTATGCATACGGCGAAGCATCTATTCCGCTAGTCACAGTTATTACGCGCAAGGCATACGGCGGCGCTTACATCGTCATGGGCTCCAAGCACCTAGGCGCAGATGTAAATCTTGCGTGGCCAACTGCCCAGATCGCCGTTATGGGTGCTCAAGGTGCCGTCAACATTCTCTATCGCAAAGATATTGCCGAGAATCCAGAGCGTGCTCCGGAGCTCATCAATGAATATGAGGAGCAACTTCTCAATCCTTACATTGCAGCGGATCGTGGATTTATCGATGCGGTCATTGAGCCACACACAACTCGCAGTCAGATCACCAAGGCGCTGCGCGCACTAGCCAATAAGAGAGTTGATCTTCCAACTCGTAAGCATGGAAATATTCCGCTCTAATGCCACACAGCAACGACTTTCCCCGTGAGTTTCGTAAACTCGGCTTTACGATCCATGCAGGCACACCTACTCAGGAAGAGTTGCTGGCACTGACTCGTGCGATCGATGAGATCGAGAAGAATTCCAATCCACCAACAAAGTACCGCAGTTCTTGGGCTCGCCTTAAGATTCAAAACTCTCTTCCGCGTAAGTGGGGAACGACAGCTTCATGAGTAAAGAGATCGTTCTCGCCTCTGCCTCTCCCTCTCGCAAGAAGCTATTAGAGACCATTGGCATCAACCCGATTATTAAGGTGAGCGGTGTTGATGAAGAGACTCCAGAACTTTTAGCGCTCCCCCCTGCTGATCTCGTTATCGCACTCGCAATTCTCAAGGCTCACACCGTTCGCAAGAGTTCGCCAGAACTATCTAATGTGCTGATCATTGGATGCGACTCCACCTTCGAATTTGAGGGGCAAAATCTAGGCAAGCCAGGAAGTGTTGAAGCGGCGCTAGAACGATGCCGACTCCTAAGCGGTAAGACTGGCTATCTCCATACCGGCCATTGCGTTATCGATGTCGATCAAGAAATCGAGGTCTCAGATATCTCGACCTCGAAGGTGACATTTGCCAAGATGACCGAGAACGAGATCATCAACTACGTAGCGACCGGCGAGCCAATCCAGGTTGCAGGCGGATTTACTCTCGACGGTCACTCTGCGCCGTTCATCACCCATATCGAAGGAGATCCGAGCGGAATCATCGGCCTCTCTCTCCCAACGCTTCGTAAAATCACCATCAACTTAGGGCTCGAATGGTCCGCGGTCGTACCAGCAGGAGCAAACACATGAAGAAAATATCTGCCGTCCTTATCGCCAATCGCGGTGAGATCGCTGTCCGTGTAGCTCGCGCCTGTCGCGACCATGGCGTGAAGTCGATAGCCATCTACTCAGATGAGGATCGCAATTCGCTCCACGTTGCGACAGCTGATGAGGCCTACGCACTCAATGGTCTTTCTGCCGCCGAGACATACCTTGATCAGAGCAAGATCCTTGAAGTTGCCAAGGCATCTGGTGCAGATGCAATTCACCCTGGTTATGGATTCCTCTCCGAAAATGCTGGCTTTGCAGAACGCGTCATTGAAGCTGGTTTGATCTGGATCGGACCGCCTCCTGCTGCTATCCGCGAACTCGGAGATAAAGTCTCTGCCCGCAAGATTGCCGCCAAGGTCGGTGCGCCGCTTGTAGCTGGAACTGCTGACCCAGTTGATTCCCCCGATGAAGTTATTGCCTTCGCCAAGGAACATGGCCTTCCCGTTGCTATTAAGGCTGCTCATGGTGGCGGTGGACGAGGTCTCAAAGTCGCTTTCACGCTTGAAGAGATTCCAGAACTCTTCGCATCAGCAGTTCGCGAGGCGATCACTGGGTTTGGTCGCGGTGAATGCTTTGTGGAGCGCTACCTCGATAAACCACGTCACGTGGAAACACAATGTTTAGTAGATATGCACGGCAATGCCGTTGTCGTTAGTACTCGCGACTGCTCCTTGCAACGTCGCCACCAAAAGCTAGTAGAAGAAGCTCCCGCACCATTTCTCTCAGATGCTCAGATCGAGCAGCTCTACACCTCATCCAAAGCGATCATGCGCGAGGTTGGATATGTCGGCGCTGGCACCTGTGAATTCCTAGTTGGAAAAGATGGCACCATCTCNTTCCTCGAGGTAAATACCCGACTTCAGGTAGAGCACCCAGTAAGCGAAGAGGTCACAGGACTTGACCTGGTTCGTGAGCAATTGCGCATTGCATCCGGTGAGGCCATCAATCCAGTGGATCCCATTATTCGTGGCCACAGCATCGAATTTCGTATCAACGGTGAAGATCCAGGAAATGGATTCCTACCTTCACTTGGAACCATTACACAATGGGAAGTTCCATCTGGACCAGGCGTTCGCATCGATGCCGGTTTTGATCACGGCCATACCATCGGCTCGCACTTCGACTCACTTCTTGCAAAGTTGATCGTCACTGGTTCGACTCGCAAGGAAGCGATAGAGCGAGCTCGGCGCGCGCTGCGCGAATTTGAAATAGGTGGCCTTGCAACTGCGTTGCCTTTCCATCGCGCGATCGTTAATGATCAAAATTTCACCGAAGATTTCAAGGTGTACACCAGTTACATCGAGAACGAATTCAACAATCAGATTCCTGCTTTTAATTACAAAGAGAGCGTTGCCGCCTCGAAGATCGCCTCGCAAAAGGTGGTTGCAGAAGTTAATGGTCATCGTTTTGAAGTGGTTATGCACTCAAGTGCGCCAGCCGAAAAACGCCACCGCATCAAAAGCAACAGCGTCGCCAAGAACTCCGGCAATTCAGTAGTTAGCCCAATGCAAGGTACGGTCGTGAAGATCGTTAAAGCCAATGGTGATCGCGTTGAGGTTGGAGACCTGATCGTTGTCCTTGAGGCGATGAAGATGGAGCAACCTTTGATCGCTCAGAAGGCTGGAGTGATTGCCCAACTAGGTGTTGGCGCCGGTCAGACCGTTTCGAGCGGCCAACTGCTCTGCGTGATTGAAGATTAAGGAAGCTTTACCTTTCCACTCTTCAATTGCAGGACAGCGTTTTCGACATTTACAGAGTACTTCGCACCTAAAGCCGTTAGTGCCATTGACTCCCCGCCATCTTTGACGGTGTAAATATGCCCGAATATTCCCTTGGCTTCATCAATTACATCGACAATGCTCTGATTGGTAAGGGAAGCAGTCATAACATCGGCAACCGCCGTGTTTACATGTTTAGAGACTGCACCGATAAGGATTTTTTGGCTGGAATTACCAAGTAAGAAGTATTGATCGGGCGAAACCCCAATCAACGCCAACGGGTGTTTGGTTGTATAAAGCTTGGCTATCGTGTCTTCAACCTCGCTCGTCGCAGACCACTCTGAGAAGATCACATCGCAACCCAGGCCCACGAGAGTCTTTGTCGGAGGAATAGGTGCCGAGTCGATTACCTCAGCGAATACGCCTGCCTTCTTATTGACTGTGGCAACGCCCTTCTTAAAATAAGGAATATTGGGAGCCCAGGCTGTTGGTGCAACGAGCCCGATCTTGTTTGTTTTGGTTGCGCTGCCAGCAAGAACTCCGGCCAGATAAGCCCCTTGAGGGTTTGAGAAATCCATATCGCTAACATTCAAATTTCCTACGCTGGAATCATCGATCAGCGCAAATTGGGTAGAGGGAAATGCCAATGCGGTAATGCTGACAGCCTGGGCATATTGAGCCCCAATAGCCACAATCAAGTTGTAATTTGCGTTGGCCAAAAATTGCAGCCGAGATTCGCGATCACTTTCAGTTCCGTTGGTGACCATTTCGCGTACGTTGAGGGCTGTCAGTCCATACTTCTTCTTAATGTAATCAACGCCGATTGCAGCTGAGTCATTAATGCCGTGGTCTCCACGCCCACCAATGTCATAGGCAATTGCAATTTTTATCGATGCAACAGCGCGAGCAGGTAAAGCTCCCATCGACAGCACGAGTGAACTGGCTGCAACAAATACAGCTAGCTTAACCGCGCGCAAGTAAACCAATCCGTTCGTAGACATCACCAAGTGTCTTACTTGCAACTGCACCAGCTTTTTCTGCTCCATTTTTTAGGATGGCATTGAGGTGAGTTGGGTCATCCAAAAGTTCTAGAGTTTTATCGCGAACTGGTCGTAGATACTCGACGACAACTTCTGCGACAGCACCTTTGAAATCACCATAACCTTTACCGACAAATTCGTTCTCAATGTCAGCCACGGTACGACCCGTCAAGGTTGAGAAGATAGTAAGGAGATTTGAGATACCTGGCTTCTCGGCAAAATCAAAGCGCACCTCACGACCGGTGTCGGTGACCGCGCTCTTAATCTTCTTGGTATTTGCCTCTGGAGTATCAAGAATCTCAATTAAGCCACTTAAGGATTCCGCAGACTTACTCATCTTGGAGTTTGGATCCTGGAGATCGTAAATCTTGGCGCCCTCTTTAAGAATGTATCCCTCTGGAATTCTAAAGGTCTTTCCGTATTGGCTATTGAATCGAGCAGCCAGATCGCGAGTTAACTCGATGTGTTGGCGTTGATCTTCTCCAACGGGAACCTGATCAGCTTGATAGAGCAAAATGTCTGCAGCCATCAGCATCGGATAAGTAAAGACGCCAACGCCGATTCGATCGTTGCCGACCTTCTGCGACTTGTCCTTGAATTGAGTCATGCGGCTCGCTTCGCCAAAACCGGTAAGGCACTCCATAACCCAACCAAGTTGGTTGTGCTCAACGACATGGGATTGCACGAAGAGGGTGCAATGTTCGGGGTCGACACCGAGGGCTAAGAGTTGAGCCACTGAGATCAAAGTGTTCTGGCGCAGCTCTTTNGGATCAGGTGATGAAGTTAAGGCGTGTAGATCAACGACGCAGTAAAAGGCATCGTGGCTCTCTTGAAGCTCAACCCANTGCTTAACNGCCCCCAGATAATTTCCAAGGTGAAATGAGCCATTTGTAGGCTGGATTCCTGAGAGCACGCGCGGTTTAGACATAACCGCATCCTACCGAGTGCTAAAGCGCGCTCGAGATCAATAATTGNCCAGCCCGCTTGCCTTCCAGAGTCAGGACTGTAATTCGAACACCAGGAATGGTTATTACATCGTGAACGGCTGGAAGGCGACCCAACCAATGCATCACAAATCCACCTACGGTCTCATATGGTCCCTCAGGAAGTTCAATTCCAGTCTGTTCCTTGAGATCCTCCAGTGAGATCAGGGCATCGACCTCGAAATCACCGGTGCGTGGTTGAGCCGTCACTTCGCTCTCGGGCTCGTCGTACTCATCCTCGATCTCACCGATAAAGCACTCGACGATATCTTCGAGGGTCACAATTCCATCTGTGCCGCCATATTCGTCAAGAACGATAGCGAGGTGCGAACGCTTTATACGCATCTCAGTCAAGGCAGGTAAGACACCCTTGGTTCCAGGTAGAAAAATCACAGGGCGCATGATGTCGAGCAGAGTCTTGTTCATATCTTCATCGCGAAGATTTAAAAGATCCCG
>Ga0007865_1000303_pt1 | contig 8204 bp, 14 predicted proteins | sample CryBogCBH27Jul09_FD_54994 | JGI IMG/M metagenome (GOLD analysis project Ga0007865, IMG submission 54994) | Freshwater microbial communities from Crystal Bog, Wisconsin, USA - CBH27Jul09 | ecosystem: Environmental > Aquatic > Freshwater > Lake | place: Crystal Bog, Wisconsin, USA | collected...
CGCTACTTTGTTAGCCGCAGCTAACTCTGCAATAACTTCGGGCGTGAATATGCGTTTTTTCTTTTCATATGGATTGTTCATTTTATTCCCCCCAACGCTATCAATAAAAGATTCGAGTAAACTATAGTCGTTCATTTATAGGACTCCAAAATAAATGCAGATTGAGCGGTTCTGTCCTGCTGCAAATTAAAGTATTCAGGGTTTAATTCACAGCCTATCCATTGCCTGCCAAGATTCTGCGCTACCTGTGCCGTAGTTCCTGATCCCATGAAAGGGTCTAATACAATCCCACCCACAGGCGCACCAGCCAATATGCAAGGTTCTATCAAATCAGATGGGAATACAGCAAAGTGCGCTTCAGCATAAGGTTTAGTGGTTACAGTCCATACGGAACGTTTATTTACTTTTGTAACAGGCTCATACCTATTATTAAACCCTGTATAAGTTCGGTTTTCAGTTAAGTCTTGTTTTCTGTTACCACTATTCAATGGACCAATAACGCCTTTGCTTCCACGTGGTGAAGTAGGATCACCATTCACAGCATCGGTTTTAATCGCATCTTGATCGTAGTAATACTTTGGCGATTTGCTCAACATGAAAATATACTCATGCGACTTCGTGCAACGATCAGTAACGCTTTCTGGCATTGGATTAGGTTTGTGCCAGATAATATCTTGACGCAGATACCAGCCATCGGCGCGAAGGGCAAACGCTGCCATCCACGGTATGCCAATTAAATCTTTTTCTTTCAATCCGTCAAGTTTATTACCACGTCTGGCACAAGTTTGTGGTAAATCTTGGTTGTTGTTTGCAATTGATTGTTTCGATAATGCTTGCCCTTTACCGGGGCGATAATTATAGTAACTATCTCCAAGATTAAGCCATAGCGTTCCATCGTCAGACAATATATCCTTAACACATCGGAATACTTCAACCAGTGCGGTGATGTATTGTTCTGGCGATTCTTCCAAGCCAATCTGTCCAGCATGTCCATAGTCGCGCAAATTATAATAAGGCGGACTTGTAACGCAAGTTTGAACCTTAACGCCATCAGCCTTTAGCTGACGCATAGTGTCTCTGCAGTCGCCAAAATAACATGTGTTAAGGTTCACAATAATCCCAGAATAATTGCCACCACCCAAATAACAATGACCACACCGGCAGCGATGGCGACATGACGATCACAGTCGGGAAAAGATACTGGGCAATACTTGCCCTGGCTACATCCAGATTTGAAACCATGATACGAGCAGCAATTTAGCTTATGCATGATTATCCCTCCTTTTATCGGCTTCGTATTTCCTTTGGTAATCCTTCAATTTTGCGTGATGTTTGGCATAGTACATATGTTTGTATTTCGAGATTACTGGATATTGTCTGCGACGAGCAATCTTTACGCAAGCTATACACCGAGCCATAAGCCCGTCTTTAGTTAAAGTTTTGTACTTTCATTTCATCCTTCGCAGGTTATCCACAAACACTGGAGCCGGAACATAATCTTTGAGAAACGGGTATTTCTTTTCACGCGCTACTTTGTTAGCCGCAGCTAACTCTGCAATAACTTCGGGCGTGAATATGCGTTTTTTCTTTTCATATGGATTGTTCATTTTATTCCCCCCAACGCTATTCCAATCACAAAGATTACAAAACACACAACTGCCAGCACCATAACAAACTGGTCGCCTAGATGCGGACAATCGCGCCCTTGATTGCAATTACCGTTGCAGCAATTATTCATACACCCTCCCATAAATCATCATCTCTATCAGGTGGTTCGCATTTTCTGCACCCGCGACCAAAACAATTTTGGCACTCGTTTTGCAATACTCCGCGAGCGTGATGTTCGGCTTCATCATGCGTGTAACCTTCTTTTATAAGGTCTGTAACCATGTTCTCTATTGCGGCATCAAAACGATCTTCTTCGTCCATCTGTTTTAGATAGCGGTTTAGATCATGTGTTACAGAATCCATTACATTCCTCCTTAAAGTTTATGCGGTATCAAAGACCTTACCCACAGATGTCGTTTGATTCTGGTACATCCTCTGGCAACAAGGTCTGTTTCCGCATACTCAATAGAACCGGGTCCTACAAAACACGATTTAGTGTAATGAGGCACATAAATTATTTGTCCCCATTGATAGCACCTGTAGCTATCTCTTTCAGCTTGTTGCTTAGGCATGGTGGGGAAATCTTGGATAATAAAATCGCTCTCAGCAGGCTCTCTTGTATTCTTGGGTCTTTTTGTGCCGTTAGCAATAAGTTCATGCAGCACTCCAGACACTTTAGGTCGTATATTGATGACCGTGGCTCCCAACTTCTTTGTTGACATTTTTCGCACTCCTCGTTGTTTTCCATGAGTTCAGTCTATTCTTTCCCATTAGTTTGTCAAGGGGGTTGACTTAATATATTTACGCCTCTCTCCGTACCACGGAACAGTAAATAAGTTTTTCATGGAAGCCTTTTTTCATTTCGCCAGATGGCATATAAAACGGAGCATCTATTGAGTATTTATCTACCCCTTTGTAAAAATCTTCCCGTAAACCGTACACTAGTGTTTTGCCAGTGCCAAACCAGAGGCTATATAAATTCATTGCTCGATCTCCAAATTATTACCATGGATAAAAACCCAATTGACTGAGGTAAAGTTAATAGTCCACTTCTGCAACCGAAGGGCGTAAAACCTCACCCCCGGGGATTTGGGGGATTTCCCATCAGGTGTGGTTTATCTAGAATGGTAAGGCTCATCGGGTGTTCTCACCGTCTATCGCCTTGCCCCGGGTGGTTCTCCTTTCGGGAGCCGGTTAATCACGTTTATCGCGGCAATCCTGACAACTGATCCGCTAGGTCTGGGTTATGGACCCCACTATACGATTGCATAATAAAAAAGCCCCAAGAGGCTTACACCGCTCGGGGCTAGGAATGATTAGCATAGTNAGCGGCTGGACAGTTTTAACAGAAATAAGACTATTAAAACCGGATTGAGCTTTCCTCAACCCCCGCTTATTTATGCCCCATAGGATTCCATCCCTATGGCTTAAAAAAACTATATCAAAATACGTTTCATAATGCAACCCCTAAAAGAAAAACCCCATCGAAAGGGGATAACGATGGGGTTTTGGACCTGAGCATTAGGCTCATCTTCGGTAGTCCAACCGGTGAAAGAATAATATCAAGCATGGGCGTTTTTGGCAAGTTCCTTATAAATCCATTGGGAAGCCTTAAAAGTACCCATTTCTTTCCATAAATCATTGAAATCCATACNTTTTTCAGGTGGCATAAGCCATTTATGACCTGATTCTACGGCTACTTTTTTACCTGTATTGGACGAGTCATTGTCTGCCATAACGGTGCAAGTGGGAATTCTCCCACCCATGTTCTTCATGTTCCCTGCGCTAAAACACACTAGGATGCGATAAGGGACGCGCAAAGCCTTTAGACATACTTGGAGGCTTAGTCCTGTGGCAAATCCCTCCACAAGCCATGTGTCACGCCCAGAGCCTAAAGAAAATACCGCCTCCGAACAGCGTTGCCCATAAATAAACCTTTTGTCACCGTCTATGGTGATGGTCTGGCATCCAACTAAACCATTTCCAACGTACATGGGGACGAGAAGTAAAGGCTGTTCGGCTTCTTTTCGTAAGACATTGTAAGCAAGTTCCTTGAACCCTTTTCCGTCAAGGTAGGCGTGTTGTTCAAGACGAGAACCCGCCAACATCTCATGCGCTTTGCGAACCGCCAGTAACTGCCGTTTTTTCCGGTCATCCTGCGACTTTCTAATTGCTTTCTGTATTTCACGCTTATCCTCCTTGCCATCACCAAACCATAAAGAAGGTTCCGTCATGGTAGCCCAATTCTTTACCCACCCAAACGACCCTGTAAACAGATAAGCCCCGTTTCGTTTTTGGGGATGGTCTTCGGTAGGGGTTCTGATTAACTTACCTATCGTCAGATAAGACATAATCAACCCATGTTGCNGTGCAAAGTTCATAAACTCAATCACGCTGCCCTCCTCCTTGCCCATTTTATTGCTGAATGTGTGATAAATCCCAAAACCTCATGGCTAGGTGGAATGGCTGTTTCTGACAATCCTCTAGGCCATACCCCGAACTTTTCCCTATATTTGTTGGCGCACCATCCTTCTTTATAGCCTTTGGAACGGCCATAATAAAGCAGTTGGGAATACCATAACTGCTTGGTGTCTTTTGGTGCGGACTTCATCATATCCAGTTCTAATATCTCCGCACTCACCTCTACTACCGAATTTCTTCGTACCATGACATGACCGCAATTAGGGCAGGTATCCGACCCTTTAGGCCATAGGTGATGACATTTTGGGCATTGAGCGTCTTTCTTCTCATGTTCGGTCAGCTCTCGCTGCGCTTTGTCGGAATGTTGGTCTAGTTGGTGAACGCCATCGGTATAGATGGAATCCCAAGCGTCACGAAAACGAAGATAATTACCAGAATGGCATATCCAAGTACCATATTTTTTACCTTCATGGACGCGCATAATGCGCCCCATTTGTTGAACATGGGAAGACAGCGATTTTGAGAATGGTCTTGCTGAAATCCCAATCATTACATCAGGTTGGTCAAAACCTTTAGTCAAAATATCAGTGGCTATAAGTCCGTTAATATCTGTGTCAGGTTTTGAGAATTCGTGCATGACTTCAGCTTTGTATTCGTCATCGTCTCTGTAACTAATGCTGACAAAGTTATATCCGGCTTCACGGAAACGATTTGACAAATCTTCTCCGTGGGCAACTCCTGCACAAAACACAATAGTTTTTCTTGGCTCTCCATATATATCGTGAGTTTTCTTGACCCATTCAGCCACAATGTCACCCGATATTCTGACTCCTCTTTCTGTAACATCTTTTTCGCTCCATTCTCCGGCAATCTTTTTAGCCCCCGTCATGTCTATTTCTTGCGCTACAAATACTTTGAGCGGGGACAGCCATTTTTCATCCACCAAATTCTCGGTGGTCATTGTTGAAACAATTGATTCGTAGATATTACCCAGTCCTTTGGTGAACGGGGAAGCACTAAGACCCACAACTTTTACATCAGGACGGTTAGCTATAAATGCAGCGGTTTGCTTTCTCGTACAATGAGCCTCGTCAACAATTAAAAGGTCTAACTGTGGAAAAGAATCTCTCTTTTCAATGGTTTGCGCTGAACAGACCTGTATCCTCTCGTCAGGTCTGTGCCGCCAATGACCCGACTGCAATACGCCATGCGGGATAGAATACCTGTCTAGCCGCTCGGAGGTCTGGTTACATAAGACTATACGGTCTAAGAGCATGGCAGATCGTTTCCCTTTGGCGTGGGACGCTTCCATCATGGCTATGGCAACCTCAGTTTTTCCTGCGCCTGTGGGAGCGTATAGCATCTGGGTACGAATACCTTTGGCAAAATTTTGACGTAACTCTGCCAGACATTCTACCTGCCTTGGTCTTAGTTCTATCATACCGCTTTCTCTAGCTTTCTTAATTGAGATTGTAANTATTTGATTTGATTCTTCAATTCAGCGTTAGCCGTCTGGAAGCTGTTACGAGATTCTTTCAAAGCGCGGTTCTCTGCTTTAAGAGATTTGATTTCGGCTCTCAACTGGTCAACATAAGCCGCTGCCAAATGCTTTTCTTCATCGNTTGTGGGCATTAAACCTATGGCGATCTGTGACTTTAGGCGGTCATTTTCTTCGAGCAAGGTTTCAATTGTTTCTTTGTCCAAATCATTCACAGCCAAAACCTGTGTCACAATTTCACTTGTTGGCTCTGGTATGTCTTTGGTTAATATAGGTTTTCTTTTTGAGGTGGGAGAATTCCCACTTAAATCTTTACGAATCTTGGCGACTAAATGGTTGGAGGCTTGGGTCTGCCGAGCTATTTCCCTNTCCGACCAATCCGACCATTCAGGGTCTTTCAATAGTATTGTAATGGCTTTGGTCTTGTCCGCATTGGTTCTGCGAAGCCCGTGAGTGGCGTTAGAGCCTACGGCAAACAATATGGCATCTCTCACAGTACCTATCTTTACATCGGCTTCTATGGAGTCCACCATTGCCTTCTGGTGGGCAAAGTACCGATGGAATCCTTCTGCTAACCAAATTGACGCTCCATCGTTAAAAACCGTAATCGCTGGAAATATCTCACCTTCCATAATTTCGTTGGCATATTCCGTTACAAGTTCTTGATTTATTGATACTCTTGACTGAGTTCCACCATCAACACGAATTTTCTCTAGTTCGATTATCATTTTTTCCTCATTATTAAAATTGCTTTTTGACCTAAGTAAAAAGCGCGTTGGCGGGACACACCGAGCAAATCACCGATTGCTTGCCATGTCGCACCTTTACTACGAAGTTTTAGAATTCTTCTTAAACGGGGTAAGGAAGATTCGCGGCTTATCTGGTTGTGGACGTTGTTCATAGTACCTCCTTAAAAGCAAACATACGCCCCGAAAAATATTTCGTCAAGCCCCTTGACAGATTGCAGAACGAAGTAGACACTCAAGGCTCAAGAGTAGTCCGAAGCAGGTGTTTTTGCAATACCTTTATAACTATTTGATTCTGGAGAAAATTATGAAAGAACCGAGCCATTTTGAACGATTAGCAGCCATCAATGTAAACGAACACATTGAGAAAAAAGGCGGTCTATCTTATTTGTCATGGGCGTGGGCTGTTGACCAACTGTTGCGCGAAGACCCTGACGCAAACTGGGTTTACCCAGAACCCAAAATTTACGGTGGTGGCACTGTAATGGTGTTTTGTACCGTAACGGCTTTTGGTAAACCCATGACCGCTCAATTGCCCGTAATGGACTATAAGAACCGAGCCGTACCTGACCCTGATTCGTTTGCCATGAACACCGCCATGCAAAGGTGTTTGGTAAAGGCTATTGCGCTTACAGGTATTGCTTTGTATATCTACTCTGGCGAGGACTTGCCGCGGGACGATACGAAAACGCCTGAAGTTAAAGTGGAAGAAGAAAAAACAGACAAGGAATTTGAGTCTTTTATAAAGGAGCATCTTCCGAATTTAGAGAACGCTGCGAAGTTGGGGCTTGCTGCGCTGCAAAAAGCACAAAAAGATATACCAAAGTCCCCAATGAAAGTTAAGTTGTGGATGGATGTTGCTGATATTTTGAAAGCAACCGCTAAAGCGGCTGACGATTCAGCGACAGAGGAAGAAATCTAATGGAACAAAAAACTCCAGAGTGGTTTCAGGCGCGTTGCGGTCTGATAACNGCATCAAAAATAGCCGACCTTATGGCTACGACCAAATCAGGACCTTCTGCGTCACGTGAAAATTACCTCGTAGACTTAGCTTTGCAAAGGCTGACGGGAACGCCCAATGATGAAAGTTTTACTAACCAAGCCATTGAAGATGGTGTGGAACGCGAACCGCTTGCAAGACAATGGTACGAAGCCGCCACTGGTAACTTGGTGGAAGAAGTGGGTTTGATTAAGCATCCAACAATAGAACGATCAGGCGCAAGCCCTGACGGATTAGTGGGTGATGGTTTGATTGAGATTAAATGTCCCATTAAAAAAACTCATTTTGCTACATTTAAAAACCGTGAGATACCTGCCAAATATCAATTGCAAATGTTTTGGCAAATGGATTGTCTTGGTCGCAAGTGGAATGACTTTGTATCTTTTAACCCAGAGTTTCCTGCTAATTTGCAGGGTATTATTATCCGATTGGAATGGGACGAAAAGCGCATCAACGAAATAAGGGAAGCGGTTATTAAATTTGATTCCGATGTGGAAGACGCATTATCTATTATGAGGACTATGCTATGAACTCGTTAAACCAATGTAATTTTATAGGTCGTCTTGGGAAAGAACCAGAATCTCGTCTGCTATCAACTGGTGCTTCTGTTACTAATTTTTCAATCGCTTGCGACTGGAAATCAAAAGAAGCAGAAGGCACGGAATGGGTGAACATTACCGCCTTTGGAAAACTTGCTGACCTGACACGCGATTATCTTTCAAAAGGTTCTTTGATATTTGTTTCTGGTCGTTTACAAACAGACAAGTGGAAAAACAAAGAAGGGTTTGACCAATACTCCACTAAAATCATTGCGGATAAAATCCAGTTCTTAAACAAGGTGGAAAAACCCGCAGACCATAAAGCGCAGGCTTCTGGTGATGATTCTGATATTCCATTTTAGGAGAAAATTATGTCAAACATAAAGACTTTA
>Ga0007865_1000306_pt1 | contig 8185 bp, 7 predicted proteins | sample CryBogCBH27Jul09_FD_54994 | JGI IMG/M metagenome (GOLD analysis project Ga0007865, IMG submission 54994) | Freshwater microbial communities from Crystal Bog, Wisconsin, USA - CBH27Jul09 | ecosystem: Environmental > Aquatic > Freshwater > Lake | place: Crystal Bog, Wisconsin, USA | collected...
GTAATGGGCAATTACGAAATTGCCCCATCTCAATGTGGATGCCATCTAATTGCATTTCTTCTAAGAAGAGCAATTCTTTTGCAGTGCCGGAAAACTCCATGAGATGCAGCAAAACGCCGAGTCGTCTCATGCGCAATAAACCCTCTTTGCAAGCTGCTGATACATCTGAATTTGGTAGAGATTGAATTCCTAAAGATACGAGGCCAACTGGCAGACGTGAATTCAAAACTAAATCACTGAGTGCATCGATGTAGGCGCTTGAAGCTAAGGCGTGAGCTGGCACGGGCAGGATTCCTGGAATAAAGCGACCACTGCGATACCAATAGGAGCTTGCATCTAGCCCCTCCATAAATAAACGTAGGAGTTGAGTGTCGGTTGCCGTTAGCAAAGGTCTAAATAAAGAGCCGGTCAGTTTTGTCCCCTGCGCGTTAAAAATGGGTTCATGACTAATCGCTTGTCGCTGGGACCAGGATTGGTGTTCTTCGAGAGCTTGGCTACTCAGGCCAAGCCATTGCTCGCCACAAGCGTCTCGTACTTCTTGGAAGGGTTTGTTCTTCCATGCCTTTACAAGCGTGTACAGCCGGGATTTCGGGCTCATCAGCATTCTCCAATCGGTGACTATCCAGTCTAGGCAGGACAGATTGGAGCGGTAAGGGCTTAAAGCTGATTTATGTGTAGGAAACGTCCTACCCGCTTGTCCCTAGTATAGAAAAGGCTAAATCCTTAAATAATTTGTGGGTTGCTACCCTTGAAATTTTGGGAATCAGACCTATATAATCAGCACTCCCTACACGCGAGTGCTAAAGCGGCTTACTAACTAGTAATTCTTTTTAGCTTCCGTGTGAAGAGATTATAAAGCACTGATTTATATGGGTATTTTAATTAGTTAACACTTACTAACATAGGAGAAGGAATGAATCTGCGTCCTTTACATGATCGCGTAATCATTAAACGTTTAGATCAAGAATCAAAAACTGCCTCTGGAATCATTATTCCTGATGCTGCCGCTGAAAAACCTGACCAAGGTGAAGTTTTGGCAGTTGGCCCGGGCAAACGAGATGACAGCGGTAAGTTGAATGCACCAGACGTCAAAGTTGGCGATCGTGTGTTGTTTGGCAAATATGCAGGTCAGACAGTCAAAATCGGCGCTGACGAGCTACTCGTGATGCGTGAAGACGACATCATGGCTGTAGTACAGAAGTAATTCGGTATCTAAGAAAGGAATTCAATCATGGCAGCAAAAGACGTCGTATTTGGAGATAGCGCCCGTACCAAGATGGTAGAAGGCGTAAATATTCTCGCGAACGCAGTGAAAACAACTTTAGGACCAAAGGGTCGTAACGTTGTCATGGAGCGTTCATTTGGCGGTCCAACCATCACTAAAGATGGTGTATCCGTAGCCAAAGAAATCGAACTCAAAGACAGACTCCAAAACATGGGTGCTCAGATGGTGAAGGAAGTTGCTTCCAAAACTGCTGACATCGCTGGTGACGGTACAACTACCGCTACTGTTTTGGCTCAATCCATCGTACGTGAAGGCATGAAATATGTAGTTTCAGGCCATAACCCAATGGATCTGAAACGCGGCATCGACAAAGCTGTTGCAGCTGCGCTCGAAGAGCTCAAGAAAATCAGCAAGCCTTGCACAACTACTAAAGAAATCGCTCAAGTTGGCTCTATTTCAGCTAACAGCGACTACAGCATTGGTCAGCGTATTGCTGAAGCAATGGAAAAAGTAGGTAAAGAAGGCGTTATTACTGTTGAAGATGGCAAGTCATTAGAAGACGAGCTTGAAGTAGTTGAAGGCATGCAGTTTGATCGCGGTTACCTCTCACCTTACTTCATTAACCAACCTGAAAAACAAGTTGCCGTATTGGAAAGCCCATACGTTCTCTTGTTCGACAAGAAAGTTAGCAACATCCGTGATTTGCTCCCAGTACTCGAGCAAGTAGCGAAATCTGGCCGTCCTTTATTGATCATTGCTGAAGATGTTGAAGGCGAAGCCTTAGCAACTTTGGTTGTGAATAACATCCGCGGCATCATCAAGACTTGTGCTGTTAAGGCTCCAGGCTTTGGCGATCGTCGTAAAGCAATGTTAGAAGACATCGCGATTTTGACTGGCGGCACAGTNATTGCTGAAGAAATTGGCCTCACACTCGAGAAAACAACTCTTGAGCACTTAGGTCAAGCGAAGCGTATCGAAATCGGCAAAGAAAACACCATCATCATTGACGGTGCTGGCGATGCTAAAGCGATCGAAGCTCGCGTGAAGAACGTTCGCGTTCAGATCGAAGAAGCGACTAGCGACTACGACAAAGAAAAATTGCAAGAGCGCGTTGCCAAGTTGGCAGGCGGTGTTGCAGTGATTCGTGTTGGCGCTGCTACTGAAGTTGAAATGAAAGAAAAGAAAGCCCGCGTTGATGACGCATTGCACGCAACTCGCGCTGCAGTTGAAGAGGGTATTGTTCCTGGCGGCGGCGTAGCATTGATTCGTGCTATGCAAGGTATCAAGGGCTTGAAAGGCGACAACGCTGATCAAGACGCTGGTATCAGCATCGTATTGCGCGCTATGGAAGAGCCACTTCGCATCATCGTTTCTAATGCTGGTGATGAAGCAAGTGTAGTTGTTAATGCGGTATTGGCTAGCAAGGGCAATAACGGTTACAACGCTGCAACTGGCGAATACGGCGACCTCGTAGCTCAAGGTGTGATCGATCCAACTAAGGTTACAAAAACTGCGTTAGTGAATGCAGCTTCTGTTGCAGCTTTGTTGTTGACCACTGATTGCGCTATCTGCGAAGCACCTAAGGATGAGTCTGGTGGTGGTATGCCTGATATGGGCGGTATGGGTGGCATGGGTGGAATGGGCGGCATGATGTAATAGCCGGATATTTCATCAGCTATCAAGCTGTAGAAATNAAGACGCCTGGTTCAAAAGACCGGGCGTTTTTTTATTCCAAAATGGTGCGNTATGTGAAGGCGCTCTGCACCAAAGAGGGGATCTTATGAGTATTTACCCGATATTCTGAAGCGACAATGAACCATCAAGATTTTATTTGGTATTTGCAGTCATAAAAATAAGGAGACTTACATGAGTTCAGCAACAATGAGTGGGGCGCCAGCGAGCAGCAACCCCTTGAAGTCAAAGTGGGTGCAATTAGCCCTNGGCGTCATTTGCATGATGTCGATTTCCAGTCCGCAATATGTTTGGGCTTTGTTCACCAAACCCATCATGGGTCAACTTGGGGTCACGCTGACTGAGTTACAGGTGACATTCTCGATTTTGATTGTGTTACAAACTTTCTTCTCACCATTCCAAGGTTTCTTGGTAGAAAAATTTGGCCCACGTCTCTTGTTGTCTATTGGCACAGCATTGACAGGATTGAGTTGGGTGCTCTCCGCTAACCTCACTACTGTTTCTAACCTCTATATCACCTATGGCGTATTGGGTGGCTTGGGTACCGGTATTGTCTACATCGGCGTTGTTGGTTTGATGGTGCGTTGGTTCCCGAATAATCGGGGCTTTGCAGTCGGTATGGTTGCCGCTGGTTACGGTATTGGCGCCTTGCTGACACCTTCCCAATTGCTGCTAGTTTGGCAGAGTCTGGCTTGCAGGGTACTTTGACATTCTTTGGTTACATCATTGGTGCGGTTGGTCTATTGGCTGCGCAAGGTATTCGCGTACCTCATGCGGATCGTGTTCAGACTGCTAGCCAGGTTGAAGCTGCAGCATCTGGTATCGCTCCAAAAACAATGCTCAAGACACCGGTTTTCTGGTTGATGTTCTTGATGATGTCCATGATGTCCACATCGGGTTTGATGGTGATCTCACAGATGGGTGCTTTTGCTAAAGATTTTGGTATCACAGGGGCCATGGTGTTCGGTATGGCCGCACTACCGTTGGCATTAACCATTGATCGCGTTACGAATGGCTTAACTCGGCCATTATTTGGTTGGGTATCAGACAAAATTGGTCGCGAGTACACGATGACGATTGCGTTTGGTCTTGAGGCAATTGCGATGTTTGCTTGGGTCATGACCCGTTCTGACCCAGTCATGTTTGTGATCTTGTCAGGTATTGTGTTCTTTGGTTGGGGTGAGATCTTCTCTTTATTCCCATCAACCTTGACAGATACATTTGGTCAAAAGCATGCAACAACCAACTATGGCTTCTTGTACATGGCTCAAGGCGTAGGCTCAATCATTGGCGGCCCGATCGCTGCCTACATCCATGGCGTGACAGATAGCTGGATGCCGGTGTTTGCCATCATGATTACCTTGGATGCAAGCGCTGCATTACTTGCCTTCTTTGTATTACGCCCTATGCGTTCCAAGTATATGAAAACCTTAGCTGCATAACATAGCTCGCAAAGATAAAAAGGCTAGCAATTGCTAGCCTTTTTGTTTTCTGGAAGCGTAAGTTAGTCTGGCTGAATGCCACCATCTTTAATTACCTTCTTCATCTTCACCAAGCCTTGAGCAATCATCTCTTTTAAGTTGTCTGGTCCTAGTGGCACAAATTCAAAGCCTTGCTGAATAAGTTGCTCACGTAGCTTGGGGTCCTTTAGTGCCGTAGCTAAAGATTCATTAAGCTTGCTCACCACTGCTGGTGAGGTACCTTTTGGTGCAACCAGCGCACCCCAGGTCGAGAACTCATAACCTTTAACGCTCTCACTAACTGTTGGTGAGTTTGGCAGCAAAGGTGACCTAGTTTTACTCGTAATGCCGAGTACCTTTAACTTGCCGGCGCGGATGTGGGGAAGCACTACTGAGAGGGCGCTAATCATGACGGGAACTTGTCCTGCCATGACATCGGTCACGGCAGCTGCGGCACCACGATAAGGGATGTGAACGATAGGTGCACCAGTGTATTGGCGAAAGATTTCCATACCGATGTGTTGGGGTGAGCCATTGCCACCAGATGCGTAATCAATCTTGCCAGGATGTTCTTTGGCAATGCGCACTAGATCAGCGGCAGTGTTTCCAGGGAAGGATGGATTGGCAACCATCACAAAGGTAATAGCTGCCACTTCAGAGATCGGCGTAAAGCTTTGGACGGGGTCGTAATCTACCTTTTTATAGAGATTAGGCAGCATTGTCAGGATGCTGTCGTTAAAGGCGCCTAAAACATAACCATCGGGCGCACTCTGAGCAACCTTACCTGCACCAATAAGCCCTGCACCACCAGGAAGATTTTCAATGGTGATCGCTTGACCTAAATTCTCGCCCATCTTCTGCGCAATAGGTCGCATCAACAAATCGACGCCACTGCCAGCTTGCAGGGGCATGATGGTTTGGATGGTGCGGCTAGGGTAGGGGTTTTGTGCATTTACAGGTGCAACGCAAAGCAAACCTGTCGTGCCCAGCAGGAGAGTGGAAAGTAACAATGATTTGATATTCATGACGTCTCGATTTAAGTTGTTTGATAGCATTCTGGTGACGCTTGACCTTATATTAGCGCAATAAAAAACCGCCCGTAGGCGGTTGATAAACCAGGCGGTTAGGGCTTGGTTTTAAGATACGGATTTCACCATATCTTCCACGACCTTCTTCGCATCACCGAAGACCATCATGGTTTTATCCATGTAGAAGAGTTCATTATCTAAGCCAGCATAACCAGCAGCCATCGAACGTTTGTTAACGATGATCGTTTTAGCTTTGAAGGCTTCCAAGATTGGCATACCGAAGATTGGACTACCAGGAGTACGAGCCGCAGGATTGACAACGTCGTTTGCGCCGAGAACCAATACCACGTCAGCTTGGCCGAATTCACCATTGATATCTTCCATTTCGAATACTTGATCGTATGGCACTTCAGCTTCAGCTAAGAGTACGTTCATATGGCCAGGCATACGACCTGCTACCGGATGAATGGCGTACTTCACAGTAACGCCATGGTGAGTTAACTTTTCAGTTAATTCTTTAAGGGCATGCTGAGCACGCGCAACAGCAAGACCATAACCAGGAACGATGATCACAGTGTCAGCATTTTCCATAAGAAAAGCAGCATCTTCTGGTGAACCAGTTTTGTAGTTCTTTGGACCGCCATCATCGCCGCCACCTGCTGAAGCCTCAGCGCCGAAGCCACCGAGTAATACCGCAATGATGGAACGGTTCATTGCCTTACACATGATGTAAGACAGAATCGCACCTGAGGAACCTACACAAGCACCAGCAATAATCAATACGGGGTTGCTTAGTGTGAAACCAATACCAGCGGCTGCCCAACCGGAGTAGCTGTTGAGCATGGAAACAACCACGGGCATATCTGCGCCGCCGATGGGGATGATCAAAGTGATACCCAAAACCAAAGCTACTGCACACATCGCCAAGAAAGCAGCGTGACTACCTGTCATGAAGTAAGCGACGCCACCAGCAACCATGGCAATAGCCAAAATCAGATTGAGTAAATGCTGGCCTGAAAAAGTCACCGGCTTACCACTAACCTTACCTGACAACTTGCCGAAAGCAATGACAGAAGCAGTGAAGGTAATTGCGCCGATGAATGCGCCAATGAAGAGTTCAATCTTCTGGGCGCCGGTGTGGTCATGAGCCGGATTAAATACTGCAGCAATAGCGATTAATACCGCTGACAAACCAACAAAGGAGTGCATGAGAGCTACAAGCTCAGGCATCTTGGTCATTTGCACGCGCTTAGCAGCAATGGTTCCAATAATCGCGCCACCAACAATTGCAGTAGCAATTAATGAGATGACTGGNTTGAAATCGGGAATGAAGAAGGTAGTGATTACTGCTAGCAACATACCAATCATGCCGAAGGTATTNCCTTGGCGTGAGGTGGTTGGTGAAGATAGTCCACGCAAAGCGAGGATGAACAACACTGATGAAATAAGATAAGAAATAGCGGTTATGTTTAACATGAGTTTGGTCTCTGTATTAGTCTTTTTCTGGTGTTATTTGGTTGCGGCCGCATCAGCCTTTGGGGCTTTTTTCTTGAACATCTCAAGCATGCGACGGGTAACCATGAAGCCACCAAAAATATTGATGGAAGCTAGAAATACAGCCACTGCACCGATGACGCTGGTGAGGGTGATTTCATCGCCACCAATGACTTCGGTCTGCAAGAGGGCGCCAACAATAATGATTCCAGAAATCGCATTCGTNACCGCCATCAATGGCGTATGGAGTGCGGGAGTAACGTTCCAAACAACGTGATAGCCAACAAAAATGGCCAATACAAACACGGTAATGTTTTGGACTGTGAGGATGCTTTGAAAAGCAGCGAGATCCATGATGATTCCTTCGTATTAGATTTTGTTAGTTTTTACGGACGGCTTGGCCATCACGACACATTAAGCAAGCAGTAACGATGTCGTCATCAGCTGGAATGACTAGCTTCGCATCTGCATCAACGATCAGCTTCATAAAGTCGAGCAAGTTGCGGGCATAGAGTGCAGAGGCATCAGCAGCGACCATGCTGGCAAGATTGGTGTAACCAATAATCTTCACACCATTTACCTCAACAATTTTGTCAGCTTGAGTCAGCGGGCAGTTGCCAGAACCGTTATCGCCACGACCAGCAGCCAAGTCAATCACGATAGAACCTGGTTTCATATTGGCAACGGTATCGCTATGTAAGAGCACCGGCGGTTTACGTCCCGGAATCAAAGCAGTGGTAATCACGATGTCAGCTTGTTGAGCACGTTCAGAGACTAAAGCTGCCTGACGCTTCATCCAAGCCTCAGGCATGGGGCGGGCATAGCCACCAACGCCTTGAGCGATTTCGCGTTCTTCATCAGATTCAAAAGGGACATCTACAAACTTGCCCCCCAGTGATTCGATTTGTTCTTTTACAGCGGGACGGACATCGGAAGCTTCAATCACAGCACCCAGACGTTTAGCTGTTGCAATCGCTTGTAATCCAGCAACACCAACACCCAGAATGAGCACGCGGGCAGCTTTAACAGTACCAGCAGCAGTCATGAGCATCGGCATAAAGCGTTGGTACTCATTAGACGCAACCATCACGGCCTTGTAACCAGCAATATTGGCCTGGGAGGAGAGAACGTCCATGCTTTGAGCGCGGGTCGTTCTAGGCGCAGCTTCTAAAGAGAAGGCTGTAACCCCTTGGGCTGCCATTGCGGCGATATTTTCGTTATCAAATGGGTCGAGCATGCCAAGGAGCACACTGCCGGATTTAATCTGTTTGAGTTCGTCAGCTTCT
>Ga0007865_1000308_pt1 | contig 8160 bp, 6 predicted proteins | sample CryBogCBH27Jul09_FD_54994 | JGI IMG/M metagenome (GOLD analysis project Ga0007865, IMG submission 54994) | Freshwater microbial communities from Crystal Bog, Wisconsin, USA - CBH27Jul09 | ecosystem: Environmental > Aquatic > Freshwater > Lake | place: Crystal Bog, Wisconsin, USA | collected...
CATCCGGAGTTGCTTGTGCCAACTGATCTATATGAGGAATGTTAGAGTGCATTTTAAGGAATAAATCCCTTCCAGCCTGAAAGTTTGTCATGGCGTTAGGGTCTTTATTTTTAATGTCATCATAATATTTTGAAGCAATACCATCAGCGGCATCGCTCAAACCCTCAGCCGCTTTTAAATCAGCCTCAGTTTCATCTTTGTTGGCTCCAGCCATCGCTTTTACCGCTTGGGCGTGGGAAAGTGCCATCGCATCTTGATTGGCTTTAAGACCCTGCATTGTTAATGGATCAAGAACTCCTTTGCCAGCCTTTATAGCGTCTTGTATGCCTTCAGAGGTGGTCAAATCAAAACCGCCACCAATGAGCCATTGTTTATCTCGTTGTTGAGTTACGCTTTCATTAAGGGCAACTTTGTTTTTTTGGTCATTAGTCTGATCTGCTAGACCTTCGCTCATTTTAGCCGCTACATTAACATCACCCATTGGCTTTACTCTCATAGGGGCATAGGTATCAAGGTTTTGGGTAATAAGGTTTGAGTTGGCTTCTTGAGGAGCCACCGAATTTGCCATTGGAATGTCGAAAGAAGCCATTTTTATGGTCCTAATGAATAGTCAGGGACAATGTTTGAAGTAAAATCGGTTGTAATGCTTGGGTTAATGGTTGGTGCTGAAAGGGTTGGTGTAGCCACATTTCCCGCGTTCAAAGTTAAATTATCTGTTGAGGTGGTTCCTGTAAGAGATGGACTATCTGCTGTAAAGCCGCCACCGGGAACCGCAGTAGTCACCCCTGCGTTGTTAGTGATGGCTACATTATCTGTGCTGGTTAAGCCTGTTGTAGTGGTATTTAATGCAGGCGCACCAGCAGAAGGCGATGAACTTAAAATAGTACCGTTATTTTGTGAAACATAAGTCGTACTGCCTCCCGTTGAAGGGTCAGTTACCGTGTATTGCCCGGTTACAGGGTCGGTAGTACCTCCGACAGGTAGGCGCGGATGCGGCATAAGAACTGGTGCTTGTAGACGCAGGAGCACCAGAAGACCCAAGAGATTTGGAAATTATAGAACTTGGATTAACAGGTTGGGCGCTGCTCATACTTTGCGGAACAGTAGTTCCTGATTTTCCCGCTACATACGAGAGGTCGTTCATTATGTTTGTAGCACCAGNGGTAGCTATGTTCCCTTGCGATACCATAGCGTTCGCATTGGCTTGGGCTGCGGTAGTGTTCCCTGTGTTGATTGCGTTTGCCGAACCTATTGTTGCGTTTCCTAAAGCATTTGCAGAACCTTGAATACCAGCCGCTGTTGCGTTTGCGGCTCCTGTAGTACCTGCTGCTGTAAAACCTGCGGCGGCATTATTGGCATTTGACGTTGCGGCAGCGGCGTTGGTGGTTGCGGTGGCGGCAGCGCTTCCGATAGCTTCTTGTATAGTTGCTGTGTTAATTCCTGCGTTTTGGAGAGCGTTAGAAATAGTATTTGCAGAGGCTTGACCAGTGGCAATAGCGTTTTGTAACCCAGACAAAGTGAGATTGTTTTGTTGGAGCCATTGATTGAAAGCGTTAACTTCCCATTGATTTGCCGTATTTTGTGCAAAAGTATCCAAGTTTTGAATGTTCGCAGATGAAAGTTGAGTTCCTCCAACAGCGGCAGCGTTGTTAGTGGTTTGAAGTCCTTGTTGTAACGCGAACTGATAAGCAGGCATGACATTTCCCATGTCAGCCATTGAGAAGGGAGTATTAAACTGTCCTCCAGGGGCAAGCCCTGCTGCAAGTTCTGTTGCCGCTTTTGTGCCAAGCGCTGTATAAGGTGCTTGGGCTTGCGTAATAGCAGGAACGGTATTATTTATTGCTGTTTGCGCTTGATTAAGACCTTGAATGGTTTGCTGACCACCTAACGTATAAGCACCTGACATAGCCTGACCGCCAGCCGTAGCTGCGGCAGCTTGGGTCTGTGCGGCAGCAATGTCAGCCGCTGAAATGACTCCGGCAGATTGTGTTGCCGCATTACTAAGAATGTTTCCTTGTGCTATATCAGCCGCAGATAGATTTTGCCCTGCCGTGGTTGCCGCGTTAGCAATTAAATTGCCCGCAGATGCTGCATTGTTCATGGCATATACATCTGCCGCTGTAACTAATCCTGCTCCGATTAAAGTTGCAGTCACAGTGGGGCTAGTTAGTAAACCACTAAGCATCGTCCCTAATGCACTAAAGTTTCCACTTGCAACATCTGCGGCGGCAACGGTGGGATTAACACTTGATAAAGCCGACCAATCGGTTGAAGCCATTGACTGACCGTTAGAAGTCGCTTGTGATGCAATGCCACTGATTAAAGAAGCAGTCCAACCTATTGCTGCCATGCTTGCGGCTGTTGCAGGGTCTATGGTTTGCCCTGCGGCGGCTGCTGCCGATACTATATCGGCTCCGGTACCTGGCGCGGTATTCATGGAAGATGGCGTGACGGTAGTCATAGGGGTTCCTCCAGTGGTACTTGTCCCACCTGTGGTTGAATTTGTTGAAGCGGGAGCGGTTGTTCCACTTGTTGAAGCGGGAGTGTTAGTTGCGTTTGTTGACATAGAAGTGGGAGCGGTTGTTCCAACTATGGCATTAGTTATAGCCCCCGTTATAGGGTTAGTGACCATGCTCGGTATTCCAGAGCCGGAGGTTGCGGAATTAACCGCTCCGCTTACTGTCCCAGATATACCGCCTGTTAAAGCACTTGTCCCTACATTGCCACCTGTTACAGCGCCAGTTAAAGCGCCTACTCCTGCCCCTACAAGCCCAGAAGTAATAATGGGAGAGCCTGTAATTGAGTTTATAGCAGGGGCATTTTGGGCAACTTCAGCTCCTACACCAGAAGAAATAGCACCAGTAGCAGCACCAGTGAGAATATTCCCACCTGTAACGGCGGTTTTCAAAGCACCTGTAACCGNTCCTGTAACAGCAGCATTGGCAACGCTGCCTACGGTCAGTCCAGTGACGCTTTCTACCCCAGATGATAAAGACCCCAATAATCCTGCGGCAGCCCCACCTGCGCTTAAAGCCATAGGAATAGCCATTTCAAGAAACTGCCCAAGCCCGCTTTGGAAGAATCCTCCGGGGCTTCCGGGGGTATAAGTAAATTGTTGTGCTAAATTATTGATGGGTTGAATTACGCCACTGGAATTTGTAGCAACAACCCCGGATATAGAGCCTTCGCTTGAAGGATTATCAAATTGAATATTGTAAACACCCGGCTGACTGGCGTTAGGGGAAATTGCAATGTCGGGTGGAGTTTGGGTTGTGCTCATTGGATTATATGTTGGCAATGAACCCGGTATTAACTTTCCACTGCTATCTTGTATGCCAAATCCACTAATCGGCGTATAAACTTGGGAAGTAACGGGGTTCCCGTTGNCGTCTATACTGGTAACGGTTGCCATGTACCCTTGCCCACCACTTCCTGAAGACATAGGGTTATAACCATTAGGGTTACTTATAATTTTAGAACCTGCTGGAGCAGCAACACCAGAAGCTGTAATTGGGACGATAGTTGCCGACCCAGTGTTAATGGCGTTCATTATCGAATCCCAATAAGGATTAGATTGAATGTCACCTACGCTTTGGCTGGCTAACTGAACAGTGCCTGTTACCGGAACGCTCACATTTTCCTCCTAATAATCAGCATTTTATCAGTTACTCGCCATGATTTGCCAACTTGTGCCATCTGATTGCACAATAGCCCATTTTCCCGCTGTTCCTGCAAGAATTGCGGTACTTGCAGACCCTCCAATTAAAGGAATAATGTTCGCGGTTGCAGACACAACTGTATTTGCTGTCACAGTCTTAATTAAGATACTTCTTCCCATATAGACCGATGCTAAAGGAAATGTCAGGGTAGAAGTGCCTGCGTAATTCACAACAATTGTTGCATCTGTTGTACCTACGGAATAAGTGCTTGCCGTTACAGGTGAAATTTTATTAACCAAAGACGCAACCGGAAAAGACGATAAATACTGAAACAGAACATTAAACCACTTAGTCCAAATTTCAGTAAGTTTCATGCCCGCTTGTAATTTATAGTCACAAGGAGACAATGTTGGAGGGGGTCCTAGTTGGATACTCATTTAGAATCCTCCGAACTTCCATCGGCAGTTAGAGCAGACCCCGCTATTACAAATTGAACTGGGTCAGTCATGGTAAATTGGAATACAAAGTCTCTTGCTCTACCGTTTCTTCTCCATATAACACGGGGAGCGAGATATTGCCCTACCAATCCAAGCGTTTTCCACCGCTCATAACCAAATGTTCTTCCTCCATCTTTAGACTTTTGAAGAACAATTTGAGGATTAGACCCTTGTCCTGTTTGCAAGGCGTTTCCTGTTTCCATGTCCAAGAAGACTTCATCTAAAGTAAATTCATTGCCATTTGACCTTAAATGACGAGTGGCTATCTGTCTTTTGATGGCAATTCCGTTATCGGTGTAAGCCTCATCACTCATGTAATAAATGTTTCCGTTTGAGTAATCGCTGATAAGGTTCCGATAATTAAATGACACCCCAAGATTGCCGTTATGTCGGTTATATACCGCAACGCCTGTTTGGACTTCCTGCCAAATGTTAGAGGTCATGTCATAGAGCAAAGTACGGTTAGCCGATGGAAAAGTCAGTTGATAGAAGTTATGAGAACCTATTGCGTAAGTTAAAGCCACCGCATCGGTTATAGTAAAATTGTCTGTAAAATAGTCTATCAATTGCTCAATATCTGGATTGCTTACAANTTTTGGTGTATATCCATCAATAGCATAAATTTGAATACCACCTTCCTGACTAACGCCTAAAAATAGAACGGAAGAACCCATATAGGCTCTTGACCATAAAGCGACTAAACCGATATTTTGAACAGTGCCGGGAATCAACGTGTATGGAAGANCTACTGCACCTACATCTTGCCAAAACTCAACGGAAGAAGTCCCCCACATGATAATAGTGCCGTTGTTGTTGTCTACNGCTTGCAAAAGGTCGGAATAAGTTTCTTTTGTGCCAAACATCACAGGAGTCCATGTTGTTCCGTCAAAAGATGCGCTCACAAAGAATTGCCGTGTTTGGGGGTCATTAACAATGAACCGACCATCAATAAAGGTTACTGAAGCAGGTCCGGTAGAGGGAAAATTTCCATCACTGATAATCGTTAATACAGAAGTGAGAATGGTAAAAATATACCCGTTCACACTGTCTACAATCATTACTTGGACATAATTATCTGAGATTGAGACATTTCCCGTAGTGGTAGCAATGGTTCCAAGCGCAGTATAAACACCTGCTGTTGTAACCGAATATAAGGTATTCCCTGCTACGACATAAAGGATATTAGCTACAACTCTCCAACCTCTTATTGGATAAGTTGGTAAAGTAAACCACAAAACAAGACCCGGAGTTCCCCGTACTACAACTTCGCTTTTATCCCCGTCAGAACGAAGGTCGTAATAACAATTTAGCCTTCTTTGGCTACAAGCAACTTGGGAATAAGATTTTATCCCAGTACCAAATAGGGACATGGGTAACATCAATCATCTCCGCACAAAAAGTATTCCGACCGTCTTTCTGGTTCTTTCATATGGGCAATGGCAATGGCTTTTTTGTAGTTATCTTCCATATCGGTTGTCCAAATGGCTCTAAACATAGAATTGCCTTGTTTAGCCGTTTCCCAACAAAGAGCCAAATACCATTCAGCAGGATATTCAGGATTATCTGTTGCGTAGTTAAAGTCTTGGATTTGTTCCAAATAAGTTAAGACAATGTACTTGGAAGTGTCCGAAGCCCCTGCACAGTCTGTATAGAGAGTTGTCTGACCAAGTTGAGTTTCCCAATAAATAGCGGTTGGGTCGGATATATAAGTAGCCTGAGTTTTAGTTGGTAGCGCGTCATACTCTTGGACATTCATCATTTTCAAAGGCGTGTCGTTGTTCTGGTTGTCTCTTAACAGCGCGGTTTCAATGACATCAGGTTGTTGAGCATTAGAAGTATAGTCGTAGCACGTTGCCCCTGTAGATGCTTGTGTCGGGACATTGGCATTTAAGGTAAGGGTGGTTCCTGCAACCAAAAGAATCNTTGTCCAAAAGATTACGCCAGAATCCAGTTCAATACCAAAATTGTCTCCGTTGGTCATGCCCGTTGAGCTTGTTACTGTAACCGTGGGGCTTCCGCCTGCGTTGGTAGCAGTGGTTGTCGTGGAGACAAAGCTGTTTGCCCATTGACCAGTAGAANGGCTTAATACATAACTATACTGATTGCCTTGCAAGAAGCAGTAGCCTCTTTTTCTTGTCCATGTTTTAAGACTTGCTGACCCATCACCTTTTCCCGACCATTGCTTCACAATCATGTTTAATATTCGTGAAAGGTCGTTAGTCTCTGTGGGTGTTGGAACCTCAGTGTCATCTAATTTGCCAAGAAACAGCATTGCGGTACGGATAATATCATCACGCGAAACGGTGAACGAATATGTACCTGAAGTAGCCATTACGCAACCTCTTTCAGTTTACGGTCAATAAATAATTCAAGATGGTAATAACATTCATCAATAGTGATGTCGGCTTGGCATTGAGCGGTTCCGCTACCTTCATCTTTTGTGCAATAGTCCCACCCATAATGTAATTGGTGGCAAGTAGGGGCTTCATTGTTTCCACGCCCTTTACACTTGGTTTCTTTTGAAGAAAGAGAAATTGTATTCACCCAATCGCGTGTCAAGTTTTCTTCCGTAGAATGAGACAGGAATATAAGTTTTGGAACCTCCTCATGGGAGGCTGCATTAAGAACTCCGGTTTCAGGACCCATGACCAAATCCGCTTCTGTAATAAACGATAACGTCTGGCGAATTGACCATTTTCCGCAAGTCAGATGGACGCGAGGTTCTTTTTCCCAACCCGCTTCAAGAATGACGGCTTCAGGACCACCACATAAAACAACATCTACGTCCTTGTAGTTGAGCATGAGTGCTGCCAAGATTGCGTCAAGTCCCGCCCATGTCTTATGAACTGACGAACCCGCAAGACTCCACAGGATTACATACTTGCCCATTTTGGCTCTGGTTTTTCTTGCCCATTCTTTTTCTTCTGGTTTGGGATAGAATTTTACTTGAGGGTCGTGCGGAACCCCCGCAAGCAAATGCTGGAACTCAAGGTAGTTGTAATTCATAACAGCGTGTCGTGCGGCAGGTGCGAAGGCGTGTGTAGACCTTCCTTGCAAGGCGAGAAATGTCCCTTCTACTGATTCAGAAAGGTTGATGAATTTGTCATAGTTCTTTGCTTGGTGTCTCCAGAATGAACCTAAGTCTCCATTGGGTATCTGGTCTTTATCCAGAATCATAAACTCGTCAATGTTAGGGTCAGTAAGAACCACATCAATACCTGGTGGCGAAGTCATTAAAGTGATATGCCAACCTTGCTTTTTAAGCCCTGCAAAAACAGAAGACGCTTGCATCAAGTCTCCAAAGGCTCCAAACCTGCATATCAAAATCCGTTTCTCATGCTTTGGTTTCAGGTAACTTTTATTGTGAAATTTCCCATGTTGTTTCTTAAAGACCAGAAGAAACGAATATTCTTTGTCTTCGTTTCGTTCCTGACATTCCAATAAGTCCCAACCGCCACCCGTAACGCTTTCCATAGCATCAATGATGTCTTTTGGCAGGAAGTCGTGCTTATGGTCATTATTGGCGTATTCCGTTCCAACATTGGGGTAAAAGTCTTTATGCGGAAGGTATAAAGCTAAAATACCGTCAAACTTGATGACTCTCCACCATTCTTGAAGGGCGGCTTTGTAATCTACAATATGTTCTAAAAGNTGCGATGAAAACACGAAGTCCATAGACTGCGTGGCAAAAATATCCAGTTTTTCCCCTGATTGCACTCTTACATCAGGTATTATCGGGTGTCCAAAAATCTCTTTATCGGCACAGTTGTCCACCGATATGGCTTGGGGCAGAATCTTGAACATTCCTGCNCCAATGTCTATTCCCCGTCCTTTCAAATAAGGCGCAACTTCCCAAACGATTTTCTTTGCTTCGTTGCACATCGGGTCATCTTTACTCCACATATTTAAAACCTCACATAAGGGCGTTCAAGGTCACGAAGCAACCTGTCGCCAAACAGTTCGTCTATGGCAATTTTTGCCCCCACAAGGTGTTCGTAGTCATC
>Ga0007865_1000309_pt1 | contig 8113 bp, 7 predicted proteins | sample CryBogCBH27Jul09_FD_54994 | JGI IMG/M metagenome (GOLD analysis project Ga0007865, IMG submission 54994) | Freshwater microbial communities from Crystal Bog, Wisconsin, USA - CBH27Jul09 | ecosystem: Environmental > Aquatic > Freshwater > Lake | place: Crystal Bog, Wisconsin, USA | collected...
GTGTTCTGCATCGAACCAGAAGGCACGTAAAAGAAATGTATAAAGAAGGTCTTGATGATGACCGCGACTACAAGCGCCGACACAACAATGATCGGAACTTCTCGAAGTAGCGAACCCTTCTTGGGAAGGCGCATTTTAAGAGTGATTAAGCTTGTTCAGCTGGAGTTTCAGACTCAGCAACAACCTCTTCAGTGGCTGCAGGAGCTTCGACAACTGCCTCTGTAATGATCTCTTCAGTAATTACTTCCTCAACGATCACATCTTCAACAATGAACTCGTTGTTAGCGCCACGACGCTCTTTAATCTTGGCAGCCTTACCGCGTAGATCGCGGAGGTAGTACAACTTGGCGCGACGGACATCTCCACGGCGAACCATTTCAAACTTTTCGATAACTGGGGTGTGTACTGGGAAGGTACGCTCAACGCCAACTCCGTATGAAAGCTTGCGGATTGTGAAGGTCTCGCGGACGCCTGAACCCTGGCGGCGGATAACTACGCCTTGGAAGACCTGGATACGGCTCTTGGAACCTTCGATAACACGAACGTGGACCTTGATCTCATCGCCAGAGCGGAAGTTAATAATGCCCTTTTTGAGCGAGGCGGCATCAACCGCATCCAAAACGTTCATGGGTAATCCTTTGCTTGTGGGGCCCCCTTGAGAGGGTCCGTCATGTAGAAAGAGTTGCTGAAGGTCGTATCTTGCCACATGGGGGCAGGGCTAGCCAATTTCGTGGGTCAACAGGGCGTGGAGGGCCGGTCCGGCTGCAATCACCATGGACTCCCCCGCTGGCCCGCCATTTCTGCCCGTCACCAGGGCGCCAGCCTCGCGGGCGATAAGCCCTCCGGCGGCCAAATCCCACTCCTTCAGCCCAGTTTCAAAGTACCCATCAACCGCCCCACTTGCGACATGGCAGAGATCTACCGCCGCAGCCCCATTTCGGCGAATATCGCGGACCTTCGGAATCAAGTTAGCAATCATCTCCCCCTGGCGGACCCGCTCGGCGAGATCGTAGGAGAAACCCGTCGCAATCAAGGAGTCGCTCAAGGTATCGGCATTGGAAACGTGAATCTTGCGATCATTGAGGTAGGCCCCACCACCACGACTGGCGCGCCACAAAGAGTTCAAAGTTGGCGCATAGACGAGCCCGATAAGAACACCTTGATCGTCCTTAGCAGCGATACTGATATTCCAGCCTGGAAGGTTGTAAAAGTAATTAACGGTTCCATCAATAGGGTCGATCACCCAGGTGATGCCAGAGGTCGATTCGCGAGCCGCTCCCTCTTCACCGATGATTCCATCGCCAGGTCGCGCAGCCAATATTTCACTCACAATTAACTTCTCACTCGCGTGATCCATGTGGGTTGCAAAATCACGTGCAGAACTCTTCTGATTTATATCGAAGGTATCGGGGCGATTTGAGAGTAATTCTCCAGCTTTCTGCGCAATTCCTTCTGCGAGCACAAGTAGCTCATCAATTAACTCGGTTTGCCCACTCTGCTTCATGGATAGAATCTAGGTATGTTTTCACCGTATCGCAAACTTTTCGCGGTACCTGGTGCGTTACGTTTCTCAATCGCAGGCTCAATCGCCCGATTGCCTATATCGATGACTTTGCTCTCGATCACCTTTGTTATCGTCCATATCAAGCACTCCTACACGCTGGCAGGAACAGTCTCCACGGGTGCCGCCCTCATATCAACGGTATTTAGCCCAACCTGGTCTAGATATGCCGACAGGCTGGGCCAGCGAAAGGTACTCCGCTTCACCATCCCTTTTTACATAAGTTTCGACCTAGTTTTTCTCTTCGCCATCTATAACCACGCCCCTACATACATCTGGATGACCGCAATCTTTCTGGCGGAGATCTTTCTTCCTAACGTGGGTGGATTAACGAGAAGACGTTGGCTCTGGGTACTCGGAGAAGATCGCGCACTTATTAACACTGCTTATTCGTATGAAGCCTTGATGGATGAAATCATTTTCATTGTAGGACCGATTGTCGCCACATCTGCCGCCACATTTATATCTCCTGCCGCAGGAATGGCGATGGGTTTTTCATTCATGGCTATCGGAACGACTCTCTTCATCTCACAACGCTCCACTGAACCGGCTCCCTTTAAACCAGATGGATCAAGTGCAAAAGGATTCGTCCTCGCCCTGCCGATTGTGCAAGCGGTATTTCTTCCCTTCATTTTTATTGGTGCTTTCTTTAGCTCAACAAATCTCGCTGTCGTGGGTTATGCGCAGGAGCATCACGACAGTGCTTACACGGGCTTGGTGCTCGCTATCTGGGCNGCAGGCAGTGGTGTCGCCGCAATATTTAACGGCTCGATAAAGTGGAAACTCAAAGATGCTTCTCGCTTTCGGATTAACCTGATTGCGATTGCAGTACTTTCAATTCCATTCTTCTTCATCCACTCGATGGTGATTTTGGCCGCCGCGCTCTTTCTCTCCGGAATGGGCGTAGCCCCTCTGATCGTGGCTGGCTATGGGGTCGCAGAGAAATCTGTGCCGGCCGAAAAAGTTACTGAGACTCTGGCTTGGGTAATTGCTGGACTATCTCTAGGCGGCGCGCTCCCTGGAACCCTGACCGGACACATTATCGATTCACGCGGCGCGAGTAAGGCCTTTATCGTGCCCATCATCTGTCTCGTCTTGGCTAATCTGGGAACGCTCCCCTTTCTACGCACCTGGCGCAAGATTGCTGATCACTGAGGTCGATGACTGAGAGATCCCATACTTCCACCCGCAGTTGTGGCACTCTTTGCTCGTGAGCGATCTACGGTTAATTGGACGATCTGAAGATGGCAGCGAGTTAGAGCTGCAGTCACAGGATGGAACCACTCATACTCTTCGTATTAGCGATCAGCTACGAGCATTGGTGAACCAACCTCGCCTAGTCGCAGTTGTGCCATCTGATGAAGAGACCACCGTTACCGTAAAAGAGATCCAAGCCAGATTGCGCAGTGGCGAGAGCATCGACTCCATCGCTAGAACCACTCAGTGGTCGACGGAGAAGGTAGAGAAATTTTCAGGTCCCATCTTGCAGGAGCGGGCCTATGTCATCGGACTTGCTCTCGCGGCACAACTTCGTCGCGAAAAATATGCGCCAACACTTTCCGCAGCCACGATTGCTCAACTCTCTCCGCGCGGAGTTGATATGGAGCGAGTCGAGTGGAATACCTGGCGCAACGCTGATGGCTCGTGGAATATCGTCCTTTACTACCCCACAAAAGATGGCTCGATCAGCGAAGCGAATTGGACCTTTGACCTGGCAAATCGCAGTTTAGAAGCGCTCGATGACGGTGCGGCATGGATCGCTGGCGATGAGATCGATTCACGCCATCAAACTCCATCACATGGAATCGTCTACCCCACGACTCCGGCTCCTCGCTTGGTTGCGGTACGTGAAAACGGTGACGAGAAGACCGTCTCTGATACTCCAAGAATTTCTAGTCTTGATGCAATCATCGATACCGGGCCGAGCGTTTCATCTGATGTAAGTGAGGCGGAGAAGCGAGACGGCATCACCAAACGACTCAAGATCCCTTCATGGGATGACATTATGTTTGGTGGATCTAAAGGAACTTCAGAAGAGGAATAACGGTCTCTGATTCGGTGATCCCACCGTGGTGACCTACCATCGCTGACTCCTGCGAAATTCGAGTTGGGTCAATCAAAATAACCTCATCGTTTGCAATAACTACTAAATCACCCATTCGATCAAAACTATCCTCTGATATGTGGCTGCCGAATAGCCCTGCACTGATCGCCTCTGATTTTGAATGAACCGCAGCCCTATTCCCCAAAAACTCTCGCCACTGCACCAGAGTCTCTTCAAGAGCGCCATCTCTTAGGTAAATGTGGCGAGCGCGTGGTTCACCGCCAACCAGCGTTACGTTCTGCATCAGATTGTTCTCAACACCCAAAATAATCTTCTCACTTACATTTACCATGCCGTGATCAGCGGTGACGTAGAGATCTGTATTACGTGGCAGACGATCACGCAATTTCCCGATCAAATCCGCAACCTGCGAGAGCGCAGTAAGCCACTTCTCGCTACCCAAGCCATCGTTGTGCCCGGCGTGATCAAGGGCGTTGATATACAAATAAGTAAATGAGTTTGGTTCTGCTAAAGCACGTACGGCTGCTTCAACCATCTGTTCGGCGTGATTTGCTCCAACATAATCTGCACCACGAAGTGCAGCTTGTGTGAAGGCGCTTCCTTCATATCGCTTCTCTGCAATATTGGTTACGGTGATTCCATGTTCCTTAGCGCGTTCAAAAAGAGTTGGAACCTTCTGCCAGAAGAGCGGATCAACGCGATCATCCCACTTGAGCGCATTCAACAAGCGTCCAGGCGTTCCTGAGTTTGGGACGCGCACGGTGTAGCCCAACATTCCATGCACTCCAGGTAATTCACCTGTTCCTAAACTTGTCAGATTTGTAACCGTTGTAGATGGGAAGTGCGATTGCAATGAGTGTGCGGTTATGACTTGGTTAAAGATTGGAAATTGAGAGGAATATTTCTCAAGTGATGTAGATCCCATTCCATCGACCAGCAAGAGAGCGCTGCGGCGAGATGGCGAGAGGTTAAGTTGATTATCAACCCCCGGGAGTCCGAGAGAGGCAAATATAGATTGCGACAGATCTGCCAGTCCTAAGCCCACATCCCCATCCTGCCGTAAATTGCGTGGCAAGATACGCGCCATGGCACGCACCCCTAAAGCCGTTCTCCCAAAGGCTGGAGAGAACCCAGGCAAGATCGTGGATATCGACGTCTCAAAAGAGATGAGCGATTCATTCCTCGAATATGCCTACTCCGTTATTTACTCGAGAGCTCTTCCTGACGCCCGCGACGGTCTTAAGCCGGTTCAGCGCCGCATCTTGCACCAGATGTTCGACATGGGACTTCGCCCAGACAGGGGTCACGTCAAGTGTGCTCGCGTCGTCGGTGAGGTAATGGGTAAGTTGCATCCGCACGGAGATGGTGCGATTTATGACGCGGCAGTTCGTCTAGCTCAACCGTTCACGACGCGTCTGCCCCTGATCGATGGTCACGGAAATTTCGGCTCTCTCGATGCCGGTCCCGCCGCAATGCGTTATACCGAGGCCCGGTTGGCGCCAGCGGCGATGGCGATGGTTGATGAGGCCGACGAAGACACNGTGGACTTTGGTGGAAACTATGACGGTCAACTACTAGAACCCCTCGTACTTCCAGCTGCATTCCCCAATCTCCTTGTAAATGGAGCAACGGGAATTGCGGTGGGTATGGCAACCAATATGCCGCCACACAACTTGGGCGAGGTGGTCGCCGCGGCAAAACACCTCATTGATAATCCAAAAGCGACTCTCAAATCCCTCATGAAGTATGTACCAGCCCCAGACTTTCCGACCGGCGGAGAGATTATTGGTCTTGAGGGCGTCGCAGATGCTTACGCAACGGGTCGCGGTTCGTTCAAGGTTCGTGCTACCGCAGTCATCGAAAAAGTCACCTCCCGCAAGCAAGGCATCGTTATTACGGAGTTCCCATACAACATTGGACCTGAAAAGGTCGTTGAGAAGATCGCAGATCTCGTTAAGTCAAAGAAAGTTCTTGGGATCTCGGACATCATTGACCTCTCCGATGGCCAGCAGGGAACAAAGGTCGTCATTGAGATTAAAAACGGTTATGAACCAGAAGAGATTCTTGAGAAGCTCTACAAGTTAACCCCTATGGAGGATCAGTTCTCAGTTAATGCGGTCGCACTTGTAGATGGTAAGCCACAGACTTTGGGTCTCAAGGAGCTGCTCGAAGTCTTTATTGCTCATCGCATCGAAGTTGTGCGCCGCAGATCGGAATTCCGTAAAGCTAAGGCGCAGGGCCGATTGACCCTGGTTGATGGCCTTCTGAAAGCGATTATTGATATCGATAAGGTGATCAAAATTATTCGCGGATCAGAGGATGCACAGAGCGCAAAGGATGCCCTCATGAAGGGATTCAAATTAAGCGATGAACAAGCTACCTACATTCTTGATATGCCACTTCGCAGACTGACAAAGGTCAGCAAGCTCGAGCTCGAGACAGAGCAGAAACAACTCAGCGAAACCATCGCTGCGCTCAAGACTCTTCTCTCCAGCGAGGCGAACATCAAGGCTCAGGTCTCTACTGAACTAACTGCGGTCTCAAAGAATTTTGCAACGCCACGACGTACTCGAATTGGTGCCGCTTAACAAAACTACAACTTAGGCATCAATCCGATCGCGGTCGATCTCTGCAGTTGAAATGAATTCTTTTCGAGGCGCTACCTCGTTGCCCATGAGCAGCTCAAAGATGGCTTCAGCGGCCTTGGCATCGTTCATTGTTACCCTACGCAAGGTGCGCTTCTCTGGATCCATAGTCGTCTCGCGCAATTGATCGGCATCCATCTCGCCAAGTCCTTTGTAGCGTTGAACCGGCTCTTTCCAGCGCTTGCCACTCTTGGTGAGATCAGCCAGCAATTTCTTCATCTCATCATCAGAGTAGGTGTAATACACCTCGCCACGTTTTCCACCAATGACATCGATTCGATGGAGAGGTGGAATTGCAGCAAATACTCGCCCATCTTGAATCAAAGGACGCATGTAGCGATAGACAAGGGTGAGCAAAAGGCAGCGGATATGCGCCCCATCCACATCAGCATCTGACATCAAGATAACTCGACCATAACGCGCATCCTCTAAATTAAAGGATGCACCAGAACCAGCTCCAATAACCTGGATGATGGAGGCGCATTCGTTGTTCTCCAGCATCTGAGAGAGAGATGCCTTCTGGACATTCAAAATCTTTCCGCGAATCGGCAAGATGGCTTGGAACTCTGAGTTTCGAGCGGCTTTGGTCGTTCCAAGCGCCGAATCTCCCTCAACAATAAAGAGTTCGGTACGCGCGGTGTCATCAGAGCGGCAATCCGATAACTTTGTAGGAAGTGAACTATTTTCGAGCGCGCTCTTGCGACGCTGTAAATCTTTATGTGCGCGAGCAGAGATGCGAGTGCGAGAAGCTGCCGCCACTTTCTCGAGGATGGCGCGGCCTGTTGCCTTATCGATCCGCTTCGTTGAATTAAAGAAATTCTTAAGCTCATCTGTAACAACGCTGGCAACGATCTTTGCCGCGGCTGCAGTTCCTAATACTTCTTTGGTCTGCCCTTCGAATTGTGGCTCGGACATGCGAACAGTTACGACCGCCGTCAATCCCTCAAGCACATCATCCTTGATGACATCGGCCTCGTTGTTCTTCAAAGTTTTAGTTGCACGTAGCGCATCGTTAAATGCCTTGGTGATCGCGCGCTCAAAACCTTGAGTATGTGTTCCACCTTTAGGTGTGGCAATGATGTTTACAAACGATGACATCGTGGTTTCAAAGGCGTTGCCCCACTGCATTGCGATGTCGACGCCCATAGTCCGATTAACCTCGGTCGGCATCATGTGGCCTTTATCGTCCAAGACCGGAACGGTCTCGGTATACTCGCCACTTCCGGTTAAACGAATAACTTCACCAATGGGTTCATCGGGGCGCAAGAAGGTACAGAACTCAGAGATACCTCCCTTGTGAAGGAAGATCTCAGATGTCTTGGATTTACCGCGATTATCGTTAACGGTGAGTTGCAGACCTGGCACCAGATAGGAGGTCTGGCGAGCGCGAGCATGAATATCTTCGATTGAGAGTTCGGCCTCTTTGAGGAAGATCTGCTTGTCGGCCCACCACTTGGTCCGAGTTCCAGTGACTTTGGCAGGAACTTTGCCGATAACTCGCAACCCTGATTTCTCCTCAAAAGGAGCCTTAGGGCCATCGCCATCAAAAATGCCGGGTGTTCCCCGTTGGAATGACATCCAATAAATTTTTCCGTCGCGATCGACTTCAACATCAAGGCGTGAAGCGAGAGCATTTACTACAGATGCTCCAACACCATGGAGTCCACCTGATGCGGCATACGATCCCCCACCAAATTTGCCACCAGCATGGAGCTTGGTCATGACGACTTCTACACCGGTAAGTCCAGTCTTCGGTTCTTTGTCGACTGGAATGCCACGGCCATTGTCGTGAACCTCTACTGATCCATCAGCCTCTAAATTGATCTCAATCTTGGTGCAGTG
>Ga0007865_1000313_pt1 | contig 8025 bp, 5 predicted proteins | sample CryBogCBH27Jul09_FD_54994 | JGI IMG/M metagenome (GOLD analysis project Ga0007865, IMG submission 54994) | Freshwater microbial communities from Crystal Bog, Wisconsin, USA - CBH27Jul09 | ecosystem: Environmental > Aquatic > Freshwater > Lake | place: Crystal Bog, Wisconsin, USA | collected...
GATGTTGGGCTCTAAAGAAGAAATTGATCGTTTACGTCACTACCACGCTTAAGCTTGTACTTTTCCCTTGAGGTAGGCGAGGGACTCTTCGACTTGGTCTATTAAGATTAAGCAAATATCGCCAGAAGCAAGATCATTGAGTGCGGTATCAATTGCTAAAAACTCGCCACGAATCTCTTTGATGTGTTTTGTCTTGGTAGCGCCGACTAAGCCCTCTTGTAAAAGTTTGAGCACCTCACCATCTTCACGACCGCGCTGACATTGGTCTTGATACAGAATGACGTTATCAAAAGCGTTCCCTAGGATACGAGTCAGGTCACGAATATCTTCATCGCGACGATCACCGGCACCACTAATAACCACATGGCTCTTATTGGGCTTCATGGCCTCAATCGCACTAGCCAATGCACGCATAGCATCAGGGTTGTGACCATAGTCAGCAATCACGGTAGCGCCATGATGTTGGAATTGATTAAAGCGACCAGGGACTGCATTGGCTGAGCTTTCAAAGCTATGTAAGCCACGCGCAATCTTTTCAGCATCTAAACCTAAGGCCCAAGCTGCGCCAATGGAGGCCATCGCATTTTCTACTTGGAAACCAAGAACACCATTTTGTGTGAATGGAATTTCACTTACCGGAAAGCGATACATCACGCGCGATCCTTTGGAGGCAACAATGTAGTGACCATCAAAGTAGATCACTTTTTTATTCTTGGCGCGGTGTGCTGCGATAACAGGGTGGTGTTGATTCTGAGCAAAGAAGATGACACGACCTGTGCAAACATCACCCATTTTTGCCACGATTGGGTCTGCTGCATTGAGAACTGCCGCACCAGTAGGCGCCACGTTCTGCACAATCACACGTTTGAGAATGGCTAAATCCTCAACACTGGTGATGTAGTTCAGGCCTAGGTGGTCACCTTCGCCAATATTGGTAACGACTGCCACTTCGCAACGGTCAAAACCTAAGCCCTCACGCAACATGCCACCACGGGCAGTTTCAAGAACGGCGGCGTCGGTATCAGGGTGCATCAAGACATTACGCGCGCTACGGGGGCCACTGCAGTCGCCTGAATCGATCAACTTATGATTGATATAGACACCATCAGTAGTGGTCATACCAACGCGCAGACCTGTCTCATTGAGTAGATGAGAGATTAAGCGAACAGTCGTGGTTTTGCCGTTGGTACCTGTGACAGCCACAACGGGAATACGGCCATTCTCACCTTGAGGGAACATCATATTAATGATGTCTTCACCTACAGGGCGGCTCTTGCCATAAGAGGGCTTGAGATGCATGCGTAGTCCTGGCGCAGCATTTACTTCCACAATGCCGCCACCTTGTGATTCCAGTGGCTTGTAAATCGCCTCACACAGAATATCCACACCAGCAATATCTAGGCCGATCATCTGCGCCGCTGCAATAGCACTAGCTGCGACATCGGCATGAACATCATCGGTGACATCAGTAGCTGTGCCACCAGTGCTCAGGTTGGCGTTATTGCGTAACAAGACGCGCTCACCTTTTTTGGGAACGTATTCTGGGGTGAGATTTGAGCTGGCTAAATGCGCCAAGGCGATGTCATCAAAACGAATTTTTGTCAGTGCAGTTGCATGACCATCGCCCCGTAATGGATTTTGGTTTTCAATCTCAACTAGTTTGGCAATGGAGTTGCTGCCATCACCAACNACTTGAGCAGGTTCACGCCGAGCAGCAGCCGATAGACGGTTGCCAACAACGAGCAGACGGTAGTCCGCGCCTGGAAGGTAACGCTCAACAATCGTGTCGCGACCAAAGGCTTGGGTCACTACAAAGCCTGCACGCACCTCTTCTTCTGTTTGAATGTTGGCAACGACACCCTTACCTTGATTGCCATCTTTTGGTTTGAGTACGATCGGACCGCCAATTTTTTGAGCGGCTGCCCATGCGGCATCGGCAGTCGTAACCACCTCACCAATGGGTACTGAAACACCGGCAGCGGCGAGTAAGTTTTTAGTGAGCTCTTTATCTTGAGCAATCGCTTCAGCAATGGCGCTGGTATCGCTGGTTTCTGCAGCTTGAATTCTTTTTTGTTTGCTACCCCAACCAAACTGCACCATGCTGCCTTCAGTCATGCGGCGAAATGGAATATTGCGTTGCACAGCGGCGTCCACAATGGAGCCAGTGCTTGGTCCCAAGCGTACATCTTCATAAAGGGCATCCAACTCAGAGAGGGCAGCAGCCAAATCAAATGGCGCATCGTTTAGGGTTGCCTGAATTAAAGCGAAGGCAAAGTCAAAGGCCATGCGACCGACAACTTCTTCAATATATTCAGCAACCACTTGATAAACGCCGGGCTCAATAGTCTGAACTGTGCGACTAAAAGTCACGGGACAACCGGCTTGGGCTTGTAGACCTAAAGCTGCGTGCTCTAGAGCATGCGCTAAAGAAAGTAGTTCATTGTGTCCGCCACGACGCATGCTACCAAGTGGGGAAAGCGTGCGCGGATCTTGGTTTCAAACTGGGGAATGGAATCAATTGAACGCTCGGATTCTTCACAAGACACAATCGCTTCTAAAGCGGTATGACGGCTCCATAAGTTGGGGCCGCGCAGCATCCGAATTCGGGTGATTTCCAATTAAGCTCCTATTGCGGTATTAGTATCAGGAACAAAGGTTTCGGCGCCAGCTTCAATGACATTAAAGGGGATATCTAAAGCCCATGCAGCACCGATTGCCGCTCCAAGATTCATACTCTTCCATGGGGTATTCGCATTTGGTTCTGAATGACGAGGTACTGGAATACTTTTTTGGTCTAACTTCCCACGTCTGAGGGTAAGTTGTTGATTGCCCACTAAGACTGCGCGTCCATCATTCTTAAGATGCTCCTCAATAACTGGTGAGTGAGGATTTTGTGTAAAGAAAATCACTTCACCGTCACACAGTTCTGCCATTTGCGCGACCATTGGATCATCTGCATTCAGCACTGCAACACCATTAGGTAGAACAACGTCAACTTGAGTACGAACAATGCTAAAAACTTGGTCTTCATCAAAGATCGCATATTGCGGGAAATTCGCTTTAGGGTCTACGTTCAAAACAACACCCACCTGGCAACGGTCATATGCCAAGCCTTCAATTAACATGGATAGATGGTTGTTCTCAATGACCGCAGCTTCAACTGCGCGATTTAACAAAGTGCGGCGAGCGTTTTCCCAATTGGTGACATTGCTTTTGGGAATAGTACGGTTGCCAAAAGATAAGCCTTTACTACTTGATAGTCCGACATAGCGATTCGTTAATCTTAAGAAATACGCAATCATTTCTGCAACAGGTGTTTTGCCACGCTCACCACAGATACCGACTACCGGAATTCTGAAATCTGTACCAGGTGGGAAGAGATGGTCAGCAATCTCTTTGCCAACCGGCTGTGGTTTACCGCTAGCCGGTTTTAGATGCATTAATAAACCAGGGCCTGCATTGACTTCAACAATCGCACCATTTTGTGATTCAAGTGGTTTGCTGATGTCTTGTACTACTAAGTCGACGCCGGCAATCTCGAGGCCAACCACGCGCGCAGCTAAGGCCACTTGGCTAGCAACATCAGGATGAACTAAATCTGTGACATCAAAAGCAACGTTTCCGTTACTCTGAATCAGTACTTTATGATCGGCGGCCGGAATGCTTGCACCGGTGAGTTTCTGACGTGCTAGCTCCAACTCCACTGCAGAGTCAATCCGTACTGGGTTGAGAGGATGCTCTTCTGCGGTGCCGCGACGGGGATCGGAATTAATCTGAATCTGAATGAGTTCGTGTACGGTGTGTTTGCCATCACCAGTCACCCAAACGGTTTCGCCTTTTGCAGCAGCAACTACTTTGTTGCCAACCACCAATAGGCGATGCTCGTCGCCAACGATATGACGTTCAACGAGAACTTCACTACCTTCTTCAATGGCTACTGCATAAGCAGCTTCAATTTCTTGTTGGGTGTACAGGTTAATAAAAACGCCACGACCATGGTTACCGTCAATGGGCTTAACCACAACTGGTAAGCCAATGTCTTGCGCTGCTTCCCAAGCATCATCTGGGCTAGTAACAGTCCTGCCTTCTGGAGTAGGTACACCAGCGCTAGCAAGTAAGCTCTTCGTGAGATCTTTATCTCTGGAAATAGTTTCAGCAATCGCGCTAGTTTGATCAGTTTCGGCAGTCCAAATGCGCCGTTGCTTTGCCCCGTAACCCAGTTGAACTAAATTACCTTCTGACAAACGGATGGATGGAATGCCACGCTCTTCAGCGGCATTCACAATGCAGGCAGTGCTGGGTCCTAGTAAAAGGTCATCACCCAGTTCGCGGAGATTTTCAACAATGGTTTGTACTTCAGCAACACAGTCTTTGTTGTCTTGGGCTAATGCAAGGTAAAGATCACGAGCGTATTTCAGAGCAGTCAGTGTGACTTCTTCATTAATCGCGCTCACCATCACCTTGTAAACGCTACGGCGATCACCGTCACGTGCCTTACCAAAACCACCAGGAATGCCAGCCAAGTTTTGGAGTTCTAAGGTGAGGTGCTCCATGATGTGCGCCGGCCAAGTGCCTTCCTCAACCCTCTTGAGAAATCCGCCAGCTTCGCCATAGCTGCAACGGTGTTCTTGAAGACTAGGTAGGGCTTTGACTAAGCGCTCATAAAAGCCAGGAATGAGGTGGGACGGGTAATCTTCCAGATCGCCAATATCAATCCAAACCTCAATAACGGGATGGTAAGTCCACATATTGGGACCACGGAGATGCTTAACACTCAGAATCTCAATGGTTTTATCTAGTAATTGGGGCATGTGTGGAATAGCTAGGGTTGGCGCCTGTTAGGGCGGGAACCGTCAGACCGTCTCTCTGTTTCTAGTAGTTATTGGAAATCCACAAAATTGGCAAAAATATATAAAAAGCCTTACTGTCAACTTTAACGGCTTTCCAGTCATTAAAGTTGACACTAGCTATAAATAGAAAAAACCCAGCTCCACTATACTTTTAGGGTCAATGAAGCCTGAAATTCTCCCGTTTACCTCCACACTGCCAAGCGATTGGCAAGGTGTTTTAGGGTCCTCAACATCCCCCATCCGAAACCTTGAAGCCATACTGGCGTGGGTCGAACTGGATTTGGATGGAGATCTGCGCTTCCAAAAAAGTCTCCTTTTGTTGGTTGATCAGGGCTTGGTTTGGACTGACGGTAAAGGCTTTGAGTCTTGGTCAATGAGTGATGGCGCACATCTTTTGCATGGCGATCATGCTGGCGTAGGTAGCCTCAAACTGGAAAGTTCCGATCGTTTGCACAGGATTTGGCATTTCACGCTAGCAGTGAACCCTCAAGTTTTACGTCTTCAGTCTGCTTTTAAACAACTATCCCAAGGGCACACACCTAGCGGAGAAGTTGTTGAATCGAGCGAATACGACAAGCAGGTATGCCCAGTTTGTTTAACTCCAAAACCGGCAAACTCAGACGCTTGTCCTACATGTGATCCTGAGCTTGATCAGCCACCCTCAACTTGGACTTTATTTAAGCTCTGGCGTTTTGCTCGCCCCTACAAGCGGCAATTACTCTTGGGTTTTGTGTTGACCCTGCTATCGACTGGGGCGACTTTAATTCCGCCGTATCTCACCATGCCTTTAATGGATCACGTATTGATTCCATACGAAAAAGGCCTACCGATTGATTTTCATTTGGCCAGCATGTATTTGCTCGCCTTGTTTGGCGCCGCCTTAGTAGCTTGGGGATTGGGTTGGTGGAAAACCTATTTACTAGCGCTTGTAAGCGAGCGGATTGGCGCTGATTTGCGCAACACCACCTTTGAGCATTTACTCAAGCTTTCTTTGGAATACTTTGGTGGCAAGAGAACGGGCGACCTGATTGCTCGTATCGGCGCTGAGACAGATCGTATCTGTGTTTTCCTCTCGCTGTATGCGCTCGATTTTGTAACCGATGTCTTGATGATCACAATGACTGCTGCGATCTTGGTATCGATTGATCCATTGCTTGCTGTAGTCACTCTAGCGCCTTTGCCTTTCATTGTTTGGATGATTAATGCAGTGCGCGATAAGTTGCGCTTTGGTTTTGAAAAGATTGATCGCATCTGGTCCGAAGTGACGAATATTTTGGCAGATACGATTCCGGGAATTCGGGTGGTGAAAGCCTTTGCTCAAGAAGATCGTGAGCTCAAGCGTTTTGTGGATTCGAATAAACACAATCTGCAAATTAATGATCGCGTCAATCGTGTGTGGGGCCTGTTCTCACCAACGGTTACCTTGTTGACTGAGACTGGTCTCTTAGTGGTTTGGGGTTTTGGTATATGGCAAGTAGCTCATCAGAAGATTTCTGTTGGCGTATTGATTGCCTTTCTTGCTTACATTGGCCGCTTCTATATCCGTCTAGATTCGATGAGCCGCATTGTTTCGCATACTCAAAAGGCTGCTGCAGGGGCTAAGCGAATTTTTGATATTTTGGATCACGTCTCTAGCGTTCCTGAGCCAATCAATCCTGCCCCTTTGATGGATGTAAAAGGCCGCATCGCTCTGCGTGGCGTGGGTTTCCGCTACGGTAATCGTGCGGTGTCCAAAGGCATTGATCTTGATATTGCTCCCGGTGAAATGATTGGTCTGGTAGGCCACAGTGGATCTGGTAAGAGCACGCTAGTCAATTTGATTTGCCGTTTCTATGATGTCAGCGCAGGTGCGATTACTTTAGATGGGCGCGATATTCGCAGTATTGGTATTGCTGACTATCGCAAGCGCATCGGCCTAGTCTTACAAGAACCATTTTTGTTCTTTGGCACGATTGCAGAGAATATTGCTTATGGCAAACCGGACGCTACTCGTGAAGAGATTATTGAGGCTGCGCGTGCTGCCCATGCCCATGAATTTATTCTGCGCCTGCCACTAGGTTATGACTCTCTAGTAGGGGAGCGTGGCCAGTCTTTATCAGGGGGTGAGCGTCAGCGGATTTCTATTGCGCGTGCATTACTCATTAATCCAAGTATCTTAATTTTGGATGAAGCCACCTCTTCAGTCGATACCACCACTGAAAAAGAAATCCAGCGCGCCTTAGATAACCTTGTTAAAGGTCGTACTACGATTGCTATTGCACACCGCCTATCTACCTTAAGAAAAGCAGATCGCTTGGTGGTATTGGATAAGGGTGAGATTGTGGAGATCGGTTCGCACGACCAGCTAATGGAAGCGCAGGGCGCTTATTACACCCTGTATCAAGCGCAACTTCGCCATGCTGCGGAGTTAGTTGAGGGTGGCGCTATCGGCGAGAGTCTTGATGAGCGCGAAGAAGAAGCGCTTCAAGAAGCCGCTAAACATATTGGTGGTGGCGTATGAGTAATTTCAATACACATACAAAGCCCCATCAGTTAGAGCGGGACTCATTGGGTCGCTTAGTCTTGATTGACGCTGCAGGTCATCGTCACGTGGGCATTCATCCAGTCAGAGCGTTTCCGATTACCGCTCCAGGTGCCGGCATTTGTTTAATGGATCAGTCTGGCAAAGAGCTTTGCTGGTTTGAGAATATCGCCGCCATTCCAGAATCCGAACTCGCACTTATTGAGGAAGAATTGGCTGCGCGTGAGTTCATGCCCGTTATTGAAAAAATTACCAAGGTTTCAACCTTTGCAACCCCTAGTATTTGGGACATTGAGACGGATCGCGGTCCAACTCGCATTCGCCTCAAGGGCGAAGAAGATATTCGTCGCATTGCCGGCAATACGCTACTCATCGCAGATTCCAATGGCTTGCAGTTCTTAATCAAAGATGCCACTCAGTTGGACAAGGTGAGCAAGAAGCTGTTAGATCGCTTCCGCTAGAATTTATTTACCGCCGCTTTAGCTCAGTTGGTAGAGCAGTTCATTCGTAATGAAAAGGTCGCCAGTTCGATTCCGGCAAGCGGCACCAATTTGAGTGCTCAAGGTGGATATTTGAGTTAATTCCTTGACTCTCAGGCGTTGATGGCCATTATTTCCAATTAAATCAAAGACTTATAAGTTAATTATTGCTAAC
>Ga0007865_1000338_pt1 | contig 7645 bp, 10 predicted proteins | sample CryBogCBH27Jul09_FD_54994 | JGI IMG/M metagenome (GOLD analysis project Ga0007865, IMG submission 54994) | Freshwater microbial communities from Crystal Bog, Wisconsin, USA - CBH27Jul09 | ecosystem: Environmental > Aquatic > Freshwater > Lake | place: Crystal Bog, Wisconsin, USA | collected...
AATGAACTTTTCTCGCTTCCAGTTATTTAATATTACTGGCGCTGCATTGTGGGTATTTGGCTTAGTAGTGGCTGGCTACTTCTTTGGAAATATTCCGATTATTCGGGAGAACCTCAACATCATTGTTTTGGTAGGTATTGGCGCTGCTGCTGTACCTATTGTGCTGGCGGCACTATACAAATTATTTCAGCGTAAGAAAAAATAACTGCAAAAATAAGTAGTNGAAAAGGATGTCAACAAAACTGCAGATAGAATTTAGTGCAGTTTTGTTTGGCCTTCGAGCGTAGCAATGTGCTCACGAATATCACTGGCATCTTCTGCGCCAGGGACTTCCTCGAGATAGCGCTGCATATCTGCCAGTGCAGGACGTAGATACTCTAGCTGTGCAAAGATCAGGCCGCGATCACGAATCTCTTCTACNGAGTCTGGCAAGAGAATGACGAGTCGCTCTTGAACCCCAAGCAGTCGCTCCCAACGCTCATGCTCTGAGTAAATCATTTTGAGATTTCTGAGGAAGCGAGAAAGAATTTCTCGTGGGCTGGAGGCGCGCAAGAATAAATTCAATGGCAGGCTGAGCTCACCACGATAGCCCTTGGCATCAAGGTAAGGATCGAGCATCTCTTGTAATTGATGCTTAGAGAGTGAATCACCAGTCAGCGGATCCATGATGATTTCGCCTTGCTGCAAAGAGATACGCATCATGAAATGATTGGGGAAGGACACCCCCCGAATCTTGAGGCCGATTTGCTGACCCAATTCCATCATCAAGATAGCTAAAGAGATGGGGATGCCTCTACGGTTCTCAATGATTTGATGTAGATAAGAATTCTCGGGTGCATAAAAATCATTTGGGTTTGGACCAAAACCCAACTCTGTGTAAAAGAAGTGCTTGAGAATTTGTAAGCGCTGCATTGGCGCGGTATCGGCAGTAACACGTGTCTTGAGCTTGGTACCCAATTGATCAATCTGATCGAGTACACCCTGGACATCAAGATCTGGATAGGCATGCTGTGCAACAGCAATGGCTGCTTCCGTTAAAGGGAAGTGTTCATCCTCGGCAACTAAGGAGGTGAAATAGTCGAGTTGTTGTGTTGGCATAAGGGCTATTTTGCATGACGTAGAAATTTTTGCCAGCGAATTCCAACAAGACCCAATGCGGCAAAGTAAATCACTGCGGCAGCGCTGAGCCAGCCGGCGATTAACCCAATGCGGATCCAGGGATGAGCTTGTAGGGCAATCCAATCATGCGTATTGGCGGCGTAGTAAAGCAACACCCCAAAAGGAATTAGAGCTAAGAACAGTTGCCCCAGATATTTTCCCCAAGCGGCGTCAGGCAGGGCGCCTCGTTTGTGCAAGCCTACCCAAAGCAAGCCTGCATTGAGGCACGCGCCAGCGCCGATGGAGAGTGCAAGACCTGCATGCCCAAACCAAGGCACGAAGACGAGGTTAGCCAATTGGGTTGCTACTAAAACGAGCAAACCAATTTTGACTGGGGTGCGAATATCTTGGCGGGAGTAAAAACCGGGAGCCAAAATTTTCACCAAAATTAAGCCAATCAGACCTACGCCATAGGCAGCCAAAGCGCGTTGTGTCATGAAGACATCGAGCGCATTAAATTTGCCATAGTGATACAAGACTGCGGCTAAGGGCTCACCAAAAATAAAGAGGGTCAGTGCGCAAGGGGCGGCCAATAAGAATGTCAACTGCAATCCCCATATGAGTAATTCNCCAGCATGCTTTAAATCATTTTGGGCATTTGCTTTACTCAGACTGGGCAATAAGACCGTGCCAAGTGCCACACCCAGCAGTGCCGTTGGAAATTCCATCAATCTGTCTGCGTAAGAAAGCCAAGAGACACTTCCGGCAGGAAGGCGCGATGCGATATTGGTATTGATGATCAAAGAAATCTGGGCAACAGAGACGGCAAAGACTGCGGGACCCATGAGTTTTAGGACCCGTCTTGCCTCAGGATTGGTGGCTGCTTTCTTGATGGCTCCAGGGAGCAATCCAATGCGTGGCAACAGTCCTAAACGTGAAAGTGCCGGAACTTGGATCGCCAGTTGTAAAACACCGCCCAAAAGAACGCCAATGCTCAAAGCGTAGATAGGTTGCTCTAGGTGTGGTGCCAAAAAGACGGCGCTGCCAATTAGGGCTACATTGAGCAAAACAGGGGTAAAAGCTGGAATGGCAAAGCGCTGAAAGGTATTCAGAATCCCCGCGGACAGGGAAACCATGGAAATCAGCCCAATATACGGAAACATGATGCGGGTCATGACGACGCTGGCCTCATAAGCTGGACCGCCCTTAAAGCCTGTAGCAATCACNAGAATCAACAAGGGGGCGCCGATGACGCCCAGGAGCACCGTTAGGAGCAAAGCCCAAAATAAAAGGGTGGCGACCGCATTTACGAGGATTTGAGCCTGTTTTTGGTCCCCATTGCTGGAAACTTCACCCAAAATAGGGACAAAAGCCTGGGAAAAGGCCCCTTCCGCAAATAATCGGCGCAGTAGGTTGGGTAATCTAAAGGCCACATTAAAGGCATCCGTCCATTCTGAGGCCCCAAAGCTACGGGCAATCAAGGTCTCCCGGAGGAGGCCGGTGATGCGGGACAGCATGGTTAGGGAGCTAACCTTGGCAGCAGCAGAAAGCAGATTCATGAGCCGATTTTCACCTATTTATCGGGCGACTGGGCTTTTTTGCCCCTTTACTGTAAAATCTTGGGTTTTGGTGGCTCGGCATCTGAAATTGTATGAAGCTGACTACCTGAAGTAGATTTTTAACTAATCGTATTTTGTAAATTAATAGGCAAGGTTTAAAGATGGCCAATACCGCACAAGCGCGTAAACGCGCACGGCAGGCAGTAAAACAGAACGAACACAACTCCAGTTTGCGTTCTAAGCTTCGCACTTCCATCAAGGCAGTTCGTAAAGCGATCGAAACTGGTGACAAAGCTGCTGCAGCTAAAGTATTTTCAGCAACCCAAGCAACAATCGACAAGATTGCTGACAAAAAGATTGCTCATAAAAATACTGCATCACGTCAGAAGTCACGTTTGTCTGCAGCTATCAAGGCGATGGCAGCGTAATTCTGAGTTTGTTTTAGGCTGGCAAGAGAATCTTCTTGCCAAAGCCCGCTCCTTATCAGAGCGGGTTTTTGTTTTTAGGATTGGGTTTGTGGTTTGGGTTCAAACTCACAAGCCTCTTCGATCGGTAGGCTGTTGTCTTTGGCAAAGTTCATGACAAAGTCGAGCGCTCGAGGATCAAGGTCACCCAATCTGGTATCAATAACAACGCATTTCACTTTTGCAATAACGACTGGTCTGACATAAGGCGAGTAAGTGAAGCGGGGGTCTCCAGCGTCGCCTGGAGGGCGAAAGCTAGCCATGACCCCGCAAAGACGTTCGGCCCAATCACTGGGGCGAAATGGTTTGCCAGAGGTGGTAATGCCTTGAATGAAAAGCTTTTTGTGGTTCAAGTGGGCGTAAAGATCGTATTAAGAATTAGTATTGTCAGACCCCTAGCTTAACAGCGTGAGATGGTCGTAAGATGACTTTAGGAACTATTTTCGTGCAGTCGTGTGCCCTTAGAAAAAATGCAAGCTAAAACTTTAGTAGAAAGCTCAACTATGACTTCCTTGGCAAAACCTCAAGTGCCTGGTCAGGTAAAGCATTACTTGCAATTTTCTGACCTGACGCGCGAAGAGTATGACTACCTACTCAAAAGATCCGCATGGCTGAAGGCTAAGTTCAAGAGCTACGAAACATGGCATCCTCTGCATGACCGTACCTTAGCCATGATTTTTGAGAAGCACTCCACTCGTACCCGCCTCTCCTTCGAGGCTGGCATCCATCAGCTTGGTGGCCATGCGGTATACCTGAACACCCGCGACACTCAGTTGGGTCGTGGTGAGCCTGTAGAGGACGCTGCGCAGGTGATTTCGAGAATGACCGACATCATCATGATCCGGACTTTCGGTCAGGACATCATCGAACGTTTTGCTGCGAACTCACGGGTTCCGGTAGTAAATGGCTTAACCAATGAATTTCATCCTTGCCAAGTGTTGGCAGATATCTTTACCTTTGTCGAGGCTCGTGGCCCGATTCAAGGTAAAACGGTTGCTTGGGTTGGTGATGCCAATAATATGGCTTACACCTGGATTCAGGCGGCTGAGTCTTTAGATTTTCAAATTCGGTTCTCTGCTCCAGCAGGGTATCAATTAGATGCCTCTCGTTTGACACCGTCCGCCAAGAATCATCTGACTGTCTGTGCTGATCCAGAGGATGCCTGCAAGGATGCTGACCTAGTGACCACTGATGTGTGGACCAGCATGGGTTATGAGGATGAAAATACGTCCCGGATGGATGCTTTCAAGCATTGGATGGTTGATCAAGAGTTGATGTCTTTAGCCAAGCCGGATGCTTTGTTTATGCATTGCTTGCCAGCGCATCGTGGGGAAGAGGTTTCTGCCGAGGTGATTGATGGTCCGCAAAGTATTGTGTGGGAAGAAGCGGAAAATCGTTTGCATGTGCAGAAGGCTTTGATGGAGTATTTACTCTGCGGTCGTTTGAATTGAGTATTAATTAATTTTTAATTGAATAGAAATCATGTCTGATATCAAAAAAGCAGTATTAGCGTATTCCGGTGGCCTTGACACAAGCGTGATCTTGAAATGGCTTCAAGATACATACCAGTGCGAGATCGTGACCTTTACAGCTGACTTAGGGCAGGGTGAAGAGCTTGAGCCGGCGCGTGCCAAGGCCCTGCAGTTTGGTATCAAGCCAGAAAATATTTTTATTGATGACTTGCGTGAAGAGTTTGTGCGCGACTTTGTATTCCCGATGTTCCGTGCCAATACGATTTACGAAGGTGAATACTTATTGGGCACTTCTATTGCCCGCCCCTTGATTGCAAAACGTCAGATCGAAATTGCTCGTCAGACTGGNGCTGATGCGGTATCGCATGGTGCTACTGGTAAGGGTAATGACCAGGTTCGGTTTGAATTGGGTTACTACGCACTCGAGCCAGGAATTAAAGTGATTGCGCCATGGCGTGAGTGGGATTTACTCTCACGTGAAAAGCTCATGGCCTATGCAGAAAAGCATGGCATTCCAGTTGAGATGAAACACAAGCAAGGTGGCTCACCATATTCAATGGATGCCAATCTCCTACATATCAGTTACGAAGGCCGTCATTTAGAAAACCCAAATGCCGAAGCTGAAGAATCGATGTGGCGTTGGACAGTTTCTCCTGAAAATGCACCTGATGCGGCGCAAGTGATTGAAATTGAATTCCGTGCCGGTGATCCAGTCGCTATTGATGGCAAAGCTTATGCACCTCATGATTTGTTGGCTGAGTTAAATCGCCTTGGTGGCAAGCATGGCATTGGTCGCCTTGATTTGGTTGAGAACCGTTTTGTTGGCATGAAGAGCCGTGGTTGCTATGAAACCCCTGGCGGGACGATCCTTTTAAAGGCTCACCGCGGTATCGAGAGCATTACTCTTGATCGCGAAGTAGCTCACTTGAAAGATGATTTAATGCCACGCTACGCAAGCTTAATTTATAACGGCTTGTGGTGGGCGCCTGAGCGCATTGCTTTACAGACCATGATTGATCACACGCAGCAGATGGTTAATGGTGTTGTCCGCTTGAAGCTCTACAAAGGTTCTGTGTCTGTTATTTCTCGAGATTCAGCTAACACTTTGTTTGATCAAACGATTGCAACCTTTGATGATGATGGTGGCGCCTATAACCAAGCTGATGCTGGTGGCTTTATCAAACTCAATGCATTGCGTATGCGTATTGCTGAAGTGGCTAGACGTAAGCGTGCCAAATAAGAAAATAGTCATTTAGTAAATTAGATTAGAAAGAATAACGATGCAATTTGATCAAGTATCCGTAGGCAAGAAAGCCAATGTATTTTTTGATGGCAAGTGTGTTTCTCACACTGTCACTTTGCCAAATGGCATCCGCAAGTCAGTCGGCGTAGTTCTGCCAAGCACGCTGCGTTTTGACTTAAGTACTAAAGAAATTATGGAAGTGGTTGATGGCAATGCTTTTGTCAGCATTAATGGGGCCCCAGAGCAAGAGTTCAAAGCCGGTCAAAGCTGGGAAGTGGAAAAAGGTGGCTACTTTATTATTCGTGCGGAAGCACCTGTGCACTATGTTTGTCACTTTGAGTAAGTCTTATTGATTGCGGCCAGTCCGCGGTAAAAGAAAATGCAGACCTTGGTCTGCATTTTTTATTTCCTGGGTAGGCCTGTCATGACTGTGCCTGGCACAATCACCCGTTCGGAGAACCATTGCTTATTCATTTCAAGGGCATACCGTACCGGCGCTGTTGGGCAATGGTTATTGGTGGTCTCAGCCTGCATCTCATCGATGTTCACAATCTTGCCATCGTCAGCAATAAAGGCAATTGATAAAGGAATCTTGGTGTTGTTCATCCAGAAGCAGTGCCCCGCTTTTTGCTCAAAAACAAATAACATGCCGGAATTGGTTGGCATGCTCGTGCGATTCATCAGCCCAACCTCTCTTGACTTGGGGGTATCAGCGAGCTCAACTTGAATACGATAGATCCCAGTTTTGAGTTCGATAGTAGGCAATCCCATATTGACCTGTGCAAGTGAGTAGCCTGAGCAGATGGGTGCAAGAAGAACAAAAATGTATCGGATGAATGTAGATGGTGTCAGCATGTTGTGTATTTTAAGTGAGGCAAATCGCAGGCGAAAAAAACCCAGGAACAAGTCCTGGGTTTTCCGTAGTGATCTACAGACTATTAAGCACCCTGGATATTGGTAGCTTGTTTGCCTTTAGGACCTTGGGTAATGTCAAACGTTACCTTTTGGCCTTCTTTGAGGGTCTTGAAACCGCCCATTGTGATCGCGCTGAAATGCGCGAACAACTCTTCTTCACCATCATCAGGTTTGATAAAGCCAAAACCTTTTGCATCATTGAACCACTTAACAATTCCGGTCGCCATGCGAACTCCATTACATAAACTTAAAACAACCGTGAAGAGGGTGAATACTTTTTAATCAGTCTCGCTCCACAACACGCCTAAATAGAACTTCTTTTTGAAGCCTACCCCCGATTGTTTGCCCTTTTCCTAAGTGTGTCAAGGAGTTATGTGCATATAAAGACATGAAAACACCCCTTTTTTTAACAAAAAACGCCCCAATATAGGGTTATCGGCTAGTTATTGAGGAAATTTCTTCCCAAAGCCCCTGTAAATTGAAGTTTGCTGATCTGTGTTTAGAATGGATCTCATGAGTCGCGTACCCAAAAATCCCATATCTGGAAATCCTGTTAATCCTCATGTAGAGGACACCATTCTTCTTGAAAAGCAAGCTGAGAAGGTCAAGGCCCCATCCATGTTTAAGGTCTTGTTGTTGAATGACGATTACACACCGATGGAGTTCGTCGTCATGGTGATCCAGGAATACTTCAACAAGGATCATGAGACAGCGACCCGCATTATGTTGCAAGTTCATTTAGTCGGCAAAGGTGTGTGCGGTATTTTCACACGCGATGTTGCTGCTACCAAAGTTCATCAAGTTGTCGAGCTCTCCCGCGAAGCGGGTCACCCATTACAGTGCACCATGGAGGAAATATGATTGCCCAGGAATTAGAAGTCAGTTTGCACATGG
>Ga0007865_1000351_pt1 | contig 7492 bp, 5 predicted proteins | sample CryBogCBH27Jul09_FD_54994 | JGI IMG/M metagenome (GOLD analysis project Ga0007865, IMG submission 54994) | Freshwater microbial communities from Crystal Bog, Wisconsin, USA - CBH27Jul09 | ecosystem: Environmental > Aquatic > Freshwater > Lake | place: Crystal Bog, Wisconsin, USA | collected...
CCTTTAGGAATAATTGCTCCGACTTTTATGTCTGTTGATGGTGCAAAACAATTCATTGCTAAAAAGATCGGGGTGCCTTTTGCGGATTTTAATAAAAAAGTAGTGGTTGGAACCATAGCTGAACTGCATCCTAATAAAGGCCTAACTTTCTTTATTGAAGCCATGAAAGTAGTTATCGAAAAGCACCCAAATATTATGGCAGTTCTCGTCGGTGATGGTGAGCAATATGAATATTTAAAAAAATTGATAGAAAAGGGTGGTCTAGCAAAGAACATCTTTCTTGCTGGCTATGTAGAGTCCGCTTCCGAATATTTAAAAGCATTTAACTTCTTTATCCTGCCATCAGTAAAAGAAGGTCTCCCATATACAATCATCGAGGCAGGTTATGCAGGGCTACCAGTCATAGCCACGACTGTCGGCGGTATTCCAGAGATTATTGAAGATATGAAATCTGGAATATTGATACAGCCACGCAAATCATCTGAGATTGCCCATGCCATTAATTTCTGTGCTGAACATACAGATGTTGCTAGACAATATGCAAAAGCACTCAATGAAACAGTTAAAGTCAAATTTGCACTCGAGAGAATGTTAAAGGAGACAGAGGGAGTGTATAAATAATCTACTGTGGTCCAAGAAACTCATTCTTAACCTCATCTTTATGAGAAGGGCGAGCATAGCGGCGCATGGCCATCAAAATTCCTAGAGCCAGAAACTCTGTCATGATATGAGTTCCGCCATAACTCATAAATGGCAGTGGTGTACCAGTAACTGGCAGAAGATGAATATTCATACCAACATTCACCAAGAGATGCACAATGAAGAAGACCGCTACACCAGCGCCGTAAAGTATTTCGAAATTTGTAGCGCCACGCGAAGCGTTCACAATTATGCGCCAGATCAAAATGCTATATAAAATAAAGAATATTAGCACACCCACGAATCCCCACTCTTCAGAAAAGGCTGCAAAAATAAAGTCTGTCTGGAATTCTGGCAAAAACTTGAGACGTGACTGCGTGCCATACCCTACTCCTTTACCTAGAAGCTCACCAGAGCCAACGGCAATAGTTGACTGATATGAGTTATAACCGGAACCGCGAATATCGGTCAGCGGATGGATGAAGTTAATTATGCGCTGTTTTTGATATTCATGAAAACCAAAGAACCAAAGCAATGTAAAACCAACGGCTATTAAAGCCACTATAGCCAATATATGTTTTTTTGAGATTCCAGACACGAGAACCATACCCATCCAAATGAGAGACATGATCATGGCGGAGCCGAGGTCCGGATGTAATAAAACTAGTATAAAAAAGATAAAAGCATAAATTCCAGATACGATGATGTGACGAATATTGGCAATCTCTATATGCCTACGCGAAAAATATTTAGCCAGAATGATTACCAAAGCCAGTTTAGCAAAGTCAGATGGTTGAAATGAAAAGGCGCCAAAATTAATCCAGTTTGCTGCACCATGGGAAACCTTTCCAATTAAAAATAATGCAGACAAAATAGCTACTGATCCAACAAATAAAGTCGTCGATACTGAGCTCAAGCGAAGAAACCGAACATCAACCATGCTAATACCGAAAAAGACCAGAATTGAAGCAACTATCCAGATAAACTGATGTAAAGCAAAAGAGCTATCGCCTGTAAACGAATGCATAGTTGAAAGCCCAACAGCTAATATGGGGAGAGTCACTAAAAAGAGTATCCAATCGATACTCATGAATTTTTTTTGGATAAATCTAATCATGATCCTATTCTGCCACAGGTAAGACTTCTATGGAAATGACTTTACCATCAAAAGATGTCGGCCAGGTAAAAGGAGCGACTGTTGAACCATAAGCTGGAACAGAATCCACGATAGTCTTTGAAAAACCAAGGGCATTGCCGTCTTTATCGTATAGAACTACATACACATCTGTTTTATTTATTTGATTTACTCCTGTATTGTTCAATGTAACCAACAGAGACGTTCCATTACTATCTTCAGAATATTTTTTATCTCCAATAGTGAGCGCCGCCAAAGGATCTGCTGCTGTTTGCCAATTTGGAGCCTGTGTGAACTCGAAAAGCGCTTTTGTTGGAATTCTTTTACCCATGTTTACTGCGCCATTAAACGCCAAAGTATTTCTGTGTGGAGGTAGAGTAACGACGCCAGTATATTCAGTTATTTCAATCCCTTGGTCATCATAGACAATGACATGATAAGGTACAGACAAAGCCACTGCGTTTGTATTTAAATTTTGAATATAAGCCGCTACATTATAAAGACTTGGAGACACGCTTTCCAGACGAGTCCAGGCGACTACAGGTACAAGAAATGAATTCTGACAAAGTCTTTGACATGAGCCTCCACAATCTACTCCTGTCTCATTGCCATCTTGAATGCCATCAGAACAAGTTGGGGTTTTATAGAAATAGAAAAAAAGTGGCAAGCCAATCAAAGCCAATATTATGACTGTGACAGAACCGCTGTATATTAATTTTCTGCGCTGTGACCAAGAAGCCATGGTTACATTATATATTGAATACTCTGTTCTGGCGACAAGCTACTTTCGCCCCGAGGGACTATCATCGCCGCTACTGCGTTTCACTTCCGTGTTCGGAATGAGAACGGGTGGTGCCACAGCGCCAAATCACCAGAACACAATATTCAAAACTATCCTCATACCACAAAGTAATGCAAACAATATCCATTTTAATGGGAGTGCGAGTAAGCAACAAAATAGCGACTCACAGAGTTCCTGATGAGATCGACGGATTAGTACGTCACGGCTCAACACCTTACGGTGCGTACACCTAACGCCTATCAACGTGATCATCTCTCACGGGTCTCAAACGATACCTAATCTTGGGGCCGGCTTCCCGCTTATATGCCTTCAGCGGTTATCCGATCCGAACTTAGCTGCCCTGCGGTGCCGTTGGCACGACAGCAGGTAGACCAGAGGTTCGTTCAACTCGGTCCTCTCGTACTAGAGTCAAATCCCCTCAAGTATCAACGACTGCAGTAGATAGGAGACCAACCTGTCTCACGCTTGGTATCACGAATTACTTCGTGCAATGGACTATAGCTTAATCCGGTTATTTACATAACTTTGGATCGTCGATGTTTAGTCTCTACGGGCAATTGAAAATTACTTTTCAAAATTCCCTCGGTACCGCCCTGCACCCTAACGGGTGTGAATCACTGATTCAGGGTTCTACCGATACTAATCGACTTGATCATCACATATTACTATGTGCGACCGCCGTGGTTGATTGATCATTCCTTTCTATTCTTCATGACAAAAATTGTCATTCATTTTAAACGAAAATAACTCGAAGTGATTCAGACTGTCGAATATTCAATTCGCAGTCAATGTGACTTCACACATTTGTTCATAGATAACACTCTGTTTTGTCTATGGCCAGACATTGAGCGTAATTAAATGCTCAACGGTCTGAACCCAGCTCGCGTACCACTTTAATTGGCGAACAGCCAAACCTTTGGGAGCTTCTCCACCCCCAGGATGTGGTGAGCCGACATCGAGGTGCCGAACTCCGCCGTCGATATGAACTCTTAGGCGGAACTAGCCTGTTATCCCTAGAGTAGCTTTTGTCCGATAATCTTCCCCAGCATCTAATGCCTAGGGTCGGTTCACTTGGCTCCGCTTTCGCGTCTGCTTGACACGTACGTCTCGCAGTCAGGCCAGCTTGTGCCCATACACTATCGCCACGGTTTCCATTCGCGGCTAGCTGACCTTAATAGGCTCCTCCGTTACTCTTTAGGAGGATAGCGCCCCACTAAAACTGTCCATCATATACTGTCTCCCGCCGTTTATGCCGGCGAGGTTAGAACATACAAAATTCAAGAAAGGTGTTTCATCGACGGATCCATATCACCCGAAAGCGACACTTCAAATCCTACCTTCTACGCTACGCATGAATCACGTATGGTCAATACAAAATTACAGTAAAGCTTCTAGGGTCTTTTCGTCTAACTGCAGTTAACCGGCATCTTCACCGGTACTGTATTTTCACCGAGCAAGTCTCCGAGACAGTTCTCCAGTCATTACACTATTCAACGCGTCAGAACTTACCTGACAAGGAATTGCGCTACCTTAGGATCGTTATAGTTACGACCGACATTCACCAGGGCTTATAACAGTCACCATGTAATCTTGCGACTACACAACGCCGTTATTTGACCTTCTGGCATTGGTCAAGTGTCACCCCCTATACATCCTCTTACGAGTTCGCAGGGAGCTGTGTTTTTGTTAAACAGTTGCCAGAGATACTTTAGCTGCGGCCCCTTTAGTTAAAAAAGGGCAAGCCTTATTCCGAAGTTACGGCTGCTTTTTTGCCGAGTTCCTTGGAGACCTCTCACTCGTTCGCCTAGGTCTACTCGACCTAACCACCTGTGTCGGTTTGCGGTACGGTTTACGTGAAATTATGCTTAGAAAATTTTCTTGAAATCGTGCTTTGCTCTATTTTGCCTTGCGGCATTTTCACTCTACTTGGGGATCATATTTAAATGAGCATCCGGATTTACCAGGACACACCCTTATAGCATGAACGTCAAATCCAATAGTGCGCAGAGCATACTACGATTCGTCCTTCCATCGCATTTCACGCAAGTCATGGAATATTAACCATGTATCCATCGGGTGCGGCGTTTGCCATCCCCTTAGGACCGACTAACCCTTGGCTGATATACATTGCCAAGGAAACCTTGGTTTTTCGGCGTGCGGGATTCTCACCCGCATTGCGGTTACTTGTACCAACATTCTTACTTCGCAACGCTCCAGTGTGGGTCACCCCTTCACCTTCATCGCGATGCGAATACTCTCCTACCGCTTGTAAACTTCACTGAGGAGGCAATCGAAAACGATTGCCGAAACACTTTTACTTTAAAAGTGAGAAAACTGGTCGGGATGGACAGGATTCGAACCTGCGACAACTTGCTCTAAAAGCAAGTGCTCTACCAGGCTGAGCTACACCCCGACACTTAAATACTTCCTGGCAGATGGCTGAGTCAGTGACTTTTCGGTTATCCATGAGCAAACCAGACTCTCCAGGCAGCGTATCCTGAACCACCTGCCAGAAATATTAAAAGAACTAAATTTTCCTCAGTGAAGTTTACAAGCCCTCAGTTTCGGTACGACATTTGAGCCCCGATTATCTGCGGCGCGGAAATTCTCGATGAGTGAGCTGTTACGCTTTCTTTGAATGATGGCTGCTTCTAAGCCAACATCCTCATTGTCAAAGAATTTCCACTACCTTAAGTACACTTAATGTCGATTTAGGGACCTTAAATTGAGATGCGGGCTGTTTCCCTTTTGTCCAATGGAGCTTAGCCCCCACAGACTAACTGCCGGATAATTGACTCTATGTATTCGGAGTTTGATAGGTCTCGTGAGATTTCTCCCGTTCGAGACCTTCCAGTGCTCTACCCCATAGAGGTACGTCCGACGCAAACCCAAAAGTTCTTTCGGAGAGAACCAGCTATTACCAGATTCGATTAGCTTATCACTCCTTACCACACGTCATCCGAGAGTTTTGCACGGCTCACCGGTTCGGGCCTCCATCCCCCTTTCGGGGAACTTCACCCTGCGCATGGCAAGCTCATCTGGCTTCGGGTCCTTAGCAAACTACGAGCGCCCTGTTCAGACTCGGTTTCCCTGTGACTCCGTCCTCGCGGACTTAGTCGAGCAGCTTGCTAAAACTCGTTGGCTCATTCTTCAATAGGCACGCCGTGACGGACAGCACACTGAACGTAATCTATAATTGCGTTCAAAGTGCTGCCCGCTCCGACTCCTTGTAAGCATATGGTTTCAGATCTATTTCACCGCCCTTCCGGGCTGCTTTTCACCTTTCCCTCACGGTACTAGTTCACTATCGGTCTTATGAAGTATTTAGACTTGCCAATTAGTTTTGGCTGATTCCACCGAGCTATTCGTTTCCCGGTGTACTTGAGAACAGAAACAAAGAAGATCGTTTATTTTCGCTTAAAGGGCTATCACCTGCTAGGGCTGAGCTTCCCAGCTCATTCTGCTAATAAACAATTTTGTAACTTCTCTGATATAAATATCACGTCTCTGCCTCGCAACCCCGACAGTATTACTACTATCGGTTTAGTCTCCTCCGCTTTCGCTCGCCGCTACTAACGGAATGCATGTTTGTTTTTATTCCTCCTGGTACTGAAATGTTTTACTTCCCAGGGTACGCTTCTCTATAGAGTAACTATAGAGATCATAGAGGTTCACTCTACGGGGTTTCCCCATTCGGAAATCTTCGGATCAAAGGTTGCTTGGCACCTCCCCGAAGCATATCGCCGCCACGCTGCGTCCTTCATCGCCTTCAATAAGCCAAGGCATCCACCATACGCTCTTAATTTCCCATCAGGAAATCTAAGAACCGCTACTTATTACTTACTTACACCATTATGATTTTTCTCTTGCGAGAAAAATCAAGATTTATATTGCTTGCATTACTTTGAGGTATGAGATTGTAAAACAGCTGTCGTTCGGAAAAGAAAAACCGCTTCATTAAGCGGTACGAGCTACGCCCCATCACTGGAGTGTGGCTATGGCCGCTGTGATTTGGGATTTCTTGTTATCATTCGGTAGTGAGAGACAGTATATACGAAGCCAAAATAATGTCAATAGGTATAAGGTATATGGGTGGATGTGGATAAGGTGGGGATGAAAAATAAATGGCTAACTTGACTTTTAAGCAAATAATGTGCTATAATATATAAGTAAGATTTAGTTCCCTGAAAACAACACCAACCACAAAAAGAAAGGAAATTTGTGAACACAAAACTATTCCGTATTACGGGAAGCGACGTATTTGCCGCTTTCCAAGTCCTTATGGCGTATTATTTCGCCGTCCCGCAAGTCCATAAAATGTTGACGAACGTTCAGGGTGTTACCATCAACTGGCTCCTCTGTGCGTTCATATTCATTTGCCTCAACCTGTTTCTGTCTATCGGCTCATACCGCAAGGTTAAAAGTCGTGCAACTCTGCAGGCACTGATCATCTATGTGAATTGGATCGTATTGCTTATCCCTATGGTGACCATCACGTTCTTGAAATGCACATGGACACGACAAGACTCGCTCATCTTTATCCTAATCATGGTTTCGGCAGTCACCGTCGTCATCTGGGGAAAATGTAATGCGCGAAATCTATCCGATCCGATCATTCGTGGAGTACTCGTCGGTCTATTCCGAGTAGTTCCACACTTGTATATGGCTTACTGTATCTTCCACGTTGGAAGCGGGCACGGCATAGCTACGATGACAATCATTGCCGGCAACATCACCGCATTATCACGAATCGTCACCCTCTATCTTTCTGGACGTAAGTCCAATTGGGAAAAAGGTGTTCGAGCATTGTTCTTGGCAGAATCTGCCAATGAGACAAGTTGGTTGGTTACCAGTTTACTCTGGTATATCTATCTTTAAATATCACCCGCCCGCTACAGAGAAAATCTGTCGCAGCG
>Ga0007865_1000356_pt1 | contig 7423 bp, 17 predicted proteins | sample CryBogCBH27Jul09_FD_54994 | JGI IMG/M metagenome (GOLD analysis project Ga0007865, IMG submission 54994) | Freshwater microbial communities from Crystal Bog, Wisconsin, USA - CBH27Jul09 | ecosystem: Environmental > Aquatic > Freshwater > Lake | place: Crystal Bog, Wisconsin, USA | collected...
ACCTAATACCTCAGGAACGATTGTTCTTCAAACTGAACATGTTTGGATATGATGACGAAGAACTGAACTTAGACATACTTGATTTGTTTAAAGACCCAAGCGTGCATGTACAAATTAGCTTGGACAAAAGCCAAGCAGGCGGTGTACACGAGAGAGCTATTATAGCCGCTGATGAATCCAAAGACCCTGAGGACTTTTCATCGTCCTTTGTAATTTTACAGTCCGCCACACACCAGATAAGCCACACTAAGGGCGGTGTGTTGGCTGGACAGGGTATATATTTTGAAGGCTCGACCAACTGGTCTAATTCAGGCGAGGGAACTGGCATATCTCTTAAACCAGATACTGCTAATCCATCAGGTTTTAAGGCNCAGAATAACACATTGTTAGTAAGCACCAATCCTGTAAACCTAGCTCGTTTTAGTATTCAGTTAGATATAGAACATAAAATAGGGTTAATGCAAAGGAGCAAGAAATGAAACTACCATCATGGGTAAAAGTAAGCACACCTACAAAGGCACAATTACAGCATGACGCATGGCTTGTAGTTACTGCATTTGTCGGTACAGCATTTGCTGCATGGCAATTACAGCCTAACAAGTTAAGCAAGGCTGGTTTAATTGCGGCTGGAGCGGCAGGTATTGCTGCAGCAGTTACAGTTCTCAAAAGTATTTTTACAACTCTTTAAGGNGGTGTTATGTCACGCAAACCGTTCTGGGTGGGCGAACATCTTGTAAACCTACTCAGCAAATCATTAGACGAATTGTGTGCAATGTATCCACAATTTCCACGTAATCAATTAGGGGTAAGTAAAAAGTATTGGACAAAGCAAATGGAGAAAGCACCAGGAAACTCATCAAATATAGACAAGTTTAGAGAGCTACTTGAGCGGTCTGGTATCGACCCTGATAATATAGAACAAATAAAAGAAATAAAAGCGTGGCAAGGGTTCATTAAAAATTCAGAGGGTGAAATAGAATACGCTGATCTAACAGGTGTATCAGTAGTGCCAAAGCGTGATGAGATTGAAGCAAGCTTTATATCTCAGGCAGAACCTGTGCGAATTACTCCGAGCAGGGCTAAGCCACCTAAACGTGATTACAGGCTCATTGTAGCGTTTGGTGATGCACAGATAGCATACCGAAAGATTGGGGAAGATTTAGTACCCATACATGACGAACGGGCGATGCGCGTCGCCCGTCTCATCTGTAAAGACTTAAGACCTGAAACAATAGTTAACTTGGGAGATAACGTAGATTTGCCACAGCTAAGTAAATACGACCCTGATAGTAACCATTTTATTACGACAATGCAAGAAGGNTTTAACAGNGCGCATTCNTATTACGCAGAACTNAGAGCAGATAATCCTACCAGCCGAATCGTTGAGGTTGATTCAAACCATAACGTACGACTGGNTAAGTTTGTGCTNAANCAAGCAATGCAGTTNTATGGACTCAGGCAAGCTGGCGTACCAGAGCAATGGCCAATACTTACTTATCCATTTATAGCTAACCTTGAATCTGTTGGCGTTGAGTGGTTCGGTGGATACGGTGCAGCGCAATTTGAGTATGCACCTGACCTAGTATTCAAACATGGCGATAAAATACGTTCTAACGGCTCTACAGCTGATTTACAAAGCAAAGAGAACCCATACAACAATATAGTCGTGGGGCATGGCCACAAGGCTCAGACGCACACCAGAACGACACCAGACGGCAGATACCTAACAGCAGTACAAGTTGCTACCCTNTGTAAAACAACAGGCGAGGTGCCAGGCTATGGCACAGCAGTAGACGACTGGGGTAATCCTGTGCATAAACAAATGGATTGGCAAAATGGATTACTCGTTATAGAGGATTATGGAGATGGCAATTATAATTTCTTCCATGTTCTCATACGAGACGGCAAAGCATATTATCAAGGAAAGGAATACGACGGCAATGAAGAATGATATACCAGCTATGTTAGTTGTTTTTATTATAATAATATTATACTTAACTGTGCTTTCACACTTTAAGGTAGGTATAAAATGACATTANAACATTATGAACACAGAGAAAGATTAGAAACAATGGCAGATGAGTTAGAACGTATTAGAAAAAGAAATAAGAATAGGCTTGTAATAGAGCACGAACCAACTCCTGAACAATTAGAAGCACGCAAGACAAGCTGGATGTGGAGAGCTGGACTAATGGTGTTTAATAAATATACAGGTGAAGAGCAAATAAGTGATTCTATTATGGATTTNAGCATGGACGAAATACACAATATATACCGAACACAAATGGCTGAAATGGAAGAGGAAAAAAAACTATCCATAGCTAATCGTATAGGACAATATCTAGTAGCTATATCTCACGCTGAACTAAATGTATCCAATGGTCTACATCCTTTTACAACTATGTCCGACATGGAAAAACAAAAATGACACCAGAACACTACGAACACTTAGACGATTTACTTGCAGAGCTTGAAGAACGAGTTACTGAGAAATACGAAAACGGACAAAATGAACATGGTGGTAAACTGTGGAAAAAAACTGGATTACTTGATGAAGCAATTAACGAAGTTATTGACCTAGCTATCTATTTGATTACACTCAAACAGCAAATGGAGAAACGGGATTTTTAAATGGCTGACATGCAGTTTGGTTTTGGTGAAGTTCGTGAGTTCCTACCTACCTATGGTGGTGTCAATTGGCAAGAAGCATGGGAGAATCATTACGAAGAAGAACAACTACCTGCTTGGGCAACAGCATTTGATGAGCTGGGTGAGTTTAATGAACAGTTACACCAACAAAACTGCGTGTTCTATATTAACGATACCAACAGTGATTTTGATTGCCTTGTAGTAGTGGATCACCGAGACGAAGGTGGTGACTGGTGGTTTTCTCGTGAGCAAATAGGTGANGAGGAATTTGACACATTACTTGANGGTATNGGTCCAGAAGTAACTGTAGTACATACAAAGTTTCCAATACAGAACGTGGCAGAATATGTCATGCGCATAATGTTTAAAGACATAGAATAAAAAATCACCGCGAGGGTATTGGCGGTGATTAGATAGTGTACTACTATTTTTTTCATCTAGCTGGTTATACCAGATTGAGCTATTGCCTAGACGCTGNATATATTGTAACAACTATTTTGCANGTACGCAACTATGTGATTTTAATATGACAGCTTCGACATACCAAACGTACGTTGTCAATATTCATTTTAAGCTGAGGGTGNGACCCTCTTTTTTTTATGTGGTCAACGTCTAAGTGTTTACTTGCTTTGCCACATATTGCACAGAAATTACCCTGAGTGAATAAATATGGCTTGGCTACACTATCGCGCCATTGATTGTACTTTATTGTACCTTTGCCTATTTGTTTAATTCGCTTCGGTTTCTTCGGATTGGCCTTACACTGGTACGGCCAATGCTTAGGCTGGGTTTCTTTACAATGTTTACAGGGCTTTGTAGGTAACATTGGCAATGATCCTTTCTTTTTACCTTAGCTAAGGGTTTGATTACCTTATGGCAGTTTAGGCACAATCGTTCAATCATATAGCGGTGGTAATAGTTTATCTCTATCTTCTTCTATATTATCAGTTTCTTCGATAGCTTTTCTACCTATACCAGTTGCAGCTCTGTATCTTCGGTCTGCTTTTTCTATTTCGTGGGCAAGTGCTTCAGCAGCTTCTCTATTTATAGATGCTTCTCCGCCACCATGTTCACTCCGCTTGCTCATAATTTTGCATGCTTTGTTTAATGATTGGTATTTGTATATCTAACGCATCACACACTACTTCGCCTAATGCACGAGCTACTCGTGATGCTCTAGGATTAAATTGTGTAGCTTCTGTTATAGCTCTTTGCAACGCATAGATACTAAAGATTGGTTTATCTACTACTGGCTCATAATCTCTAGCTACTCGGTCAAGTGTATATGTATCAAGAACTGGCACTTGCTCAAGTCGTTTATGAATTTGCTCATGCCCTCCATGATATATAGGCACTATAAGTGCTGGAGACGTTCTTAATAACTTGCCTGATTCAAACTGCGTCCAAAGTCTATTAGGATATAGTATGTGATGTTTTTCTACTTTGCTCATTTTTAAACCTTTTCTCAAACTTCTTCATCATCTCATTATACGCCTTTTGTAAATCAAATGGTTCAATATATGGTGTGTCAAANAAGTTATATTTAGGTTGTTCAAGCTTTGGAGGTTTGACTGCGTTGCTCANAACTCCTCCACTATTCTTTTTATTTCTTCTTTTATAGCTGTTACATATTTGTCGGCATCTGGCTGATCNTTGTCTTGCTCAAATGCTGCATAACAATCCACTCCGTATTCGTAAAACAAATCTTCTAGTTTCATATACCCCACCCCCCCTTTTATTTTGTTCTCTTACTTATTTTGCCGCCCTTGCGACCAGCAATACTTGCTAGTTCTCGGTTTAATGCAAAACCCTTGGGTACTTTTTTACTTCCACCGATTGTTCCAATCTTAGAGTAAAAGTCTTTGCCATTCTTACTTATCTTGCCGCCTTTGCGACCTGCTGCTTTGGCTATTTCTATATTTACTGCAAAACCTTTTGGTACTTTTTTACTTCCACCGATTGTTCCAATCTTAGAGTAAAAGTCTTTGCCATATCTTTGTTTAGTTGTTTCTACTGCTTGTTGTCCGCTTGATAGTTTAACCATTATTGTCGTTCTCCTGTTACATAATAATAAAGTACTGCTATAAGTCCGAAACAAAATCCTGCGATGTAACCAAGCAAAACTTCTCGGTTACGGTCTTTTGCCATTTGTCCACAGACTACAGCCCATATAACACAAAATATACAGCCCAAATAAGACAAATTATTAGGTACAGCATATTAAAATTCTTCCATGTCTTCGTAGTACTTATCTAAAACATAATGTTTGCCATAGTTCCACGCTAAACTGATTGTTAAAATTGCTATAAATAGTAGAGCTACAAAAAGTACTGTTAGTGCTAATAATGATATGATACCTTCAAATATCAACATATTGATCTCCTTAATTTATTTGATTTAAAATGTACACTGCAACTGCGATTACTCCAATCGTAGCCCATAACGCCACCCAAAACTCTGTTCTCTCTAACTTATTAACCTTACGGCTCATTGGTATTCACCGCCCCAATAGCGTCGAAATAATGTAGTACGACCTTTAATTACCTCATCATCAATGTCGTAGTCACCTGTTGATCGTAAGTTGCGTGCTGAACGCGTAATGCTTTCAGCTGTTGTTACGTCCATAAACTTGCGTTCCTGTTCGTAACTGAGTGCAAGTCCTTCTGTAGCCCAAAATGCTAGTAGTAGTTTCTTGTCACTGTTTACTAATGTTGGATTTGCTTTGTATAACATTTCCACTTTGCTTGATACCTTTTTCACAATTACCCTCCTTAATTATTAGTATGGAATATCTTGTAGGCTGAAGTTGTCGTCTATGTTTTCTAGTATTACCTCCTTATTGTATTTAGTTGCTTTGCTGGCTGCGTTTCTCTCAGCTTGTCCAATTTCTTTAATTTTATCTACAGCGTCCTTAACCTTGTATACAGGGATTGATTCAGGTTTTAAGGTTAGTACTTTCTCTACCCATGCGTCTATTTCTTCATCGGTGTCCAAGTTCGCATACATTGCTGCAGTGCTTCGTATCCACTCTACCTGCTTTGCTGTAGCAAACTTGGTGCTGTAGTTGCCGTTAACTTTCGCCTTACTCATCTCATCGGCTGATGCAATTGATTCAATTACTCCGATACCCATAAATCCGAGTGCGCGTCCTACGGCTGATGTTTCTGCATTTTCTAGTGCAGCAGTCTTATTTACCATGCCGTCACCAATAACGGCTTGTGAGTAGCCTGTGAAGCTCCTAGTGCTATCTGCGTCAGGTTTTACTGTAGCTTTGACTATAACCATTTCACTTGCTGCGTCGCTTACTAGGTCAGTAGTTATTGATCCACTGGGGTAGGTTTCGTTAAAGTATGTTACTCGGTCAGACACCAAGACATATTTCTTGCCTTTAATATCTATTGCTTTGTCTTTAAGTTGCTTGTCGCTCATTACTTAGTTCCTTTGCTTTGATTAGGTTTGCTGTTGGTTATTACAGCTTGTATAAGTTCCTTGATGGTAAACTTGAAGTCGTAATCACTTAGTCCTTCTTTACCCATGTGGTATTCAGCATGTAATTTTATTGCTGCATCTAATAATTCGTCTATATCAAACATAATCTATATGTCCTTTTCTCCGCATTCGCATTGACCAAATTCTGTTGCTTCTCCGTCCCAATGAAATACCATGCTTGGTGTAAAAGTATGTGCGTGCATTAGAATCTCCCAAATTCGTTTATAGTTTTTTCCATCTCATGCACATATTCGTTTAATATGTCGCGTAGTTCTGTAAGTGCTTGGCTTTGATCTGCAAGTGCCTGCTCAAGCGTAGATACTTTGTCTACTACTTTGTTCATAGTTGAGTAGTCCATTAGTATTCGCTCTCTGCTTCTTCTACCATGTCGTAGTGGTGTAGCATAACCTGCAGTGATTCATCTTCTGTAAAGCCTGTGCAGTCGTTGTTGTAGCAGATAACTGCATCTTCGTGCTTGTCATAGTACAACTCGTGTTCGCACACAAATTCCCATGTTTCGTCTAATGCACAATCCTCAGATAGTACAAAATTAGATTCTATATATTTTACTGGTATAACTTTCATCGCGTTTCCTTTCGCTTATGTTATGTCTATATAGTAAACCTTAAGCGATAGTATTGCAAGTACTTTTTATATAAACTTATCCACACATATGTGCATGGTATAATAGGCAATAAGACTAGAGGATAGCTTACACTCTTTACTTCACTGTAAACAAAAATGCGTTTCCAACCTCTAGTCTTTTTTAGTGTCTTGACATATTAGCATAAGCGTGCTACTATTTGAGGGCATTAAACGAAAGGAAACGCAACATGCAAAAACAAACTAAACTATCAACAACTAAGGATCTAGCAGACAAACTATTTAATAAGTTTGCTATCTTCATCTGTGAAGTAATCCTATCAGGGCTTGCTATTCAAGGTATGTTATCTGTAATACACACAACAGAGTATTTACAGGTTGGCTTCTCTGTTAGTTTTATACTAGCATTGTTAATAATACGATTCAGAACTAAATAAATCAGGGTATAATAGTAACGGTAACAGGAGGGTACAATAGGACGTTACCTACAGCGACTGTCTGTCCTGGCTAATGAAACATTCAATTAAGCCGTATGCAATTACAATCTTAGCAATAGTATTTGTAAGCGGAATCAGTGTGGTACAGCTATTTAGCCCGACCACACCACCAAGCACGAATCGTAACCAGACTTCACAAAGTATAGTTACTAAAGTAAAACAATCTAACTTACAGCCAGAAAATA
>Ga0007865_1000363_pt1 | contig 7365 bp, 6 predicted proteins | sample CryBogCBH27Jul09_FD_54994 | JGI IMG/M metagenome (GOLD analysis project Ga0007865, IMG submission 54994) | Freshwater microbial communities from Crystal Bog, Wisconsin, USA - CBH27Jul09 | ecosystem: Environmental > Aquatic > Freshwater > Lake | place: Crystal Bog, Wisconsin, USA | collected...
GTTCTGGGTGCTGCCAATATTAAGGAGGAGATCGAGAAGATCAAGACCGACATTGTGAAGCTCCAACGCGAAGGCAAATTAGAAAAAGTCGCTGAATTGCAATATGGCAAATTGCCTGAGCTTGAGGCTAAGCTGAAATCCGCCGCTGCTGCTGAAGCAAAGGGCGATAAAGACGGTGTTGTGAAACACAAGCTCCTGCGTACCCAGGTTGGCGCCGAAGAAATAGCTGAAGTAGTTTCTCGCGCGACAGGCATTCCTGTTTCTAAAATGATGCAAGGTGAGCGCGATAAATTACTCAAGATGGAAGAGTTGCTTCATCAGCGCGTGGTTGGTCAAGAAGAGGCTATTCGTGCGGTATCGGATGCCATTCGTCGCTCACGCGCAGGCCTAGCTGAAGAAAATCGGCCTTATGGCTCATTCTTATTCCTTGGACCTACTGGCGTTGGTAAAACTGAACTCTGCAAAGCTTTGGCTGGCTTCTTGTTTGATAGTGAAGAGCACTTAATTCGCATTGATATGAGTGAGTTCATGGAGAAGCATAGTGTTGCCCGCTTAATTGGGGCGCCTCCAGGTTATGTTGGTTACGAAGAGGGTGGTTATTTGACAGAAAAAGTACGTCGCCATCCATACAGCGTAATCTTGTTCGATGAAATCGAGAAGGCGCACCCCGATGTTTTTAACGTCCTACTGCAAGTGTTGGATGATGGTCGTTTAACGGATGGTCAAGGTCGTACTGTTGACTTCAAGAACACCGTCATTGTGATGACCAGCAACATTGGNTCGCATTTGATTCAGTCAATGGCCGATAAAAAACAGNCTGAAATTAAAGAGGCTGTNTTTGGTGAGTTGAAGAATCATTTCCGTCCAGAATTCTTGAATCGTATCGACGAGATCGTAGTGTTCCACGGTCTTGATAAGGCCAATATTGCCAATATTGCAAAGATTCTTCTCAAGAACTTGTCGGATCGTCTGGCTAGAGTAGATATGCAGCTTGAGGTTAGTGATGCCGCTTTGAATAAGATTGCTGAAGTAGGTTTTGATCCAGTTTATGGAGCTAGGCCACTCAAGCGTGCTATTCAGCAGTACATTGAGAACCCAGTTTCTAAAATGATCCTGGAAGGTACCTTCGGTCCTCAGGATGTTGTGCCCGTAGATGTCGATAAAAAAGGTGAATTTAGCTTTACCCGTCAAGTTCACTAGCGTCGAATAGAAAGCAAGCAGGAAAATTCCTGCGCCAGTACACTCGAGACATGACTGATGCGCAATTAAATCGGCGTGCCAGTGATGTCCGGGTGATTGCTTTGATTAGCCTGGCTCACGGTAGCTCCCATTTCTTTCATTTAATTCTGCCACCCATGTTTCCATGGTTAAAGAATGAGTTCGCCGTTAACTATGCTGAGCTTGGTTTGCTCATGTCGATATTCTTCGTGGTTTCTTGCATCGTGCAGGCTGCATCCGGATTTTTGGTTGATAAAGTAGGGGCTCGGCCAGTGTTGTTCTCTGGCATGGGCTTATTGATTCTGGCGGCATTGATGTATTCCCAAAGCAATGGATACACCATGTTAGTTTTGGCTGCGATCGTTGCTGGGTGCGGTAACGGCATCTTTCATCCAGTTGATTACACCCTCATCAATCATAAAATTTCACCCCCAAATTTGCCTTATGCGTATTCGGTTCATGGCGTTACTGGCTACTTAGGCTGGGCTGCTGCACCTGCTTTTATGGTGGCGATAGCGACTGTGACTGATTGGCGCATTGCCTTTGTGGCTGCCGCTGCTCTCGAAGCTCTAATTCTGTTGTTCCTTTGGATGAATCGTGGACTGCTGCTAGATAACGCTCAAGAGCGGCATGAGGAATCCAGAAAGCGTCATGCAGCGAGCAACCCTAGCGGTGTTCCCATGACTACCTATGGATTTTTGAAATTACCAGCAGTATGGCTCTGTTGGATTTTCTTTTTGTTTAGTGTTGCTGCCACTACAGGTCTTCAATCATTTGCACCAACAGCACTTTTCCAAATCTACACGCTCGATGTCAGCACAGGAAATTACTTTTTGACTCTCATGGCTTTAGGCGGTGCAGGGGGGATGCTACTGGGTGCTTACATAGCTACCCGCTTTAAATCTCCTGAAGGCATCATCACCATCAGTTTTGTCATCAGTATTGTGATGAGTCTTTTATTGGCCACTGGTTGGGTGCCGATAGATCTTGTCGTTATCCCATTTGTTGTGATTGGCCTTGGAATTGGGGTGGCGGCCCCATCGCGTGATTTGATGATTCGCGCAGCAACCCCAGCCGGCGCATCTGGAAGAGTATATGGAATTGTTTATTCTGGAATTGATCTGGGTGCAGCGCTTGGTCCACTCATCTTTGGAATATTTATGGATGCCAATCTGCCTAAATTACTCTTTATTGGTGTGGCCTTATTTCAGCTACTCATTATCCTTACAGCATTTAAGGTTTCGAGTCAGGCTAAAGCTGCCTGAATTTTTCGAGCAAATTCCACGGCGTGTGGATTGTCTCCATGAATACATAAAGTATCTGCTTGTATCTTGATGCTGCTGCCATCGATTGCAGTCACTTGACCCTTTTTAGCCATTTGCATCACCTGTTCAAGTGCCGCGTATCTTGATGATGCTGCCATCGATTGCGGTCACCTGACCCTTTTTAGCCATTTGCATCACCTGTTCAAGTGCCGCTGCCTCATCTTCAATCACAGCACCAGCTTGAGTGCGTGGAACCAGAAAGCCTTCTTTGGTATAGCGGCGGTCAGCAAAAACTTCTTGCCATACCGGGACCTTAAGTTCATTTGCGGCATCGACTAAGCAGCTACCAGCTAATCCGTACAAAATCACTTCCCGACCTAAATCTTTGACTGCTCGCGCAATTCCCCTAGCTAACTGAATATTTTTTGCCGCTTGGTTATAAAAAGCACCATGGGGTTTTACGTGATGGAGTTTGGTGCCAGCAGCATTTGCAAAACCCTGCAAAGCTCCAGCTTGATATATAACGTAGTTATAAGCATCTTCTTCTGAGATCTCCATCTCGCGACGGCCAAAGCCTTCTAAGTCAGGAAAGCCAGGATGTGCACCGATCAGGACATTCTTTTGAATAGCTNGTTCAACTAANTGTTTCATGGTGGCNGGATCGCCAGCATGCCANCCACAGGCAATATTGGTAGAGCTAATGTAATGAAGCAGTTCAGCGTCATTACTCATGCCTTCGCCCATGTCGCTATTAATATCCATTAAGTCCTCTTGATGCCCGTGTGAAGCAGTAATTCAATTGAGTTNNTCGTTGATTCTTGCAGTTGTAAGGATTCTAAATTCAAATGATCGGCNTTTTCTAAATCAATTGGCATAAATTGAATTTGATTGCCTGGTTTTACCTGCGCTAATTTTGCCCGATCTGCTTTGATCACTTCGGCTAAACGGGGATACCCGCCAGTCGTTTGATGTTCTGAGAGCATGACGATCGGCTCTTGTGATGGTGGAAATTGCACCGTTCCAAAGGTAATCGCTTGGGAGGGAATGTTAGGCAATGCTTTCTTGACCTGAAAGTTACTCTCCAGTCGAATACCCATGCGGTTACTTTGATTGCTCACCTTCCATATCGTTGACCAGAAGATCTCGCGATCCTTGACAGATAAAAATGGCAGGTGAGGGCCAGGCAAGCAATAAATGGGGGTAATTTTTTGAGTGGGCAAGTAGGGAGATCGTACTTGCCACTTTGGAAAGCAGGGCAAAGCATGCGCGTGATAGAGATCTCGCAGATAAGGGGATTCCAGGGCTGCATTTGGATGCTCTAAAAACAGGATGTCGCCTTTTTGCAATCTCTTTGGACCGATATCCGCGCTAATGTGGGAGCCGTTACTGCCCAGAATGGTGGGTAAATTGATTCCACCACCTATCGCGAGTACACAACGTAAGCCAGGATTGAGTGGCGAGAACTGCAGTGTCGAACCTTTGGCAATCCAGACTGGTCGGTTGCCGGGTATCCGTTTACCGTTGACGATGCCACTACAGGTAGCACCAACCCAAGCTACGCAAGTGTCTTCGCTAAAGAGAAGGCTTGGGCCAGTCGCTGTAATCTCTAAAGCAGCCGTATGAAGTGCATTGCCAACAAGTGTATTTGCTAACTCTAGAGAGTAAAGGTCGCTAGCGCCACCAGGCCCTACTGCCCAATGAGAGAGTCCCGATCGCGGCTGATCTTGAATGGTAGTAAAAGTGCCTGACTGTTTAATTTCTATGGAGGCTTGATTTTTTTTCTGTGTACGCAGAGGCAGGATGATTTCTGCTACTTGGTTAGATGCATCAAGCTTGTTAAATTGATCAAGACTGATTTCTTGTATNTGCATCTCATCTCCCGGCATAAATAAGCCCGGTGGTTCTTTTTGGACATCAAATAATACGTTTGGAGATCGACCAATGAGATTCCAGCCTCCAGGGGTCGACCGCGGGTAGATGGCCGTTTGCAATTCCGCTATGGCGACGCTCCCTTTGGGCACCGACGGTCTTGGCGATGTAAGGCGAGGCAAACTTAACTTCGGGTTGAGGCCACCAAAGTAAGCAAACCCAGGCATAAATCCCAGAATATCTGCCGTATAAATATTTTTCTTGTGAAGTTTGATGGTCTCCTCTACTGAGAGACCGCATGCTTGAGCAATTTGCTGGAGATCTAGAGCTAATTCAGAGTGATAGCAAACTTGTATTTGATGGATTTGGCTTGCCACTACTTTTGCACTTCTTTGTTTTTGTAATTGAGTGCTGATTTTTTCAAGATCTTTGATGGCTTGCTCACGCACCTGTTTTGGAGTTTGGTCTCTGTAATTCAATTGAATGACTAGGGTGCTCAGTCCAGGAATAATTTCCGCTGCCCAGACTGGTTTATTTGTAAACAGCAGTTTGCTCAGGCCGTGGATTTCTTTCAGCGGGTTCTTGGACTCCGAGAAATCAATTAATAGACTGTGATCACCTAATAGTGTGCAATGCATCATTTGCTTATCTTAAGGGTTTTCGCTAGTTAGCTATAAAAGACAATTTTTTAAGGTATAAAGGTGCTACTCATGTAGTAATTTAAAGCCTAAAAATAAAGGGAGACAAAATGAGTCAACAGACTGATACCAGCTTGACTGGTTTTTATAAAGTCATGAACGCAAAAGAGAAGAAAACCTTCTGGGGTTGCTTCTTGGGCTGGGCATTAGACGGCATGGATTTCATGATCTATCCATTAGTGATTGGAACCATTATTGCCGTTTGGCAGGTTGACCGCGGAATGGCTGGTCTAGCCGTAACCGGTACCTTATTGGCCTCCGCCTTTGGGGGCTGGTTTGCAGGCTATTTAGCTGACCGAATCGGGCGTGTTCGCACACTCCAGTTCACGATTCTGTGGTTCTCAACCTTTAGTTTGATCTGCGCCTTTACGCAAGACTTCAATCAGCTCATGATCTCTCGTGCACTGCTTGGGTTTGGTTTTGGTGGTGAGTGGGCAGCTGGTGCTGTGTTGATGGGTGAAACCATTCGCGCTGAATATCGTGGCCGTGCAGTGGGATCTGTGCAATCGGCATGGGCGGTAGGTTGGGGCGCTGCTGTTCTCTTACAGGCGATCATGTTTAGCTTGTTGCCTCCTGATATGGCGTGGCGTGCAATGTTTGTTGTTGGATTCTTCCCTGCATTGTTATTGCTCTATATCCGTCGCCATGTTGAAGAGCCAGAGATTGCTAAGGTTGCTCGTGCAAAAGTNGTGGCAGCAGGTGACTCNCCTTCTATTTTTGAAATCTTCAAACCAGGCATTCTTAAAACAACTATCTTGGCATCGCTGTTAACGATGGGTGCACAAGGTGGCTACTACGCCATTACCACTTGGGTTCCAACCTTCTTGAAGACTGAGCGCAAGTTAACGGTTGTAGGGTCGACAGGTTATTTAGCCTTCTTGATTGTTGGTAGTTTTGTGGGTTACTTGGTTGGCGCATGGATGGCTGATCGTTATGGTCGCCGGAAGTTGTTTATGACCTTCTCGATTGGTGCAATTGTTCTGGTGCTGGCGTATACCCAATTAGACATTACCAATGAGATGATCATGTGGCTTGGATTCCCATTGGGGTTCTTTGCCAGCGGCTACTTCTCTGGTATGGGGGCATTCCTCACTGAATTATTCCCAACGCGCTTACGTGGATCTGGCCAAGGTTTTTGTTATAACTTTGGTCGTGGTATCGGCGCGCTATTCCCAGCTTTAGTGGGTTACTTCTCCGCTCAATATGGATTAGCAATGGCAATCGCAATCTTTGCAGTGGTTGCGTATGGCGTCTTCTTTATTGCTGCAGTGATTCTTCCAGAAACGCGTGGACGAGAGCTGCAGGCAAACTAAGAAAATATTAGTGTCAGAAGTAGATATTCCGTTTTGCCCGGGACCGCCTGAACATCAGAGCGGTCCCTTTCCTTTTGTGATGCCCAAAGGTGCAGTCGATACGCATGCCCATGTCATTAGCGCCGCCAGTTTTGTTCCCGATCGATCCTATACATCACCTGAAGCCACTGAAGAGCAATATATCCGCATGTTGGATGAAGTCGGTATGACCTATGGTGTACTGATCCAAGTGAGCGTGAATGGTCAAGACAATGCGCCGATGTTGAAGGTGCTGGAGAGGCATCCACAGCGTTTGCGTGGCGTAGCAGTACCATTACTCAATCAGCCCGATGCTTATTATCAAAATATGAAAGACAAAGGGGTAGTTGGCATCCGCATGAATGTGATGTTCTCTGGCGGCGGCCTAGATTTGTCAAAGCTGGAGGAGTGCGATGCCCTCGCAAGAGATTGGGGTTGGCATATCCAGTTCTTGTTAAATGCAAACGACCTACCAACTCTGATGCCGCGTATGCAAAAAATGCAATCTACCTTGGTGATTGATCACATGGGATATTTAAGGACATCAGTTGGGCTGAGTTCTCCTGGCTTTAAAGCACTCCTCGATTTAGTGAGAGAGCGTGCTTGGGTAAAAGTTTCCGGTGCTTATCGTTTAACTGATCAAGCGCCCCCGTACAACGAAGTAGTGCCCTATGCAACGGCTTTAATTGAAGCTGCTCCTGATCGCTGCATATGGGGCTCAGACTGGCCTCATGTTGCTAACTGGGGTGTTATGCCCAGCGTTGCGCAGATGTTGGAGAGTCTTGCTCTATATGCCCCGGATGAGCACACTCGCAATCGAATCTTGTGCACTAACCCTCAACGCCATTACGGATTCAATGTCTAGGCTGTAGTGGGTTAGTTATTTTCACGATGTGAAACGTCGTTTCCCTNCGTAAAATGCAGTGCAGCAAGGTCCCTATATATTCATTTCAAGCAGTGAATATACATTCCATATTATAAAAT
>Ga0007865_1000376_pt1 | contig 7280 bp, 8 predicted proteins | sample CryBogCBH27Jul09_FD_54994 | JGI IMG/M metagenome (GOLD analysis project Ga0007865, IMG submission 54994) | Freshwater microbial communities from Crystal Bog, Wisconsin, USA - CBH27Jul09 | ecosystem: Environmental > Aquatic > Freshwater > Lake | place: Crystal Bog, Wisconsin, USA | collected...
CCACCAACACTGAGCGACCCTTCAATCCATCTAGCGAATTCGTTTAGGAATGTTCCGAGACGTGCACGCTCTGATTCGAGTTGACGCGCCAGTGTGTCGACGTCTTCGCTGAGGCGCTGCTTCATTCCATTGAGGCGATTTACTTCATCTTCAGCACGACTTCTCGCTTCAGAAATAATTTCACGCGCACGGCTCTGTGCCTCACCAATTAATTGTGACGCCTTTGACTCTGCATCAGCTTGCTTTTGCTCAATGAACTCCTGGGCCATGGCAATCATCGAAGTGACCTGGCTCGCGCCGTCGTGTGAAACTGCACGAGGGGCAGGTGCAGCCTGAACAATTGGAGTTGGTCCCGTAGAGCTTGAAGCTGCTCGTCCGCTCTCTAACTGGTTGATNCGNTCTGCNGCTTGACGTGAAACTTGGCGNGCNTGTTGGAGTTGATCTTTTAATTGGCGAATTTCAACTGAAAGTCGCTCTAAGTANTCATCAACTTCNTGAATTCGATAGCCCTTTGTGATGCTGGTGCCGAACGAAATGGTGTCGATAACCTCAATNGCTGAAGAAGTGTTTTCTGTGTTATCCATGCTGGACACCCTACCGCCCCAAAGCGGTGTTTGCAGGGAAATGGCCTAAATGAGCCGACTGATGATGTTTAGGACAACAATTGCGACCAAGGCCGAGAAGTCAACTCCGACGTTTCCAAAACGAGTCTTAGGCAGGATTTGACGAATTGGGCGAAGAACAGGATCAGTAAGTGAATACAGCACTCTCTTCAGAGTCGCCAGGCCCTGAGACGAACTGTTGGCTGGAATCCAGCTCATCAATGAAGCAATGATGATTACCCACGTATAGAGGACAATTATCTCTCGAATGAGAGTTATCACAGCGAGAAGGACCGGTAGTTAGATTCACGGAGTCGGTCTTTGACATCGAGTCCGACGTGAACGCCGCGTGGCGAAACCAGGTAGACGGTTCCACCTTCGAGGCGGTCAATAGATGCCTGAAGNGCGTANGCAGTTCCGGTGGTGAAGTCCAAAATTCGACGCTGCATGACTGAGTCATTTTCTCGAAGGTCGATAACTACCGCACGGTTACCGCGAAGAATGTCAGTAATTTTTCCAAACTCGTTGTAATCATTTGTTTTAAAAATCGTCACTTCACGGTCTTGGCTGAGTGGCTGCACGCCGCGCATCTGGCTCGAAGGGACAGGTTGCACGCGAAGACCCTGCTGAGGCGAATCAATCATTGAAACTTGAGGAGCGCGAACTGGGGCACCAGCTGGTCGCGCAACACGAACGCCACTTGGCGTCGTNGGNAAAGTGCGTTGCATGCTTGGTGCAGGCTGGACTGGGTAGCCCTGATCATCTTGGCCATCGCCACCTGAAAATGGACGCGATGGANCACTCGGGGTGTACTCACCATATTCATCTTCAACGAGTCCCAGGAATCCGAGAATCGCGCGCATTCTGTCTTTCATCTACATCTCTCCTTGCGGCCAAACCGCTTCTAACCATGTTAGGCCAGACGAGCCTGAACCACTACCTGGGGCCAAAGAGGGCACGCCCTATACGAACTTCGGTACTGCCCAGCTCGCACGCAATCTCTAAATCATCTGTCATACCCATAGAACGCTCCTTGAGGCCAAGTGAATCAGCCAGCAAGGTCAATTTTGAAAAAGACAGTCTGGCCGCATCATTTCCGGGTGCTGCAACACACATAAGGCCTTTCACGTCAAGACTGAGAGCTCTAGCCCTAGCAACCAGTGCATCAACCTCGGACTCACTGGCTCCATTTCTGCCTTCTGCGCCAGTGAAGTCAACTTGAACATAGATCGAAGCTGCCTCTTTCACTCCAGCAATCTTTTCAATTTCCTTGATTCGACTGACCCCGCAAATTACATCTGCATTATTTGCGATCCGAGCAATTTTATTTGTTTGAAGCGCTCCTAAGTAATTCCAAGTCACGTCAACGTCTGCGCACTCGAGNCGCTTTTGCTCTANCTCTTCGACGTAGTTCTCCCCCACNCANGTAATTCCCACTTNACGTGCNACGCGAACAACGTCTTGGCCAAAGGTNTTAGTGACACCAACAATTCGAACNTCNCTGAGGNTGCGCCCNGTNAGCTCTATACGACGTTGCAGGTCCAGGTAGTTCTCGGCTACTCGAGAAAAGAGTGGACTAGCGGAGGAAGCTTGGGAGGTCGTCATCGCCACCGACGTCAAAGAAGTCGTCGCTGGAGCTTGAAGAGAAGATGTCNCTCTTTGGNGCTTCAGTGATTGATGGCATCTGCGTGGTCTGAGGCTCTTGTTCCCTCTTCTTAGGCGCAGTGGTGTCAAACCCAGCAGCAATAACGGTCACACGAACCGCTTCACCAATCGAGTCATCAATCACAGAACCGAAGATGATGTTGGCGTCTGGGTGTGCAACGTCGTTAATGATGCTTGCGGCATCAGTAACTTCTTGCATCGTCATCTTTGAGCTTCCAACAATGTTGATCAAGATTCCACGAGCACCGTCAATTGCGGTTTCAAGAAGTGGTGATGTGATGGCAGCGCGCGCAGCGTTAACTGCTCGTCCGTCACCAGTTGATGTTCCAACACCCATGATTGCTGTTCCCGCGTTACGCATGATTGTTGAAACGTCAGCGAAGTCAGTGTTGATTAGTCCTGGGACAGTAATGAGGTCAGTTACTCCACGAACTGCAGCAAGGAGAACATCGTCAGCAACCTGGAATGCGTCAAGCATGGTTGTTTCCTGCGTTGTTACTGCACGAAGGCGGTCGTTAGGAATAACAATCAGCGTGTCAACCTTGTCGCGAAGGGCTTGAATTCCCTTTTCGGCCTGGTTAGCGCGACGCTTGCCTTCGAATGCGAATGGACGAGTCACCACAGCGATTGTCAAGATACCCATGGCGCGAGCAACCTCAGCAACGATTGGTGCAGCACCGGTTCCGGTTCCTCCACCTTCACCTGCTGTGATGAACACCATGTCGGTGTCTTTTAGAGCTGCTTCAATTTCAGCGCGGTGATCTTCAGCAGCTTGGCGACCTACTTCAGGGTCACTTCCAGCACCGAGTCCACGAGTAAGTTCACGGCCAATGTCGAGCTTGATGTCGGCTTCGCTCATGAGGAGGGCCTGCGCATCAGTGTTGGCTGCGATGAACTCAATGTTGCGAAGTCCAGAAGAAATCATGCGGTTAACTGCGTTAACTCCACCACCACCGACACCAATTACTTTGATTACTGCGTGGTAGTTGTTCTGCTTCAGACTCATGAAATCCCCTTGGGTACCTTTTTGCGAACTACGTACAACACAGTTCTATGCGATTTATTGTCCCCGAAGGCTAGTTTGCCTCACTTCTACGGTCAAATAGGCCTTTTTACGAGGGAGGGGGGCCAGTAACTGACAGCACAGTTGGGGCCTCAACATTCACTACATCACCGGCTTTCAGGGTGGTGTGGGCAATTACTGAGGCAATCGCCACGAACTTTTCCTTGAGCTTGGTCGCAGGGCCCAGGACAAAACTCACTGGACTCTCCATCTCCAGGGTGACGCTGCCATTGGCCCCCACATTGATTTTGGAGATTTGCCATGCGAATGATTTAGGTAGACGGTCAGCAACGTACACCGCTGAATAACCAGCTTTCCTAAATGGCCAAGTAGTTANTTAAAGGATTTAAGTACACAAGTGTTGGGTAGTTTGCATTCATAGGAGCAGGGCCCAGGTCAGCTCCATTGGCAGCAACATACTCAAGTACATGTGCCCCATTGAAGGCCACCGCAACTGGTCGTGTTTCATGAATGGTCACGTTCACGGTGCTCGGCCACTGCTTAGTAACAGAGACACCGGAGATCCAGCGAAATGATGAAAGGTTGTGTTCGATTGAATGCCCCGAGACACTTATTAATGAGGGGTGCGACTGAAGTCCACTCGCCTTTAATACTTTCTTTGGATCTTCATGGACAACACCGTAGAGGTGAACTGTTTTCACATTGAAAATTGATCGGTGCAGAATCCAGTTGCCACCAAGCAACAGAGTCGTGACCGTAAGACCAATGAGCACTAAGACCTTGGTCGAAGTTGCAATTGGCTTGCGTTCACGTTTTTGCTTCTGCGGTCTCTGCTGTCTTGGTTGAGCATTTGCTGGGCGAGCTGATCGTGACTGCGCAGTTTGCTTTTTTGCTCTCGGTCTTGTGCCGGCAGTTGTGACTGGCTTTCTGCGACTCACGTCAAATCTCCCAAGCCCAGAAAATGGTGCTCGCTGTGAAGCAGCACTCCTGAAGCTTCAAAGACTAGATCTTGGATGAACTTCATTAACTCATAAACATCATTAGCGCTTCCGTCACTGTCAACAATTATGAAGTTCGCGTGCTTCTCTGAAACTACGGCACTTCCCTTTCGAGTTCCTTTGAGACCAGCTGCCTCAATGAGACGCCCCGCATGATCATTCTCTGGATTCGCGAATACGCTGCCGGCATTCTGTCCACCAGGTTGATTCTCTCGTCGCCAAGACACGATCTCGCTCAGTTTCTTTTTCGATTCTTCAGTGTCACCCCTAGATAGGCGAAGCGACGCGCTGAGAACAATGTCACTTGAACCGAGTGCGCTGGAACGGTATCCAAAGACCAGCTCTTCTGGTGACCACTGCTTAAGTGCACCGGCGCTCCAGGTTGTTAGGCCAATCACGTTCGCCGCCATGTCGGATCCATGGCCGCCGGCATTCATCACGCATGCACCGCCAATGGTTCCGGGAACTCCAACGGCCCATTCAAAACCGACAATTCCCTCGGCGCTGAGGCGTCTCGCAAGAACCGGAAGGTCCATCGCCGCTCCGCTCGTGACAACAACGCCATCGACGTCGTCAACAACGCTGTACGACTCGAAGTCACCCTGGAGCACAATTCCAAGTACTTGGTGCTCGCCATCAGCGACGAGAAGGTTAGATCCATTTCCAAGAACGAAGATTGGCATTCCTACGTTGTTGATTTCATTGCCAAGTTCACTCAACTCTTCGAGCGAGCTGAGCGTTAGGAGGGCGCGAACCGTTCCGCCAACTCGGTACGTGGTTTTTTTGCCGAACTCTGCATGCTCTTGCAAACGTGTGCCCGCGGCAGTGGCCAAAGACTGAAGACTCATTTTCTAAGACCACCTTCAAGCTGCTTGGCCACAGCGGCAATGTCTCCGGCGCCGAGAAAGAGGACAACGTCACTCTGAGCGTGCAGAGCCTCTAGCTGGTGAGCAACTTCAATGAACGTTGCACAGTACGAAGTTGGCGTGTGCTTCATTGTTCCTTCAGAAATCAGCTGACCAGTTACTCCATCAGGGTTCGCTTCTCCGGCGGTGTAGATGTCAGTGACGATTACATTCGTTGCATCAGAAAACGAAGTGTGAAACTGCTCTGCGAGATGTTGCGTGCGAGTGACGCGGTGTGGCTGAAAGACGCAAGTAATTTTTTTGTAACCAGCGGCACGAGCGGCACTGATAGTTGCTTTAATTTCACCAGGTAAGTGGGCGTAGTCTTCGTAGACGTCAACGCCGCGCCAAGATCCCATGAACTCAAATCGGCGTGGGGCGCCTTGGAAGTTACTGAGTCCATTTGAGATCTCTGTGAGCGAGATACCGAGCTCCAGCGCCAACACACAAACCACACTGGCGTTGGCGACGTTGTGGGCTCCGGTGACATTGAGTGCAATGGTTACATCCAATCCAGCCCCCTTCAGTCTGAAATGTGAATTTCTGCGTTCAAGCTCGACGTCACTCACTTGGTAGGTTGATGCAGAGTCAGTCCCAACAGTCACTATTTCTTTGTTACAGCGTTGCCCCACTCGTTTGCTTCCAGGATCACCATTCCAGACAACAACAGGACCTGAAGTCCTCTGGAGTAACTGCGTAAAGGCGTCTTCTAGTTTTTCGAGTGAACCGTAGTGGTCAAGGTGATCTGGCTCAATATTTAATAGACCCAAGGCATAGGGACTGAGTTCACTGAAGGTGCCATAGCTTTCGTCAACTTCCATAAGCAGCGCGGGGCTCCCCCAGTGACCATTAGCGCCAACGCCGAGTACGGGTGCTCCAAGGAGTCGTCCATCGTCCCTGCCTGCTGCCTTTAGGACGCAGGCCATCATTGAAGTTGCTGTGGTCTTTCCGTGCGTTCCAGTCAGGCCCACTACTGGAGTCATCGCTCCAAGTTCACGAAGAAGTTCAATGCGGCTCAACATGATGTTGCCCTGTTGCTTTGCAGCAGCGAACTCAACATTGTCTTGCTTCACCGCAGGAGACCAGATAACAACAGCTGACTTTTCCAGTATCGACGCGTCGTGTCCAACGTGAACATCAATTCCAGCACTCTTCAGTTCACCAAGGACTGGCGAATCGGTGGCATCACTTCCAGAAATTTTGCAACCCATTTCCTTTAGAAGAAGCGCTACCCCACTCATCCCGGCGCCACCTATTCCGATGATGTGAACATTGGGATGAGAAGAAAAGATGCTCATTATCGTGCAATTTCTAGTACGTGCGTGGCAATGTTCTTGGCGGCATTGGCTCTCGCAAGTGAAGCAATGGATGCACCCATTGTAATTTTCTTCTCTAATACTGACTCAAGAGCACTTGCCAGCACTGTCGCGCTCAGTTGATTGTCACGAATCATTAGCGCACCACCAGATGCAACAACTTGTTCGGCGTTCTTTACTTGGTGGTCGCCAGGTGAACCAGGTAGCGGAATCAATACGCTTGGAATTCCTAGCTGGCACAATTCACCAACCGTCATCGCCCCAGCACGAGTAATCGCCACATCGCAAAGTCCCCATAGCTCAGTCATCTCACCAAATGGAACAATTCGATAGTCGAGTCCATTGCAAACTGGAGCGTTGTCTCTCACATATTCAAAGTCGCGTCGCCCCGTGACATGAATCAGCGTCAAAGAGTCCTTTGTCGACCATAGCTGTGCTAATTCCAAAACAGCCGTATTCACACTCTTTGCACCAAGTGAGCCGGTCATCACAACAACGACACTGTTGGTGCTCTTAATTGCTGGTTGCGCAGAGTGACGGAGCTGACTTCTGGCTTCTTCGCTGCGATCAAGTTCTTCGAGAGAGGTGCGAATTGGAACGCCAGTGGTGACGCAGTTTTTCATCGTGCTTTCAAAGGCAGTGCAACGCAACGCTGCGTGCTGTACGAGGTAACGCTGCGACGCACTTGGAACTGCATCGAGTTCTACTGACACGAGTGGAATTCGCCACAGTGCACCAGCGAGTGAAGTGGCAAATGATGCGTACCCACC